>LXNI01000067.1_pt1 | contig 115917 bp, 94 predicted proteins | sample 809091 | NCBI WGS metagenome assembly LXNI01 (sample SAMN04870527, study PRJNA318959) | sponge metagenome | biome: 01000161; feature: marine sponge reef; material: water | host: Sarcotragus foetidus | place: Greece: Milos, Mediterranean Sea | collected 2013-05-29 | depth 5-7 m | reverse complement strand
ACCGGCACGGTCAGGAGAATATCGGAGATGGAGTCGATCAATGCGCCCAGCAGCAGCCAGATCACGGTCATCAGCACAATGAGTCCCACCGGCGTCAACCCGGCCCCCGTCACCAGGTCCTGAATCAGGTTGATACCGCCGCTGACCGCCAACAGCTTCGCATACATGGAACCAGCGATCAGCAGGAACATGATGGGGGCGGTGAATCGGCCGGCGCTGTAGATCGCCTCCATGAACGCCTTGGCCCGCATGCCGTTTGCGTAGCCAAGTACGAGGCTGCCCAGCGCACCGAACCCGGCTGCCTCCGTGGGTGTAAATACCCCGGACCAGATACCGCCCAGAACGAGCACCACCAGCCCGACAATGCCAAGCGCGCTGACGAATTGGCGGTGGAGAGCTGCCGCATCCTGCGAACCTTGCCGGCCAGCCTCGTGGCTCCCGTCTTGTTCTGTGATGCGGGCAACGGCCGGAGCCACTCCCGGACTGGCCACCGCCTTCAGCGCGCAGTAGACCACGAACGCCAGCCCCAGCAGCAAGCCCGGAATGACTCCCGCCACGAACAGCGCTCCCACAGATCCCTCGGTCAGGATCGCCCAGACAATCAGCAGTACGCTCGGGGGAATCAGCATGCCCAGCGATCCGCTGCCGGCGATCACCCCGAGGGCGTAGGACTTGGCGTAGCCGCTGCGGCGCATTTCCGGGTAGGCGATCCGGCTGAAGGTCGCGGCCGACGCTATGGCCACACCGGACACCGCGGCAAACGCGGCGTTACCCAGCACGGTGGCCGCAGCCAGCCTCCCCGGCAAACGCCCCAACACACGGTCGCAAAGCCGGTAGAGATCCGCCGCGGCACCCGAGCGGCTGATAATCTCGCCCATGAGCATGAACAGCGGGATCACCGCCAGCGCGTGGCTGCGGATGGCGTCGTAGGCGGTTGAACCGAGGATGGAGAGCGCGATCTGCATATCGCCATAGGCCAGATAAACGCCGATGACGCTCGCGACACCCAGAGCAATGCCGATCTGCACGCTCGCAAGTATCAGAACCAGCAGGATCGCCAGCGAATAGAAAATAACTTCGGGCCCCATCATGGCACCGGGCTCGCAAGCTCGGGTTGCTGCTCGCGTTCAGATTCCGGCTCCGGGCCGAGCGCTCGACTGGATTCGGGCTCCGACTCTGGTTCGAGGCTCAGGCTGTTTCCGGGACTCTGCCCGGATTCGTCCCCCTGCCCGGATTCGTCCCCCTGCCCAGGACCAATCCGACCTGTCCAGTCCAGGCAGAGCAGGTGCAGATAGACGTAGGCGGCAAAAATCGACGTGGCCACCACCAGGAACCGCACCGGGTACGTCGGCACCCGTAGCGCGCCCTCCCCTTCGTACTCGCTGACGGCGAGGGCTTCGAGCGCGGGCCCCCAGGCGCTGAATGCGGTGCCCAGGAAGAATGCGAGCCCGAGTACGCCGGCCAGCGTGCGCAGCCACCTCTGCGCGCGCTCACCCACGGCATCGTAGAGCAACGTGCTGCGGATCATCCCGCCCTGATAGATCGCAAGCGGCAATTGCAGAAAAGTGATCGAGACCACGGAATTGGCGATGATCTCGGTGGCGCCCAGCAGCGGCTGGCTGAAGAGGTAGCGGCCCATCACGTCCACGAATATGATCGCCGCAAGCACCAGCACCCAGAACGCCGACACGACGTGGGTCGTGCGCGCAAGCCGCGCGATCACCGGGAAGCGCACGTGTGATCCCCTTGCTGAGTGGTCATTCCGGTCCGCATCTCCTTTACAGCCGTGTCATGCACCGGGCCGTTTCGTTCACGACCGAGGGCACCTGAACGCGAATACGGGCCGCCGGGCGGAACGGACGGATCAGACGTCCACCCAGCCCTCGCCGCCGACCGACTTGGCGATGGCCTCGAGCAGCGCTACGTTGCCGACCCGTTCTTCATCCGTGAACCGGTAGCTGCCCTTGCCGGCCACCGCGTCGGCCCATTCCTCGAGATTGGCGCGAACCGGGTCCTTGGGTTCGAACGTCTGGCTGTGCTGGACGCCGTCCGGCCCGCAGGAGATGAGGTGCGTGCGGCCGCCCTCCTGGGGATGGGCGTCGTCCCGCGCCTCTACCCACAGCTTCTCGCCGAAGACGCTGTAACGTCCGTAGTAAGGCGTGGCGGAAATCGCGCCCACGAAGCCCGTCGCCCCGTTGCAGAAGCGCATCTGCACGGTGACGAGATCGCCCGTGGGCAACGGGAGCACGCGCTGGGCTGACTGCGCGTTCACCGCTTCCACCGGTCCGAACATGGAAATGAAAAGATCGGTCAGGTGCACGCCCATGCCGGTCATGCCCGCCGCCGGCGCCTCTTCCGTCGAGCCGCGCCAGTTGTCCGCTTCAACCGACGCAAAAATGCTGTGGGAGAAATTCGCTTCCAGGTGCATGAGGGTTCCCATCTCCCCCGACGCGACTATTTCCGCGATGGCTTCCATGGTGGACTCGTAGCGGCGCTCGTGCCCGACGCCCATGATCAGGCCCGCGCCGTTCACGGCTTCCAGCATGCGTTCGATGCTGGCGCGCGTCAGCGACAGCGGTTTCTCGCAGAAAATCTGCTTGCCGTGTTCCACCGCGGCGAGCACCTGTTCCTCGTGCTGGGTGTGGGGCGTGCACAGAATGACCGCCTCCACCTCCGGATCCTCCAGCACGTTCTGGTAGCTGTCCGCAAGCGGGATGCCTGTCTCGTCGGAGTAAGCCTTGTGACCGTGCGGACTACGGGATGTCAGCCGAACGATCTCGATCTTGTCGCTCCCGGCAACAGATCTCACCAGATGCCGGCCCCACCAGCCGAGCCCCACCATTGCCGCTTTGATCACAGCTTTCCTCGCTTTGCTTTGTGAAGGTTATTCGATGACGTATCGAACCGGCCAATCATAGCCGCTTTGCGTCACCGTCTCGATGTAGGCCGCGATCACTTCCGAACCCGGCATGCCGCGGGAGTCGGCATCCTTGGCCATGCGGTCGGGGAAATCCAGCAGGGACTGCGCCCACTCGACGCGCTCCCCGGCCGGCAGTTCGCGGATCTCGGCGCCGGATGCCTGCAGCACTTCAAGCCCTGCGATCTGCCGTTCGTCCAGCACACGCGCCGCCTCGGCTTCGTAGCTGCGCCCCACCTCCGCCACGATGCGTTGCACTTCGGGCGGCAGACGCTCCAGCGACCGGGTATTCATGGTGACAAGTACGGCGCCGCCCATGGCGCCAAAGCCGATCATCGTGTAATAGGGCGCGGGCTCGTGGAACTTGTAGGCGGCATATGCAGAAGGAAACATCACCCACCCGGAATACACGCCCGTTTGCAGGGACATGTAGCCGTCCGGCAGCGTGGATTGAACGGGAATGACCCCGGCAAACTCAAGCCACGGCAGGTTCGGCCCCGCTCCGGCGACTTTCACGCCCCTGAGATCCTCGACGGACTCCCAGGGAACGCTTGACCCCAGGTGGTAGTTGTCCCAGCCGTTGATGGCGATGACCGTCTGGCGGTAGTTCTCTTCCACGTGCTCCGTCAGCCACGGGTAGGCGTCGTACACCTGGCGCGCCACGCGCATCGCCAGTTGCGCATCCTGCGGGCCGAACGGGACGAAATACTGGAAGTTGTGCAGGAACAGCTTTGCGGGCTCGAAGCACGTGCAGTAGGCGCCGATGTCCAGGATGCCGATCTGCACGGCTTCCAGCGTCTCGGCCACCGAGGCGATGGACCCGCCGTAACCCTCGATGATCCGCAGTTCGTGATCTGTTTCCTCGGCCACGCGCCGCCGTAGCTCCGGGACCAGGTAGTCGCGCAACTCCGTGACGTAGACGGTTGCGCCGGCCGGGTGACCGGAGCCTACCCGCAGCGTGAATTGCTCGGCGGCTGCCTCCGTCACCGGCAGGCAAAGCACGGCCGCCGAGGCCAGCACAGCAGTCAACGCAGCCAATCCGGTTGTCGCCGGAACGACCGCGTAACCACGCAGCCGCGCACTCAGTGCCACACTTGCGCCGACGCTCAAGCCGCGGCCTCCTTGCGACCGGCGTTCTCCGCCGTGAGAGGATTCAACCGGCAGGCCTCGGCCCAACTGATGATATTAAGCGTCCGCACGAAGCTGCCCGCGCCCACATTCTCTGCGCACCAAAGCCCCAGTTCCACGATTTCGGACTCGGAGAAGTGTTCGCGCAGTTCAGCGTAGAAGCCGTCATCGTCTGCCCGTGCGATGTCGTGCTTGAGGTGATCCGCAAAACGCAGTGCAACCTTCTCCCTCGCCGACAGAAGCGGCGAATTTTCAAAATCCCACACCGCCTGGACCCGTTCCTCGGTCAACCCGGCCTCGATGGCCGCCGCAGAGCGCACCGTGCCGCAGTAGCCGCAGTTGTGATCGAACGCGATCTTGACCCGGCACAATTCCTTCAGGTCCCTGGGCAACTCGCCCTCGTTGCATAGCGACAGCCAGTAGCGGTACCAGGCCAGGCCCATGGGGCTTCTGAAAATCACGCGTAACACCCTGGGGTCCGGGGCTCTGGTCAGCTCGGCATTCCTGATGTACTCAAGCGCCTCGGCCCCCAGTTCATCGTCCTGCAGATAGTCCATTCGAGGCATGCGCAACTCCTTTGGTCGGGCGAGGGATCGGGTCCGGTGACGTAAGTTCGGCGCGCTATCGGGACTAAAGGATTTCCGGGAAGCGGCCTATAGCCCCACAAGCGCCGCGGCCTCGCCGGTCAGTTCAACGATGTGAAGCCCCGTGTGCGACCGGTCGACGGCGAAGATGTAGCCACGGTCGTCGATTTCGACGTTGTTGGTCTGGATGGCCGCGTCGCAACGCTCGCTGCCGCCTGTCGTTGCGCACAGTTCAATGGTTGCCTCAGTGGTGTCGGGAACGAAATGGCCCACCTCCACCGGCAGGAACGGATCGCGGATGTCCACGGCGCGAATGCCGGCATTGAAATAGGAGAACACCGCCAGCGTCCTGTCGAAGTTCGGGTGGAAGGCATCGTTCACCGAATGCGGGCCGAAGCGACCGCCGTGTTCGCAATAGTTGGCCGGCTGCTCGGACACCTGGTAGGAGGACACCGGATAGGGCTTGTCGGCTTCGGTGATATCGATCATGAACACCACGTCACGCTCGCCACGACAGTACATGGCGCCACCGCCCGCTTCCGACGGTACGATCAGGAAGTCCCGGGCCTCGACACCACCCTCCACCCCGGGATTCGGGATCGGCACGCCGAGTGCCGGCTTGGCCGTGTGCACGCCCCACCAGGATGGCATGTCGAGCCGCGAGATCTGCGGATACAACAGGTTCTCGGGCGTGGGTGCGAACGGGTCTTCCGCGTCGGGATCACCATTCAGGAACCGTTCCTTGTCCAGGATCTGCAGCGTACCGTTGTTGCCGCTGCCGTAACCCAGGTACATGTAATCCCCATGCACGAACGGCTGGTGCAACCCCGAAATCGAATACTCCGGCATGGGCCCTTCGGCCGTGGGTTCCCAACCCAACAGGCCAAAGTCGCGGATGTGTCGGGGAGCCTCCGGGTTGCTCAGGTCAAAGGCCTGCAGAGCGCGTGTGACGCGCCAGCCCTCAGGCGTACCGTTGAAGTAGCCCACGCCCGACTCGCACTCCCACTGGATCTTGTGGGTCTCACGGTTGCCGCGGCTTGACTCCGGGCGTGAAGAGACACCCGTCTCGGCGATGGTGGAAAGGACCGCAGGACTTGCCGGATCGGTGACATCCAGCAACTCGTAGGCGAGCAACCCGTTGGTGCGCACGGCATAGACACGGTCCGGGTCGCCCGCGGGCAGGACGTCGCCGTCGCAGACCTGAACGTGCTGCGTGCCGCTGGCTTCATCCCCCGTGGGCGGCACGTGTGCCAGCATGACCGGCGATGCCGGGTCGGTAACGTCCAGGATCGACAGGCCATTGACCTCCATCTGCCCCGTCAACGGGTTGAGGGCCTCGCCTGCGTGCTGACCGACGAAGAGGATGCGCCGGTCCCCGTAGGCATGCACGACGGGTTGATAGGCGGAACGTGCCTGAAGGTCATGGTAGCCCACCAACTCCATGTTCCTCGCCTGGACGTCGACGACGATACCGCCACCGTCCGGCGGCGCATCGCACCCGGCCAACCCAAGGGCGAAACCGACGATGCTGGCTTGAGAAATATTCAATCCGACCCTGTTCACAATGTAATCCATTCTTATTTCCCCCCTGGTTCGTCCAGATGCTGTGCCAGCGTCCTGGTTGCCTTGCGAGTGATGAAGATTGTCAATATCAACGTGGCCACGAGTCCGGCGGCAAACAGCACGGTACCGCCGGTTCCGGCCTCGAACTCGCCCTCCGCGAGTTCGGTCAGCGACCGCGCTGTGGAGCCTATGTAGACGTAAAGGACGATGGCGGGCGCCATCCCGATCCAGGAGGCGAGCACATAGTCCCTGAAGCGCACGGCCGTGAGCCCAAATGCGTAGTTCAACAGGTTGAACGGAAACAGCGGCGACAAACGCGACAATAACACGATCACGAAGCCTTCCTGACCCGCCGCCTTGTCCAGGGCATCAAACGTGCGCCATTGTGCGATCTTGCCGGCGACCCAGTCCCTGGCGAAGAACCGCCCCACCAGAAACGCCGCGCTCGCGCCCGCGAGGCTGCCGGCCGAGACCAGCATCGCGCCAACCGGCACGCCAAAGGCAAACCCCGCCGCCAGCGTCAGGATAGTGCCGGGGACGACCAGTACCGTCGCGACCAGGTACATGGCGATGTACAGGATCCACGCAAGGTAGCGGTGGGACTCGGCCCACATCAGCGCGACGGTCAGCCACTGCCGAACGGGCAGCAGCACCACGGCGGTGAGCATGGCCGCGATGAACAGGGCCAGCAGCAAGGGTTTCGCAGGAATTTTCATAAACGGTTTCAGTCACCCACATCTGTCCATGCCGGGAAAGGGCACCCGATGCGGGCGAGTCTTGCCCACCGCTTGTCCACTCGACACGACCTTCAATCGGTCAGGAAGTGATACATGCCAAGGACGTTTTCGTCGACCCAGTCGAAACCCTGCCAGTCGCTGTATTCGTCCATGGTGATGCTCTGCTGCATCTCCTCGAGCGTCTGACCGGCCAAAATTCCGGCTGCCACCTGATCCCGGAGTTTCTCCAGGTACTCCCGCCAATCCCGGACATCCTCCCACGTGCCCACCGGCCCATGGCCGGTCGCGACGAACTCATAGCCTCGCGCCACCGCTTCCGTCTCCGCGATGGCCGACATCCACTCCTCGAACAGACCGTTCTCGAAGTCCATCTCTCTATTGGGAAGGCGTCCGAACGAAACGTAGTCGACCGCCATCACCACGTTATCGTCGGGAAACTCGATGAGGCTCGAGTCCATCGAGTGGTTCATGTCGCCGAGCCAGGTCAGCTTCACGCGCTTCCCCCCGAGGCGGATCTCGATCTCGTCGGTGTAGGTAATGCTTGGCGGCCGCACAAAGCTGACCGGTCCGCGAACCAGCTCCGCGCCATCGAGCACGCCGTCGCCGTTTGCGTCGAATCCCGGGAACTGGGTCTGGCTGGAGCCATAGAATCGCTGGATATCTTCCGGCACCTCGCCTTCCTCAACGAGACCGTTGCCGTTCGTATCCAGCGCGGCGAAAGGCGCGTATTGGCCTACGACGTCGGAGAGCCTGGTGGATTCAGGCGGCATCGCCAAGTGCCTCAGCATGTTGGCATGGCCGACGAATTGTGCCGTGTCGGCGAAGACATCACCGCCGGAGGCATGATCCCAGTGATAATGACTGTAGACGACGTATCGGACGGGAACGCCGAAGCGTCTGTCGAACTCCCCTTTCAACCACTCCGCCATCCCGGGACCGATGGGGTCGGCCAGGATGATGCCTTCGGACGTGACCAGAAACACGGTCCCGTGATTGTCCACCGTAGCTCTGTAGGCATCGCCGTTTATGTGGCTGATGCTGAAGACCGGCACGTGATCGGGATCCGCGCGCCGCAGCTCAGGCATCTGAGCGGCACTCTGCGATACGAACATCAGTGCTGCCGTCCAGCCTGCCAACACCTTGTTCAACCGAGTGCTATACACCATCTCGAATACATTGCCTCGTGTGAAGTCAGCAAAGATCAACACTGGGCGCCAGGGCTACTTCCAATCGTGTGACCAGCGCGCGATGAAGCTCTTGACGTTGTGATTGGATATCTCGGGATGCTGCCAGCAGGCAAACGCAAGTTCAAGCACATGCGCGAGACCGTTGGGGCGACGGCTGCGATGCGGCCGAGGGCCGAGCGGCGACAACGAGTACAATCAATCCGAATAGAAACGGAAAGCGGACGGTCCTGATTCATGAGGAAGATTCCTGAATTCAAAACGAAGGCCCTTGTCGCGGCCGCGCTTGCAGTGTGCGTGGCGGCATCTGCCGGTGCAGCTCCCAATATCGTCTTCGTCGTCGCCGACGACATGGGCTGGGGCGACGTCGGCTACCACGGCAGCGAGATCCGGACGCCGGAACTCGACCGGCTGGCAGCCGGGGGCGTCATGTTCGAGCGGTTCTACGTGAACCCCGTCTGCTCGCCGACGCGCGCGACGTTGATGACCGGCCGATTCGGTGTCAATACCGGCGTGCTCGGCCCGTTCAACCCCTGGTACGCACGCGGTCTGCCTCTGGACGAAAAACTGCTGCCGGAATACTTCCGGGAAGCGGGCTACCGGACGCACGCGGTGGGCAAGTGGCATCTGGGTCCCAACTCACCCGAATACCACCCGATGAATCGAGGGTTCGACAGCTTCTACGGCCACCTCCATGGCTATCTGAATCACGAACTGCACACCCTGTTCGGCAGGATCGACTGGCAACGGGACGGCAAGACGGTCCATGAAACCGGCCACGCCACGCAACTGGTTACCGCAGAAGCCGTAAGGCAGATAGAGGAGCGGGATCAGGATGCGCCTCTACTGCTCTACGTTTCCTACGGCGCGCCGCACGCACCCCTGCAGGCGTCGGCGGAAGCCATCGCCGAATACGCCCACATCGACGATGAACGACGCCGCATCTATGCCGCCATGATGACTGAAATGGATCGGGGCATTGCCCGCATTACGGCGGCTCTTGAAGAGGCGCAGATTGCAAACGACACACTGCTGATATTTTTCTCCGACAACGGCGCCTCGCTGAACCTGGGAGGCAGCAACAGCCCCCTGCGCGGTGGCAAGGGCACCACCTTCGAGGGCGGTATCCGCGCGCCCGCCTTGATGTTTTGGCCCACGGGGTTGCAGGCAGGCACCGTCTTCGCCGAACGGATGACCGCAACGGATCTGCTGCCCACGTTGCTTGCAGCAGCCGACGCCGATCTGGACGCCCCCAAGCCCATCGACGGCCGCAACTTCTGGCCTGCGATCGCAGACGGCGCACCGGCTCCGGACGGCCCCGTCTTGCTGAGCAGTTTCGGCCGGGGCGTCGTCCAGCACGCCTGGTTCAGGGACGATTGGAAATTGGTTCGCACCCCGGATGGCCAGGGCGGAACGGAGGACCTGCTATTCGATATCCGCAACGATCCCTACGAACAGCACGACCTGGCGCAAGCGCAACCGGATATCTTCCGCCAACTCGTCGCAGAACTGGACGCAATTCCAAAGGCCGAGCCCATCAGTCTGAACGACCGGTTGCCCGACCTGGACGGACCGGGAGGACCGACGCGCTGGGACCCTGACAACCGCCCGCCCGGCGGCACGCCCTATGCGGAGAGTGGGCCCGTGCCCTACCCCGAGGGGAATTACCCCTGAGGCCGGGACGAACCCGCCGCCTGGCGGGCTTCGACTATTGGCGGGTTCAGGCTATTGGCGGGCTCAGGCTATTGCTGCGACTGCGCGTACTCGCGAGCCGCGCGCAGATCGTACGTCACGTAGAACTCTGTCTGGTAAGCGCCCCACGCCCCTCGCTCGATGGCGACGTTGAGCAACCGCAGCAGATTGGGCGCAAACCGCATGACGATCACCTGGCCGATACCCATCATCACGTAGTGATCGACGATTTCGACACCTTCGGGCGGAAACGTCTCGTTAAACCCGGTGTCCCTGAGCAACTCGCCGCGCTGCACGTTGTTCATGCTTTGGTCGTGCTTCAGAAACACGGTCACCATCATCGTGTCGTTGTCCTCAAGCAATGGGCCCTGGGCTGACTGCGCGAACGTAACGCCCGCCGAAAACGCCAAACCCAATAGAGCGCAATAACCTGAAATCCGTCTGATTGATCCGTTCATGAACGGTCCCTCCCAATAAATTGCCAGATACACACGAGATCGGCGAGTCCCTCACCGGCAATCACCGTGACGGCGCCGTTCAGGAAATTCAAGTCAACACGCGGGATCGGGCCGGATAGCAGCACCATCGGTCCGTGAAGCAACGCAGGACAGGTGCATTGACTCAACCGCGCTCACCGCGCTCAGTGCATGAGGTGATCCCAGCGACTCCCCGCGGCCCTGACGATCTCAGCCAGGTCCTCGCCTCGCAGGTAGCCATCGCCCGCCAGCGCCCGAGCGGCCTCCTCCACCGACCCAAGGTACTGCGCCCGGTCACCATAGCGTTCTTCGATGGACGGCCGCGAGTCGCCGTTGTTCTCACGTTCCGCGCGGGTTCTGGCGAATGGCGCATAGACGCCGGCGCCGGACACGGGATTGCCGTGCAACCATCCCGTATACGTCCCCAACGGCACGGCAATATCCGGCGAACGCAGCCCGCCGATTTCGTTGCCGCCTTCGTCCACTTGCGGCACGAGAAACGGATACGCCGGACCAAGACCGGGCGGTTCCTGCGTGATGACGCCCCTGGACGCGAGTTCCGGTCCGAAGTCCAGGGCGCGCAGGATGCTGACTTCATCGAGCACCTCCACCCCCGGCATTTCAGGAAAGCGCAGTTCTTCGTGACTCACCAACGTGCCCTCATCGAGGGTCGCGTAGCGGCTTGGCGGAGGCGGCACGTCGTCGGTGATCCAGCGATCCAGCCTCAACAGCAGAGACCGCAGGAACCAGTCATAGTCGTTCGGATTGCGCAGGAGACCGTCACCACCGGGCGGTGCCGGAAAAGGCGCCGGACCGTGCTGAGTACCGGCGAAGTGATAGATGCGCGAGTTATCCGGCAACGAAATGTCCTGCTTGCCGTCGGGTGTCGTATGGGCAAGTGCGGCCACGGAACGCCAGTATTCGGTGGATGAATTCGTATAGAACACCCGGGGCATGGTTTCGGGCCCGATGTCTGCCAGCAGCCCGCCGGACATTCCCGTAATCGGATCGCTCTGCGCGGTGTCGGCAAACGGGAACAGGCGGTTGGGGTAGTCGAACGCGCCGCCCGGCGCCCTTGACGGCTGCGCGAATCGCACGTTGAAGCTGCCCCTGGCAGCCCCGGCGATGTGCGGAATGACACCATCGAAAACCCGTCTGCCACGCTCGTCCCCGTTGAAACCGTCGTGGAGATACGTGCGCAGCAACCGCCCGCTCTGGGAGGAGCCGAAGGCGACGGCCCGGTCGAGGGCGCCTTCCGGGATATCCAGTGCCTCCGCAGAGCCGTACTTGAGCATGGAAATCGAATCGCGAATCGCCGCCAGTCCCAGTCCCGCCAGCGGCGGGTTTTCGGCCACGTAGACCACGTCGTAGATTCGGCCGGGCTCGAAGCCGCTGGCCAGGTAGACCGAGGTCGCATCCTCGACGACGCGGTCGCCGTCCAGGCGTGCGAATCGCCATTCCTCCCGGGGTATGGTTTGCCGCTCCCCGCTCATCCCGTCACGTACCGTGAGCACGTTGCGGGGATCCGCCGGGTCAGCCACCGGATAGGCAACATGGCCACGGTCCCCAAGCGAATTCGAATACACCTTCTCGGTAACGAGGATGTCGCTTCGCACCAGGCCCTCGATCGGCTCGCCCGCGTTCGTGGCCACCGGCGGGTAGACCCGCAGCAGGCCGTCGTCGAGAGGCGTATCGTGCTGCCAGCCGACCCACAGGAGGGTGAATCCCTCCTCGAGGAGGAAACCGTCACCGTAGTCGTCCGCAGCCAACGGGTCACGTGACGCGGGCGCACCGTTGAACCGGCCGAGCGCCGCGATCCGTCCCCGGTTGGCGACGTCGAAGAACACCGCACCGTTACCCGCCGCAACGTCCTTCGGTTTGACAAGCAGGAAATCCGCCGAGAATTCCACCAGGCCGGCGCTGTTGGTCGGTGCGTAGTCGATATCGGTGACGATCCGGTTGGCGGGATTCGCCGGATCCACGGCGAAGTGAATCCGCCCGGCCATTCGCTCGTAAGCTCCGGCGGTTCCGTAACTTCTGCTGTCGGCTACGTCGTCCCGACGCTCGACGTCGACCCGGACCACCTCGGCCGAAACGGCCGAAACCGCGGCCAGCAAGACTGTCGCTACCATTGTGCGTCTGTTGTTCACTTCGCTCCCCCTGTTTCTTCTCGCTCGCTCTTTCCGGCGCATTTCAAGCCGTATCGCCTACGTGCTCGTTGGTCAGATCGCTGCAGTTATAGGGCTCGAAAGGTATGTCTGCAATCTCCACGGCGTCCTGCCCCGTGTAGCTGCCGTTGAAGTAGGTCGGATCCTCTGCGACCCAGGAACGCGCCAGGGTGCCCGCCTCATGGTCGTAGGCAAACCGTTCCACGACATGCATATCGGCGCCGTGCATCACCGCGTTCCGTGTCTCCAGGTAGCCGGGTAGGAAACCGGTCGTTTCGACGACGAGTTCGTCGCCCTCCCAGCGCCCGATCGAATGGCCGGCGCGGCTGGGTTCGATCTCCGCCGGGTGCTCATCCATGTCCAGATGGATGAGCCTGACGATGTCCATGAACCCGTACATGAGCGTGATCCGGTCGTCTTCCTGGACGATGCGATTGACGTGCTGGTCGAACGTCCAGTCGTCGAAAATGTTCACGGCCATGCACTGGAAACGGGGATTGTCTTCCCACTGATAGCCGGCGACAGCCGCGGCGCCGGTCTCGGTGAGTTGAACGGATGCGCCCATTCCCATGGCGTTGCGCGCCTGTTGAGCAGGGCCTGCACCGAGCACATTCTCGCCTCCCAGCAGCCGTTGCGGACGGGCCCAGTCGCCGGCGATGTTGGGGTGGCCGTTGGCAAGCCGTGCAGGCCGCTCGATCTCGCCGTCGCCGGCAAGACTCTCGTCCGTGAGCTGCTCATACCGTTCAACCGTAACGCCGTTGGCAAAAGTGACGTTGACCAGGTAACAGGTTTGCGGGTCCCGCCGATCCGGCGATCCCAGCACGTCGATTACCGTACCCGGGCTGAACATGTCTTCGCTCCACCCGGAGCGGCGTAAAACCGTGGCGGCGCGCAACTCGCAGCGCCACGGCACAATGTCGCCTTCCGGCGAGGTGGCGTCGAAGTAGACGTAGGCATGAGGATTGACGAATTCGAGTTCGGTCACCACGCCGGAGAGTTCGAACGTGGTGGACGTATCGAACTGGGCGGTAATGCCGTGATGCGCCGTTGCCGAAGCAATCCACCCAAGCGACAGTGCGGCTGCGACCGCGCCGCCCCAGTTCGCGCTGCCCCAGTTCGCGACCACCGTTGAATGCGACACCCGCTTCGATTCCGTCCCGTCGATCATCCCTGTCATCATGGGCATACCCGCCTCCCTTTCAGCGTCGGCTAACCATTCATCACCATCCGTCAGCAGTCTACAATCCGGATCGTACTTTGTCTGCGCGGCAAGCCCGCCCTGGACAACCTGGTTCCTGAAGATTGTTCAAGGGACCAAAGTGAAAACCCGACCAAGGAGCCAATCGTGCAAACAGTCCTCAAACCACGGAAGACGCTACCGGTAATTGTCTTCAGTTTACTTGCCATGTTGGTCACGGCGTCGCCGATGACCGGAAACGCCCAGGACCCGACACTCGACGTCACGCTGCTCGGCACGGGCGACCCCGTGCCGCGCGTCGACCGTTTCGGGCCCTCCATCCTCGTGGAGGCCGGGCCCTACCGGCTGCTGTTCGACGCCGGCCGCGGCGCGTCCCAGCGCCTGACCCAGCTTGATTTCTCCCTTGGCGACATCGACGCTGTCTTCATCACGCACTTTCACTCCGATCACCTGTCGGGACTTCCAGACATCTGGCTCACCGGCTGGCTCCCGCCGCCGTTCGGCCGTCGAGATCAGCCCTTGCGCGTGATCGGACCCGAGGGCCTCTCGCGCATCCTCGATGGTCTCCGACAGGCCTTCGACCCCGACATCCAGATCCGCCTCGTGGACGAGCAGTTACCTCTCCAGGGGATCGAATTCGACGTCAGCGAATATTCCGCAGATGGCGTCGTATTCGACCAGGAGGGCGTGACGGTCACAGCATTCGCCGTGGACCACGGTCAGTACATCAAGCCCTCCTACGGCTATCGCGTGGATTACGCGGGCCGCTCGGTGGTCATGTCCGGCGATACCCGGTTCGACGAGAACCTAATCGAGGCCGCCAGCGGCGTGGACGTGGTCATCCATGAAGTGGCCGCCGCACGGGAAGAAATGCTGGCGTTCGACGAGCGGATACAACTGATACTGGATCACCACACAACGCCCGAGGAAGCCGGCATCGTATTCGACCGCGTCGGCCCGAAGCTGGCGCTTTACAGCCACCTGACGCTGCTGAGCAGCCCGGACTCACCCGAAGTGACGCTCGATGAACTGATACAGCGGACCCGGGCGAACTACGCCGGACGCCTGCTGGTCGGTGAAGACCTGATGCGTCTGGAGATCGGGGAGTCAGTCAGCGTGTACCGATTCCCTTATTAGCAGGCTTGCATGGGAGTACTCTCTTCCCTCAGCGTCAGCGCACCGTTCGCCGGGTCGAATACTCCTATGGCCTGGTCAAAAGCCCTGACTCATGTGCTCGTCGAGCTGGATTCCAAATGTATTGGTCACCATGGCGATCATGTGATAGTGCGTAACCATGCCCAGTAGGCCCAGGATATCTTCCTCGGAATATTGCCCTCTGAGCGAACTCCAGGTGGCATCGTCGAGATGCGCATGCATTACGAGCTGGTCCGCAGCGGAAATCAGGGTACGCTCCCAGTCGCTCCAGATCGAATCTGCGGCTCCCGCCTTTATCGCCTCGATTTGAGCCTCGCTGATCCCGGCCCGCACGGCCGCGTCATAGTGAGCTCCCCATTCGTACTCGCCCTGATAGAGCCAGGCGATACGCATGATCACCAGCTCACGATCATAATCGGACATGGCTGGCAACGCGCTGACACGGCTGCCGAAACCCCTCATCGCGGCAAACATGTCCGGAAATTTCACCAGCGTACGAAATAACGCCATGCGCTCACGCAGCGTAGGATCATTGGCGTCCACACCCATCATGTTCTTGTGCTCTTCGGTGAGCTGTTCGCGCGGCACGTCACGCACTCGAGGTTCCGCGAGCCGTTGAACTGGCGCTCGAAAACCCGTTGTTTCGTTTTGAGAATCCGTGTCTGACTGTTGGGTTGAGCAAGCTGCCAACGAAAACATCGTGATCGTGAGGACCGTGAGTACGTCAAATTGAGTTCTATTCATGCCGGTTTGATTTCCTTTGTAAGCTTCCCGTCAACAACTTGCGCGCCTCATTCGAAACAGTGATTCATCACCATGGCGCCATTTGGAGTTATTCGCTTTCCGGCATTCATCGCAAACCCCGCGCCAGAGGTGTTGCGCGCCAAATGCTGTCGTTAGTGGTGATATAGAGGGTATCGCGCGCCGCACCACCGAACGTCACGTTCGAAACAACCTCCGCATCGATTGGAATCGTCTGAACAAGTTCGCCTTCTGCAGAGAATATGTAGATACCCGCCCCATAAGTCTCGACCGTATTGTGTGGCGTAGCCGAATTGAGGCCCGCGGCAACGTAGACTCTTCCATCCACATCAACAGCCATACCGTCCGGTCCGCCATCCGTGCCCCAATCAAATATCAACGATCTGCTGTCGGGTTCGATGTCGCCCGATTCCGATAGAGCAAAGCGCCAGAGTTTCCGGGCGCCGCTTGCGTTAAACGCGTCATTATCCGCAACATACATATGTCGGCCGTCGGGCGACACGACAAGCCCGTTCGGCATGTCGACCAAATGGTCGGAGAAGAGCACTATCTCGCCCGACGGATCGACGCGGTAAATGCCGTCGACCACTTCGCCAAACCTGTCGCGGCGTTGTTTCGTCTCCCTGTCGCGATAGGCAGGATCGGTAAAGAAGATGCGGCCACTGCGGTCGATGGCGACATCATTCGGGCTGTTGAGTGGTTCCCCCTGGAAACTTTCCGCAAGGACCGTGATCGACCCGTCCGCTTCATGACGCACAACGCGTCGGCCGTCGTTTTCCGCCGCAACCAACCGCCCTTCCAAATCAAAAGTCAGGCCATTCGACTTGAGGGAGGGGGACTTCCACGTCTCGACATGACCGTTCGAAAGCAACCTCAGGATGCGATTTCCCGGAATATCCGTAAACAGGAGTCCGAGCTCATCACTCCACACCGGTCCCTCCAGGTATGTTGTTTCAGAGACCGCTTCAACGCGAATTACCATGGCCGCATCGCCGTCATGTACGCTCGCGCATGCGCTCAAATGCATGAACAAGCACACGACGGCCGAGGCTGGCGATCGTGATGGTTCCTCACCACGCATTGTCATCCCTGGCTAAAGGCAAACTCAGAAGCGACACCGACGGATCATTAGTCAAGACGCGGCTTCCCGGGCTCCTGTGTCCACAACTCCGTGATCTTGCCCATGGGCGTCAGGTCTTTCCCTTCAAGCCCGGGGTAGTCCGTCGGGTAGCGCACGCACTTGAACAGCGAGTTGTACCGTTCGCCGGCCGCATCGGTCATGACGGTATGGATGCCGTAGTTGTCGCCGGTACGGTCTCCCACCGGGCTGATGTATTCCCACACGACCTCGCCCTCGGGGGTGACTTCAAAAAGGTGCCCGTTGGCGCCCGAGCAAACCAGCGTGTTGCCATTGGGCAATCGTTGCAGGCCGGAGATGTAGCGGCTGTAAAACGCCGTCGGCAGGGTTGACTGAAAACTCCAGACGATCTGTCTGGATACGAGTTGGCCGGCGCCCATGCCGGGTGACACCAGATCGTGCCCGGCTTCCATCTCCGGGACGTACACGCCGTTTTCCATGGGACCATCGTAGGGGTTGAACTCGATCACGGACGAGAACGTCACCCCAAGCTGCCGCGAGCCGTTGTTGTAGATCAGCATGTTGCCGGCACCGGGAAGGTGGTCGCCCATGCCGATTTCCCGCTCCCGGACCCACTGGATGTCGTGGGTGAAGAAAACCTGCTGATGCCCGTTGGTGCTGGACTGGCCTTCGTTGATCGATCTCGGGCACTCGCCTGCATCGTAGACGCACGGATTGCCCCAGCGGTGCAGGAAGTCGCCCGCGTCGCTGGCCGCCAGCGCGATGCTTGCCTCCGGATCCCCCGGCACGAACGTGCCGCCGTGGTCGATGACGTAGGACTCGCTGAAGGTCGAGTTGTTGATCGCGATGTGATCGAGCGTCTCGTTGTAATCCAGGGAGTTGATGTGGATCCAGTCGCCGCTGGCGCCACCGGCGAAATTGGGATCCATCTTTCCGGGATGCTCGCTGATCACACCGTAGTTGGGAAGCTTGTCGTCGACATCCTGAACCAGGTGGTCGGTGATGTTCCACTCCCAGATCACGTTGCCGTCCATGTCGACCTCCACCACGCCGTCGGGGATTGAGGTGTAGTCGTCCCGCTTGGCGGGATCGACGCCCAGCGCGATGGCCTGCTCGTGAGTGATCGCCTTTGAGGCGACATACAGCAGCGTTCGTGCCTGAAGCTTCGGATTCCAGATCATGCGAAAGTCGTGGTGGGGCGTATAGCCCGGTCGCTCTTCGTCATGCTCCCAGATCACCTCGCCGTCCCAGTCGTAGAGTTGGTAGATCGCGCCGCTCATGCCACCGCGGCCGACCCGGTCGATAGCGCCCCGAAGCAGTGTGCCGTCCTCCAGCAGCCGCGCATGCTTCTCGACGGCTTCGGCCCCGGGAGTCACCCAGCCCTCCGGGTACGGCCAGTAGTGCACGACGTTGCCGTGCATGTCGATCAGGTAAGTGTTACGGCCGCGAAACGGACTGAAAAGCGTGTAGCCCGGAGACGCCTTGGCAGGATCGTACTGAATCAGTTCGGTCGGTACCTGAAACACCGCGTTGGCGATCGCCCAGCCGCCAAGCCCCGCCGCGAAGACCGCCAGTCCCGCCAGAGAGTTCTTTCCTGTCAACATTTCGCTTCTCCCGTACTTGAACGATTTTCATCCATCCCGCAAGGAATCGTCCCGCTATTTCGGCTGATTATTGTCGAACGCGCTCCATGATAGTCTTTTCCGTGAGGCGTATCCCGCAGCACCCAGCGAATTGTGGAGCGGTCTTTCAAATCACCAACGCAACATCCGGCGGACGCCTGGCCGGGAGGGCAATTGAAATGGGAATCGACCGAAATCGCCTGACTCCATGGCTCAGACGGCGCACTTGCGCTTCCCCTCCGGAACTCGCGGGTTGGCTTGGCCTGGTCCTGATGGCCGCGGGACCAGCCGGCGCCCAGGATACGGGCGCATGCGCCACCGGCGACCTCGCGCTCGTCAACGGCGTGATTCACACCATGGACGAACAGGCGTCGATCGTCTCATCGGTGCTCATGGAGGCCGGGCGATTCACGGCGCTGGATCCCGACCCCGGCACATTCGACGATTGCACGGACGTGATCGACGTGCAGGGCCGCACGGTGATTCCGGGCCTGATCGACAATCACGTCCACTACATCCGGATTGCAAACCGCCCAGGTCATGACCTTCGGGCTCTGGAAGTGACCTTTACGGTCGACGCCGCGTTGCAGGCGATCCGCGAGAAAACGGCAGCCGTGCCGGAAGGCGCGCTGATTACCACCATCGGCGGGATCAGGCGGACCCAATGGCAGGAGCGCCGCTTCCCGACGCTCGCGGAGCTTGATGAGGCAGCACCCGGCAACCCCGTCTACCTCTCCGAGCGCGGCGCCGGTCCGGGACAAACCAATACCACGGGGCGCGACCTGCTTCGCGGGCTGGGGGTCCCGGTAACCGACGCCGGCGAAATCGCAGCAGGCGCAGATACGGCTCTTGCATACGATGTCCTTGCATCCGACCTGACCGACGAAGACCGCAAGCGCCAGATGCTGGGCGTGGCCGACTACGCGCTCTCCGTGGGCCTGACCGCCGTCATGGATATGTCCGGAACGGTCCCCGGCGTCGGTTTCATCGATCAGACCAACGGCTACGACTTCTTTCTCGACCTGGTGCGCGAGGGAACCCACAAGGTCCGTACGCGAATTTACTTCCCGGGTCTGGACGAGGACGCCGGCCTGACCCAACTCATGGGATACCTCGACAACAAGTGGCCCAACTACGGCCCGGAGATGGCGAAGATCGTCGGCATCGGCGAGTGGTCCGTGGGACGCTCGCTGTTCAACGAACAACCGCTGGGGGAAGCCGCGCGACTGGCCCAGCGGCGAATCGCCGAACGGGGCTGGACCTACCACCAGCACATGCACTCGCCGGAGGAAATCGGCGCCCACCTGGATGTCTGGGAGGAACTGAACGAGGAGTTTGACCTCGCATCCATGCGCTGGACCCCCGGCCATCTCAGTTTCATCACACCCGAACTCATCGAACGGGCCAGGGCCATGGGCCTCGGACTCGGTGTTCACGGCCAGCGCTATCACGCCGGCGGGATGGGCGGCCCGCCCTGGCGCACGGTCGTCGAGAGCGGCCTGGTGGCGGTCGGTGCCGGCTCCGACGGCGCTCGAATCAACACGCTCAACCCCTGGTGCATGATCTACTACATGGTCACCGGACGCGACGTTTCGGGCGAGTTGATCAACGACGGCCAGCAGATCAGCCGGGAGCGGGCGGTCAAGCTTTACGCTTCACACGAGCAGGGCTGGTTCACCAGGGAAGACGACCTGCTGGGGGGCATCGGTGTCGGCAGGTTCGCCGATCTTGCGGTGTTGAGCGACGACGTGTTTGACCCGGATGCGGTGCCGGCGGAACAAATCCGGCACATGACCTCGGTTCTGACGGTTGTAGGCGGTGAAGTCGTTTACGACGCGGGTGTTCTTCAACAGTAATGGATCGCGAGGGCGAGGGCGAGGGCGAGGGCGAGGGCCCAGCGTAGTCAGAAGAGCCGGACCGGACCGACAATTGGCCACGCGATCACCGCGACGATTCGGATGGAGCTACTCCCGGACCAGTTCGATCGAGTAGCCGCTCACATCCCGGATATCGTTCACCGACAGCGCCGCGCCGAACCCCGGCATGGTGTTCTGACCTTCGGTCACAACGCGTACGACCTCGGCCAAAGTCCGTCCCGGGATGAGCGCCGCGCCCGCGGCGTGGCCGCCCTGGCCGTCCGGGCCATGGCAAAGTTCGCACACCTGCGCGTAGACCGTCTCGCCGTTGTCGATATTCGGCATGCCGATCGGGGATCGGGCCGCCACACCCATTCCGCCGCCGGCCGAAGGAGATGGCGACGCCACCGGGTTTAGGGTCCCGTTGAGGGAAAACAGCCAGACGCTGTCGCCGCGGGGCGAGCCGGCGAATGCGTTGCCCGCGGAAAAGATCGCCACATGCTGCTCGCCTTCGTATTCGAAGATCGCAGGCGTGGTGTTGACGCCGGCCCCGGTCTGGAATTCCCAGAGCGACATGCCGGTATCCGAGTCGAAGGCCATGAAGCGGCCGTCGCTGCGCCCGACGAACAAAAGGCCGCTCGCGGTAGCCACCGCGCCACTGTAGCAGCGGTCCGCCCAGCGTTGCCGCCATACCGGCGTGTTAGTGGTCATGTCCATGGCTGCCAGGATGCCGGTGGTGGGCAACCCACCGACACCGCCGAAGCGCCCGCCCATGTAACGCTCGCCCCCCGGAGGCGAGGCGGTCTCCTCTTCGTCCACGAAATAGAACGATAGCCGCTCGCTGGCGCAGACGTAGAGCGTCTGCCGCTGCGGATCGTAGGCACTCGGCGGCCAGTTGGCGCCGTTGCGTGTGCCGACGACACGTTCGGTCCAGAACGGTACATAGACGTGCTCGTCGTACGGCAGCGTATAGCCCTCCGGAGGCACGTCGATGGTGACCGGCGTAATGGGTTCGCCGACGGGAATGGGTTGCGTGGCGGCCGTGGCCTGGCGCGGTTCCTGGGGCACCGGCTTCTCGATCATCCCGAGCAGCGGTTCACCGGTGACGCGGTCGAGAATATAGACGTAGCCGTTCTTGTTGACCTCGGCCACCGCCTTGCGCACGGCCCCGCCGATATCCACGTCGAACAGGACCACGGGATTCGCCGCATCGAAGTCCCACAAGTCGTGACGTACCTGCTGGAAGTGCCAGCGGTACTCCCCCGTGGCCACGTCAACTGCGACGATGGAAACCGAGAAGAGATTATCTCCGGCCCGCACCGCGCCGTTGAAATCAGGGCCCGGATTGCCGGTGGCGAAATACAGCAGGCCCAGTTCCGGATCGAGCGCAGGCGTCTGCCACACCGTCGCGCCGCCGTACTTCCAGACTTCGTTGTCCGCGGGCCACGTATCGTGACCGATCTCTCCGGGCCCGGGGACCGTGTAGAACGTCCAGACCAGGGACCCGTCGTCCGCGTCATAGGCCTTCACGCGGCCGCGGACCCCGTATTCCGCACCCGCGAAACCGGTAATCACCAGGCCGTCGTAATACAGCGGCGCGCTGGTGATCGTCAGGCCTTCCTGCCAGCGCTCGGCCTGGACGGACCAGACGACTTCGCCGCTGTGGCGGTCGAGCGCCACCAGCTTGCCGTCGAGTTGGCCGACAAACACCTTGCCCTCGCCCAAACCGACGCCCCGACTGGTCCAACCGCAGCAGATCGTGGAGATGTCCGGGTCGAGATCAGCCTCGTAGCTCCAGAGGATTTCGCCGCTGTCGATGTGGATGGCAAAGGCATCGTCTGCACCGGTGACGATATAGAGCACCCCTTCGTAGACGATGGGCTCGGCTTCACCGGAATATTGGGAGCCGACGCCCGAGCCACCAAGCCGGGTCCGCCAAACGCCCCTGAGTTCAGACACGTTATCGCGATTGATCCCGGTCAGCGGCGAGTAGCGCCGATTGTAGAGGTCCCCACCGTTGGTCAGCCAGGCGTCCGTGGGCAAGCGGGTCAGCTCAGCCGGCGAGAACGCCTCCTGCGCCACTCCGGCCACGGGTGCCCAGGCCAGAATTGCCAGAATCCCGCAGACGATGGGTCGCCGGGTCATTTTTCCTATCCGGTGGCACGCACTGGTTGAGGCGCCCATTTCGCCCACCGCTCCGGAGGCTCCCAGAATCGCGGCCGAATCGGCAGCAGCATGGCAACGGCGACCAGGGTGATCGCCATGTAGAGAATGAAACCGTTGGTCAGGGAACCCTGAACGTCCGCGAACCGAGCCAGCAACGGCGGTCCGACGGCGAAGCCGAGATTCATGAACACCGCCATGATGCCCATGTTCAGCCCGATGTTCTGAGGACCGTAATAGTGCTTGGTCAGCACCGGGACATCCACGATCAGGCCACCGTGGGCGAAGCCTCGCATGGTCATGAACAGCATCATGGTGAACATGCCCGCCACCGGGAAGGCCAGCAGGATCGCCACCACCAGCATCAGGTACGTAAGCTGGATGCCCCGTATCGACATCTTGTCGTAGACCCAGCCCCAGAAGATCTTGGCCACAAGCCCCACCGCGGCAAACAGGCTCGCGGCCCAGGCGACGTTCCTGATGTTCATGCCCTTGTCCAGTTCCAGGAACAGTGCCGCGTTCTGGGTCATGCCCTGATCCACGCCGGCGACCAGGAAAATGCTTATCGCGATGAGCCAGAAGTTGCGGTGGCGCGCGATATCGCGGAAATGCGCCAGCATGCTGCCGCGTGGCTTGTGATCGGTGGGAACCGCAATCCTGGCCGCGTATGTGCTGCCCGGCCGGAACAGGAGCAGCCAGGCGGGGATCGACACCAGCCAGACGCCCAGGCTCATGACCGCCAGCGCGTTCCGCCAGCCCATGGACTCCATGAGCGGTACCACGATGATCGGCACCAACACGCCTGCGGCGCTGTTGGCCGCGAATACCACCCCCAGCGCCGTGCCCATCTGCCGCTCGAAGACCCGGGCCACCACGACCTTCATGCAGGCCGAAGCACCGGATGCGGCCACACCCAGGAGGAAGCCCATGACGTAATAGATGAACAGGTTGCTGACCCACAGCATGCCAAGCAGGCCCAACCCCCCCATGCAGGCGGCGACGATAACGATCGGGTTGGCGGAGTACTTGTCCAGCAGCCGACCCATTACCAGGGCCGCGACCGCGCCGATGACGAACTTGGCGGTGGCGAGCAGCGTCGCCTGCTGTCGGTTCCAGCCGAATTCCTCCATGGCGCCGGAGTAGATGAACGGCAGGGAAAACGTGGGCACGCCGAAGGTGAAGAACACCAACAGGAAGGTCACGGCGATGATCGGCAAGTTGTTGATGAGTTCGTTTTCGCGCGCGGCCGCCATCAGGATCTTCCGGGAAGGGTATTGATGGATACTCTACTATAATCCTCCGTCTGGACAGGCGCGCAAGGGGAGCAAATGTCCCGCAAATCGACCGAAAACTCATGGTTCGCCAGGCCGCAGTCTGTGAAGAATTGTGTAGCCGTCTTCGCTCCGGCGAGCGGAACGGTGACGCACAGGCAAAACAAGAGGGTTTGTTCATGCAGGCCCGTCGATACTGCGGCGTGAGCGCCGTGTCGCGGTCGAGGCAGGCCCCTGTTTTACTCAGGACCGCCGCCGCGGTGTGCATCGTGTTTGTTTTCGCGAACATCGCAACCGCCCAGGCGCCGGACCTGTCGGCAAACTGGATCCGTGCCGGTGGCATTGTGTTCGGCGAATGGGAATTCACCGAGGCCGGTCAGCAAGCCTTCGACGACTATGACTTTGCCCGCGCTCGGCCATTCGACCGCGTGGTACGACGGCGACACACTGGTCATCGATACCGTCGATTTCGCACCCGGCTACGTCTCCACCATGGCGGAATGGGCCGGGACACCCCAGAGCAGGCGGATGCGTACGGTCGAGCGCATCAGCCGCGACGCAGACGTACTAACCATAGAGACAACCCACCAGGATCCCGCGTACTATCGAATGCGCCCGATGCAACCTGACGGAGGAAGAATAGTGGCGGAAATCGTTCTCGGCATTTACACGGCTCACGGCCCGCAACTCAACACCACGCCCGAGGAGTGGGAACTGCGCCTGCCTGCCGATCGCCAGCGCAGACATTGGTTCAAGGGCAAGCAATATGACTTCGATGAGCTGATCGAGCTGCGCCACGACGAGAACCTCGGCGCGGAGAGTGCGATCGAGGCCATGCAGGTACGCTACGACGCCTGTCAGGAGGCCGTGGGGAGTCTCGCGGAAACCTGGCGGGAAGTCAGCCCCGACGTCTGCGTCATCTTCGGCAATGATCAGCGGGAGTGTTTCCACGAAGACATTACGCCGATGTTCACTGTGTTCGGCGGCGAGACGCTTCATCATGGGCCCCTCACCGAGGAGCAGGAGCAGCGCCTGCCGCCCGGCATTTTGCAATCCGAATGGGCCTACCGGCCCCACGACACGGTGACATACCCCGGCCTGCCAGAACTGGCGAATCGGGTCATGGAAGAAGGCCACCGGAGCCGCTTCGACCTGTCCTGGTCGTTGCACTGGCCGCATAACCCCGATGCCTGGCACCACGGCACGCCCCACTCGTTTACCTGGATCTTTCGTCGAGTGATGGAAAACAAGGTCGTACCCACCCTGCCGCTGATCTGCAATACGTTCTTTCCGCCCAACCAGCCCACCGCGACCCGGTGCTACGAATTCGGCCAGATGGTGGCACAAGCGATCGCCGACTGGGACAGCGACCTGCGCGTGGCCGTGTGCGGATCCGGAGGCATGAGCCACTTCGTCATCAATAGTGAAATCGACGAACTGTTCTTCAACGCCATTCGTGAACGGGATCCGGATCCGCTGTGCGCCCTGCCCCAAAACCTGCTGATGGACGGCACCTCGGAACTGAGAAACTGGATCTCCGCGGCCGGCTGCCTGTTCGGTACCGAACTCTCGGGAGACGTGCTGACCTACCAGCCTTGCTACCGGTCGGAAGCGGGAACCGGCACGGCCCAGGGCATGATTGCCTGGACCTGAATACCGTCCTCGCGAGCACACCCGCAGCCTACGCCCCCATGGACTACGCATCGCTTGTCGACCGGCTCGCCGCACTGGATACCTGCGCGGTCTCCGATGCTCTGGACAGCCTCGGTGTGAGCGGCGCGGTCAGCGGTCTCGAGCGGCGCTCAACCACGGCCACGATCGCCGGCCGCGTGCAGACGATCAAGCTTGCCGCCGGTAAACCGGCAGGTGGCTCGGGGAGCCACCTGGGCACGCAGTCCATCGTGGAATCGAGCGACATCGACGTCATCGTGGTCGAACAGCGCAGCGGCGTCGAGGCCGCCGGCTGGGGCGGGGTACTGGCCACGGCGGCGCATCACAAGGGAGTCCGGGGGGTCATCGTCGAGGGGCCGGCGCGGGATATCGACGAGTACGAGCGGATCGGGCTGCCGGTATTCTCTCGCTCCGCTACGCCGCGCACGGCCCGGGGGCGAATCCATCAGGCGGCGACCAACGTCGAAATCCTGGTCGGGGATGTTGACGTCGCGCCCGGCGACCTGGTCATCGCTGACGCCACTGGCGTGGTCTTTTTACCGGCGGATATGGCTGATAAGGTGTTGGCAATCGCAGAAAAAATCACTGTGCGCGAACAACTCATGTCGGCCGACGTACTCGCAGGTCAGCCGGTGACCAAGGTCATGGGCAAGAACTACGAAACCATGCTCGGGACGCAGGAATGAGCCCCACCATGGGGCAACCGAGGCAACGTGACTGCGATATGACAACGAGAAAGTCGACGTGAATTCGAAATGAACATTAGCCAATCCAAACGGCGTTTCCTGAAGGCTGCAACGGTGGCGGGCGCGGGCGGTCTGGCCGCGATGTTCGGAGCAACCGCCGGGAGAGCGCAGCAGAGTCCGGCGTCTGGCGCCCCGAACTTCCCAGGGCACATTCGCATGGCCGGCTACTCTCCGTCCACCACCAGTTTCAGCCAGGGCCTGACACATATCGGCGAGCGCCTTCAGGCCGAAGCCGGCCTCGACGTCGACTACATCTACAACGTTCTGGAGATCGGCTACGGCGGCGGAGACTTGCGCTGGTTGGTGGACGCCGGGCTGCTCAGCGCGGCCTACGCCACCATGACCGACGTACCGGAGCTTGCGCTGGCCGCCCTGCCCTTCCTGTTCTCCGATACGGCGACCGCCCGGGCGGCCATGGATGGCCCCCTGGGGGCGTCAGCCACGGCAAGCCTCGAAGCGGCCAACAATTACCGCATCCTCGGGTATTTCGAGAACGGCTTTCGCCATGTCTCCAACAACGTCCGCCCGGTGGAATCCCTGGACGACTTGCGCGGTCTGAGCATTCGCGTATTGGGCGCCCAGCGACGCACGTTTGAATTGCTTGGCGCCGAAGCCCATGCCATCGACCTGACCGCCGCCATCGAGGCGATCCGGGCCGGTGACCTGGACGGCCAGGAGAACCCCTTTGCGAACACTGTGACCTACAACATCTATCCCTTCCAGCGCTACCACACGGCCACATTCCACTCATACCTTTCCCGGCCCATATTCGTCCACCGGCCGACGTTCGACGCCTGGCCCGCCGCGGTACAGCAGGCGGCGCGCGCCGCCGCACAGGAGGCGGTGACGCTGCAACGGGAATTGCACGACGAAGAAGAACTTCAGGCTCAGGAGGTCATTCGCGAAGCCGGCGGTGAGATAGTGCAACTCTCGCCGGAAGCTCGATGGGCGTTCGTCGCGGCGGTGGAGCCGCTTCATGCCGATGCGCAACAACGTTATTCGCGTGAACTCCTGGATCTGGTGGGTCTTTGAGCCTGGTACAACGCTCCCGGTATTCAGCAAGCCTGCCCGTTTGAGTAGAATTCGTGCAGGCCACAGTAATCATCGGACAGTCCCGGAACACGCAAGACACACCATGACGGAAACGGCATACCACAAGATTCGTACGCAACGCTCGCCGGCGCCTTCGGGCTGCCCGGTGGATCACGACTTTTCGCCATTCGCGCCTGAATACGTCAGGGATCCCTATTCCGAATTGGCCCGGCGCCGCGAGGGCTCGCCGATCTTTTTTTCAGAAGCGCTCGGCTATTTGGTGGTCACTCGGATGAAGGACGTCGCGGCGGTATTCACCAACCCCGATATTTATTCCTCCGAGAATGTCCAGGACCCCGTACTGCCGATCTGCGACGCCGCCGCCGAGGTCCTGTCGGCGGACGACTACGACCCCATCGCGGTGATGTCCAACCGTGCCCGCCCGGATCATACGCGAATCCGAAAGTACACCCAGGCCGGGTTTTCGGGACGGCGCATCCGGGCGCTGGCGCCCTACGTACGCGAGCGCTGCGAGGCTCTGGTGGACGGGATGCTCAAGGCCGGTGCACCCTGCGAATTCGTGTCCACGATCGGGCATCCCCTGCCGGGGGAGACGATCTTCCGCCTGCTCGGCTTCCCGCGGGAGGACGATCCCAAGCTTCAGGAATGGACCACCAACCGGCTGGCCTTTACCTGGGGTAAGGCGACGGAAGAGGACCAGGTCGATATCGCGAGAAAAATGCTCGCCTACTGGCGATACTGTGTTTCGTTCGTGAAGCACCGCCACCGGGAACCGGCCGACGACTTCACCTCGGAATTGCTGGCCGGGCATGATGCCGACCCCGACGACCTCAGCTACAAGGAAGTGGAATCCGTCGTATACGGACTCTCCTTTGCGGGCCACGAGATCGTCAGCAACTTCCTCGGCAACTCGCTGGTCTGCCTGCTGTCGAGGCGGGAAAACTGGGAGGCGCTCTGCGCCGAGCCCGCATTGATACCCAACGCGCTGGAGGAAGTGTTGCGCTTCAACTCGCCGCAGACCAGTTGGCGACGGGTGGCGGCCCGGGATACCGAGATCGACGGCTACAAGATTCCGGCAGGTACGCAGATTTTCCTTTCCCTGGGTGCTGCCAATCACGACGGTAATCTCTACGAGGACTCCGAGACCTTCGACATTCGCAGAAAGAATGCGCGGACCCATATCTCCTTTGGGCGCGGCATCCACTTCTGCCTGGGGAATCGCCTTGCGCTCCTTGAAGCGCGCATCACGCTGGAGACGCTGGTGCAACGCGTGCCGTCACTTCGCCTGGTAGACGATCAAAGGTTTGACTACTTTCCGAATTTCACCTTCCGCGGCCCGAAGGAACTTCGGCTAAGCTGGTGAAACGTCCTTTCTTGCGGGAGATATCGCAATGAACGCAAAGGTGCTGCACATTTCACTCCTGCTCGCGGCACCTACACTGGCACAGACACAGTCATCATTCGACTATTGGCAATTCAACCGCGAAATGATCCGTCGCGGACAACAAGCCGTATTCATGTGCAACGGCCTTTTCACATCGAATCGAACGCTCGAGCAAGTCTTCGAGCAGGAACTTGCCTACTTGACGGAACCGATCGGCACCGCTGCCGGTGGCGACTACATTGTCGACAACGAGCGCCGGGCCGTCGCGGTCGGCAAACCGGATGGTGTGCCGGTCATGCGCGCCGCGTTTCGCGAAGGCATCGGCTGTGTCGTGCTCGCACCGGATCAGTCCTTCGACGACATCGACGACCTGCCGATTTCAAACATGCCGCCCCCGGCGGGTGATCCTGCCGCAATCCCATGGCCCGATGGAGACATGGTCGAGGATGCTCCGCTCCCGGACGCCATCGATCAGGCCGCGTTGCAGGCGGCATCGGACTGGGCCTTCGACCGCGCTTCGCCGCAGCAAGTCACGCTGAGCCTGTTGATCGTTCATGACGGCCGGCTCGTTCACGAACGCTACGCGCCGGGCGTCACCATGGAGACGCGCACGCGTACCTGGTCCACGGCCAAGAGCATCGCGGCAACGCTGATCGGAATCCTGGTGGATCAGGGAAGGATATCGCTGGACGCCCCGCTCGGTTTTCCCTGGTTCCCCGAAGCCGATGCGGCCGACCGTGACCCGCGATCGCAAATTACCCTCAGGCATGTCCTCAACATGTCGAGCGGCCTGTACCCGATCGACAATTCGAATCTCGAATACGCGACCGGATCAGGCTTGTCTTACTGGGCCGGCGAAAGCTCCGCCGAGCACAGTCGCCATCGCGCCCTGATACGGGAACCGGGCACCAACTGGGATTACGAAAACTACGACACGCTGCTTGCGGTCTATGCAATGAAACTCGAGCTTGGCGAAGCTGAATACCTCGAGTTTCCGCGCCGCGCATTGTTCGACCGGATCGGCATGCGCAACACGCTGCTCAGCACCGACCGATTCGGCGATTTCATCCTGAGCAGCCAGGCCTACACCAACGCACGCGACCTGGCCCGATTCGGGCTGCTCTACCTTCAGGGCGGGACGTGGCACGGCGAGCGCCTGATTTCCGAGGACTGGATCGACTTCGTGCGCACGCCCGCTCCGTCGCTGGCCGACCGAGGAAATTTCTATGGCGGCCAATGGTGGCTCGTCCCGGACAACCGGACCGACGTACCGAACGATGCTTATTCGACGGCAGGCAACCGCGGCCAATACGTGATCGTCGTGCCATCGCACGATCTGGTCATTGTCAGGCGCGGCCTCGACTACGGCGCCCAGGGCTTCGACAGATGGGATCTTGCGCGAGAAGTGATCAAGGCCGTGACCAACCAGGAGTCTTAGCCCCGGCGACCGGCGCGAAGACTTCTAATGCTCCATCAAACTGATCGCTGCGGATCCGCGTTCCGTCGCAATCGGTCCCGCCAATTCCGGGCAATTCCGCGCTACGCGAGGCCTTCAACCGGGCTCGGGCGTCGTTCGAGGTGGTCGGTCACGAGTTCGTAGCTCATCCCGGCCTCGAGCACGGCCTGGTCGGCGCCCATCGGGCCGATCAACTGAATGCCCATCGGTCGGCCTCGCTCATCAAAGCCGGCGGGCAGACTGAGCACGGGTACGCCAGCCAGCGTCCCGGCGATGACGACTTCCATCCAGCGATGGTACGTGTCCATGGCACGGCCATTGATCTCACGCGGCCAGTGCACTTCGGCAGGGAACGGGAAAACCTGGGCGCTTGGCAGCGCGAGAAAGTCGAATCGTTCCATCAGCGCGTGTAATGCAAGGTACCAGTCGGCACGCGTCTCGGATGCCGTGGTGATTTCGGCCGCCGTGAGACCGAGGCTGCCTTCTATCTCGAAGATCATCTCGGGCTTCAATTGTCGCCGCAGGGACTCATCTTCCAGCATCGGCTGGCGTGCAGCGTGCGACCAGTGCCGGAGCGTGAGCCAGCACTGCCACAACCGGTCCATGTCGAAATCTGGGAGGACGCGATCCACGCGCGCACCGTGGGTTTCGAGGGTCGAGAGCGACTCCTCGCACAGACCGAGCACGCCCTCTTCGGTCGCCAGGTAGCCGTCGTAATCACCCATCCAGCCAATGCGCAGGCCCTCGGGCTCCCGTACACGGTAAGCGTCGAAACCGGACAACTCGTCGCGCATCATCATTGGCGCTCGCGGATCGAAGCCGGCCATCGTATCCAGCAGGCGGATCGTATCCTCGACGTTCATGCCCATCGGCCCGTTCGTGGAGAGCTGGTTGTAGAACAGGTCGTCCGGGGTGCGCGGCACCCGGCCCTGGCTTGGTCTGAAACCGATCACGTTATTGAAGGCCGCGGGATTTCTGAGTGAGCCCATCATGTCGCTGCCGTCGGCGATGGGCAGCATCCGTGTGGCGATGCCCACCGCAGCGCCGCCGCTGCTGCCGCCGGCCGCAAGCGCCGGTTCGTAAGCATTGCGCGTGACGCCGAACACGCTGTTATAGCTCTGCGATCCCATGCCGAACTCCGGCACATTGGTCTTGCCGATGAAGATCGCTCCAGCGTCTCGGATTCGTGCGATATGCAGGTCGTCCGATTCGGGCATCGTCCCCGCAAAAATCGGCGAGCCCAGACTCGTGGGAAGACCTTCGGCATTGGCCAGGTCCTTGACCGCGTGCGGAATGCCGTGAAGCCAGCCCCGATACTCGCCGCGCGCGAGTTCTTCGTCCGCGCGCCGTGCCTCCGCGAGGCACATATCGTCATCCAGCCGGCTGACGATGGCGTTATATGTCGGATTGTAGCGATCGATGCGTTCCAGATAAGCCTGCATGGTCTCGACGCAACTGACCTGGCGCGCCCGGATCGCGGCGGAGAGCTGCGCGGCGCTCAGCGACGTCAAGTCGCTTGGCAATTCGGGGCGAGCTGTTCTTGGCATGAGTGTGGGCATCAGAAGGGCGGCGCTTATCCCGGCGGAACCCCTCATGAGTCGGCGACGGCTCAGGATCGATCGCAAGAATCCCATCGTCAATCTCCGCGCGGGAAGCTCGGGATCATAGCACCGCCGGGAAAGAACGGACCAGAACCTGTTGACGCTCCGAGATAACGTAAACAGGTCCTAACCGGACTCTAGACGAGGGCGCACGAAGCGAAGCCCAACGAGTGCGGCGACCCCTACCGCTGCGACGGCGGCCGTACCCGGTGCGTCTGCGCCCAACCATACGGTGCTGGAACCGACAGCGAGCGCGCCGGCAAATATCGCCAAGCCGACCGACAGCGCAGTTACGCTGCCTGCCACAACCGTCTGCAACGCCCTGGAAATGAGCAGCGCCGCCACGAGCGCTGTCCCTACCGCGTAGACGTTGGCCAAAGTCGAGCCTTGCAACAGCAGCGCGTCGTTATAGCTCCACAGAAACGGCAGCAGATACGCCACTGCGCCAAGCTGCACGCCGATCCAGGAGGTGCGCCAGACCTCGCTCCCGGCGAGCCCTGATGCGACCGCGCTTGCGATCGCCACGGGCGGGGTCAGAAACGACAACAGCCCGAAGTAGAAGATGAACAGGTGCGCCGCCATCGGCGCCACGCCCATCTCCACGATCGCCGGAGCAAGGATCACCGAGAGGACCACGTAGATCGCCGCCGTGGGCATCCCCATGCCCAGGATGATGGAGATACCCCCGGTGAGCAACAACATGGCGAGCAGCCCGGCATTCTCTCCAATCTGGGTCAGTACCAGCGACAGGGAGAACCCCAGGCCGGTGATGTTCATGACACCGATGACGATGCCGGCGCCGCCGGCGATCATCAGCAGCGGCAACATGTTGGCGCCGCCGCCGACAATGAGATCGAACCATTCGGACCTGTTCGGGAGCCGCCGCTTGCGGACCACCGTCAACCCCAGCAGGGCCGCGACGGCCCACAGTGCGGCCACCCCCGGATTGAACCCTCGCCAGAACAACAGGTAAAGCAGGAGCGCAAGCGGCGCCAGGAATATCCATCCCTGGCGCAACTCCTCGCCGGCCCTGGGCAGTTGTTCCCTGGGCAGACCGTGCAATCCGTAGCGCAGGGCGATGGCATCCACCTGGGAAAACAGGCAGACGTAGTAGAGCAGCGCGGGCACCGCAGCAGCAATCACGACGCTGGCGTAGCTGACCTGGAGGAAGTCAGCGATCAGAAACGCCGTGGCGCCCATCACCGGCGGCGCAAATTGCCCGCCATTGGAAGCCACGGCCTCGATCGCGGCTGCATAGTGGGACTTGAAACCGGATCGCTTCATCAGCGGAATCGTGACGATGCCCGTCGACATGATGTTGCCGACGGACGTCCCGTTAATCGACCCGAATATGCTCGACGCAACGACCGCCACCTTCGCCGGACCGCCGCGCTGATGCCCCATGGCCGACATGGCCAGATTGGTAAAGAACTTCGTCGCGCCGCTGACCTCCATCAGCTTGCCGAGCACGATGAACGCCAGAACCAGCCGCGCGACCACCGTCAGGACCTGGCCGGGCACGCCATTCGTATCGGCGTACAGGTACATGATCAAGCGCGACATCTGGAGTTGTTCGGCCTGAAACGGCGGCGGGAGCAGGAACCCGAGAAACCCGTAGGCGATGAGGCACCAGACAAGGATGGTGATCGGGAGTCCGGCTGCCCGGCGCAACGCCTCCATGAGCAGCAGCACCGCCGCGAGGCCCGGGATGTATTTCTGCGGCGTGTACCCCGAGATATCGATGATCCAGTCGGAGTAGTTCAACGACATCCAGCCCCAACTGCAAATGGCCGCAAGGCCGAGCAGGAGTTCGATCACGCCGGTGCGGCTCCCGTAGGGGTACTTGAGGTATGCAGCCGCGATACCCAGCGCCATCAAGGGGCCCATCCACTCGGCGGAGATGATCGACACGCCGAAGTACTGGGGCAAGTCGATGATCCACGCAACGCCGAGGACGATGACCGCCCCCAGGTAGACGTGCTCGAGCCGCTTCAGGAATCCGCTCAAATCAGTTTTCCTGACACAAGCTTCTTCGCATTGGCCCCGGAAATGAGCGGCGGGTTAACGATCCGCGCCGCCGAGCGCTCGCACCTGGTTACGCTCATGAGCGTCGGTCCAGAGCCCCGCTTCCTGAAAGTACCGGACCGCGCCCGGATGGTAAGGATGCGGGTTGTCCGACGGGACGATGGAGTCCGCGGCCACCGGCGCAATCAAGGCATAGTCGCGCCGCAGCGATTCCCACTGTTGGTGAATGGTGCCCGCGATCAGGTAAACGTCGTCATTGGAAAGATGGACGCCGGTGTTGAGGTAGGTCGCGAACCGGGCAAGTCGGGTAGGCTCCGGCACGCCCACCGCTGCAGTGTCGGAGGTAATCAGGTCGACATACGATCCGGGCACGGTTTCCGTCAGCCTGGCCTCATCGCTGCCGACGCCGAGAAATCGGATTCCGCCGGGAATCGTCGCCTCGGCCTGGCGCGCCAGGGCGGTGGCGATACCGATGGGCGCGGCATCCACGCGTCCCTCCGTCAACAGGCGCACGCCGTCCGGCAAGCTCGCAACACTGACCATCTCGACGTCATCGGGACCCAGCCCCCCGGTAGAGAGCAGCGACCAGTGCCACCGCTCAAGCGCCACGTTCGAGCGGATGGCCACCACGACCCGCCGGCCGCGCAGATCCTCGATCCGGGTTATTCCGGAATCGGCCCTCACCATGAGGTTGTCGCGCAGCGGCATCATCGCAGCCACCAGGCGCAGGTTCGACATCGCCGCCGGATAAGGATCCTGGGCCGTGTAAGCCACCTGGCTGTCGATCTGCGTGTTGATGCCCAGCGCGATCTCGCCCCGTTGCAGCATGGGCATGTAGACCGAAGAGCCGGAAAATGGCCTGACGGTCGAAGGAATCCCGGTCTCGTCCTGCAACAGCTTGGCAATGCCGCTGGCGACCACGTAGTAGTTGGTTCCGGCCGGGTTCGATCCGATGGCGATGCGGCGAAGCTGCGCCTCGGCGTCGTGCGGAGCCAGCGCCCACAACAGCCCCGCAATTGCCGCAAGCAAGCAGGCAGTTACCTGCCGAACGCGTGATCTTGCGAGCCTCATGAGTCTACTGTCCTGTCATGCTTCAGTGTTGCGATTGAAACGATACGCATCCGGCCATACGCCGCCGCGTCCCGGCGAGATGACGCCGTTGGGGTCTGCGGCATCCTTGAGCGTTTCCAGGAAGTTGCGCAGGGCGTGATCGTTGAACGAATAGGCGCCCATGACCTGATCCTGGAACGTGGGCGATGCGCGATACTCGCCCCAGCCATTGGCGGACGCCAGTTCAATGAGCTGAGACATCCACGCCCGGGTCTTCTGGTTGGCCTCCGTATTCGTTCGATACGTGGGCAAGCCGACGATGATGATGAAATTTCTCGCGTGCCAGGTGGATGGGATGAGAAACGGGCCAAAGGGATATTGTCCGCTGGAATTGACGATCCCGGTCCCCTGCATCGCGTCGAAGAAGACCCGGCTGGCGTTGAGAAAATCCTCGCCCGTCTTTGGAATGACACAGGTAAAGTCCAGGTGCCCGTCCACCGGAATCGGGTTCTGCTCGCTGCGAGCGCCGATGGAGAAGATGGCCAGATTGGGTACCCCGAACGCCACCTTGCGCTCGTTCGCGATCTGCTCCTCGGTCATCGGCATTTCGTAGTACTTCTCATCCTCGAACGTGGCGCCCGGAATAGCCTCGGCAAGTTTCTGTTGGGCCTGTCTCCACATCGCCTGGACGACTTCCGTGCCACCGTAGAACTGGAGCTGGCACGCCCATGACGGTACACCCATCTCCTCGGCCACCCGATCGAGCGCGGCATCGTCCGGGAAGGGATTGCTGGCCAGCAAGTCCCGCAGCGGCGGTTCGTTTCGCACCGCCCCCAGCGGGCTCCGGTAGCGCGGCTGCCCGATGTATGAAGAATTTTCGAGATAATTGACCACGTCCACGAGAGGAATCAGGTCCTGGCGCTTCGGCACCGAAACGATACCGCTGAGATAGGCGTCGGGTTCCGGCAGCAGCCAGAAACCCATCTTGGTCACCACGCCGAAGTTGCCCTGGCTGAACAGGCCATCCACCCATGGGCCGTACCCGTAACGATAGTCCTGCCAGCTTCTGGACCCCGGTACGGCGCCCATGCCGGTGCGCATCAGTTCGCCATTGGGTAGAACCACCTCCATTCCGCAATGAGCGCCGAAATGATCCCTGAAGTTCCAGGTCGTGTAGCCCAGGCCCCGGTCCAGAGAATTGCCTATGACACTGCCCCAACCCGGGTCGGGGCAGTCGATCCACACCTTGAGCCCCCGGTCCTGTATGTGGCGGTACAGGTCGAAATAGGAAACGCCGGGCTCCACCAGCGCGAAGGCGCGCCGCTCATCCACTTCCAGGATGCGGTTCATGCGCTTCAGATCCAGCACCAGCGTGCCCGACATGTTTGGCGCCGAACCGCCGTATGTCAGGTTCTTGCCGGTTGAGATCGGAAACACCGGAACGCTGAATTCATTGGCGATGCGGACGATCTGCTGGACCTGCTCGACTTCGATGGGTGCGACGGCCCCGGATGGAATTCGCTCGCCCGGCTCGCCCCAGCTCGGCGAATAGGCGTCCCGGTACAGATCGACGTCCTCGTCGCTGGAAAAGACCCATTCGTCGCCGACTACCTCCCGGAAACGGTCGAGTGCCCGGGAAAAAACCTGTTGGCTTACATTTGGAGGTAGTACTGCCATAGCCAATGTCCCCTTGGTCCTTCAGGCAAGATTCAGGTGAACATGCATTCTACAGGCGTGCTCAGGTTGCGGACAGTTCCGTTACCGGGCGTGACCTCAATTCTCCGCCCATCCGTCCGCGGAACACTGCGTTGGTTGCCACATCGAACCATCCGGTTCCCGCTTGAATTGCAGGGTACGCATGAAATGCTGGGTGAGATACACGGGATCATCCACGAACGTCTGGATGGCAAGGTATTGCTCCCCCTCCGCCCCGGTGAGCACATTGAAGAACTCCGTCATGAAGGCATCTTCGCTGTAGGGCACGCCATTTCTTCGCAGGTAACCCGGCCGCAGGTAACTGGTATCCACCTGCAGGCTGCCGCCGCCGGAGATCTCGACGACGGCATCGTTGCGGAATGCGCCAGCTTGCTGTCCGGCCCCGGGATACAGCCAGCGTGCCACGGAATGCCCCTGCCAGGTCCGCGCGCCCTGCGGTTGCGGCTGGTTGAAATGGAACAGCCGCGTCTGGCTGCCCGTGTCGGTCTCTACCCGCAGGGTGTCAGCATCCTCCCAGGTTATGTGCAGCCGTGTCGGCAACCTCATGATCGCAGGGGCAGCATACCCCTTGCACGCCTCACCCGCCGCCTCATCCCGCTGCGGATCCCATGTATCGGCGACGCGACGACCCTCGGCATTCAACGGCACCCACGAATAGTCGCCCCTGGCGGGCACGATCATGCGGTACTGCCAGTCGTCGGTGATCAGCGCCGCCCAGTAGCCGGTCAGATCGATGGGCGCAACCTCCATGGCCGAACGCTCGGGCGCCTGGGCATTGACGCAGAGCGCCAGCAGCGCTGCAAGAATCGCCGTCAATCGACCGGCGGTTGCGGGACCGGACGAGTAACCCACGTTGCGAAGCTCACCCATCAGCGACTGCCGAGATTGCGATAAACGGCCTCGACGAACATTTCCGTTGTCCAGGGGCCCTCCTCGGCGCCCCAGCGCCCGTTGTAGCCGAACGTTGGCCGGGCCTCCTGAATCTCTCCAAGTGACATGCCCTGGTCGATCATGTCCTCGACGCGGTCACGGATGATCGTGAGCATGTCCCGGTAGTACGTCACGTCAGCCGAATCCGCGAGCCGCCCGTGACCCGGCACGATCATCGTACCGCCCTCGGTCCTGAATTCCGGGATCGACAGATCAATGATGAAGTTCAGCGCGTCGATGAGACCGTTGATGTGTCCGCCCGCCTCCACGTCGATGGCGGGGAAGGACTCCATGGAAAAAATCCCGCCCGTGCTGATGACATCCGAACCGCGGAAATAGACGATCGTGTCGCCGTCGGTGTGGGCGTTGGGCATGTGAAACAGGCGGATACCCTCGCCGTTGAAGAAGGTTCTGAACTTGAAGTCGTCGGTGAAGTACGTCAGCGTGGGCAGGCTCGCGAAGGAGCGTTCAGCAAGCAGCATCCGCGTCATGACGTTTTCGTGAGCCATCACCCGGGCGCCTTCGTCCGCATCGGCGATGGTGCCGGCCACGTTGCCGCTGGTGTAGGTCGTGCCGAGCGATGCGAGAAATGCGTTGCCACCCACGTGGTCGGCGTGCGCATGGGTATTGATGATGTGCCTTATCGGTCTCATCGGCAGATCCATGCTCATGCTGGGGTGATAGGGCATCCTCGATTCGGTCTCCGCACCGCCGCGCTTGACCGGATCCATCAGCAGCGTGCCCTGGACCTGCAGCGCGTCCTGGATGCGCCCGACGGCGCCGAGCACCTCCTCGCCCATCTGCGCCAGGCCGCTGTCCACCAGCAGCACGCCGTCGACACCCACCGAGGCGGTGATGTTGCCCCCCGCCCCGCTGATCATGAAGACGTTTTCGCGCACCGGCAGCACATACACTGCCGCTCCGTCCGGGTTGAGGATCCGCGGCGGCAATTGCTGTGCGCCGGCAAGTCCGGACATGGCGGCCGCGGCGGCAACAACCGCTACTGCGACAACGATTCGTGCGCACTGCCGACCCGCCACGTGCGCGGGCTGTCCGCGTACCAGGGCCTCGGGCATCAAGCGCCCGCGTGAGATCTTTTCGGGAGACTTCCGTCGGTGCACGATCACCTCCGCGAACGAGCGTATTCCGCGGAACTCGCCTCCAATGTGCGCGACGTGGATTTGGCGAACTCGCCCAGCTTCAACCGGTATTCCGGGTACATGGTCTGCGCGCCGTCGTACATGACGTCCAACGGCAGCCCGTAGGCGACGGAGAAATTGGTGAAGTGCTCGTTTTGCCCGGGCAGGAAGTGCGGCACATAGCCCTCCGCCCAGACAACCTCCGTCACCGGCGTACACGGATACACGGTCATCTGCTGGTTCAGCGCATCCTGATACTCGGTGCTGCGAATCAGCGGTTCCGTCAGATAGTGGTCGTCATAGGCGATGATCACCCATGTCAGGTAGTCCCGGCCGCGGAACTGTCGCCGCATGACGTACTCGGTAAGCATCGAGGTATCGCTTTGCGGGGGGCCATTGCGCCGGTACCAGTTCTCCTTCATGTGTGTCGTCGTGATACGCAGTTTCTCGCCTTCCCAAGTGGCGGTGGAAAAGCCGAGCCAGCTATGGGGCGCCATTTCCGGCGGATGCGAACGGCCGTCCATGTAGATCGGCACGGTGACGTTGCGGTACCACTCCATCTCGTAGCCGATGAGGTTGCGGTTGGCCGGATCTGTGATGCGCGAGATGCGCAGGTTGGAAGGATCGCGCTTGACGTAAGCGGCCGAGTGCGGACGGCATTGCCATTCCGGGAACGACAGGATGGACTGATCGTAGGTCTCGGCGCGGTGGATGGACTCTTCGCTCAGCGGCAGCCCGACGATCTCACCGATATGGGGGTTGTCGCGCACATCCTGCTGGCCGGTATTGCGCCATTCGCCGGCGAAATCCATCTGGGCAGGCGCCGGACCAGTTGCCACCAGCATGAAGGCGAGAACAAAGCCGGTGGCCGCAGGGTTTCCGTTCCGCCCGGCAGTCTCGTTTCTCAGCGTTCTTCGCTCAATAACCCCATAGCCGTTCAATTTCGTACTCCCCCTGCCACTCCTGAATCCGTCAATATTCCAACACATTCCCTTGAGCGGGGTTGATGCCGCTGTGGAAGCCCCCTTGGTCACGCACCACGTGAGGTTGGCCCGCGTCGTCATACCACACGAAAACCAGCCCATGAGCATCGCCGAACCCCGGCATGTCGATTACATGGGTCTGCTCACGCGTCTCGACATCGAATACGTAGACCTTACCATCCGCATTGCTCGTGCCCCACATCTCGCGGCCGTTCGGCGACAGCACCACATGATCGACCTGGTAGCCCGAAAATACGGTCTCCAGTTGCCTGCCCCTGTCGGTGTCGATCACGGTCATCGTGCGGCCGAACATGCCGGTGGTCTCGCCCTTGTCGGCAACCCAGATCTGCGATTCGTCCGCCGTCAGGGTGGCCCCGTAGGGCCCGGTGCCGGTCGGCGTCGTCCAGACAATTTCTCCCGTCACCAGGTCGATCTTGTTCAGATACGAATTACCGCCCACCGGCACGTACATGTTTGCCTGGGCCGAATCGATCACGATCCAGTTGGCGCGGAACCCCGGGTAGGGGTATTCCTGCACCACCTCCCACGACTCCGGGTCGACCTTGGCCACCCAGAACGGCCGCAACACGGCGTATTCGCCCCGGTTGTAGCGACCGGTCACGAGGTAAGCGGAAATCGAACTCGGTCCGTATCCCGCCGGCTGCATGAGGATGTAGATGAATTCGTTATCGGTAAACGACGTATAGGACACGCCGCCCAGGTCCTCATCCCGCACGCCGCCGATCACTTCGTGGGTGTCCGGGTCCATGAGGAAGACATCCAGCCCGTCTTCGTCCCGCGCAAAGGTATCCACCAGCATGAGTCGATCCTGGAAGATCTGCGCGTGGTGCATGCGCCCGCCGACGATCAACTGTTCCACCGGCTGCAACGTGAGCGCATCGGCCTTGATGATCGTGGCCGGTGAGTCCAGACCCTGCACGGGGCGGTCCGGGGCGCCGCCATACGAAGGCCGCGGCCCGGTGATGTAGACGTAGCGTCCGTCCGGGGTGACGGCAGTGGAGTGCACGGAGGCGCGGAATTCCGGCGGAAACGTGTTGTAGGCAATGATTTCCTTGGTGGCGGCATCGCCGACGACGATCTGAACGGATCCGGCGTCATATCGGCCCATATTGGGAAAACCAAGCTGAGCGGGCTGCCCGGCCCCGGTATTTTCGTAGAAATACACCTTGCCCGGCTCGGGTTGGAACTTCGGCTCGCCCGGGTCGTAGGTTCGCGCGACGCGGATCGTGTAGTCGCCGCGAATATTGCCTTCCGCGGACCTGCGCTCCCAGTCCGCGATCACCGTTTCGAATCGCTCCACGTCCTGAACGGCGAGGTCGCGGGCGGTCACCACGAAGGCATCCGTGCTGGCGTACTCCGACCAGTCCCGGGCACTCGCCATGGATGCCTCCTGCTCGGCGATCGACTCGGCGGTCACTTCAAGACCTGCGAATTCACGCACATAGGCCGCAAGCGCAATGATGTCTTCGCGCGTAGCCTGCAGCCGCTCGCTGACCTCGGCCATCTCCGGGTTGGTATTGAGCATGTAGTGGATGTCGAACGCACTCGGCGCGTGATTGACCGAGGGCGCCGTGTCGGTGCCCTCGCCGCTGGCGCCGTGACAGTCCCAGCACTCCCCGAGTCCCAGGTAAAGATCCTCACCGCGCTCGACAACGGCTGTGATGTCGCTCAGGTCCAGTGATGGCGGTGCGTCACCGGCGCCCCCGCCGTTCCCGCACGCGGTGATCACCGCGGCCGCAATCACCACGATCCACAATCGGATCATCCCACGTGTTTCGCTGAAGCTGGACACTCGCATTAACTTGCTCCGCCACAAATACATTATTGACCGAACGGCCATCGCTCGAGAGCCGACGCGTTCGGAATGCCGTCGTCGTTGGGCATGACGATGGAACCGTCATCGTGGACGACGAACTTCATCCCGCCCCCCGGTCGGCCGTCCTTCATCGGCGCAGCGACGACCGTCACCGTTTCGCCCTCCACAAAGGTATCGCCCCGAATTCCCCGTTGCAGCAGGATGGGCACGGCCGACCCTTCAAACGACCAGTCCGTCAGGCTGCCGTCGTCGTTGGTGACGGTGATGATCAGCCAGGTGTGCGGGTTTACAAACTGCCACCTCTTGACCGCGCCGGTGACGACGATCTCCTCACCGTCCGTCTGGTCGAACATCCCGAAGGAATGATGTGCATGGCTCGGGGCACCCGGGACCGCCGCCGCGGCCCACAGTCCAACCATCGCAATTGTCCGCATATTCCAGGACTCCTGTCGATTCTGCATACCAGGATTATCAGCCGATCGGGCTGACCGGGTTCGCCGCATGCCGACGATCGCCGATCATCCCGCGCTCAGCGATTGACCTCCTCCAGAGGCGCCACTCCGCCCAATGGATCCTTGTAATTGTCTTCGCCGGGAAGGACATGCGTGGTCGTACCCTCCTCGGTGATCACGGCGTTGCTTGTGGTCGTGCACTCCCAATACCGGATTCGATAGTCGAAGCCGGCAGCGTAGTAGTCGGCGGCCATGTTGAACGGCTCGGCGAGCGCGACCGGGTCATACATGGTCGCCTGGACGGAAATTCGATCGCGTTCCCCGTCTTCGCCATCAATTCGTTGCCACACTTCGACGCTCTGCAATTGCGCGCTGTTTTCCGGATGACCCCTGAAGTAGTCGGCCGGCATCACGCCAAGCGTCCAGGTCACGAGTTTGTCGTCATCCCAGAACCCGATCGTATCGCCGAGCCAGGAATGTCCATCGACGATGTCGTGGGAACGCCCATCGGTGAAGACCCGCCGCGTCTCGTTTTGAAAGTCCTGCATGAGCCATGTCTGGCCCGGTGCAAGGACGAACTCCTTGAAATACGGCTCCACGATCCAGCGAGGGTATCCTGACGGTTCGCAGTGCGTCAGGCGATCGTAGCGAACGTCGCCTTCCTCACGGAGCTGCCTTTGAACTTCCGTATATCGCGCCGCGTATTCCTCGGTCAGCATCATTTCCGTCGGATGCACAAGGCTGTTGGCTCTGGTTGCGGCGGCCCAGATGCCCGACCAGTCGGGCAGGCTCGTCAACGTGTGCCGGGTGCCCCCTTCGGCTTGCTCGAGCAGGTAATTGTAGTGCGTCTCCGCCGAATCGAACTGCATAGGTGGCGGCACGACTGTTGCCTGCTGTGCCATCAAGTGTGCGGAGACCGTCAACGGCACCACAATCGCACCGAAGCGGCCAAATTCAGCATTGGGGAACTTCATTGAACGACCCTCACAAATCCCCGCAATACAGGCTAACCGAATTTCTGCTAGCGTATGCGGGTCCGTGCCGCAACGCAATGCGTCGCCCTGGCGGGCGTCGTCTGTCGAGTGTTGCGCGGGCGAACCCGGACTACGGACCGAAAAAACGAACGCATATGGACTGGCTATTTTTTCTGGGCCGCTTCCACGTCGTGGTGCTGCACCTGCCGATCGGCATCATTCTAGCCGCGATTGCGCTGGAAGCCGCAGGGCGCAGCCAAACTTTTCGGCGCCGGGGGACTGCCGGCTCGTTCCTTTGGGCGTCCGGTGCCATAACCGCGATCGTGACCGTCACGCTCGGCTACCTGCACTACCTGGAAGGCGGTTTCGCCGGACTGTCTGCCACGATACACATGATTGCCGGCACGAGTATCGCCGTGCTGGCGACCCTGGCCTGGCAGCTGCGAATGTGGCTGACATCGCTCTATGCCAGGGCGCGTCACGGCATTGCCGGCGTGCTGGTTGTATTGTTGGTGGTGGCCGGTCACTACGGCGGAAACCTCACGCATGGTCCGGCATTCCTCGCCGAGTACGCGCCGGGGCCGATTCGCGCGTTGGCGGGTCTTGAGCCGCGACGGCCCCCTGTAACGGAACTGGCCGCGGCCGATCCGTATCTGGACGTGGTGCGGCCAATGCTGCGAGCCCGTTGCTCCAGTTGTCACAACAGCGAGCGCCAACGCGGCATGCTGGATTTGTCGACCTTCCAGACCACGCTGGACGGGGGCGATACGGGACCCGCGATCACCCCCGGAAGTGCCGAGCAAAGCGGGCTCTATTACCGCATTACCCTGGCGCGCGACCACGAAGACTTCATGCCCGCCGAGGGCAAGACACCGCTGACCGACATCGAGACCGAGATCATCCGGTGGTGGATCGATGCCGGAGCCCCGGCCGAGACGACATTGTCCAATGTGGACATGACCGGCGTGCGGCCCCTGCTGGAGAACCACCTGGGTCTGTGAATTCCGGCTAGCGATCCCGCAATTCGAATACCCACACCACCGGGCCCGAGCTTGACGGCAGGCGGACCTCCGGTATCAGCGGTGTTCGATCCACCGAGATGCCGCCGCCGTGACCCGCCGTGAGAGCCACGTACTGCTTGCCGTCCACGGCATAACTGATGGGCGGGCTGTTGGGGACATCGCTGAGCCGAACCTGCCATAACTGCTCGCCGCTCTCCGAGTCGAAGGCGGTGAAATAGCGCTCCACATCGCCCCCGAACACGACACCGCCCGCAGTTGCCAGGACTCCGCTCATCCAGGGCGTGCGCTGACGATAGGTCCACAGCACTTCCCCGGTCTCGAAGTTGACGGCCTGCAAGCGCCCGTAGTTGCCGTCGCTGTCCGCGCGCGGCCTGACCGTCCAGTTCACGCCGGAGGACAGGCTCGTGACAGTTCCTTCCGGGCCCGGCGTGAGGTCCATGCAGAATTCCGTCAAGGGAAGGAACATCGTTCCGGACGCCGCATCGTACGATCCGGGAATCCAGTTCTTGGCGCCGCCGGCGTGTGGACAGACCGTGACGACGTGGTTCGGCCCGGGCATCATCGCCGGATCGATGGTCTTGGCCCCGGTCTCGGGGTCGATCGCGGTGATCAGGTCCTGCAGGCCGAGATCCAGGGAGTCCACATAGGCACCCGTCTCCGCCTCGAGAAAATCGTAGATGGCGACCTTGCCTGCCGTGGCGACCACCTTCGTGTCCACGCCGTCCACCGGCAGCGTCAACACCTGGCGACCGAATATCCAATCCAGGTCCCACTGGTCATTGGGGAGGTGCTGGTAGTACCAGACCAGTTCTCCGGTATCCGGATCGAGCGCCACGGTGGTGTTGGTAAACAGCGCATCGCTGGTGACTCCCGGGCCCCTGAGCGGTTCAAGCAGTGGGCCGGTATCGTAGGTCTGCGCCACGCCGAAGAACGCAAGTCCGAGTTCGGCATCGTAGGTACCGGGCACCCATATCGATCCGCCGTTGCGCTCCTCCAGCAGCAGCCCGTTCCAGGATTCCCCACCGGGCTGGCCGGGCCTGGCGATCGTCCACCAGCGCCACATTTCCTCGCCCGTCGCCGCATCCAGCCCCACGATGTAGTTGCCGCCGGGCGCACGCCCGGTTGTGCCGATCATCACCATGCCCTGCGCGACCAGGGGGCCCGCCGTCATCGCGTAGCGCTCGTCGTCGCTGACCTGCTGATCCCAGACCACTTCGCCCGTTCTGACATCCAGGGCAACGATTCGACCGTCGGAGGTCGGCAGATACACGTGCTCTCCGCCGAGGCCTATGCTGCGCTTCACGCTTGGGGATCGGCCGCCCCGCGCCCAGTGGGAGTACTGCCACAGCATGTCGCCCGTCGCTGCATCCAGCGCCTGGACGATGTCGCCGTGGCCGTGCACGAACATGACGCCATCGTGAACCAGGGGCGCCACCTCGGCGGACCCGGGGGGTAACGACCAGCTCCATGCGACGCGAAGTTCGCCGACGTTGTCCCTGTTGATTTCGTCCAGCGGGCTGTAGCCGAAGGCGTCATTCGTGCGCCGCCACGTGAGCCAGTCCCCCTGCGGCGGATCGGTCAACATCTCGTCGGTAACCGGCGTGATGTCGTCCAGGGGATTCGGGCGCGGATCTGGAGGCGGCGGCAGGAACGCTCCACCGGGCAACCCGCCGCTGGCGGTCCGGCCGTAGCTGGGCACCACCAGCGAACCGAGCGCCTGCAGGTCGGACGGCAGCGCCCCTGCGCTGGGCCGTACGCCGTTTTCCTGCAATATGTAGGCTGTCAGTTCAGCGTACGCCGATTCGCCGAGCGTACCCGGGGCCGAAGTCGGCTTGGTCGCGACGATCTCGGAGAACAGGCCCGCCACGGACTTGCCGCCCCACTGCTGAAGGAACAGGCGACCTCGCAAGGGCGGGCCGAGTTCTCCACCATCTAGCGATTCCCCATGGCACGACGCGCACCCGGCTTCGTATGCCGCCTGACCGCTGACGGCCTGCTCGTGGGTGAAGCTCGGGCCTACCCATTGCCCATGGGCCGGCAGCACCGCAAGGAGACTCGCCAGTGTACCGATCGCTCCAATCAAGAGGCCCGTACCCGATCTCCCTGCCTGAATCCACCCAGCACAAGTCATCCTGAATTCTCCTTTCTTACCTGCCTTGATCGGCACCGCAGGCCGGGGCCGACGGGCGGTCCATTGCTCATCCAGCGCTAGGTTTGCCGCAAACGCGCCAACGCCAAGCGCTCCTCCCGATTGGGATCCTCGGCAACCCTGACCTCCTCTCCGAACATCATGGTCGGAAGTTCGTCCGGGTTGAACGCAGGCCAGTGCGGCATGTCCGCATGGTCCGGATTGCCGGTCCGCGCAAAGGCGGCCCACGCCGCGCTCATGACATGGCCGAGTTCGTACCTGGAATGTTCCGCGCCCGTCATCGAGGCGGCGATGTCCAGGTTGTAGAAGATGAAGGGAATATCCAGCGTGTGATACGCACCCATGCGGTTGTCGTGGACCGGCGAGTACCAGTCAAAGAAGTACAGGTAGCTCGGCGATACGCCTTGCTCGTACTTCAGCTTGCCCAGGACCTGCGCGTTCCAGCGCCGGGCATTGTCCGACTCCGCGGTCAACCAGAGCATACGGTTGCGTTTCTCCGGGTGAAGCCGCCGGTAAAGATCGAGCAACTCCTGGCCGCCGTCGCGGTCGCCGTGGGCGAGTCGCGTCGTAAACAGGTCGAGCATTTCATCGCCGGGCAGTTCAAACGGCGGCGGACCGATCCAGCCGTTTTCGGTTTCGGTCGAACCCACCATGAACGGCACATCGGCTGACCAGGACGGCGCCGTGGGATCCCACTGGTGCCTCGGAATGACGGTGCCATCGATCACCGGCCCGTTGCCGAGCCCCGGAACCTGTGGCTCGCTGTAAATGGCGTCCTGAATCTGCTGGACAGGCAACTCCTGAAGGCGATCGAGTTGGTTTGCAGCAATCCCGAGCTTGGCCAGAAATCGCTCCGTCGCTTCGCTTGCGTCCGCCGCGGGCGTGCCTCGCATCGCGGATCCGCTCTGTGCGATGGCGCGATGGAACAGGCCCTGTGCAGACGGCATGGCCATCAGTGTCGTCACCTTGCTTCCGCCGCCGGACTGGCCGAAGATCGTGACCCGGTCCGGGTCGCCCCCGAAATTCTCGATGTTGTCTCGAATCCATTCGAGCGTCGCCACCTGGTCCTGCATCCCCACGTTGGTGGAACGGGCCCACTTTTCGCCGCCGATATCGGCAAGATGGAGGAATCCGTGGACGTTCAGACGGTGGTTGACGACGACCACCACCACGTCTTCCTTTTTCGCCAGGTTGGTGCCGTTGTAGAGCAGGTAGTTTCCTGACCCGGCGGCAAATCCGCCACCGTGCAGCCAGACCATGACCGGCCGGGCAGTGCCGTCGAGAGCCGGTGTGAACAGGTTGACGCTGAGGCAGTCCTCGCCCTGCGGGCTGTTACGGTTGAGAGCGCGCACCACCGGGGCGGGCTCCCCGCGGCCCGGCTGCATCAAGGCCCGCTCGCCGAGCTGGAAGCAATCCCGGACCCCGTTCCACGCCGCAGGCTTCTGTGGCGGCATGAATCGGTTCGCTCCCCCCGTCGTTGCGCCGTAGGGAATTCCCCAGAATTGATGCACGCCGTTGCGAAGCAAGCCGCGCACCCGGCCGGCCTCGGTCTGCGCCGTGCCGCCGATGCTGGAGAGACGCGTCTCCTGGGCTGCGGCACGCAGCGCCGCACCGCCCGCCAACAGGCCCGTCATCGCAACCACGCCGGTTTCACAGAAAACCCGGCGAGTCATGTGCGCGCTCCCCGGTAGTTTGTTCTTTTCCATCGTTTTTCCCTCGATCCAATTCGCCCGGCCGCAAAACTGACTACACTCATATATGCTCCTGGCGAATCATTTGCAATAGTCGACCCACCAGCGGCACCCGCTCGATTATAGTAGCCACCGCGCACGGAACCCGGAAATTCGGTTGCGGTGACAGCAGGTCACGCCGTCATTGAGGCAACCGTGGGGCCGGTCGCCCCGGCAAACAGGCCGCAAGGGAGAAAGCAGTGGCAGGATTGAATTCCATGGATCTGTTGGACGTCACCTCGCAGTTGGCGGACGACGAAGTATTGGTCAGGGACACCGTGGCTCGCTTTGTGAACGACAGGGTCCTGCCCATCATCAGGGAGTGCTTCGAGGAACACCGCTTCCCCACGGACCTGATCCCCGAGATGGCCAGCCTCGGGTTGTTCGGCTCCACACTGCACGGATACGGCTGCGCAGGCCTGAACAACACCTGTTACGGCCTGATCTGCCAGGAACTCGAGCGCGGCGACAGCGGTCTGCGCAGCTTCATCTCCGTGCAGAGTTCGCTCACCATGTTTCCGATCCACCGCTACGGCTCGGACCGGCAAAAGCAACGCTGGCTGCCGGCGATGGCGCGCGGCGAAGCGCTCGGATGTTTCGGACTCACCGAAGCCCACGGCGGCTCCGACCCGGGCAACATGAAGACGCACGCAAAGCGGGATGGCGACGACTGGATTCTCAACGGGTCGAAAATGTGGATCACCAACGGAACGGTCGCCGACGTCGCCCTGGTCTGGGCGATGACCGACGACGGCGTTCGCGGGTTCCTGGTTGAGCAGGGCATGCCCGGGTTCGAAGCAACCGATATCGAGCGAAAGTTCTCGATGCGGGCTTCAATCACCTCGGCGCTGTTCTTCGACAACGTGCGAATCCCGGCCGAGAACGTTCTTCCCGATGCGGTGGGGCTGCGGTATCCATTGAGTTGCCTGACGCAGGCACGATACGGGATCTGTTGGGGCGCCATCGGCGCCGCGCAGGCGTGTTTGCAGGAGATGATTGACTATTCCGACTCCAGGGTCCTGTTCGACCGCCCGCTCTCCCATACGCAATCGATCCAGATTCGGATGGCGGACATGGCACGACGGATCACGACCTCGCAATTGCTCGCCTTCAGGCTTGCGCAACTGAAGGACGCGGGCCAATTGCGGCCGGCGCAGGTATCGCTGGCCAAGTGGCATAACGTCCGGGCGGCACTGGATATCGCCCGGGACAGCCGGGACATGCTCGGCGGCAGCGGCATCACCGTTGAATTCACGCCCATGCGCCACATGCTCAACCTGGAAACCGTGATTACCTATGAAGGTACCGAAACCGTACACCAGTTGATTGTGGGTCAGGAACTGACCGGGGTGAACGCATTCTGAGTACCGGTTTTCTTTTACAATGTCCCTGCGACCGGTACCATTAGAAAAGTCAGAAAAGGGTAGTCCAACGGTACATCCGCAAACAGGAGCACGCCAGATGAAAAGACTCTTGATATCAATATGTTCTGCTTCCTTGTACGGCTTCGTGGGCGCAAACGTGCAAGCGCATCATTCGTTCGCCGTGCATTTCGATCCAACCGGGCTGGCTTCGGTGCAGGGCACCGTGGCGGATATCCGTATCAGGAGTCCGCATTCGTTCCTCGAACTGGATGTTCAGGGCGAGGACGGGACCGTTCAGCGTTGGGAGGTCGAAACCCATTCCATTCCGCTGCTCAGGCGGGTCAACATCGATCAGGATACGTTCGAGATCGGCCAGACACTGACCGTCAGCGGTATGCCGAGCCGGGTTCCGGATCGGCCGTTGATATTCGGGCTCGTCTTCGAGACGGACGACGGTATGGTCTACCAGTGGGCTCCGGATACGCTGGTCCCGGAAGGCGGCCTGGCGACGGAAGTCAGCGCAACGGGGCTTGAACGCTTTGAGGGCGTCTGGGGCTATGAAGCGGACCCGAATCCGCACATCAACGCCGAATCACCCTATCCGCTGACCCAGGCGGGACTGGACGCCAGGGCGGTGTTCGATCCCCTGGATACGCCGGCCATGCGATGCATTCCTCCCAATCTGCCGTCGATACTTTATGTCCCCTATCTGTACGGAATCGAGGTCGACGACAACGAAGTTCGCCTGCACCACGAGTATTACGGGATCGTACGACCGGTCCCGCTGGATGGCGAGACGGTGGCAGCGGAATCGACAGGACAGTTCGGTGAGATCACCGGCCGGGTCGACGGCGATTCCATCGTGGTGGAGAGCCGCGGGTTTCCGGGTCTGGAAGCGGGGATGGCGTCGGACTTCGACCCCAACGGCGTCGGTGCCGATGTGCCTTCCAGCGCCCAGAAAGAGTTCACGGAACGCTACAGCCTCAGCGACGATGGTCAGACGCTGATGGTCGAGTACACCATCGTCGACCCGGTGTTTCTGACGGAACCTTATACCGGATCGACCCAGTGGAGCCGCCTGGCGGATGGTACGCCCATCGAGCCGTTCGAATGCGATGCCGAGACGGCGGCCCAGTCCACGTCCCAGGGCGCCGGTTAGGTATCGGCCCCGACGGACCAGGGCCTGTTAACGCTATCGGAGATTGCAGGGAGGAAGATCAGGGATGTCGGAAGCGATCGTTGCTCAGAAGAGCCCCTATGCGGCTGAAGTGACCGAGGGTAGAGCGTATTTCTGGTGCCGATGCGGGAGAAGCGCAAACCAGCCATTTTGCGACGGCTCCCACAGCGGCACCGGGTTCGCTCCTGTCAGGTACGTGGCGGAGCGGGACGGCACTGCATACTTCTGCGGTTGCAAGCGTACGGACCATCAGCCGCTCTGCGACGGCAGCCACAAGGGAATCGACTGAGGTGTGCTGAACGGCTCACCTGCGCTCACGCTCGCGCCGCGGCGGTGAGCGCTCAGATTCTCGGATCAGAACCGTTCGCTCTGCACGGGGCATCCCGGGAAGTAGTTTCCCTTGGCCAATTCTTCGGCGCAGCGCTGCCTGGCCCGTTGAACGCCGCCGTTCACGAATGCACGCACTTCGTCGGCCGTCATGATGTACTGGTGTACCGGCGAAAGCAGGTCCACATCCAGATCATAGTGTTCGATGATGTCCCATAGATTGTCCGCCCACCACTGATAGTCCTCGGCCGCCGTGGCGATGTCGGCTTCGACAATGACTCGATGCTCGGGGAGATGCGCCAGCACCAGGTCCGCCGTGTGGATGTTGTTGCGGGCCCAGTAGAGATCAATAACCATTTCGTCGTCAGCGAGTCGCAGATGCTCGTCGACCGGCAGGAATTTCATCTCCTGCCAGTTTCGTTCCAGGAAGTCGGGAAAATCCGGGGCCCGGCGTTCCGCCCACTCCCGCAGGATGCCTTCGTTGGCGCGCCGGGAGATGATCGTGAGTCCGGCGGCGACCGCGGCCCTGAATCCGCCCGAATGATCCGAATGGTGGTGCGAGACGATCGCCTCGGTGACCGGCTTGCCCGGGACCAGGCGATTCGAGAATTCGATGGTTGCATTCGTCTGCAGTTGGTTTCCGTAAACCTCGTACAGGGTTAGGTGGTCGCTGAACTCGAATACGGTCGTGCCGGTCGAAAGCCGCCAGACACCCTCCGCAACGGGCGTGGCTTCGACAATGGGCGGTTCCACCACCGGCTCCGGTGCCGCCGCGACCTCGGCCGGAGCGGAGAGATCCTCAATGTCGCCGTCGATTTCGTAGGCGTCCACGTAGATTTTCATAAAGTCGATATCGCGCCAGTCGAGAACCGTGTTGTAGCCAAGGGGCAATAACAATCCATCCACGGGTACGTAGCCCGTGAAATGGACCGTATACGTCAATTGCCCCATGTTGTCCTGGGGATTGACCCAGCGCACGAACCGCGGCAGGTCGCTGGCGGGATCGATGCCGATCATCAGCTTGTAACCTTCCACCGTGACGATCGGAATCAGGGTTGAACCGCCTTCCACGCTCACTTCACCGAGACTGGTTTCCGGTGAGAGCGCCACGCGAATCGCGGTCACGGGATTCGACAGCATCCACAACCGGCGGTGCCGGGGGCCGTCGGCGCGCTGGGACCCCTGCCCGCCGGTGTCGCCGACTCGCGTCGCCGTCCCGTCGGGCAGGACGTTGTAGGCGACCTCGCCATCCAGAATCTGGTTCGTCGGCGTAAAGGCGTGCCCGCGGGTCCCCGCAAACGGAAAAAGATAGTTCCGCCGCTCGAAGAGCTGGTATCGGTCGTTCTGAAGATCGTAGACGCGTCGCAAGTCGTTGGCTGCGCCCCACTTCTGCGGCGCGTTGGGGTCACCGGTGATGTTGCCGCCACCGTACTGATACGCCCATTGGCCGTACCCCGTGAGCGTGATGTTGCGGATCGCGAGAATGCGCTCCACACCGCCCAGCGCCTCTGCGCTGGCACGTATTTCATCGGAAGCCGTCTGGGCGCGTGCCGAAAGCGACGAAAGAACCACGAAAACGCCCAACCAGCATGTCAGCAAGTACCGAATCGAGTGCATTTACGTTCCTCCTTGTCTGTTATCGCGGGCTACAGGGGATGGGGTTCCAGTTCGATCAGTCGGGTTCCCGTTGGGCCGTTGATTGGGCCGTTGAGTGGGGCACCCTCACTCGCCTTCGGTGGCCTGGCGCCTATATCGATTGGACGAGGAAAGCGTGTAATTGCGGGCGGGACCATTAAAGGTCCGCTCGCCTATCACCGCAAGCGCGTCCGCCATCAACAATTTGGGCTCCGGGTCCTCCGGCCGCAGCCGAATCACATGCTGAGCCAGTTGCGCGGCGCCCAGCGGATCATCCGCGGCCATTGCCTCGCGCGCCTTCGTCATCAGGACATCCACGCCGCCGGCCAAGTCCGCCATACGCTGGGACTGTTTCAGAGGACTCTCGCGATGCAGGGATAGCGGGTCGCCGTCGAACCAGCCCAGGTCCTGGGCGTAGATGTCACGCACGGTTCCCCAGACGCTTCCGTAGTAGTTGGCAAGGTAATCCAGATCCGCCAGATGCTCCGGGAGTGCCGCGTACTCAACCAGCTCATCCGGCGTCAGGTACTGCCTGGCGCCCTCGATCGTGCGGTCCAGGACCCACTGCATGGCGTCGCGATAGTTGGTCAGCACTTCCGCGGCGTTTCCGAGCATGGGCGTCGTGTGCCCGCCCACGACATGCAGGGGCTCCTCGGCGATCATGCTGTCGATGCTGCGGATCCAGTCGCGAATGGAACGCCTCGCGGTTCCGCGAAGCGGGTAGGTGTTGGGCCAGGACTGGTAGAAATTATCGCCCGCGAAGACCACGCGCTGCTCCGGCAGCCAGACGTAGAGCTGGTCCGCGGTCTCACCCGGAGCTGCAACAAGCTCCAACTGAACGCCGGCAATCTCAAGGCTTATCCGGTCCTCCGAAAACGTATGCGTGGGCTGTATGGGAGTCGCGGGCTGCCGGCCCTGCTGTGTCACGCCGTCGCCCATCAAGTTACCCACCGGGCGCTCCGGGGGGATCGCAATGCCGATGCCTAGACGCTGCTCCGGAGGCAAATCAAATCCCTGTGTGTTGGAGGGCCGGGCGCCACCCTGAAGTCCGGCGGCCCTGGTCCTGGCGCCTTCCGAACCGAAGTTGGCGCGTGCCCAGACTTCGATACCCGCATCCTCTTCGAAAAAGGCCGGGGACGCGTTGAAGTGGTCGCCATGACCATGGGTATAGATCATTGCCCGCACCGGCAGATCGGTAATCTGCTCGAATGCGGCACGCACCTGGCTGCCGCCTGCCACCTGTTGCCCGGGGTCGACGATGATGACCCCATCATCCCCTACGATCATGGTATTGGCCGATACCTGGTAGCCGATCGCGGTATAGACGTTCTCGGCGACCTGGATGATATCCGGCTCGAACATCCTGTTTCGCTCGAGCAGGCGCAGGGTCGCGTCACTGGGCTGGGCCAACGCACCCGAGGCGCCGAACACTGCAAGCACCGCCACACTGATAATCCGTTTCACATTCTCACCTTTCGGAGCAATTGCACTAACAGGAATGCGACTTTACCTGAACTACAGGGGACTGCGTTAGGGCAGCTCCCGTAGCCGATCGACACGTCTACCAGGCTCGAATTGGCCCGGCGATTAGCGAATTGTTCGGCAACGGAGTAAATTTGCACGTCTGTTTGAACACTGTGGCCCCTGAAGGAGTCCCCTTATGAAACTTTCGTCGCTCCATTTGCCGGCAACATTGCTCGCGGCTTCACTCCTGTTGTCCGGTTGCGGGTCTCCGTCGGGCGATGACGCAGCCACGACGATGCCGGAAGCCTCCGGGCCATCCGTCGAGAGCATTGCGCTGTCGGCCAACCCGAATCCCACCGTACCGCTGGCGGCTATCCTGACGGTCACGACAGACATTCCAACAAGGCTGACGATCAATTTCGACGACGGTGAGCGAAGCTGGAGCGTCACGCCCAGCGACGGGATGGCCACGGATCACGAGGTTCCCGTGCTCGGCATGCGTCCCGACAGGACGCACACCATTTCGGCCACCCTCGAAGATGCGGGCGGGCTTGCCACTGAAACCGCAGCCCAGACGTTCACGACGCCCCCGTTGCCGGAGGCATTTCCGACGCCCCTGATCACCGCCCGGGATCCGGCGCGAATGGAACCCGGCGTGACGATCTTCAACGTCAACGGCCGATGGGATACGGAAAACAATTCCACGCCGGCCAACTTCTCGCCGGCCATCGCCGTGGACGATGAGGGCGAAATCATCTGGTACTACCTGCCGGGCAACCACCGCGTACACGATGTACGCCGGCTCAACAACGGCAACCTGGTCTACGAGGTCTGGCCGGGCACCGACGGCATGATCGAGATAGACATGCTGGGCAACATCCAGCGCCGCTGGCACTTCACCGGCACCGCCAAGGACCCCGCACCGGGCAGCATCCCGGTGGAAACCGACTCCTTCCACCATGACTTCGTTGAACTGGCCAGCGGCAATTTCCTGCTCCTGAGTACGGAACACCGTGTGATCGAGGACTGGTATACCAGCGAAACCGATCCCGATGCGCCGCGGGCCGACGCCAATGTTATCGCGGACCTGGTGGTCGAGTTCACGCCAGAGGGCGAAGTGATCAACGAGTGGAGCCTGTTCGACATCCTCGACATCAACCGCATCGGCTACAACTCGCTGCGTGAGGACTTCTGGGCCAACCACTACGACGGCGTGGTGGAAGGCATCGTCTACGACTGGACCCACGGAAACGCGCTGATCTACGAAGAAGAGGACAATTCCTTCCTCATGTCCGTGCCCTACCAGGATGCGGTTATCAAGGTCAGCATGGATACCGGCGAACTGGTCTGGATCCTCGGGACCCACGAGAACTGGAACGAACCGTGGAGCGAGAAATTGCTGACGCCGGTGGGCGACGTGGAATGGTCCTACAAGCACCATGCCATCAGCCACACCGAAAACGGCACGTACCTGCTGTTCGACAATGGTGCGGCGCGCGCGAGTCCATTCGAAGAAAAGATGTCCCTGGCCGACAGTTACAGCCGCGCCGTGGAATATGCGGTCAACGAGGAAACCATGGAAGTCAGTCAGCCCTGGGTCTACGGTCCGGAGCAGGAGGTCTTTTACGGGCGCTACCTGGGCGATGTCGACTGGCACGCCGAGGCGGATACTGTGCTGATCAATGTCGGCGGAGCGGAAACCAATGCCGAAGGGGTGAACGTGCCGCCGGGCCAGGCCCAGCGATGGGCGCGGCTCATGGAGGTCACCAATACCAACCCGCCCGAGAAGGTCTGGGAAATGCGCCTGCAGCAGGACGATTCGAACTGGGCCATCTACCGCGCGGACCGGCTGCCGAGTCTCTACCCGTAGCACGGCAGCGGGTGCCGAATCCGGACTGATTCGAATTGCCATCGCCGCTCAAGGGGGTTCTCCTGCGGGACCCATCCGCGGGACGCTGGCTGTGCTTTGACGATCCGGTCGATGTGCTGGCGTCCCGCGATCCATCGCGGGTGCTCGACATCCTCCTCGAAGCGGAACGACGGGTCCGCAACGAGGGACTGTGCGCCGCGGGCTACCTGACTTACGAAGCCGCGCGGGGCATTGACGCCTCGTACCGGACACGGTCCGACTCGCAACTGCCGCTGGTCTGCTTCGGGCTGTTTCGGGAGGCCAGGACGGTCCATACGCTGCCGCAGGCAAGGCCACGCCCTGCGCGCGGCTGGCGAATGGCCGAATCCCGGCTCGAATATTCCGGCAAGATTGCCGCGATCAAGAAGCGCATTCGCGCGGGCGATACCTACCAGATCAACTATACGACTCGGCAGGTCGCGGAGAGTGTGGACGATCCGTTCGCGCTGTTTCACGGCATCGCCGCCGAGGCGCCCTACGCCGCCTACGTGGACGGCGGCGACTACGCGATCGTCTGCGCGTCGCCCGAACTGTTCTTTCGAATGGATCGGACGCGCATTCGCTGCCAACCCATGAAGGGCACGGCTGCACGGGGCATGACTCTTGCGGAAGATCGCGAGCTTGAGGCCTGGCTCAACCGCTCCGGGAAAAACCGCGCGGAAAACGTGATGATCACGGACATGGTCCGAAACGACCTTGGGCGCATCGCGAAACCGGGCTCCGTCAAGGCATCCGAACTTTTCAAGGTGACGCGACACCCAACGGTCTGGCAGATGACCTCCACGGTGGAAGCCCGCACCGACGCCCCCGTCTCGGAGGTAATGCGCGCGCTCTTTCCCAGCGCCTCGGTGACGGGCGCGCCAAAGGTCGCAAGCATGCGCATCATCGAATCCCTGGAATGGTTTCCAAGGGAGATCTATACCGGTGCGATCGGCTACTTCACGCCGCAGCGGCAGGCCCAATTCAATGTCGCCATCCGCACCGCGGTGGTGGACAGGCGCACCGGTTCGGCCTTCTACGGCGTTGGCAGCGGTATCGTGGCCGATTCCGAGCCCGGCGATGAATACACCGAGTGCCTGACCAAGTCCAAAATCCTCGAAGTCCCTGAAGTTTCAACGGATTTCGCCTTGCTGGAAACCATGTTGTGGACACGTGACCAGGGCATTTTCCTGCTGGACTACCACCTGAACAGGATGGCGGACTCGGCGCGATATTTCGGTTTCGGCTTCGATCGCGGCGATGTGGCACAGGCACTGGACTCGCTGGCGCGAACGTTTGGCGGGCATCGATACCGAATCCGGTTGCTCCAGTACAGGAATGGACCACCCACGCTGGAACACGAAATTATCGAAGAGCCGTCGAGTTCGGCATGCCCGGCCATCGCGCTGGCCCCTCGGCCGATCGATCGGGACAATCCCTTCCTCTATCACAAGACCACCCGAAGGGGGGTCTATGAACGCGCCTTTCGTTCGGTTACCGGCTGCGACGACGTACTGTTATGGAATGCGGACGGCTTCGTGACCGAAACAAGCGTCGCCAACGTGGTGGCCACGATCGACGGGGAGCGGGTGACGCCGCCGGTGACGTGCGGTCTGCTGGGCGGGACGTACCGCCAATGGCTGCTGGACCGGGGAGAGATTCGGGAAGGAGCGATTCACATCGACGACTTGTCCCGCGTTGATGCGCTCACGCTCGTCAATTCAGTTCGCGGCGAGATCCCCGCCCGGCTACGCACACTGACGGCTCCTGCGGCCGCGGCTGGTCGATAATCGCGTCGACGGTGGTTTTGCCGGCAGGATTACCGCAGCAGTCCAGACCTTGCAGAAATTCGAATCCAGCAGCCTGCCAGGCTTGCTAATCGCCGTCCCGAGGCGGAGGACCGCCCGTGGCCCGGCGCATAACACCACCTCCGGGCAACCTCAGGTCCACCGAGCCGTCGGGCGCCGTGCGGATACTCCAGCCGTGGTTTTCGTCCCGCATGAGATGCACCCTGTAGTCCTGGCGTACAGGGATGCAGAAGGTCAGCGCGTCGTCGCACGCAAAATATTGAACGCGCAGATCCAGGGTATCACCGGGCTGCCCGTCGACTTCGACGAGAAATTCGCGCGGATCGGCATCGGCAGGCTTCTCCGGATCCACGCCTGCGCCGTGGGCCGGGTCAACCGAGACTCCGGCTGGAGCGTCAATCCGGAATTCCACCGGATCAGTCTCGTTATTCCAGTGAACCCGGTACAGCGGATCCAGGTGGAATCCGAGATACATCGTGCCCTTTCCGGTCTGGAACAACTCCGGCGTGCCCTCGGCGCGCAGCTTGGCGTAGAAGGGGATGTCCGTTGACCCGGTCTGCGGTTCGATCTCCATGGGCAGAGCGCCTTCCGGCTTCGGTACCCTTGGCACGATTCCCTTGGCCACCGTCGGGATCGGCGGTTGGGCGGGAAGATCGAGATCGGCAATGGCCGTGGGCTCCTCAACGGCGCCCACCAGGCGCTCCATGTCCGCCCGCAGCGCCTCCGGATCGCTCCACGCGCGACGCGCGACGATGTTCCCGTCGGAGTCCAGGACGAACTCGCTGTTGGGCGTCTTTCCCACCATCTCGTGATAGGCGTTGTCCATGGTGTCCGCCAGCCACGTTACGCTCGTGCCCAGACGCCGCTTGGCCTCGGCCACGTGCATCAGGCGCTCCTCAATGCTGAACGGGCTGACGTAATTGTCGAGTTCGGGATGCGCCAAGGGCTTGTAGATATAGAAGAACTGCACGCCCTTGGGAGCGTAATCGACTTTGACCGTCTCCAAACTGGGGACGTTACGCAGGAAGGGGGGTCACGTGAGACAGCCCAGCGTCATCACCGTATAGGGCTTGCGCTGGGCCAGCTCGCGGATATTGGCGGGATTACCCTGGTCGTCGACGATGGTGATATCGGGGATCTGCTCTCCAAGTCCCGGCGCTTCCACAAAGCGGGCTTCCGGCGAAGTCAACTCACCGATCGTCCCCTCCTGTGCCCAGGCAATTCCTCCCGGCCACACGGCGGCAGCCAGACTCGCCAGCAATACGTTACGCACAACCATCTCTCTGCTCACTTGCTACTCTGCCTCACGCCCCGGGGTGAGCCCGCGATTGGCGCCAGTGAACGTCGCCACGGCACCATCGGCAAACTCGGCCCGCTGCAGGCGCATGAAATTCGCCCCGCTGCGGCTCGGGTTGCCCTCCACGGATACCAGTTGGTCGCCCGGCTCGAATATCTCGCCGCCCAGCCCCCTGCGGCGCAGGTTGTTGGCACTTGCCAACTCCGCACTCCACTCCTGCTCGTTGCCCTCGGCGTCGACGAAGGTATAGAACAGCCGGCCGTGGGGATTGACGATCGCGTACTCCACCACCGTGGCATTGTTATGCTCGATGGTCGTGGAGGTATCGAAATACGTGGCGCCGTTGTGGTGCGCCGCCACCGGGAACCCAACCAACAGGACGAGCGATACGAATAACGCCGGGGTTGTCAATAATTTCATCGATTCCTCCTTACTCGATTCCACCGTATTCCGGGATGCACTCATATTCCCAGATCTCCCCATCCGGGGCATGGTTCCATCGCCCGCCGACGACATAGGGCTCTTCGTAATAGGTCGGATCGTGCACCTCGCCGGTGAACTGCAACACGTCGCCCTCGCGCCACCAGCGCTCGATCACGTAGGTGTTCTCGTCGCCGGAGAATGGGAAGCCCGCGGTCCACATGTAGTTGTCGGGATGCATGTGAGTGGTGCGAATCACCAGGGTATCGCCATCCCACTCGCCCGTGGAGTAACCGATATAGGACGGCAGCCAGTGGTCCGGCGCCTCCCGGCCGTCCGTGAAGATCCGGCGCACCTGGTGAAAGTGCTCATAAAGAATCAGGACCTGGTGGTCCTGCTGGACGATCTCGATGGGATAGGGGTCCACCAATCCCAGCGGAATCCCCGGCATCAGGCATCGCAGCGTCGGGTCCTTGTCGGCGGTGAAGCTGTCGAATTCGGCCTGACCGGCCGGCGTCATCATGACAGTCTGCGGATCCGGCTGCCCCATCCGGGGCGGGTGACTCGGATTCCAGATGCCTTCAAAGTCGGCCTGAGCCGCCGCCGGCCCGGCCATTAGCGCGGAGACCAGGGCAACAACACCTGCGGACGAGATCAGCCTCCAGAATCGCCCAAGGTTTACTCGTGGTGAGAGCATCCTATAATTCCTCACATGTAGCGCAATGTTTCGGTCGCGAGAATCCTAGCGTACTTCAGTGATCGGACATACGGCAAATCCGACCAGCAGGCGGCGCGACTGTGTAGCTGTGTATGGGAAAAGGCCTGTGAAGTGTCATTATGAGGATTACACGCCTCAAGAGGAGATGAACGGTATGTGGTTTCGATTGATCTTCGGCTTCGCTGCCGCAGTTGCGGTATCGCTTGGGGCCAGGGCCCATCACAGTGTGGCAGGGAATTTCGACCCCGGTACGACCATCGAGGTCGCGGGTGAAATCACCGGGATTCACTGGCGCAATCCCCATGTCAAATTCTCGATGATGGTGACGGCTGAGGGCGGCGAACAGGAGGAGTGGGAAGTAGAGACCCACTCGCTGAGCATCATGCGCCGCATGGCCGCCGTCGACCCGTTCGTCGAGATCGGCGATCAGGTCAGGGTCGCGGGCTGGCCCGCGCTGCGGACGGACCACGGCATGTTCGTCAACAACATGCTGTTGCCCAGCGGCGAAGAGTTCGTTTTCCGGTTCGACTCCGAACCCGCGGATCTCAGGTGGTCGGACCGTCTCTGGGGAACCAACGATCGATGGTTCGCGGAGACCGGCGACACCTCGGGCGCCGAACTGGGGATCTTCAAGGTCTGGAGCACGACACTTGCCGGTGGCTCGGGCTTTTTCTGGCTCAGGGAATACCCGCTGACCGACGCGGCCCGCGCCAATCTTGCCCAATACAACGCGGAGGTCGACGACCCGCTCCTGGACTGCGCCGTCAAGGGCATGCCCGCCATCATGGGCGCGCCCTACCCCATCGAGTTCGTGGACGAGGGCGACACCATCGTGCTGCGAATCGAGGAGTACGACCTGCGTCGCATGATCCATATGGAATCGCCGGACGAGAATCCGGAGCCGTCGATTCAGGGCTACTCCACCGGCCGCTGGGAGGACGACACGCTGGTGGTGGAAACCACGGCGATCAACTGGGGGCATTTCGATACCCGGGGTATTCGCCTCACCGATGACGTGCAGGTCGTCGAAAGATTCACGCCAAGAGAGGATGCCAGTGAACTCGCTTATGAAATCAGCGTGATCGATCCGGCCACGTTTTCCGAGCCGGTGGTCATGGACAAGGTCTGGGTGTGGCTTCCCGATGTCCAGATCGAGCCGTATGAGTGCGACGCGGGTTAACGGCCCGCCAAAAACCAAGTTTCCGTGGAGATAGAAGAATGAATTTACGCGTGATAACCGTGACTATGACTACCGTGCTGATGGGCATGACACTACAGGCGTCCGCCCAGTCGATGTTCCTCAGGTCCATGTACGAGTTGGAAGACCCGCGAGGATACTGCCTGGATATCCCTGGCTTCGGGGCCAGAATGCAGCTGGATGCGCCGATCACCACGCATACCTGCAAGTACCGCCTGCCCGGACTCGATGTCGACGAAATCTTCGAGCACGCGGACGGGAAGCTGCGACTGGTCAACTACGACCGCTGCCTTTCCGCCGACTCGATGGACGCTGGCAGCGCGGTCGTCAATTCCATCGACTGCGGCGATGCCCACCCATGGGAAGTCCACGCCGATGGCCGTGTCACCCCCGCAGCGGATTCCAGCCAGTGCCTGACGCTGGCAGCCGAGCGGGTCTTCGTCAATACGTCCATCGCCACCGTGCCGCCCTACTCATCCAGGGATATCACACTTGAGCCGTGTACGGCGGACGCATCCTACCGGCAGCGCTGGCGCTGGTCGGAGACCGACGAGATGCCTACCTACAATGCCAACACCCTGCGCAACGGCATGACCCGGGCGGCTCGCGAAGCCAATCGCGATATCGGTCCCGCCGTCAATCCCGCGGCGACCGCGGCCATCTACGCCGACGCTCCGCGTGCCTTCGGAGCAGCCGACGTCACGGTATCGGACGAATTCGCATATGGCCCGGAAGAGGGGCATCGGCTCAGGGTCTACGAGGGCAACAACCGCAATTCGCCGCCGGGCATGGGGGCGCCCGTCATCCTGCTGGTACACGGCGGCGGTTTCGCGCGCGGCAACCTGAACAATCTGAGCCACGCCGCGACACACTTCGCCGGCCTGGGATTCGTCGCGGTGAACATGACCTATCCCCTGGCGCCGGAGCACACCTGGCCCAGCGGCGCCGAATCCGTCCACGCGGCGGTGGAATGGATTCATGCCAATATCGGCGACTATCGGGGAAACCCTTCCCAGCTTTACGTCTATGGCCATTCCGCAGGTGGCAACCATGTGGCCAATTACGTGTTTCGGCCGAGCCTGTCGTCGTCCCAGGGCGATCGCGTGGCCGGCGCCATTCTCGCTTCGCCGGCGTTGCAGTTGCCCGACGCGCCGGACGAGGTCGGTTCCGCCTACTATGACGTCGACGACCGGACGTTGGCGGAGATGCGCGTACTGGACAATATCGAGTCGGCTTCGATACCGGTGCTGATCACGGTGGCAGAGTTTGACCCGCGGGGCTTCCACCGCTCGACCGCTCGACTGTTGACCCAACTCATCGAAGACTTCGGCGCCCAGCCGCGCCTGCGGCAGATGCCGGGGCACGGGCACATATCGTACGTGTCCGCGGTCGGCACCAGCGACCGGTTGCTTGAAGAAGAGGTGGTGGACTTCATGTTGTCTCCAAGGTGATCGGTATGGTCGAGAAATTCGCCGCCCGGGCCGGCACACTCGCGGGCAGCCTCGCGATGCTGGTTTGCGGCCCCCTGGCCATGGCCCAGGAAACCGACGAACTGCTCGCGCGGGGCACCTACCTGATGGAGAGCATCGGCGCCTGCGGAAACTGCCACACGCCCAAGAGGTCCGACGGCACGCCCATTGAGAATCTGCACCTGGGCGGCTCGTTCGTCATCGAGGAACCCGGGTTCAAGGCGTATGCGCCCAACATCACGATGGACGAGGCCACAGGCATCGGCACCTGGAGCGACGAAGAAATCATTCGGGCCATTCGCGAGGGGTTCCGGCCGGATGGCACCATCATCGGTCCGCCGATGCCGACGCCCTGGTACCGCGATATTTCGGACACGGACGTGCGCGCGATCATCGCCTACCTGCGCAACGCGCCGCCGGTGAACCGGGTGGTGCCGACGAGCGAGTACCGGGTTCCGCTGCCTCCCGATTGGGGGCCCCCTGTCGAATCGGTTCCCGATGTGTCTCCCGACGACCCCCTGGCCTACGGCACGTACGTTGCCGTCGCCCTGGGACATTGCACCGAGTGCCATACGCCCCTGGTGGAAGGCATGCACGACTTCAGCCGCGTCGGACTGGGCGGCAACAGCTATCCGAATATTTTCGGGCTCGGGTTTACGGTGATTTCCGCCAACGTGACCTCGCATCCAACGCTGGGTATCGGCGAATGGTCGGACGAGGAAATCAAGCTCGCCATCACCGACGGCATCCGCCCCGACGGTCGGCAAATGCTCGACAGCATGGCGTTCCAGTACTACCAGGACATGACCGAGGAAGATCTGGACGCGCTGGTGGTTTACCTGCGCTCGCTGCCGCCGCAACCGGTCGAGTAGTCCGGCGCGAAAGTCGACGGGCAGCCCTCGGTGGGGTTCGCGACGAGAACGTGAACGGGTATTGACCGAGTTTCAGCGCTACCGCGCGGTCCAACCGCCGTCCACCTTGAGGCTGGAACCGGTCATCAGCGAGGAATCGGCCGACGCCAGGAACATCACCGCGGCAACGACCTCGCGAAGCTCGCCAATACGGCCCATGGGGATGCAGTCGAGCGCCCACTGCTTGAAGGCCCTATCCTCGAACATGGGTCCGGTCAACGGTGTCTCGATGAACGTCGGTGCGACGCTGTTGACGCGAATGCCGTGGGGCGCCAATTCCACGCCCAGCGCCTTGGTCAATCCCTCCACGGCGTGCTTGGTCATGCAATACACGGTCCGGTTTGCCGCACCGATGTGGCCCATCTGCGACGACATGTTGATGATCGAACCTCCTTCGCCCGCGCGCAGCATCACCCGCGCGGCGCTCTGGGCCGTGAGGAACATGGCCCGGACGTTGACGGCGATCATCTCGTCCACGACCTCTTCCGGCGTGTCGATGAAGGGTTGCGGAGAATTGGTGCCCGCGTTGTTGAACAGGATATCGAGTCGCTCGAGTTGCTTGAGCCGGCGGTGGAACGCACGCCCGTTTACATCCTCGGCCCAGGTCTCCACGGCGCTGCCCAACCGATCGCGCAGCCGGTCCAGATCGCCCTGGTTTCTCGCCACCGCGATCACCCGCGCGCCGGCATCGACCATGGCTTCGGCGCACGCCGCGCCAATGCCGCGGCTGCCACCGGAGATCAACGCCACGCGACCGTCGAGATCCCACTTCGTGCCCGTCGAAGCACCACCTGACGTACTCATGCTGATCGATTAACTGCCGCCAAGGCTCGGTATTCGAGCGGACATTTCCCCAAGCGGGAAACGTTCGTCCGTTCGCGAAGAGCGCTAGCTACCACCGGCTGCTAGCCCTCGATGCACTCGTACGGCTCCACAGTGACGCCCGGTATGAAGATCCAGTACGCCTCGAATTCAATGGGCTCGAGGAATGTGGCCGGGTCGGTGATGATGGTGTGGTAGTACAGTCGGCTTCCATCGTCGCTCGGCGTATAGCGTTCGACGATCTCCAGGTCATCGCTGAGCGCGATCCCCAGGCGAAACTTTCTGGACGATATATTCGTGGTGGTCACCACCAATGTGCCGTCTTCCCACCTCCCGATGGAATGCCCGAGCGGCGACCCGATGTCGGCAGCGTTCTCGTCCAGGTGAATCGTACGAACCGCGTCGTACTCCTCAAGCCGCATCAGAATCGTATCGCCCTGGTCGATGAAGTCAAGCGGATACGGGTTCCCGACGATTGCCGGCATTCCGGCTGATGCGCACTCGCCTGTAGCCAGATTGTCGATCAACCGATCGTAGGCCACCGCTGTGGCGCGCGCTTCATCGGTCAGCGGGGAATTCTCGTGCGTAGCATCGAAGTCCCTGAATAGTCCCTGTCCCGGCGCGGAGCTCCAGGTGCGGAAGAGTCCCAGTTCCGGGGTGTTCGAATCGCCGTCGGCCACGAAACGAGCGCCGGTCCTGCCCATCGCCTCATCGCTCCATCTCGGCTCCGCGCTATTGGAGAAGAGGAGTTCCCGACCGTCGGGCAGCAGGGCATTGGTCACGTAGATCTCGGTCACGCCGCCGTGAGCCGGATTGCCCGCCAGCGTGATCTCGTCGCCTTCTTCGAGCAAAACTTCGGTGATGTCCCGCTGGCGCAGCATGCTGACCGACTGGGCTTCGACCTCCCAGAGTTCTTCGCCGCCTTCGTCGTTGGTGACGCGCACGGTGAGTCGAACATGCGGATTGCGCCAGATGACACGTTCGAGTTCACCTTGAAGTTCAATCGACGCAGAGAGGTCGAATTGGGCGCCGATGCCGTGGTGTGCAAGCGTCAGCGTGGGAATGCTCAGGAACGCGGCCGCGGCTCCGAGCCGGGTCCGCACGATCATCGATTTGTTCATGTCTGTTTTCCCTCAGCCGCGATTCGCCAATGGTCGATCGCAGCATCCAGATCATCAGCCGGCGGGCGACAACGGCAGCGCGCAATCGACTTCGATAAACCCGTAGTCCGTGGCTGCATGGTTTTTCCGCCAGGTCATCTGCCATGGATCCGTCATGAACTCCGGGTCGTTTACGACCAGAGTCATCTCCAACAAAGCGCCGAGTTCAGGGGAGTCGGCACGCCTGTAGGTCTCCGTGACCGTACTGCTGTCGCTGTGCGCGTTGCCCCGCGTGCCCGTGAGTCGTCCGAGGAGTTGCGTTGATTCGATAACCAGCGCATCGCCCTCGTATCGAGCCACGTGATGACCGTAGTCCGTGTGCTCATCCGACGCAGGGCCACGCCCGTCCAGATGGATGACGCGCGCGGCGGCACCCTGTTCGTATTCGAAGACCAGGTGATCGTCATTCTGGGTGATTCGCAGGGGATGCCCCGACATGGCCTGGCGCACCAGACCGTGGTCGGCGCATTCGGCAAACGCCGGATCATTGAGCGCATCGAAGCTGGCCTGCAACGCGGCCCCGGCGTCGTTGAAAGGCGGGGACGGGTTGGGCGTACGGCCCAGTCCGCCGAGCCACAATCCGGCCAGGTTCGGGCGCCCGTCGTCCAGCGTGAGTGCCACCGCCAGGCTCGCGTCCGGAGCCTGGCTGTCGTCGGGCGCCTCCTGCAGGCGCCGAACGATCGATCCATCCGCCGGATCCAGCTCGACAAACCGCCCACTTTGAATTTCGGCGGATTCGATGAGGAGCATGGGGGCGCCGGTGCGGCTGCTCTTGCCGGCGAAGCGAATGAGTTGTCCGGGCTGCAACGTTTCCGCGGTCCAGCCCCAGCGGCGCATCGGCGGCGCGGCCGGGCCCGTGACCATCCACTCGGTTTCGGCACCCGTCTCATCCGTGACGCTGAGCATGATGTTGACGTGCGGGTTGACGAAATTGTACTCGGTCACCACGCCTTCAACCTCGATCTCTTCGTCGGTGAACACGGCGCCGGCGGCATGGTGTGCGCTCGCAGGCACCGAACCGGCGACGGCAGCAAAACAAAGCACCGCGAGGGATTCAAAGTATCTCATGGCATACGTCCAGAATGTGCTCCCCCAAAGTGTACTACGCCACTGCCCCGTGACCGCGTGCCATCGAAGGACATGCCGTTCGACACTGATGTCGGGATCACCTGACGATTACGGGTCAGCACGCCTGCAAGCGCCCAAATGCACGGCGTCGCGGTTAGAATCGTAATATGCCGCGGGCGGGGTCTTCTACGCCCTGGCGGCGGCAACGCCGGACGATCCTGGAGAAGCACCATGGCACGTTACCTCAAACGCGGTCAGCCCGCGGATATTACCGCCCGGGAGGACGACAAGGTCCGCAAAGCCGTGGAGGACATCATCGCGGACATCGGCGCCAGGGGAGACCGCGCGCTGCGGGATTATTCGGAACGCTTCGACCGCTGGTCACCGGATTCCTTCCGCCTCGACGCCGACACCATCGAGGCCTGCCGGAAGTCGCTTTCGGGGCGGGTGATCGACGACATACGCTTCGCCCAGACCCAGATTCGGAACTTCGCCCAGGCGCAAAGGGACGCGCTCCAGGACGTAGAGGTCGAGACGCTGCCCGGCGTCGTGCTGGGGCACAAGAATCTGCCGGTCAACAGTGTCGGCTGCTATGTGCCGGGCGGCAAGTACCCCATGGTGGCTTCGGCCCACATGAGCGTGGTCACGGCCAAGGTGGCGGGCGTGAACCGGATCGCCGCGTCGGCGCCACCCTACAGGGGCGCTCCGAGCGCAGCCATCGTCACCGCCATGGACATGGCGGGCGCCGACGAGATCTATTGCCTCGGCGGCGTGCAGGCCGTGGCGGCGATGGCACTTGGAACCGAGAGCATCGACCCGGTGGACATGATCGTCGGTCCGGGCAACGCCTACGTGGCCGAGGCCAAGCGGCAACTCTTCGGCCGGGTGGGCATCGACCTGCTGGCGGGACCCACGGAAACGCTTGTCATCGCCGACGACAGCGTCGACGGCGAACTCTGTGCAGCGGACCTTCTGGGCCAGGCCGAGCACGGGCCCACCTCGCCCGCGATCCTGCTCACGGACTCCGAATCGCTGGCACGGGAGACGATCGCGGAAGTGCAGCGCCAACTGGGCGTGCTTTCCACCGCGGACATCGCCGCAGTGGCCTGGAGGGATCATGGCCAGGTCATCGTTTGCGATAGCGTCGATGAAATGGTCCGGGTGGCCGACGAGATCGCCGCCGAGCACGTGCAGGTCATGACCCGCGATCCATCGTATTTCCTGGAAAACATGACCAACTACGGCGCCCTGTTTCTGGGGCCCGAGACCAACGTCGCTTACGGGGACAAGGTCATCGGCACCAACCACACGCTGCCGACGCGGCGCGCGGCCCGGTATACGGGCGGTCTGTGGGTCGGCAAGTTCATCAAGACCTGCACATATCAGCGGGTGACGGAAGCGGCCTCACTGCAGGTTGGCGAGTACTGCTCCAGGCTGTGCGACCTGGAAGGCTTCATGGGCCACAAGGAACAGGCGGATATTCGCGTGCGACGCTATGGCAGTGGCTCGGAGGCTCGATAAACGGCATAAATCTCAACGCGATGTGTAGAATCGCCTTTTCGGACACCATGGAGAGAACTCTCATGAAACATGCTTTCCGCTCTGCCCTGATTGCCTCCGCCCTGGCAATCGCGCTAATCCGGACCGTCGGAGCCCAGGACGCCGAGGCCGCCTACGTAGTAACTTACATTGAGGTTTCTCCCTCGTCGGTTCAGCAGGCCATGGAATTGATCGCCGCGGAATCCGTTGCCGGCCGAAGCGATGACGGTAATCTGTTGTTCGTGGCCCTGCAGCGGATCGGCCAGCCCAATCACTTCGTCCTCCTGGAGACGTGGGCGAGTCCGCAAGCCCAACAGTCCCATCGGGATTCGGGCCGCAAAACAGCCTTTCGCGAAGCCCTGGCGCCCATGCTCTACAGTCCCTACGACGAACGCCTGCACGTGAAACTCGTCTCCGAAAACCAGTACAGCGAGCCCACCGCCGATGCCGTCTACGCAGTCACTCACGTGGACGTCACGCCCAACAACGTGGACCCTGCCCTGGAACACCTGCAAGCCATGGCCGCCGCGAGCCTCGCCGAGGCAGCCAACGAGCGATTCGAAGTGCTTGTTCAGTCCAACCGCAGAAACCACTTCAGCGTCGTGGAGCGATGGGAAAACGAGCAGGCGCAACTGGAACACATCGATGCCTCGCACAGCCGGGCGTTTCGCGAAAGTCTCTACCCTCTGAGCGGCGCGCTTTACGATGAGAGGTTGTATCGGGCCTTGTAGTCTCCAGAGCACTCGATAATTCCGACTGTCGGGACACCATTACCGGCGTTCGATCTCGTTCCGCGCCGCGCTGGACAGAAAAGCCGAGCGAGTCATGCCACGCTGCCTGGCTTCGTGATCGACGGCGCGCAATAGACCGTAGTCGAGGGAGATATTGACGCGTCGGGGGGATCCCTTGTCGAATATCAGAGGGACGAGGCAGAAAACGGCGCCCTCCCGCCACTCCACAATGTCTGGGTCGGCTTCAATGTCCTCGACGGAACGCGGCTCCGGGATACTTTCACCGTCCCGGAGCATCCCCTCCACGTGAAATGCCAGCGCCTTGGTTCCCCGCCGGATTGCTTCATCGGTGCTGTCACCGACGGACACGCACCCGGGAAAGTCCGGGAAACTGATTCCATGCCCCGAGCCGGCATCGCTGTGAATGAAAGCCACATATCGCATGCCGCGCTCCTGTTATTTCCAGCCAGCTTGCCGGTAGATCGATGCGACCGTACCCGCGTGCAGGTCCCGGTTCGCATGCGGCACGGTCACTCGGCCCTTCTTTTCCGCGTGCCTGAATTGCCAGTGGCTACCCTTCACCGCGACACGATACCAGCCATCTTGCTCCAGGAGCCTGATCAACTTGCGGCTGTTTCGTTCCACCTTCTATTGCGCTAGGTGTGTATATTGATACACATTAAAGGTTCCTCAGTCAACGGTTGCTGAACTGAAGTCAGTTAAGCGGATCCAGGTGACACAAGCCATCCGCATAACCGGACTACTTGTACACAAAGGGACCACCCCGGCAGGTGCGACCAACTAGGAAATGACGGTTGACTCCATCCAATCCACGACTCGATTGACGTCGTCTGCGTCTGCGGGGGTAGGAGGAACGACCCTCTGGAGGGTCAGGCGGCGGCGCTCGCCGGGCTCGAGAGTTGCCGCGTCGTCGATATAGCCCTGGTTGGCCAACCAGTTTTCCAGTTCGTCGGTCTTGCTGGCATGAAAGCCCCTTACCTGCCGATTTCGCAGGGCAAGGACGAGCGCGTTGCCATCGCCTTCCAGTTCCAATGCGAGATCTGAGACGGGATCCAGAAATACATCCGAAACAGCGCCGCTCTCGTCGAGCACGGCCCTGTCCACGGGCATTCCCCTCCCCTGGCGCCACAATTCGGTCCAGCACCTTGCGGTCCGGCACCTGTGCCGGAGCCGCTGCCGGGTCTGCCGATGGGCAATCGCCGACCGCGCCGCGTTACTGGCCAACAGGGATTCCAATTGCCCCAGGGTGCCGATTCGCCAGGTGTCCAGGAGGCCGTGCAGCAAGTCGAGGTCGTCGCGGAGCAGGTGAAAGAGATGAATTGCGCCGGCGTCGACACGGGGATTCACCGGATGCACTCCTATGAGCGCAGCATACTCTTCAGCCGCCAGACCGTCTGGCGACGGCAGCGTTGGGGGCGCTTCAACGCGCAGGGCGTCGGGATCCGGCAGCATGGAACCGAAGCGAACGGCAGCCAGATCGATCATTGCCGGCGCCGCTCCGGTGGCCTGTTCCCACAGGGCGGCCTCGTGGCGCCGGGCGGACAGGTAGAAGATCTGGCGCCCCGCGTCGGCCAGCCTTGAGATTGTCCGGGCCATCACCGAGAACCGGTCAACATCGCTCGTGGTAAGCGCTTCGTCGAAAAACAGCGGCAGCGTATCGCCGCCGCGCTCGAGATCCTCCGTCCAGGCGAGCCGAAGCGCGAGCAGCAGTTGCATGCGGGTGCCGGAGGAAAGTTCGTTCAGCGCGCGCCAATCGCCCAGCTTCTTGTCGAGCGCGACAAAACGATCCGTGTCCCGCAGTTCCAGTGTGAACGCGTGAGACGTCACCTGCTCGAACCACTGCCGCGCCCGGCGCAGCAGGTCCGGTTCGCGCTCGGTCTTGAATGCACTTTCCACGTCGTCGAGCAGCACCTCCGTGGCGGCACAGGCAAGAGCTTCATCACGCTTGTCCCGCAGTGCTTCGGCTGCCTGATCCTTCGCTCTTGCGGCCTCCTCGAGCTTGTGGCTCCGGCGGGCTTCCTGCAGACGGGTGTTGATCGCCGCTTTCTCTTCGATGTGATCCGTGCGTTTGCCCGCCTGCTCCCCGGTCTCTCGCAGTTGGCGCTTCAGCTCGTCGACTGACCCACCCTCCACGGACTCCACGAGGCCGTTCTCGCCGGAAAGCAGCTTGCGAAGCCGGTGCTCTTCCGTTTTCGCGTCGTCCAGGGCCTTCCGGACCCGGTTCCAATCGTCCAACCGATTGATCATCCCCACGAGAGTCTCGCGCGCGCCAGCTTCGCGCGCGATTGACCCTCCCGATTCCCCACGGCTTGTTCCGTCGATATCTTCGCGGACGTCATCCTCGCCGACGTCCGCCTTGAGCCCGGCGCGCTCGAACAGCTTCGCGATACCCGTTTCGGCCTCCGCGATGCGGTCGTTCAGCGAGTCGATCTTCAGTTTCCCGGCTTCCACCGCCCCATGCGCGTCCGACGCCGCCTTCATGCGCGCCTTCAAGGAGTCCAGGGCAATGCGCAGTGCATTCAGGTCCTCCCGGGTCGCCGATGCGCCGAGCCGGGAAGCCTCCTCGCCGCGCCATTCATCGAGAAAGTCGCGAATGCGCACGGCGCTCTCCCCGATCCGCGCATGCAGGTCATTGCAGACGGCGACTGTTCGCACATGGGCCACGCGCGCTTCGTCGAAACGGTTGGTAATGTCGATGAATCGATAAAGCGGGGCGCCGGTCAGCGGCGGGTCGATGCCGATTTCCCGCGCGAGCGCGCTGCTGCGCGCCTCAAGCTCCGCAATTTTCGAATCTTCCTCTTCAATCTCATGGCGCAACCGTTCAACGCCCTCGGCTTGCCTCTTCTGCAGTCGGAGGTCGTCGAACCGGCGCTGGACATGTTGCCGCAGGTGCTCGCGCACCGGCCCGTCGCTCCACTCCGGAGGGAGATCGAGGCCGGTGCCGGCATAGCGGCGCTTCGCATCTTCCACCGGAGCGTCGGCCAGCGCACTGGCCCGGCGCCCGAACCACGAAAAGAACAACAGTATCGCAATGCCGAACGCAAGGACGCCAAACACGGTCCACGCGCCTGCCCGAATGGCCACCGCCGCCAGCAAACCCGACAGCGTCAATGTTGCCCACCAGAAAATGCGGGTCACAAACCAAATCCGCGCTGCGGCGGGGCTGGACCCGGCCGCCGCACTCGTCGCCAGCCAGGCGCGCAAGGCCTCGGCGCCGTCACGAAATTGTTCAAGCTCCGCTTCGTCGGGGGGAGCGCCTGCCAGTTTCAGGCGCTGCTGCAACTCCTTGCGGCGAAATTGCACCTCGACCAGCGGCTCGAGGATTTCTCGGGCGCGGTTGAGATCTTTCGGTTTCAGTCTGGCGGTTGGAGCATTGCCTGCAAGCTGTTTCGCAGGGTCGGCAGGAACCGCTTCAGCCTTCGCTGGTTCGGCGGGTCCTCCGTTGCCGTCAAGCTGTGCCGCAGCATCTTCGAGAACAGCTTCAGCCTCCTTCAGGTCCTTGCCGGCGCGGTCGAGATTGTTGAATTCCACTTCGGTCTGACGAAGCAATTCTTCAATTCCGGCCATTTCCTCGGCGTCGGGTCGGGCATCCCGCAGTCCCGTGCTTTCAAGAGCGCGGCCCGCCGCCGCGATCTCACGATCCGCAGTGCTGCGCTGTTCGCGCAGTTGCGCAACCCCCTCCTCACGCTCCTTGAGTTCCTCGAGCTCGTCGCCGCGCAATTGCGCCATATGGACGGAAAATCCCTCAAGCTCATCGGCGCATTCCCGGCGCGTACCGATGGCCTCGTGCAGGTCCAGGGCGGTTTGCAAGCGCCTCCCATGAACCTCCGCCTGCTCCGAATGGGCAATTTGCCGCTCCAGGCCCGGCAGTCTCGCTTCCTCCTGGTGCAATTCGGCGTAGGCGCCCTCCACCGTTCGAAGTACCCGGGCCTTTTCGGCGAGGTTCCTTGCCTCCGTGCCGCCGAAACGCGGACCGACCGACCTTTTCGCACTATCCAGGTCGAAGCCGCCCCGAAGCGTGCGCCAAAGCGCGGCGGCCAGGTCCCGGTCGCCTGCGTTTTCGGCGAGAAGCCTCTCGACGGAGAGCGGGTAGAGGCCAAACCGGTCGGCGCCCGGCAGGGCAGGAGGAGTAGCCGGCTCACCGTCGCGCATCCAGGCGACCTCCCGGCCGCTACGACGCACCGTCCAGCGAACATCGCCGCTCAGGAATTCCCCCTCCAGGTGCAAGCCCGGAGGGTCGTTTCTCGGGTCAACGTCGGCGAGCAGGTACTTCAGCGCCCTGATCAGACTGCTCTTGCCTATGGCGTTGGGTCCCGCAACGATGTTGACCTTGTCGCTCCCGGGCTCGAACGTGAATCCCGGCTTGATTCCGGGCAAGGCCTGAATCCTGAGGCGGCGCAGTTGCATCAATCCTGTTCCGGGGATTGCGCCAGCAGCGTTTCCAGGGCGCGATAGCCGGCGTTGCGCAGCCACCGGACCGGATCGACATCCAGCGGCTCCCCCAGCCCGCTCCACCTGGAGTTTCGAGACTCATTCCGCAGGCGATTGCGGGCCAGGGCCACCAGGCGATCCCGTTCCTCGTGGCCTTCGGGTTCCGCAAGCCAAATCAGGCGCTGCGCCAGAAGCCCCGGGGGATCTCCGCGCCCTGCGAGCTTCTCCAGGGCGATTTCGGGTCGGGTATCGGCGGAAATCGACTCGATGAAATAGTGAATGCTGCCCGTCCCCGTGTCGATCCGCGCCCGGTCGTCGGCGGAAAATTCTTCGACGGCGGCGGCGCCGAAGTGGCTGCGCCCGCAAAACCGGATATCGAGTCCCACCGCATCGGGCCTGTGCGCTGCGTTCGCAAGCTCCTCGTCAAACGCGCGCAACGCCGCAAGCAGCCTTCCCTTGGCCTCAACAGGTTCGGCTATCGCTTCAAGATCAACGTCGAGACGTTGCCAGCGCAGGGGCGCCAACGGCAGATGCTCGACCTCGGCAATGCTTCCCCGGTCGACTTCCATGAGCCAGGGTCCGCGTGCGCCGGTTTCTCCGCGGTGCAGGCCGGTGAGGCTTCCCAGGTAACCGTTTGTGGAGGCGGCGGTGAGTTTGTCCGGGGCATGGATGTGGCCAAGCAACCAACCGTCCAGCCCGGCACGCTCCAGTTCCGTTTTGCCGACAGGCGCGTAGGGGCTCGCGCCCGCGTCGCGATCACAGTGCAGCAGACCGAGGTTGAGGCCGGGGCGGCGCTTGAACGGCGCGTCCGGCAGGGGACTCCGAATCACTCTCGCCTGAGGGAATGACCACCCCCAGATGGTGACGGATTCGCAGCCGTCGGTGATCTCGCAATGCTCCCATTCGCCGCCGGCGCCCAGAAGCCGAAATGCGGAGATTTCCCCGGCAAGCCTCGGCAACACCCTTACGTCGTGGTTGCCGGCTACGCCCATGACGCCGATATCCGCGTCCGCCAGCCGACTTACGCCCCGCGCCAGTTGCCCGTAGGCTTCAAAGAAGTCGTCGTCCCTGTCGACCACATCGCCGGCCAGCAACACGGCTCGAACCCCGGCCGCAACGGCCGCCTCCACGGTGCGCTCCCAGGCGACGGCAGGCCCGAAACGTCTCGCCTGTGCGGCAAGTTCAGGGGGAAGGCGCGATGGCGTGCGCCCGAGGTGGATGTCGCCGACCGCGAGGATCTTCATGCTCGGCTCATCATATCAGTGCCGAAACTGGCTGATCAGTGCCAAAACCGGGCGATAAGTGCCGAAACTGCCGGTTGGGCGCCATTGCAAGACAGCCCGTCATCACCGTGGAGCAGACTCCCCGCCCTCAACGCAAATCGAAGTTCACCGCAACGCCCGCGTAGATATTTCGCCCCGGGCCGGGTTCGTAGTAACGGCGGCCGAAGGCGTTGAGCCGAATGTTGGAGTTGTAGCTCTGATCGAACAGGTTGTTGACGCCGACAAAGGGCGAGAATGTCGCGCCGCCCCGGTTCGCGTCGAATCCCAGGCGCAGATTCGAGAGCGTGTACGCACCGTCCGCGACAGAGTTGGCGTTGTTGGTGAACTGATCGCCTACATGAAGTGCGTCCAAAGCGCCAAACCAGCCCGCCGGATGACGGTAGCTCAATTCCGCAAACACCAGTTGTTCAACGGTGCCGGGTATCCGATTTCCCGAGTAGTCGTTGCCGTTGTCGTCGAGAAAGTCGGCAAACGTGAAATCCGCATAGGTATAGCTGAGCGTAATGCCGATCCGATCCGTGGGTTGGGATATCAGCGTCGCTTCCAGTCCGGTCCGGTTCGAGCGCCCGGCATTGGCGAAGAAATCCCGTCCGGGGCTGCTGGGGATCTCGTATGGAATCAGCTCGTCTTCGACGTCGATATCGAACACGGCCAGTTCGTAGCGGGTCCGGCTTCCCACGCCGCCGCGCAGTCCGACTTCCAGATTCGTAGCCGCCTGGGGTTCGAGCAACGGGTTGAATCCGCCGGCCCCGGAGGGATTGGCGAACTCCGTCGTCGTCGGCGTCTCGAACGACGTGGAATACGTTCCGTACACGGTCACGTCCGGCGACAGGTTGGCCAGCAGGCCGATCATGGGGCTTACGTCGTCCAGCTTGCGCACGCCGGAGTCGTCGCCATTACCCAGAAAACGGTCGCCCACGTCGAATTCCACCTGATCGAAGCGCACGCCGAACGAGAGTCGGACGTTGTCCGAGATGCTGAGTTCGTCCTGTATGAACAGGCCGGTGCTGGTGACGTGCTCGTCCTGGTCAAGGGACAGGGCTCCCAGCACGCCCATGTCGTTGTTGAATCGACGCCGGTGATCATCCTGATCATCGAAGTCCAGGCCCACGACGACCCGGTTGGGCCTGCCGCCCAGACTACCCTGTTGGGTGTAGCTGATACCGCCGCCTGCAAAAAAACGTTGCAGGTCCACGGCGCCGCCGCCAAAGAACGGCAACCGATTGTTGAAGTCGCGCGAAACGTAGTAGTTGCGCACCTGCAGTTCGCTGCCCTCCCCTACGGGCAGCGTGTAGACGAAGCCGAGGCGCGTCTGCTCCAGCGCCTCGCCCCCGTCAAAGCTGAGGTTGCGGTCCCTGGCGGAGCGAGGATCGGCCTGCGCCTGGGCAATGTTGATTCCGCCGGGATCGTTGGACACCGGCTGGTCCGTATAGTTGGCCACCGCAAGCAGTGAACCTCGATCGCCGAGATCGAATTCGAGGCGGCCGCTCAACTGGGTGTTCTCGGTCTCGCTGTGCTCCCGGTAGCCATCGATCTGCGAGTCGGAAAAACTGACAAAGTAATTGACCCGTTCTGTCTGGCCGCCGGTCTTGGCCTGAAACTTCTGTGCTCCGTACTCGCCGGCGCTGAAGCGCAGGTTTGCGAACGGCGTCTCCGGCCCACGCTCGGAGGTCACGCTGATGACCCCGCCGGAGGCATTGCCGTAGTAGGACGAACTGGGTCCGCGAAGCACTTCAATCTGCTGCGCGGCGCCCAGGTCGATGCTGTCAACCTGCCCCTGGCCGTCGGGCAGCGTCTCCGGAATTCCATCCACGAGGATCTTGACCCCGCGTATACCGAACGCCGATCGCGCGCCGAATCCCCGGATCGAAACCCGCAGGTCCTGGGCGAAATTGTAGCGATTCTGCATGAACACGCCGGGCACCCGGTTGAGCGCTTCGTCGAGACCAAGCTGCTGGCGGCCCAGTTGGATCTGGGCCTGGTTCACCACGCTGATCGCGGCGGGTACGGAGTCCAGCGGGCGGCTCATGCGCGTAGCCTGAACGACGATTTCCTCCAGCCCGTCCGCCGGCGCCGGATCATCCTGTGCACCGACGAGCGCCGGCGCCATCAGCGCCGCGGCGAGCAGTTCAATTCTGCAGCGCATGCTCACAGTACGGCGCACGAGACAAACATCCGAAACCCATCAGCAATCATGTCGCTATCCCTGGTCAAAAATATCCAACGGCAATATGGCGGTCACACTCACATTGGGCACATCAACCAACTGTCCGATTCGCAGGTCCACCGCTACGCTGGCGACTACGTACGCCTGCTGGTAGGTCAATCCATGGTTCGCAACCATGTAGTCGATGATCTCCAGTAGTGCGTTTCTCGCCGCAAGGCTAATGTCTTTTGAGAGATTCTCAAGCGGGGCTGCCGTCGCCGACTCGAGATAGGCCATATCCGGTGGTATTTCGCCCGCCGCCTTCAGCGGCAGACCGGTGGTCGCATAGAAGCGCCGTGAGGGGACGTCCATCAGGCGAGCGGCGCCTTCGTAGTGCGGCCCGCGAAGAAGCGCAGGACCGTCCTTGATGACTTCGGTCGTCAACGTCACATCCGCATCCATCTCGATGGCGGTGCCGGCTACCTCACCGTCGCCCTGCGCAAAGTGCAGGTCGCCCACTCCCAGACCGCAACCCTCCACGTAACAGGGCAGATAGACCGTGACCCCGACGCCCATGTAGCGGATATCCATGTTTCCGCCGTGCTCCCGGGGAGGACCTGTCCGCAGGCACTCATCCCGGCGGCTGCCCCCCGGACCGCAGACCTCGGCCGGAGATGCGTGGATGGGCTGCGGAAGACCCACGGCGCCGCCTGCCGCTGCCAATGCCGCCTCCCGGTCCAGCGCCGCGGCATGTTGTTCCGGCCCCGGCAATACCGTCACGATACCCGGGAAACTCGCGTTCGGAATGCGGATACCGGGCAGCGCGTCGGATACCGCTTCCCTGCGATTCAGTCGCCACGTGACGTTGAACGGCCCCGGTATCCGGTCGGCGATAAAGGCATTGGGCGTAATCCGCGTGGCGCCGAACGGCCCGGGGTCGATGTCGAGAATCGTCACCGCAAGCACATCGCCCGGTTCCGCACCCTCGATGTAGACCGGTCCGGCAAGCGGATGCACCGTGCCGCGAACCGGATCGGCGTCCCGCGGGTCCACGTAGGTGCTGTCGGGATCCAGTTGCAAGTCCGCGGAATTGCGAGTCTTGAGCAGTAGGGTTTGACCTGGCTGGGCTCGGGCGGCCATGGGGATGTCGGGATGCAGGCGGTTGAAGCACTGGGGATCCTCCCCGCAATGCCATCCGGTCCCGCCGACCACAACGACGTCGTCCTGCGCCGTGGCTTGCGCCGCGTACAGGAGCACCGTACCCACAGCGAATGCCGCAAGCGCAGCGCCCGCACGGCCTACTCGTCGCTCAAGCGTGTTCCTTTTCATCGAACGATCACCGCCGCTGAAATTCCAAGCGGCTCATTGTACCCGCCACGACCGCTGACCCGAACAGGTCAATGAAGTCGCTTTCCGCGGTGAACTTCAAATTTATTCGCGCAAACCTGAAGGTTCTTCAGATTTCTGCACGCACACTTCAGACCCCACCGCGTACAGTGACCACAACTTCGATATGCACCTCACATCACAGGAGCCGGCCATGAACACGATGAAGACAGCAGCGATAGCAACCCTGATTTTCCTTGGCGCAAACAGCGCGAGTGCGGCCACACCGGCCTGGATGGATGAGGGGTTCGTGATGGAAGAGGTTGTCGCCACCGCCGAAGCGCCGGCGCATCTCTACATGGAGGAAATCGTCGTCACCGCCAAGGCGCCGGACCACCTCTACATGGAGGAAATCGTGGTCACGGCGAAGGCTCCTGTCATGGAAGAAGTTGTGGTAACCGCCAGCCTGCAGGACGTGCGTAATGAGCGACTGGCTCGACTGAGGTCTCTGCGGCTCGCACTCCTCGACCGCAGTTAGTCTGAAACGTCCTTCCCCTGATGCCCCGGGCGCCCTGCGCTCGGGGCTTTTTTGTTTGAATCCCCAACGCGTTTTTTTGTTGAATCGCGAGCGCGATAGAATGACCGCTCTGGCAGGGAGTTCAGAGCATTGAAGAAGAACACATTGAGCGTGCTGTCGACGATTGCAATTGTCATCAGTCTCTCCGGCGCAGCCGTGGCCCAGACCCCGATTCACGAGCCGTTCCCGGACTACACGCCGCCGCGCACTCTGCACGGCACGCCCGACATCAGCGGAATCTGGCAGTCCTTTACCACCGCCAACTGGAACATTCTCTCCCATTCGGTCCAACCGGGACCGTTTGCGGAGATCACCGGCGCCTGGGGCGCGGGCCGCGCGGGACTGGGCATTGTCGAGGGGGATGTATTGCCCTATCAGGAATGGGCGGCGGCCGAGCAGCAGCGTAATCTCGAGAACCGGGCGGTCGTGAATGTCAGCAACGATCCCAGCCGGTTCGACACCGGAGACCCGGAGCTCCAGTGTTTTCGTGCAGGCGTGCCGCGCGCAAACTACATGCCGTATCCGTTCCAGATATTCCAGACACCGGAACAGATACTCGTCGTATACGAGTACAAGGGCGCTTATCGAACGATCTACATGGACGAGGAACGCCCGGCGTACGATCAATCCTGGATGGGCACGTCAAACGGCCGCTGGGAGGGCAATACGCTGGTGGTCGATGTGCAGGGATTCAACGAGCACACCTGGTTCGACCGCGAGGGAAACTTCGCCAGTGATGCTCTGCATGTAGTCGAACGATGGACGCCGATCAGCCCCTGGCACATGCGCTATGAAGCGACCATCGAAGACCCCAACGTGTTTACGCGTCCCTGGAACATCAGTTTCGTGCTCTACCGGCATGTGGAGGCGAACGCCCGGCTCCACGAGTTCCAGTGCATACCCATCGTCGAACCGATGATGTACCGGCCATTGGGATTTTATGACGAAGACGTCTCCGATGATTAAGATAGGGAGTATGGCGGTAGGTACGGAGCGTGTTGCGATGAAAGGCAGAACTTTCCTCATTGCATTGTTGGCCACCTCGCTGTTCTCGCTGTCCGCGAGCGGACAGTCGCCGCCACCCTCCGCCCTGGTCAACAAGGGGTCGGAAGAAACCGTCGAGGCGGCCAGAGCGGCGTCGCCACAGACGTCCGAATCAACCTATGCCTACTTCCGGGAGGAAGCCGAAGCCTTCCTTGCCGATGCCACGACCCGCACCTGGGATCCCGACGCTCCGCGTGAGGAACCGCCACGCACTGCCTGGGGAGATCCGGAGCTGGCCGGCTACTGGCTGAACGTGGCCTATGTGCCGCTGGAGCGCCCCGACGAACTGGCCGGCAAGCCACTGTACACGCAAGAGGAAGCCATTACGGCCTTCGTCCGCTGGGCAACCCGGGACGCCTCGGTGGACCCGGCGACGGTGCATTACGACTGGACGGAATTCGGGATGGACAACTGGCAGAGCCCGATCCGGCCTAATCTGCGCACATCGCTCGTCGTGGATCCCCCGAACGGAAAGATTCCGCCGCTGACGCCCGAGGGGCAGGCCCGGCTCGAGCAACAGGCACGCCGGCACACGCTTGAATCCAGGGGTCTGTACGAGCGCTGCATACAGGGCAACCAGGGACCTCCCCGCGTGCCGTTCCTGCAGAACACGGGCCAATCGCAGATCGTTCAGACGCCCGACACCGTCATTCTCGTCACCCAGGCCAACAGCGACGTGCGCATCATTCCCCTGGGCGACGCGCCCCGTGCTCCGGAGACCGTCCGAAGCTGGCTCGGGGACTCGCGCGGCCGCTGGGACGGCGACACGCTGGTCATCGAGACGACGAATTTTCACGAAGGCCGCAAGTGGGACGGCGCCGCGGGCAACCTTCGACTGGAGGAGCGCCTGACGCGTGTCGCCGGGGATACGCTGCTCTACGAAGCCACGGTGACGGACCCCACCACGTGGGAGGCGCCGTGGAGCATCGAGGTACCGTGGCCGATGATGGACCCGCCCGGGCTGTTCGAGTTCGCCTGCCACGAACAGAACTATGGCATCATCAACGTCCTGCGGGGGGCGCGCGTGCGCGCAGCAGAATATCAGGCCGCCCAGGAGGGTTCGGCGGCCGAGTAGCGACGGGGGAACGGACCATGAATAGAACAAACCGACCGTGCCTGACAATCGCCGGCATCGCGATCTTGTTGGCATCCGGCTCTGCAACAGCACACCATTCGTTCGCCGCGGCGTACGACGAGAACGCACCGCTCAACATGCAGGGTGTCGTCACGAAGGTGGAGTTGACCAATCCCCACTCGTGGCTCTGGGTAGACGTAACCAGCGAGGACGGCACCGTGACCAACTGGGGTTTCGAGGGCGGGCCGCCGGTGAACCTCTTCCGCCACGGTCTGACCAGAGACACGCTTCCCGTGGGATCGGAGATCAAGGTCTTCGCCTACCAGGCCAAGAGCGGTGAAAACAAGGGTGTGGCCGTGTTCTTTGAGTATCTGGATGGCCGCAAGGTTTTCATGGGCGGTTCCGCTCCCGGCGCCGACGGGCAGCCGCGTCCTGAGCGAAATCAGTAGCCGCAACCCCAGAGCAGCGCTGCGCGGCGTAGAAGCCGCGGGGAACAAACGCGAAGCCGGCTACGAGCGCGTCAATGCCGCTGCTTGAATTCCTCGAGTGGCTGGAGGCAACCCCCGCCAGCACCGCGCTGCGTGAGTCCCACTATCTCTACCTTGCGGTACTTGCCACCCATGTCCTGACGCTTGCCGTCTTCCTGGGCACGGCGATAATCGTCGACCTGCGCCTGCTCGGCCTTGCCATGATCCGCGTTCCCGTATCGCAGATCCTGACCCGGCTACTCCCCTGGACGGTAGGGGGGTTCGCGGTGATGGCTATCAGCGGTTCGCTGATGTTCTACGCATCCCCGGCGGACAAGTACGGCAACGTATTCTTTCGCGCCAAGATGCTGCTGCTTGTACTTGCAGGCCTGGCGGTATGGCTGTTCTTCCGCACCGTTCATCGACGCATCGACGAATGGGATGACGATCCTCTGCCACCGCCCGCGGCACGCCTCGCCGGCGGTCTGACGCTCCTGTTGTGGACCGCCATTCTGGTCGCAGGCCGCATGATCCCCTATCAGCAGTACTGGATGACCTGATGTCCCTGCTGGAGATCTTCCACTGGCTCGAATACACGCCGCTGCTGGTGGCCATGCGCAGTTCACCGTGGCTCTTTCCGACCATTGCGACCGTCCATCTGCTTGGCATTGCGATCATCGGCGGCGCGGTACTGGTGGTCGACCTTCGCCTGCTGGGCCTCGGCCTGAACCGTCAACCCGTCGCACGACTGGCTCGCGATACCGAACCGCTGTTGCTCCTCGGCATCGCAACCATGCTGCTGACCGGGCCCTGGCTCTTCATGTGCTTCGCGACCAAGTACTACTACCTCACCGCGTTCTGGCTGAAGCTGGCGGCCCTGGGCGTTGTGCTCCTGTTTACGTTTACGATCCGGCGACGAGTCGTCAGGCGTTCGAGAACCGGCGGCACGGCGCCGAAACTGGTGGCGGTTGCGTCGCTTTCGCTCTGGCTGGCTGTCGCGCTGGGCGGTCGCCTGATCGGCTTTCCCTGACCTGCATCAGGCGTCCTCTTCCAGTGCCCGGCGGATGATGTAAAGGACAGTCCGGGTGTGCGCGCGGGTTTCCAGGTTGCCGCCGCGCTTGCCTCCGAGCATCCTCTCGATCTCCCGCAACTGGTAGAGCGACATGGACTGCGACGGATAGTCGTGATCGCCTTCGGTGACGATTTCCGTCAGTCTCGACACATACTCCATCTGCAGGTTCTGCCGGAACGTGTTCACGTCGCCGCGCCGGTCCGCGTCGAAGATCGCGGCGGTCAGATCTTCCATCATGTCCGCCAGCGCGTATTCGTTGCCGTAGAGGCGGGAGTCGGTGATTCGCGTCATGACTCTGGGATGCAGCAGGTGCGCCAGCACTCCGCGCTGGATCGACAGCAGCATCCGATGGAGCTTCGGATCCTCCGTCTGACCCCAAAAGTCCCATAGCCTGCGCTGAGCCTGGAGGTAGCTGTAGAGTTCCTCGGAGCCTTCCAGCGCGTCGGGCGCGAACAGGTGCAGCGCGAGCCCATCCATCGCACGCTGCTGATTTTCGAGGCTAACCGGCACGAAGGGCACGTCCGCACCGGGCTGACCCGACACGGAACGGTTCACGTAGACGCCGCCGACCTGGTGGGCCAGAACGCTGATTGAGCGGGAGAACTGGGACAGCAGGATTCCGTAGGCATCGCGTAGCTGATGCCAGGACTCGCCATCGGTGGCGTTCTTCTCCCGGGCCGTGACCAGCAATTCCTGGACAAGATTCAGGCGGTCTTCTGCGTAGCCCACCGGATCGCTGGTAAGGTCGTACCAGTGCACGCGGGGATCCATGGCCCAGCCAGGCGCGCGCATGACGTGATCGTCGGTGCCGAACAGCAGTTCCGGCTCGGTTGACCGGGAAGCGATTTCGCGCAGGCGTTGCTGTTCGGCGTCCGGGTCTGCCAGTGCAGGCGAGTAACTGTATTCGACGATCCAGTCATCGTAGGGGCCCGGCTTGGTGCCGAAATAAACCGTCTGTTCGCGTCCGCCCGTAGCGATATGGACGTCGGTGTAGTCCATGACCGATGCCTGCAGGCTGCGCTCCTGCACAACTTCCGGATCGTAGGCTTCTTCCAGGGTGAGCATGTTGGATGCGGCGAAATTGTGCGCAAACCCAAGCGTATGACCCACCTCGTGCAACGTCAGGTCGACGAGAAACTCGTGGATCAGCTTTTCTTCCGCCGCAGAGCCCAACTGCAGGGCCCCCACCGCGAGCCGGCCGAACATCTGGCTCAGGTGCAGTTCGTGTCCGAAAGAACAGTAACCGGGCTCGAAGCGTTCGGGTACCTGGGAGAAGTCCAGATTGTCGAGGATCCGCTGGTAGTGAACGCGCCGCGTAACCCCGGAATACTCCAGCATGATGTCCGCGCCGATGATCTGGCCGGTGCGCGGATTGGTGAACGACGGTCCATAGCCGGAAAAAGGCGGGTTTGGCGAGGAGGTCCAGCGCAGCACGTTGTAACGAATGTCGCCGGCATCCCAATCGGCATCGTCCGGCTGCACCCGCACTTCAAGCGCATTGCGAAAACCGGCCTTCTCGAACGACTGGTTCCAGGCGAGCACACCTTCGGCAATCGAATCGCGGAACTCCATCGGTGTCGTGTTCTCGATCCACCAGACGATGGGCTCCACCGGTTCGGACAGGTCCGCGGCCGGATCCTGCTTGACCAGATGCCAGCGCTGGACCAGGTCCCGGTAGGGCGTGACCGAATCGTCGGTGAGGTCGGTGACCTGTTCGGCGAAGTAGCCCATGCGGTGGTCGGTGAGCCGCGGCTGATAGCCGTTTTCCGGCATCGCGATCAACGAGTGTTGCAGGTAGATGCTCACGTACCGGCTGTCGGTCACGTCCTCATCTCCGGAAACCACGGGCGCCGAATTCTCGTAGACGTATTCCACGTGTACATCCGTGTTCAATGGATAATTGCGAATCGCGGTTATCTTGCTCTTCTCGTCGCTCAGGCTGCCCAGTTCAAACTCGTCCCGGTCGTTACGATCGGGATTGGGCGAAGGCTTGACCTGCAACAGCGTTTCGCTGGCGAACAGGTCATCGGCCGCGATGAGCATTGCACCGGTCGTTTCATCCTCCGCCAGAATCGGCTCGGACGCCACCAGCCCCGGGCTGATGTTGGCGTCAGCGGCACGACTCAGCGGGCTCTCGGGATCAAAGTAAAAGGCGGCGTTCTCCGCCCGAACCTCGATACGGTCAAAGTGTCGGCTGATTGAAAGAACGCGGTTTTCGCGATAGGCGCCGCGAAAGTGCCCGCCCTCTACCACGCCGTCGGTGCTCATGGCGAAGTAGATGTATTCCTGATTCAACTGAGCCGGCAGTATCTCGATGTGCGTTTCACCGGTGTCGCGATCCCGATAAAACGTGAAGAGACCATCGTGACGGTCGCTGTTCTCGGTGAGATCGGCGATCGTTTCGCGCTCCTCCTCTTCGTCCTCGTCAGCTTCTTCGGCCTCCTGGGCTAGCGCCGACATTGCCAACGTCAGCGGTACCAGGAACAGAACAAATCGAAATCGAAACGGATTGGTCATGTCGCAGTCCTCCGGAAGGGGTAGAGAAGCATAGAAAATTCCAACAAACCGGGCCAGCATACATCGCCCGCGGCATGCCGGACTCGCCAGCGGGCATGGCGACGACGAACCCGGACTACCGGGCGCCGGGCGGGGAATGCAGCAGGATGAAACCTGACGCGATTACCGGCAAACTATCGCCGCTGTCACGGCAAGGCCCATCGCGAGGACTCAATGGATCTGATCTCCATGTCGGAACTCTCCGCGCTCGTGCAGGTGATTCTGGTGGACCTGGTGCTCGCCGGGGACAACGCCATCGTCATCGGTATGGCCGTGGTCGGGCTTCCTGCCCACCTGCGCGGCCGCGTACTGGTGCTCGGCATCGCGGCGGCCACCGGGCTGCGGGTGGTGTTTGCGCTGCTCACCGTTTATCTGCTGCAGATCATTGGATTGCTGCTGGCCGGCGGCATCCTGCTGCTGTGGGTGAGTTGGAAACTCTGGCGGGAGCTGCGGGTCCAATCGCAACAGCAGCAGGCGGCCCGCAATATCAAGGCGATGGCCGATGGCGAGCCGGTGGAAGGGGTTCAGGCACCGGTAAAGTCGTTGCGTTCCGCGGTCACGCAGATCATCGTTGCCGATGTCTCGATGTCATTGGATAATGTGCTTGCGGTGGCGGGCGTCGCCCGGGACCACCTTTGGGTGCTGATATTCGGCCTGGTGCTGTCCATCGCGTTCATGGGACTGGCGGCGGCGCTCATCGCTCGAATTCTCGCCCGAAACCACTGGATCGGATACCTTGGTCTTGTCGTCATCCTCTATGTATCGGTCAGCATGATCTACGAAGGCGCAATACAAGTCATTCAGGCAGTGAATTAACCATGACCGAAAGCGGAACAGACCAGCGTCCGGACCTGTCGGCGTTGCGCATGAGCGAGGACGACTACTCTCCCCGCCGCACCCGTTGGTGGGTCTGGCTGTTGGGAGGCGCCGTCATCGCGGGTGGCATCTACTTCGCGGTCTGGCTGCCGATCCCCTGGCTGTTGCCCCGGGTGGAAACCACGCGGGTCCAGGTGCTCACCCCGACCCAGGCGTCCACGGTGCTGACCGCTACGGGCTATACCTACGCGCGGTCGCGTGCTGCAGTGGGCGCCAAGATTATCGGCCGGGTGGTGGAACTCCCGGTGGACGAGGGCGACACCATCGCCACGGGCGACATCATCGCCGTGCTCGACAGCGAGGATCTGCAGGCCTCCGTCAACCTGGCCGAAGCCTCGCTCAACGAAGCCCGCGCCAGGCTTGCGGACGCCGAACGCGAGTTTGTCCGGCAGGCCGACCTCGTCGAGGATCAGCTCACATCCCAGGCACTCTACGATGCCGCGGGCACCCAGCGTGAGGTCGCCCTCGCCCAGGTGGGAACCGCGGAGGCGCGCCTGAACGCGGCCGAGGCGCAACTGGACTATACGGTGGTGCGCGCGCCCATCGACGGCGTCGTCATCGAGCGAAATATCGAGGTCGGCGAAATGGTGGCGCCCGGTGGCTTCACTTCGCAGCAATCGACCGGCTCGATCGTGCGTATCGCCGACCCGGCGTCGCTCGAAGTGGAAGCGGACATCAACGAAAGCTACATCGCCCGGCTGCAGTTGGGCCAGCGAGCCAGCATCCGCGTGGACGCCGTGCCGGATTTCGACTACAGCGGCAGCCTGCGCCAGATCGTGCCCACCGCCGACCGGCAGCGCGCCGTGGTCCAGGTCAAGGTCAGCATCGACAACATTGACGCACGCCTGGTGCCGGACATGAGTTGCACCGTGACGTTCCTCGAGGAAGGTGTCGATGAAGCCGAACTTGTTCTGCCGCCCAAGCTGCTGGTACCGGAAGAGGCTGTGCAGTACTCGGGCGGCGCGGCGTTTCTGTTTCAGGTCGACGAAGGCCTGCTGCGCCGGGTACGCGTCACGCTGGGTGAGGCGTCCGAAGGCCGCGTCGAGGTGCTCGAAGGCGTGAGTGGCGGGGAGACCATCGTCAGCAGCAACGTGGACTCGCTCGACGACGGGCAACGCGTTCGCGTCGACGGGGCTTAACAGCCCGTGGCAGCGGAGCGACCCCGGGCGCGGTGTCGCTTCAGGTTCTGAAATTCGGAAATATGCGTTCGGCGTTACCCCTGTCCAACGCATAAAGCACATCGGGCGACAGTTCCAAAGCGGGTATATGCCGCGTCGTCACCTCATGGGACTCTACCGGGTAGTCCGTGCCGAACAACAGCCTGGAGGGTCCCGAAAACGCCAGCGCACCTTTCACGACCCATGGAAAGCTTGCGTGACCAATCTCGAGGTACAGCCGCCTGAGCTTGTCCAGCGCCCCGTGCGGATAAAGGTCCGGCCGATCCTCCGGGACACGATCCTGAATGCGCCCCGCCAGCGCCGGCACGGTGCCGCCGGTGTGGGCGACTATGAAGTTGATATCAGGGTATTTCGTCAGCACCCCATTCCACAACAGGCTCAGCACGGCGCGATTCACGTCATTGTCGAACTCCGAGACGTTGTTGGGTACTCCCGGAGGATTCAAGCAGCAGTGAGGGGTCGTGTTCGGGTGCAGGAACACCGTGGTTCTACGGCGATTGAGTTCTTCGAAGACGGGCATTTGCGAGGGGTCGCCCGGCCACATCTCCGCGGCGCTGGAGTTCATCGTGACGCCGTCCGCGTTGAGTGTGTCAAACGCGTACTCGATCTCGCGCAGGCTGCCGTCCGTGTCGGCCAGCGGCACGGCCGAGAAGAACCCGAATCGACCGGGATGATTCTGCCCCAGCGAGGCGGCGAACTCGTTGGCCCGTCGCGCCAGATCCCGCGCTTCGGCGGTGCCCTCGTTCAATGGCTCGGGAAACGTAACGCCGGATACGATCGCGGTGGCCACTTCGTGCCTGTCCATGTCGGCAAGCGCAATCTCGGCCGACCAGGGCCAGGTTGGGCCATCGAGGAAGGGTGGCAGATAGTGATGGTGGACGTCGATTCGCCCGGGGTGATTGATAGCCGTTTGCGCGAGCAGATGTCCCGCCGGCCTCAGCGCCGTTCCCAGCGCCAGACCCGCCCAGGATGCGTCCCTTAGAAACTCCCTGCGATCCATGATTCCCCCCCGGTGTTGCGATCAAGTGGCGTTGCCGGCAGATATCTCCCCGCGCGTGCCCCTTCGGCCGAGCCTACAACCGGTCCATGACTGGAGCAAGGCTCGCGAGCCCGACAGCATCGGGCGGTCTCAGCGCAAACACAGGCAATCTCGGCGGAAACATTAGTATGGCGCCAGCAGGCTGCTGGATGTTCGCATTCAATGCCGCCATGCGTAAACTGTGAACGAACTTCACGTTCATGAGTTTGTGGGCCGGGAACATGGCAAAACCAGACCGCCTGAGGCATTCTTCCCCGTTTGCGCACATCTCGGCGAATCCTCATGGTTGAGGAACAAGGAGTGACCCCAAATGCCCGTAAAGCTCGTCGAAGTCACCGGCGTCACAAAGAACTATCGGCGGGACGAGTTCGACGTCAAGGTGCTGGCCGGTGTCTCCCTGGACGTCACCGAAGGTGAATTCGTCGCGTTGATGGGCCCGTCGGGGTCCGGCAAGAGCACGCTGCTGAATCTGCTCGCGGGGATCGATCGCCCGACGTCCGGTCAAATCCATGTTGCAGGCCAAAGTCTGGGCGTACTCAACGACAGTCAACTGGCCGGCTGGCGCCACCGAAACGTGGGCTTCGTGTTTCAGTTTTACCATCTGATCCCCGTGCTCACCGCATTCGAGAACCTGGAGCTGCCGCTGACACTGACGAAACTCTCCCGCGCCCAGCGGCGCAAGAAAGTGGACCTGGCACTGCGGGTGGTCGGGCTGACGGACCGAAAGGACCACTACCCCCGCCAGCTTTCCGGAGGCCAGGAGCAGCGCGTGGCCATTGCCCGCGCCATCGTCACCGACCCCCGCCTGGTGCTCGCCGATGAGCCCACCGGCGATCTGGACGCCAACAGCGCCCAGGAAATCCTCGACCTGCTGGCCCAGCTAAACGAGGAATTCGGCAAGACCATCATCATGGTCACGCACGATCCAAGGGCGGCCGAACGCGCCGGGCGCGAGTTGCACCTGGACAAGGGTCGTCTGAATTCGGCCGCGAGACACTAGCCGATGTTCAAGCTGATCCGCCGAAACCTGCTGCGCAACATACGCCGTACGATCCTCACGGTACTGAGCATCGCGATCGCTCTGATATTGCTTTCCTTCCTCGATCTGCTGCTGGCCGCGATGTCGGGCGTCAATTCCGCAAACGCAAGCCGCCTCGTCGTCCGCCACGCCATATCGTTGACCTTCTCCCTGCCGGCGGCCTACGAGCAGCGTCTGGCGTCGCTGGAGCACGTCGAAGCCATCACCATCATGAACTGGTTCCAGGGCCGCTACATCGATGACCGGCCCGAAAACTTCTTTCCGCGCTTCGGCACCGATCCCGACACGTTTCCCGATGTCTATCCCGAGTTTGAGTTCAGCCCGGAGGCCATTGACGCATGGCGTGCCGAACGCACGGCGTTCATCGCCGGGCGGGCGCTGGCCGAAGAAAAGGGTTGGGAGCCCGGCGACGTCATCACCATCGAAGGTGACATCTACGCGGTGGATATCGAGCTGACGCTGCGGGGATTCTTTACCCATCCCACCGACGAAGCCGCGGAGCGCGTGCTCTATTTCGACTGGCAGTATGTCGAGGAAGCGTTGGGCAACCCGGGGCAAATCAACTCCTTCTACGTGCTGCTCGATTCTCCGGACAACATGAACGAAACCATCACCCAGGCGGAGGCCATGTTCGAGAATTCGCCGGACCAGGTGCGGGCGGAGACCGAGGCCGCGTTCTTCCTGTCCTTTCTCGAGATGATGGGCAACATTCAGTTCCTGTTTACCGCCATTGGACTTGCCGTGATCGCCTCCATCTTCTTTATCACGGTCAACACCATGGCCATGGCCGCCCGCGAACGAACCACCGAGGTTGCCGTACTGCGAACGCTGGGCTTCACCCGCTCAAGTGTACTGGCCATCGTGCTGTTTGAGTCCTTGAGCGTCGGCGTTCTGGGCGCGGCCATCGGGCTTGCCTTCATGCTGTTGGTGTCCGGCGCGCTCTCCTCCGCTCTGGCGTCCCAGGGCATAACCTTTTCGGAGCTGCAATTGGGCGGCAGGACGCCGATTCTGGTGATGGGCATCGGGGTGTCGCTGGGCCTTGCTGCCGGGCTGGTACCCGCGGTTCAGGCGATGAACATGAAAATCGTCGACGGCCTCAGGCGCGTGGCCTGATGATCCCGATCAAGTACAACGTCAGAAGCCTGTTCGTGCGCAAGGCGAATACGCTGATGACCATCGTTTCCATCGCCTTCGTGGTGCTGGTCTACGTGGGTGTGCTGGCGCTGGGGGCCGGACTGCGCGTGGCGTTCTCCGCCAGTGGCGACAGCTCCACGGTCATCGTGCTGCGCGACGGCGCGAATTCGGAAATGGAGAGCTACTTCCCGACGGAAACGCACCGTATTCTCGCCTCGATGCCCGGCGTTGCGCGCGACGCGGACGGCGAACCGCTGGCCTCCGGGGAGACCATGACGCTGCAGATACTCGAGCGACCGGACGGGAGTGAAACCAACACGGTCCTGCGCGGCGTGGAAGACGACGCGTTCGCCCTGCGCCCCTATATCCGGATCTCGGAGGGTCGGCGATTCGTGCCCGGGCAAACCGAAATCATCATCGGCGACCAGCTCGAAGGAGAGGTGGGAGACCTGGAACTCGGCAGCACGATCGATCTCGGGCGGTTCACCTTCACCGTGGTCGGTATCTTCGATTCCGGCGGCTCCAGTTACGGATCGGAAATCTGGGGCAACGTGCAGGAGTTCGGCGACTCGTTCCGGCGCCAGAACTACTACTCCTCCACTCGGCTGATGGCAGAATCCCCGGCACAGGTCGAGGCCCTGATCGAGGAGATCGAGAGCTCACAGCAGATCACCGTGGCCGCGCAGGACGAGCCAGGCTATTTCGAAGCGCAGAGCAACACCTCCAGCGGGGTTTTCCTCTTTCTTGGGAACCTGATCGCCGTGATGATGGGGTTTGGCGCCTGCTTCGCGGCCGCGAATACGATGTACGCGCAGGTCGCCGCGCGCAGCAAGGAGATCGCGACGCTGCGGGTACTGGGTTTCCGGCGGCGCACGATCCTGAGCGTATTCGTACTGGAGGCCGCGGTGCTCGGACTGGCTGCGGGCGCCCTGGGCGCGCTGCTCGCGCTGCCGCTGAACGGCCTTTCGGCCGGCACGACCAATTTCGTGACGTTCAGCGAGGTGCGCTTCATGCTGCGGACCACGCCGGATGTACTCGGGGCCGGCATGCTCATCGCAACGTTAACGGCAGTGATCGGCGGGTTCTTCCCTGCCCTCTCGGCATCCCGGGCGCCCATCGCGGCGCTGCTGAGGGAGGGCTGACCCGCAGATTGATCTGCAATACGGCTGCGGCTACACACAAGCTGACTACGGGTCACGTTGCGCATAGAATTGGGCGCAAGCGCGCAAAACCAATCCAAGAGGGGACCATGATGAGTCAGTCAATCCGCTCTCCCTTGTTTCGTTGCGGCACACAGCCGCTGATTGTCATCGCAACGCTCGCCGCCACTGCCTCGGTGCTCGCGCAAGACCAGGCGTCGGTCGATGAGGCCAATCCCAGGGGTATCGAGGAGATCGTCGTGCTCGGCAGCCGGGCACGGGTGGAAACCCTGGCCAACGAACTGCCCGTGGGTGTGGACGCCTTTCAGGGCGTGGATGTCGTACGCGCAGGCGAGTCCGATCTCGGCGCCGCGCTGACAAAACTTGCGCCATCGTTCAACTATTCCCGCCAGGCCGTCGGCGACGGCGCCCTGCTGCGGGCAGCCACCCTGCGCGGCCTGGGCCCCGACCAGACGCTGGTGCTCATCAACGGCAAGCGGCGGCACAACATGGCCTGGCTGCGCGTGCTCGACGGGGTCATCGGTTACGGCACCGGCGGCACGGATCTCGGCGCCATACCGACCACGGCGCTGGAGCGCATCGAGGTCCTGCGCGACGGCGCCGCCGCGCAATACGGCTCCGACGCCATCGCCGGGGTCATCAACCTGCAATTGCGAGACCGCGCCGATGGCGGAGAATTCACGCTTCAGGGCGGGACGGGGGACGGTAACGGCTCGCGCGTGGGCGCCGCGTTCAACGGCGGCATCCCGCTGGGAGACGAAGGATTCCTCAACGTCACCGCGGAGTGGTACAAGGAAGAACCGCTGGATCGCAACGGCGGCAACGGAGGCCTGGACCCGGACTACCAGGACAGGCTCGTCACTCACAGTTCGCCGCTGATCGACAGCGCATTCCTGTTCCTGAACGCCGGGTTACCTGTGGGCGACGACGCCGAACTGTACGGATTTGGCGGCCTTTCCCGCCGCGAGGGCCTGGCCAGCGGCGCCTATCGATTCCGCTACAACTACTGGCAGGGCCTTGAATCAGGCGATGAGACGTGGGACTTCGTCGTTCCCAACTTCATCAACTTTCACGAGCGCAACACGCACCCGGTCTATCCGAACGGCTTCCTGCCCTACGAGGAGTCGCGCATCGACGACATTTCGGGCGTTGTCGGTTGGCGTGGGGCGGTTTCCGGCTGGGACCTGGACCTGAGCGGCTCTTACGGACGCAACGAATACGGATTCGGCGTGTCCGACACGATCAACGCGTCCGTCGGCGCACACTATCTCGATCGAAATCCGGGCGCATCGGTTGCCGACATCATTGCCAACGCCGGTCCGCTCAGCGGCGCCAGCGGAGGCATCGAGTTCGACCAACTGACACTGAACCTCGATGTGCGGCGCACCTTCGACGACAGCGCGCTGAGTGCGCTGGCGGCAGGCCTTGAACATCGCCTGGAGAACTACCGGCAGATCGCAGGCGATGAAGCTTCGTGGTCGTGCGGCCTGCCCCATGCCGAAGACTACGGCGGGTTCGCCGTCGGGCCCGATGGCGCGCCACTGGAAGGAGTCATCGCCGCCTGCGGTTTCCAGGGGTATCCGGGCTACAGCCCGCAAAATGCCCGGCTGAGCGACGACAGCCGCAACAACAGCGGCGCCTACGTCGAACTTGAGTTTCAACCCGCGGATTCGTTCACCGTCGCAGCCGCGCTGCGCGCCGAGAGCTACAACGATGCCGGCTCGCAGACAACCGGGAAGCTGGCAGGCCGATTGGGAATCGGCGGCGGATTTGCGCTGCGAGGCGCGGTGTCCACGGGCTTCAGGGCGCCGAGCCTGTCGCAACGGCGCTTCAATTCGATCCTGTTCGTCGGCAGCGAAACCGGGCTTACAACGGTTTTCGCCGTCAACGAGGGTCATGAGGTCGCGCGCGCATTCGGCGTGGATTCGCTGGCGCACGAGACATCTAATAACGTGAGCGCCGGCCTGGTATTGACGCTGGACGAGTTCGACTTCAGCATCGACGCCTACAGCACGAATGTCGAGGACCGTGTCGTTCGCTCCGGTGGGCTCGACTGCGCCGGTATCCCCGCCTGCGATTCCATTCGGGTGGGAACTGCAGCGTTCTTCTTCAACGGCGTGGATACCGAAACCCGGGGCGCCGACCTGTCCGTGCGCTGGGGATCACCCCTCGGCAGCGGCCACCTGTTGCTCTCGGCCAATGCCAATGTGAACGAGACCAGCATCGTCGAGCGCAAGACACCGGCCGGTGCACCCGGTCATCTGGGGTTCCCGGACTATTTTGGAGGTTGGACGGCGGATCTTCTCGAGAACGGACAACCGCAGCGCCAGGCCAATTTCACTGCGGACTGGGACCATGACAGGTACGGGGGCCTGGTGCGCCTGAACCACTACGGCGCCACCACCCAGCATCCGCTGGATACCGGCATGATCCGGATCGACGCCGCGACGGTCGTGGACGTCGAGGCCCGATTCCAGGCCGGCACCGTGCGCGGTGCGCTTGGCATCAACAACCTCGCCGACAATCTTCCGACCGAGCTGCCGAAGACCCACCTCTCGAACATACTGTGGGGTATCCGCTACCCGACGGAGACGCCCTTCGGGTTATTCGGCCGGTTCGCGTACCTGCGCCTGACCGTGGATGTCCCACGTTGACCGAGTCCGCCAAAAAAATTCTGCAGCAATTTGGTCGACGTGGTGTTACAATGTTGACGCTGAAAAGATGTTGCGAAAATGCAACGGTCAGCAACGATTTCGGGGAGTAACATTCACTGGCCTTGGCGATGCCAGGTATTGAGGGGCGCAGTACGGGCGCCCCTTTTCTTGCCCCGATGCGCAATGGCATCGGTTAAGATGAGCGGATGGTGAAAAACCTCCTTGTAATCCTCCTGACTCTGGCTGCCGCCGCCACGCCGGTCCGCGCCCAGGAAGTCCGCCTGAAGGCGCATCACATGCTGCCGCCCGTGGCGCCCGGCCACACCATGATGCTGGCGCCCTGGGTGGAAAAGGTCGAAGCGGATTCCGGCGGGCGCCTGCAGATCGACATCTATCCCTCGATGCACCTGGGCGGTCAGGCGCCGGCGCTGATCGACCAGGCCTACGACGGTATCGTGGACATCGCCTGGACCCTGCCTGGGTACACACCTGGCCGGTTTCCCAGGATCGAAGTCTTCGAACTGCCCTTCCTGGCCGCGCACCCGGTGGTGATGAATTTCGCGATACAGGACTTCATCGAAAATCATCCGGAGGAGTTCCAGGGGCACAAGCTCATCTCCGTCTTCGTTCACGCCGGGCAGCTCATTCACTCCAAGGAGCCGATCCGCTCCACCGCCGAACTGGCCGGGCGCAAGTACCGGATTCCCACGCGAGTAGCGGGCTGGATGGTTGAGTCCTGGGGCGCAACGGCCATCGGCACGACTGTTCAGAAGATCCCGGAAATGCTCTCCAGGGGCATCGTCGACGCAACGCTGATTCCCTACGAGGCGTCCTTCGGGCTCAAGGTCCACGACCTGGTGGACTATCACATCCTGCTCGACAGCGAGACCTGGCCGCGCCTCAACGCCCAGGTTCTCATGTTGACCATGAATCAGGGGGCCTACGACCGCATGCCCGCGGATCTCAAGGATGTGATCGACGCCAATTCCGGACGCAATGTCGCCAAGTGGATGGGCGAGAGCTGGGTCGCGATGGAAGTCGCGGGCGAACAAGCCGCCGAAGCTTCGGGAGAATTCATCTACCTGCCCCCGGACGAAGTCGAGCTGCTGAGGCAGAAAAGCCAGCGCCAGGTGGCCGAGCGCTGGATCTCGGTCGTCGCCCGGGACGGGATCGACGGCGAGGCCCTGGTGGAGGAAGCCACCTCCCTGATCGAGCACTACGGCCAGCTCTACGCCGCCGGCGATTTGTAGTTTCACCTTCGAATCGCGGACCGGACGCGGCCAGCACAAGCCGCGCACAGTGTCCACTGCGCACAAGCGATCCGGTCCATTGTTGGTTACTATTGAACCCGCGTGAACTACGATATCAAGACCTTCAGGGGCGATCTCTTCGGCGGCGTCACTTCGACGGTGGTGGCGTTGCCGGTCGCGTTGGCCTTCGGCATCGCGTCCGGGCTTGGAGCGGCTGCCGGATTGTACGGCGCTATCGCGGTGGGCTTCTTCGCCTCGGCCTTCGGCGGCACCAAGTCGCAGATTTCCGGGCCGACGCCGTCGATGACGGTCGCCATGGCCGTTATCGTCACGACCCATGCGAGCACCCTGACAGAGGCCCTGACCGTCGTGGTTCTGGCGGGACTGCTCCAGGTCCTGCTGGGACTCTTCAAGGTCGGGCGCTTTGTCGCCTACACGCCGGCCGTGGTGATTTCGGGGTTCATGTCCGGCATCGGCATCATCATCATGCTGATCCAGGTGTTGCCGTTCCTCGGCGCGCCCACCTCGCCCGAAGGGCCCATGGGCGCCGTTCGGAACCTGCCCGAAGCACTCGGCAACATCAACACGAGCGCCCTGACGATCGCCCTGGCGACTCTTGCCATCGGGGTCTTTTGGCCCGCGCGCCTCTCCCGGCTGCTCCCGGCGCCCATCGTGGGCCTGATCGTCGGTACGTTGATGGGCATACTCTGGCTGACCGAGGCGCCCGTCATCGGAGAAATCCCGGCCGGGCTGCCTTTATTGCAGATCGGGTTGCCCTCTGCCGGCTTTGTGCTCTCTGCGATCGAGCCTGCGATCATCCTGGCGCTGCTCGGCTCGGTGGACAGCCTGCTCACGTCGCTGATCGCCGACTCGCTAACCGGAACCCGGCACAATCCCAACAAGGAACTCGTCGGCCAGGGTCTCGGCAACATCGCCGCGGGGCTGTTCGGCGGCCTGCCCGGCGCCGGCGCCACCATGGGAACCGTAACCAACATTCGCGCCGGCGGCTCTACCCAGGTATCAGGCATATTGCGGGCGATCTTCCTGCTGGCATTGGTGCTCGGGCTCGGTCGCTTCGTCGAACCGATCCCCCACGCCGCCCTCGCCGGGATCCTCATGAAGATCGGCTGGGATGTGATCGACTGGCGCCTGCTGCTGCGCGTCCACCGCATTCAGCGCCATCATCTCTTCGTCATGCTGATGACCCTGAGCCTGACGGTGCTCGTGGACCTGGTCACGGCCGTCGCCATCGGCCTGATCGCTGCCGGAATGGCGCATGCGCGCCAACTCGAAGGGCTGGAACTGGACAGCGTGGTTTCGGTACCGCTGCTGGACCAGACGTTTTTCGCGGGCGACAAGCGCATGGCCAACGTGGACCCGCTTTCGGCGCGCGTTGGGCTGGTGGCGCTGCGGGGAAGCTTTACGGTGGCCTCTTCCCACAAGCTGGTCGCCGTGATCAGCATCGACATCCGGGATCACGACGTCGTCATTTTCGATTTCTCGGGAGCCACGTACCTGGACGACAGCGCAGCCATGGTGATAGAGCGGCTTATCGACGTGGCGACAAAGGCCAATACCGAAATCATCGTCGCGGGACTTTCAGGCTCCGTCGGCTACACGCTGGACACCCTTAATATCCTGCGTCGCGTGCCGGACAGACGAATCGTCGAAACCCTGGAGCAGGCTCGCGAAATTGCCGCCGGACTGCTCGACGATCAGGCCGGTTGACCCTGATCCGCAGCCCGATTGCAAACGAGGCCCACTGAATCTATTCCTGACGAGCGGCCGCGCCAGAGCAATCCGGTCAGGCGCTCGTATCGAAAATTGCGAAAGCAACCGTAACGCAATACGATTGCGATGCCCTCTTGGGTCCATGGTGCACGCATGTTGAGTCTTATCGAACGCCGCAAGGAAATTGTCCGCCTTACCGAGGCGAACGAAAGGGTCCGGGTCGAGCCCCTGGCGAATCAGTTTACCGTGTCGACCGTCACCATTCGAAACGACCTGAATGCGCTGAGCGCCAAGGGGTTGGTCGTGCGCACGCGCGGCGGCGCGATAGCCAGTACCCGCCTGACCCGCGAACTCTCGGTACAGGAGAAGTACAAGGAAAACCTCTCCGTCAAGCGCCGTCTTGGACAAGCCGTCGCTGATCTGATGGGAGAAGATGTCCGCAGCATCATCCTCGATTCGGGGACCACGACCGAGGAAGTGGCATTGAGCCTGCTGGGCCGATCCAGGCTCCGGGTGATGACCAACGGTCTGAACATCGCCTCGGCTCTGGCAAACACCGATGGCATCGAAGTTCGAGTCACGGGAGGCACGCTGCGCAACAAGTCCATGTCGTTCTACGGCCGGCATGCGGAAGAGAGCCTGCGATTCCTCCACTTCGACAAGCTCATTCTCGGCGCCGACGGAATCGATACCGAAGTGGGCGTCACCACTCACTTCGAGCATGAGGCCAACCTTAACAGGCTGATGTGTCAGACGGCCCGCCAGGTCATTCTGGTAGCCGATTCTTCGAAATTCGGCCGGTGCGGTTCGCATGTCATCTGCAAACTCGGCGAGATCGACGTGCTGGTGACGGACGCGGGTGTTCCGGACGACCTGCCGGATGCACTGCGGGCGCAAGACATCGAGGTGCACATCGTTGACGGTCCGGGCTGAACACTCTCACTGACCGCGTCCCCGCGGTTGACTTTCGTAAGATTATTAATTTTCATAAACGAAAGCGTATAAAGTACGTTATGTAGTTTTTTAGTTTTCGAACCACCAATGGATCAAGCTCAGGGACGTCGAAACAGCGTGATTGCGGTGTCGATCATTGGCGGGCTGTTCTTTGTGTTCGGATTCGTGACGTGGCTGAACGGCGCACTGATACCGTTCCTCACGATCGCCTGCGAACTCGACCACCTGCAGGCGTACTTCGTCACACTGGTCTTCTATATCGCCTACACGGTCATGGCCCTCCCGATGTCCCTGGTGCTGCGCCGCACCGGGTACAAGAACGGACTGGCGCTGGGTCTTCTGATCATGGCGATCGGCGCCCTGATCTTTCTTCCGGCCGCGATGTTGAGAACGTACGGAGTGTTCCTCGCCGGCCTTTTCGTTCTGGGGACCGGACTCACGATTCTCCAGACCGCCGCCAACCCGTACATCGTGCAGATCGGACCGGCAAACACCGCAGCCGTGCGCATCAGCATCATGGGTCTGCTCAACAAGGGCGCCGGCGTCGTCGCACCGCTGGTGTTCACCGCCCTGGTCCTGTCCGACATTTCGCAATTCACGGCGGCGCACATGGAGTCGCTGAGTCCGGCTGAAAGGGCCGTTCAGCTTGACGAGTTGTCACGCCGCCTGATCGAACCCTACCTGATCATGGCCGCAATGCTGGTCCTGCTGGCGGCATACATCAGGTTTTCCCCTCTTCCGGACCCGGCACTTTCCGAGGAGGAGCTTGCATCGCGGCAGGGGCGAACTGTCTTTCGCCACCCGAACCTGGTACTGGGCGCGGTGACGCTGTTCTTCTACGTCGGGGCCGAGGTTGTGGCGGGCGACACCATCGCGCTGTTCGGCCGCGACCTGGGTATGGCGAATTTCGGCGGACTCACCGCCTACACCATGGCGTTCATGATGTGCGGATACCTGCTGGGCGTAATCGCCATCCCGCGCTGGATCACTCAGGAGCGGGCGCTGGTGGCCTCCGCGGCTCTCGGTATTGTGCTGTCCATCCTGGTCCTCATGGGAGACGTGGAATCCGATGGTATCTGGCAGGCGGTTTTCGCCTGGACCGGGTTTCAAGCTGTGCCCGATGCCGTGCTGATCGTCGCCCTGTTCGGCCTGGCCAACGCGCTGGTGTGGCCGGCCGTATGGCCGATGGCGTTGCGCGGCCTGAACAGGGCTCAAACCGGAACCGGCTCCGCGCTGCTGATCATGGGAATCGCGGGCGGCGCCATCATTCCGGTGATATTCGGCGCGCTGACCGAAAACTCGGTGGACCCGCGAGTGGGCTACGGCGTCATGCTGCCGTGTTACCTGTTCATCCTCTACTACGCGCTTGCCGGGCACAAGCTTGAACAGTGGGCATGGCGATCAGCGCGCACGGCGGCGCCAACCCAATGACGGCGAACAACGCTTTGGCCAGCATGCTCTCGGTTCTGCGTCGCAACCGAAATGGCGAAGCGGTGGGCGTGTGGTCGGTTTGCAGCGCGCACCCACTCGTACTCGAAGCGGCCATGCGACAGGCACGGCGCGATCAGGTGCCAATACTGATTGAGGCGACGGCCAATCAGGTGAACCAGTCAGGAGGCTACACGGGGTTGCGGCCGGCAGATTTCTCCTCCCGCGTCGCACGCATTGCCGATCGAGCCGGGCTTGCGCCCGACCGGGTCGTGCTGGGCGGCGACCACCTGGGACCGGTTTGCTGGACGAACGAGACCGCCGACGCGGCGATGGCCAGGGCCCGCGAACTCGTGATGCGTTACGTTGAGGCGGGATTCGTAAAGATTCACCTGGACACCAGCATGCCCTGTGCAGGCGATCCCGATGCGTTGACGGACGAAATCGTGGCGGCACGGGCGGCGGAACTTTGCGCGGTGGCCGAACAAACCGCGAACTCGCGCCGCGCTCAAGCGAAGCCCGTGTACATCATCGGGACCGAGGTGCCCCCGCCGGGTGGCGCGAAAGACAGGATCACCCGGCTTGAGGTGACCAGCGGCATGCGGGCAAGGCAATCCATCGATGCCCACGAGCGTGCGTTTGCCGCCCGAGGGCTGTCCGATGCGTGGTCCCGGGTCATCGGGCTTGTGGTACAACCGGGCGTGGAGTTCGATCACTCGACGGTTCATCGATATTGCCCCGAAACGGCCGGTGACCTGAGTGATTCGATTCTGGAGATTCCAAACCTCGTCTACGAAGCACACTCGACGGACTATCAGCCCGCGGGCGCGTACCGGGAACTGCTCCGGGACCACTTCGCCATCCTCAAGGTGGGACCGCAACTCACCTTCGCGTTACGGGAGGCCCTGTTCGCCTTGAGCGCCGTCGAGCAAGAGTTGCTGGACTGCGCCGAGAAACGTTCCTCGCTTCCCAAAGTTTGCGATCGCGTCATGACGGACCAACCGAAGCATTGGATCAGGCACTACCCGGCAGAGGGCGCTGAGGCACGTTGGTATCGCCGGTACAGCTACAGCGACCGTATTCGATACTACTGGAGTCAACCGCAAGTCTCGGGCGCCGTCGATCAGCTATTCGAGAACCTCTCCAAAACCGGGATTCCGACCCCGATACTGAGCCAGTTTCTGCCCGCACAAGCTACCGCAGTCAGGGAGGGCACCCTCTTGCCGGAGCCGCGCAATCTTGTAATGCACCGCATCATGCAGGTCATGTCCGTGTATTCGGCGGCATGCCGGGGTACGGCGTGATGGACACGGCATTGGACTCCCGGCAGACCGCAGCGACATGAAACGATACCTTGAAATCGATACGGGCGAACTCAAGCGCAGGAACTGCTACCGGACGGCCCGCGAGATCTGCCAGCAGCCGCGATTGTGGAGGCAGGCGTACGCGCAAATCAACGCATCGCGGGACCTGATCGACTCTTGGCTGGACCCGATCCTGGCAACACCGAACTTGCGCATCCTCTTGTGCGGTGCGGGAACGTCCGCCTACATCGGCGACACCGTCGCGGCGTGGTTGAGAAAGGCCTGGAACACGGTACCCGCCGCGCGGGTAACTGCGGTCAGCACAACGGAGTTGACGGCCGACCCCGCCCAGTACCTGTCCCATAATGTTCCGACGCTGATGATCTCCTTTGCCCGCTCCGGCGACAGCCCCGAGAGCCTTGCGAGCGTTGAACTTGCAGACCAACAGTTGGCGTACAGCCGGCACCTGATCCTGACCTGCAACCCTGAGGGTCGGCTTGCCCGCCTTGCCGGGGCCCACAAGGGTGCGCTGTGCCTGCTGATGCCCGGGGACGCGAATGACCGCGGTTTCGCGATGACCAGCAGTCACACGACGATGCTGGTCTCGGCGCTGGCAATCTTTACGCCCGATCGGGCGCAACTGGAGCAGGCCGGGGTTCTTGCTCAGAAGATACTGGATGACGGCAGCGCGACCATCGCCGCAGCGGCGAGTCTCGATTTCGACCGTCTTGTGGTGTTGGGTGCAGGCTGCCTTGAGGGCATTGCCCGGGAGGCGGCACTGAAGTGTCTCGAGCTCACCGCAGGCAAGGTCGTTGCGCTATACGAGACACCGTTGGGTTTTCGGCATGGCCCGAAGATCTTTATCGATGAATCCACCGTGGTCGTGCATCTGCGGTCCAACGATGAGCACACCAAACTGTACGATCGGGACTTGCTGCGCGAACTTGAGACCGACGGCCGCTCGGCCGCGATCGTGGACCTGAACCCGATGACACTGGCAGGCGATATCGGCGCGGCGGGGTCTGCAGCCGAATTGAACGATGCCTGGCTGTCCGTGGTCTATGTCGTGCATTGCCAGATACTGGCATTTCAAAGGGCGATGGCCCTGGGCGTCGAGGCCGACAATCCCTGTCCGACGGGTGAAGTCAACCGCGTCGTCGATGGCGTCACGATTTACCCCTTCCGCGGCCTGGTTGCAGCAGGCGAAGAACCATGATCTATGGCGTGGATATCGGTGGAACCAAGACGGAGTTTGCCGTATTCGACGACGCCCTGACGCGCCTGCACACGCGCCGCATCGAGACCCCGACGAGACACTACGATCGCCTTGTCCGGTCGATACGGGAACTGGTGGAAGAAGCCCACACCCGCTTCACACCTGTCGGTTCCATCGGTGTCGGCATGCCCGGCATCAGGGATCGTCGCGGCCGATCGTTTTCGGTCAATTTGCCCTGCATCACGGGCAGGAACGTTAGGAGCGATCTCTCTGCCGCATTGAACATGACCGTCGAGACCATCAACGACGGACGCGCATTCGCGCTTTCGGAGGCTCACGGCGGAGCAGGCGAAGGGCACGATCCCATGGCCGGCGTCATCCTGGGAACCGGGGTGTTCGGAGGGTATTGCATCGGCGGAATCCCGCAGGCCGGAAGCGACGGCATGGCAGGCGAGTGGGGACACCTTCCGATCCCCGCCACGGTGCGCGAACAATACGGATTACCGCTTCACCGTTGCGGCTGCGGCAAGCGGGGTTGTATCGAAACCTACGTCTCCGGTCGCGGACTGTCGCGACTTCACGCCCACGTTGCCGAATCGCCCGTATCTGCCCGGAAACTTGTCCGGAAAATGCGCGCGGGTGAGAAATCCTGCAGGGACGCATTCGGCATCTGGATCGACTGCCTCGCCAGTTGCTTTGCGCAATTGATCCTGCACATCAACCCGGAAATCGTCGTTGTCGGAGGCGGGCTGTCGAAGATCGACGAACTCTACGGGCTGCTGCCACCGGCGTTGGCAATGCACCTGTTCGAGGGAGTCCGTCCGCCGGGCATCGTTCCCGCCAAATTCGGCGATGCCAGCGGGGTACGCGGTGCGGCCATCTTCGCCGCCCGGCGCTGCGGCTGGACAGGTTGAGTCACCGGCCGCACCGATAGCCCCATGAAACCCACCGTACTGACCAACGCGACCGTATTCACCGGCAACTCGGTACATGAAAACAGCGCCGTCGTAATCGAAAACGGGCGGATTGCCGACCTGGTTCCGGGGGGTCGCCCGCCACGCGCCCGGACGATTGAAATCGACCTTCAGGGGCGGCGCCTCGCACCCGGTTTCATCGACATTCAGGTGAATGGCGGCGGAGGGGTGCTGTTCAACGATGCGCCGACGGTCGACGGGCTGCGTGCAATTGGAAGAGCCCACGCCCGATACGGTACGACCGGCTTCCTGCCGACGCTGATCAGCGACGACTACGACGTCATGCGGTCGGCCGTCGATGCGATTCGGCGTGCAAGGCGCGAGCGTGTGCCGGGCATTCTGGGATTGCACTTCGAAGGACCCTGCCTCAATCCCGAACGATGCGGCGCCCATGACGCCGGCAAGTTCAGGAGCATCGATGAAGAGGGTGCAGAAATCCTGACATCGCTGGCAGGCGGCGCGGTGACGCTGGTCACCCTGGCGCCTGAAATGACGTCGCCCGGTGTCATCGAGCGGCTGACTTCGGCCGGGGTGATCGTATTTGCGGGTCACTCGGAGGCGACCTACGAGCAGTGCCGGCGCGCGGCGGCATCGGGCCTGAGCGGCTTCACCCACCTCTTCAACGCCATGCCACCGATGACCAGCCGTGCACCGGGCATTGTCGGCGCTGCGCTCGATCTCGACGACACCGTGTTCAGCATCATCGCCGACGGTCACCACGTGCATCCGGCGTCCCTGCGCGTGGCGCTCGGTGCCAGCGGTTGTGGAAAGGCGGTACTCGTCACGGATGCGATGCCGACAGTCGGTTCCACGATCACGGAGTTTCAGTTGGGCGGCGAAAGGGTCCGGTTGAACGATGGCGTGCTGCGCAACCGGCGCGGTTCGTTGGCGGGCTCGCATCTGAACATGCTCGCCGCGGTGCGAAACATCGTGGAAATGACGTCCCTGGATTGGCAGGAAGCGCTGAGGATGGCTTCGAGCTACCCGGCCCGCGCGATCGGGGTCGCCGATCGGCGAGGTCATGTTCTGCCGGGCTACCGTGCCGATCTGCTGGAGTTTGACGAGGACATGACCCTGCACCGCACGTGGTTCGCGGGCGTCCCTGCAAAACCCCGGTAGGCAGGCCACCCACCTCAACGGTCTGCAAATTCCAACCGGCGCACCCGAACAAATTGCTCGCGTCAATCCTTCCTTGCGATCACGTTGAGCAATGCCTGCCGCTTCTCCACCCTGACCACCCGCAAGGCGCGCTGCAGCGCCCCTGGCAGATCCCCCGGCTCCTCGACACGCTCGCCAAACCCGCCGTTGGCCTCGCAGATCAGCTCGAACCGAGGCGAGGGTTCCAGTTCGCAAAGGGGCACGTTTTCCGCCCGCGCGGCCCATCCGTCGGGCGCATAACGGAACGCGGCCTCGCGGGAGCGCTGCCAACTGCCGTTGTTGTAGATGACGAAGAGCACCGGCAGGTCGCAGGCCCGGGACATGAAATGAGTTGCCGTCGGCACGCCGAACACGTGGCTGCCGTCTCCCATGGCACAGACAACCGTTCGATCGGGCCTGGCAAGCTTGGCGCCCAGGGCCGCCCCGGGTGCCCACCCCAGCACGCCTGAGTGCGGATGGCTGAAGAACGTGCCCGGCCGATTGAAACCGGCCTGCGTCGGATCCAGTGAAATCTCGGTGACGGCGATATCGTCCTCGCCGAGCGCCTCGCCGATGCAACGTGAAATCCAGCGGTAGTCCATGGGTTTGTCTGCGCTCACGTTGCCAGCGGCTTCGTCCCAGGCTTGCCTTTGTCGCCGGTGGGCGTCGCTCCACCGCCGGCGACGTGCTTCGACGGCGGATTCATCCAGCGCGCTCGCGGCCAACCGGGAATCCAGCGCCCGCAGGGTAGCGGCGGCGTTGCCCGCAAGCCCGATATCCGTGGCGTAACCTCGAATCGGGTAGCGCTCGTAGAGCGGATCGTCGTCGATTTGTATCACGGTGGCGTGGGCCGGCGGCTCCGCTCGATTGGGAAACCATGGGGTATCGGATTCGATGACGAGCAAGACGTCCGCCTCCGCCACCAGCGCGTCCGGATCAAACCCCTGGTGGAGCGGATGGTCGTGCGGAAAATTCATGTAGTCGCCCCAGGACTCCACCACGGGAAGGGCCAGGCGATCGGCCAGCGCCACCAACGTGTCGACAGCGCCGGGGTCGCGGCCGACGGATGAGACCACGATCAAGGGACTGTCCGCTTGCGCGAGTGCGTTCGCGGCCCGGTCGATGGCGGCCGGTTCCGGCTGCGACGCCGCGGACGGTTTCATGCGTGCGCGTGTTCCCATTTCGAAGTCGGGAAGCGCCTCTCCGGCCACGTCGAGTGGAAACGTCAAATACACCGGCCCCGACGGCGCATTCGACGCGATGGCCAATGCACGATCCACAACGGTCTCAAGTTGCTCGCCCCGTCGCAATTCGTAGTCCCACTTGACGAATTCGCGTACCAGGCCCGCCTGGTCGAACGACTCCTGGGCCCAGTGAATGGTCGCGGCACGAGAGGTGACATGGCCCTTTTCGGTGATCGAAGTGCGTCCCGCGGCGACCAGCATCGGGATGCGGGCGCGCGCGGCGTTGATGATCCCTCCAACCGCGTTTGCGGTGCCTGCAATGGTATGCACCATGACGGCCTGGGGTTCGCCGGTCACCATGGTATAGCCGTGCGCCATCGAGACGGTGGTGATTTCGTGAATGACGGTGATCGGGTGCAGCCCATCCCGCCTGCCCTGGGCCTCGCGCTTCGCAAAAGCCTCGATGAACGGCGGAAAGTCGGTGCCGGCCCCGCCGCCGAAGAAGAACCTGACCCCTCGAGCCTCGAGCAGTTCCAGAAACCCCTCCGCTACGCTGTCGACCTGCAATCGCTTGATGCTCATGGTGTAGGGGTCCGTCAAAAACTTTGCCGGCCGGGACTCGAATGACCCTGGGAGCCTGCGCCGCAGGAATTCACGAAAGCGAAAATCCTACGGTGCAGGCTCCCAGGACGCAGATGAGATATCACCGCCAGCCGGTTATGATAGCGAATCTCGCTGCAACCTGGTCTGCGCGTCCCGACGAAACGCGCACCAGTCCGGAACAAGGAGAAACAACATGAGAGTCGTGCTCGGAATCGGTTGTCTGTCGTTGTTGGCCGCAGGTGGCGCCCTGGCCCAGCAGGATCGCGACTGGGATGCGGTCACGCTGACCATCCATCATGTGGCCGGCGGCGTGTACTACCTTGAAGGCACCGGCGGCAATATCGGGTTGTCGGTGGGCGAGGACGGCATCGTCATGGTGGACGATCAGTTCGCCCCGCTGACGGAGCGCATACTGGCCACCATTGCGGACCTTGACGACGGCGAGATTCGCTTTCTCATCAACACCCACGTTCACGGCGACCACGTAGGCGGAAACGAGAATCTGGGGGGGCTGGGTATCACCATCCTCGCAAACGACCGGGTGCGGGTGCGCATGGTGGAGGAGACGTACGCCGAATTGGCGTTGCCCGTGCTGACCTACAGCGACACGACCACGGTTCACCTCAACGACGAGGAGGTGCACGTCTTCACCGTACCGCCCGCACACACCGACGGCGACAGCTTCATCCACTTCCGCGGTTCAGATGTTCTGCACCTGGGCGACGTGTTCCGAACCAACAACTTCCCGTATATCGATGTGAGCAGGGGCGGCACGCTCAAGGGCACCCTGGAGGCGCTGGGCATCGCCATCGGCATGGCCGGCCCGGATACGCTGATCATCCCCGGCCACGGCGGGGTCTCCACCCGCGAGGACGTGGCCGAATTCAGGGACATGACGCTGGTGGTCGCCGGACGGGTCGAGCAGCTCGTGCGCGACGGCGCCAGTTTCGAGGATGTGCTCGGCGCGGGCACCACGGCGGAGTACGAGGAGCGCTGGGGCGACCCGGAGCGCTTCCTTACAGGGCTCTATACCGAAGTCGGCGGGGAACTCTAGCGGTTTTCACTCCGGTCGCCGGTGCGCTGACGGGGAGGAAAATGAGTATTCCCAAGCAAGCCTGTTGACAGGAGTGGCACCTGAAACGTCCCCGCGTTTGCATCTACATACCCGTCGACGCTTCCGGAGCCTCCCATCGGCGCATCCGGGAGGCGGGGTGCGAGGTGATCCTTGGCCAGGCAACGTGGCGCTCGGGCATCGAACTCGACGCCTTGCATGAACTGGCCCACGGCGCCCACGCCCTGATGGGCGCCACCATCAAGCGCGCCCCCATCGACGGCAACTTTCTGGATCGCCTGCCCGAGTTGCGAATCGTCTCCAAGTACACCATCGGCGTCGAGGACGTTGACCTGGACGCAGCCACGGCCCGGGGTGTCCTCGTGACCCACTGCCCCACCGAAGCCAACTGGGGCGGCGTCGCAGAGGGTACGGTCGGCTTCATGCTGACGCTGCTCAAGCAGGTGCGAGAGCGGGATCGTCACGTCAAGGCCGGCGGCTGGCGCGACTCCAGCCTCATGGGCACCTACCTCGGCCGGCGCAGCGACGGTTACCCCGGCCTGACGGTCGGCATCGTGGGCCTCGGCCGCTGCGGTACCCGGGTCGCCGAGCTGCTGTCCACCTGGCGGGTTCGGATCATGGCCTGCGATCCCTATGTCGAAGACGAAAAATTCGAGCGTCTGGGCGTCGTGCGGACGGACCTCCCCACCCTGCTCCGGGAGTCGGATGTCGTGACCCTGCACGTCACCCTGACCGAAGAAACCCGCAGTTTCATCGGCGCGCAGGAACTGGCCTCCATGAAGCCCTCCACCATCCTGATCAACACGTCCCGGGGCGCGGTGGTGAACCTTGACGCGCTCTGCGACGCGCTCGAGACCGACCGAATCGCCGGCGCCGCGCTGGACGTGCTGCCTGAGGAGCCTCCGGGCGAACAGTCCCGCATCCTCACGCTGGGCGACAAGGTGCTGCTGTGCCCGCACATGATCAGTGCCAACCATCCCGGCACCCTGCAGCCGGCCATTCCGTGGGCCACGGACGCCACCCTGGCCGCACTCCGGAGCCGGGTACCGGAGCACGTCTACAACGTCGACGCCATCCCGACGTGGCTGGCGCGATTTGGCCACAAACCCCTCATATGACCCCTATTCCAGAACATCGTCCCCCGAAACCGGCATACGGGCCCCGCGCGATCTGGTCCTGGGCCTTCTACGACTTCGCCAACTCCTCGTTCACGACGCTGGTCATCACCTTTGTCTACGCGACCTGGTTCACCCAGGCCATCGCACCGGACCCCATCACCGGTACCGCGCTGTGGTCACGCGCGATCACGGTCACGGCGTTGATCACGGCCATCTGCTCGCCCCTGCTGGGCGCGCTGGCGGACCGCGGCGGCTTCCGCAAGGCGTTCGTGCTCGCGTTCTCGGCTGTTTGCGTGATCGCCACCGCGGCGCTCTACCAGGTCCTGCCCGGGCAGATCGCCGCGGCGCTGGCGCTCGTGGTCATCGCCAATCTCGGATACGAATTCGCCACGGTCTTCTACAACGCCTTTCTGCCGGACATTTCTCCGCCCGGCCGCATCGGACGCATCTCGGGCTATGGCTGGGCGCTGGGCTACGTCGGGGGCTTGCTGGCGCTGGTTGTGGCATTGGTGGCGCTGGTCCAGCCGGCCACGCCGTGGTTCGGTTTCAGTACCGAAGCCGGCGAGAACATACGCGCCACGAACCTGCTGACGGCGGCGTGGTTTGCGCTCTTCACCCTGCCGTTCCTCCTGTGGGTTCCCGAGGACCGCTCCGCCACATCGGACCGTGGCCGCATTGTCGGCGACGCCGTACGCCAGTTGCGCAACACCTTCGCGGAGATTCGCCGATACCGCCAGATCGTGCGCCTGCTCGTCGCCCGCTTCTTCTACAACAACGGACTGGTCACCGTCATTGCCTTCGGCGGCATCTACGCCGCGGAATCCTTCGGCTTCACCCTCCAGGAAGTGTTGATCTTCGGGATCGTGCTCAACGTGGCCGCGGGCGCCGGCGCGCTGGCCATGGGCCACCTCGACGACCGCATCGGCGGCAAGCGAACCATTATCGTGTCGCTGTTCGGACTGGGTATTGCCACGGTCGTTGCCATCGCGGCCACCGACAAACTGTGGTTGTGGGTGGCCGGCGTCATCACCGGCATTTTCCTCGGGCCCAACCAGGCCGCCAGCCGCTCGCTCATGGGCCGCTTCGTGCCCAAGGACAAGGAAAACGAGTTCTACGGCTTCTTCGCGTTTTCAGGCAAATTGACGGCCTTCCTGGGCCCGTTTCTGTTGGGCGTGCTAACCCAGTGGACAGGTTCCCAGCGCTGGGGCGTCTCGGTGGTGCTGGTCATGTTCGCGGTGGGACTGGTGCTGTTGATTCCGCTGGATGAACGCGAAGGCATCGCCCGAGCGGAGCGCGGCGGCGCACCATGATGCGGATCATTCCCGAAATCCGGGCCTTCGAAGCCGACCTCGTCGCCTGGCGCCGGGATCTGCACGCGCACCCGGAACTCGCCTACCACGAGCACCGAACCGCCGGCCTCGTTGCCGAGCGCCTGCGCAACTGGGGCATCGACGTCGACCAGGGTCTTGCCGAAACCGGCGTGGTGGGCACACTGTCCAGGGGCGAGGGACCGACGATCGGCCTGCGGGCGGACATGGACGCCCTTGCGATGGAGGAAACCAATGCGTTCACCCACCGCTCGCAGCATCCCGGCCGAATGCATGCCTGCGGTCACGATGGCCACACCACGATGCTGCTGGGTGCTGCCCGATATCTGGCGGAACATGGCCATTTTTCCGGTACGGTGCACTTCATCTTTCAGCCTGCCGAAGAAGCCGCCGGAGGCGCCAAGCGAATGCTGGAAGACGGGCTGTTCAAGCGATTCCCGGTGGACGCGGTCTTCGGCATGCACAACTGGCCGGGGCTTGCAGCCGGGCAATTCGCTGCCCGCGCGGGCCCGATGATGGCGTCCCTGGACACCTTCGACATCCGCATCCACGGTCATGGAGCGCACGGCGCGGCACCGCAGGACGGCGTTGATCCGATAGCCGCCGCAGCGCAGGTCGTCACCGCGCTGCAAACGATCGTCAGCCGTAACGTCGGCCCTCAGCAAAGCGCGGTCATCAGCGTGACCCGGATACACGGCGGCGATGCCGACAACGTCATCCCGCCGGAGGTCAGCCTCGGCGGCGGGATTCGCAGCTTCGATCCGGCGGTGCGGGAGCTGTTGTGCCGGCGCCTGGTCGAAGTGGTCGAAGGCGTCAGCACCAGCCTCGGCGCCCGCGCTGAAGTGGATTTCACCGCCCGTTACCCCGCGGTCATCAACGCGGCCGAGAGCACGACGCTGGCAATGGAGACTGCCGCGGCAATTGTCGGCGAAGCCAATGTGAATGCCGAGGCGAGTCCGGTGATGGTCTCCGAAGACTTCTCCTATCTGCTCGAAGCCAGTACGGGCTGCTTTGTGCTCATCGGCAACGGTCCCGGCGAGGGCGGCTGCATGATTCACAACCCGGGGTACGACTTCAACGACAGCATTCTGACGCTCGGCTCCACCTACTGGGCGCGCCTGGCCAAGAACTTTCTCCGCAAAAAAACGGGTTGAGCAATCCCCCGGCGATGCGTATGCTGCCGGGTCCCCGAGAATTGGCTCAGGAGGCGTCGCGTGGCTGACCGCAGACGGATATTTTTCATCTTCCCCGGGCAGGGCTCCCAGTATCGCGGCATGGGCTCCGACCTGGTGAAGGCATTCGACCAAGCCGGCGAAATCTTCGCCCGGGCCAGCGAAGTCGCCGGTTACGACATGGCGGAGCTGTGCTTCGAGGATCCACAGCAACGGCTGGACCGCACGCGCTATACCCAACCCGCGATCCTGACCCACGAAGTGGCCTGCCTCCAGGCGTTCTGGAGCCTCGCCCCCGATATTCGGCCCGTCATGACGGCCGGACACAGCCTGGGGGAATATACCGCGCTGATCACCGGTGGAGCGCTGAGTTTCGAGGACGCATTGCGCCTGGTGATTCGCCGAGCCGAGTTGATGAGCGAATTCGGCCAGGGCGGAATGCTGGCCACGGCACTGGATCTCGGCTCGGCGCGAGCCCTGGCGGACCGGCATTTCTGCGGCATAGGCGGGTGCAACCTGCCTGAACAGACCGTCGTTGCAGGCAGCGATCAGGATCTCGATCGGCTGACCGCGGATATGACCGCCAACTACCCGCGCAAGAGAGCCGTACGGCTCAAGACGGAAGGCGCCTTTCACACCTACCTGATGGTGGACGCGGCGCGGCACTACAGGGAGGTTCTGGAGGCCGTTACTTTCGAGCCCCTTTCCATCGGCGTCTACGCCAACTACACCGGCGACCTGCATGAATCCGACGAAGACGCCATCCGATCACGTCTCTTCTTTCAACTGTTCCACCCCGTCCGCTGGCGGGCTTGCATGGAAGCGGCGCTCGCGGCGGGCGTGGATACCATTGTCGAGTTGGGCGGCGGCATCGGAAGGGGCGACGGGCCGTCCGGGAAGCGGCCCAATCTGGAGTCGGTCGTCAAGAAGACGCTCCGGAGCCAGTCCAAAGACGCGGACTATTTCGGGGCGATCAACGCGGCAGGCATTCACGCCGCCGCTCAGGCATTGCGGGCGTCAACCGGCTAGTCGAACGCGGCCGAGGCCGGATTTCAGCAAGACAGTCGGCCGACCGGCCCATCAGGCAACGATCAAACAGACGATGACAGCAGCAAGACAGAAAGCAACCAATGTCACTTGGGAGGAAGGCCTGGTCTCGCGGCGGGACCGCTACCAGATCCTGCGTCAGAAAGGCGCTACGATCTGGTTCACAGGACTTTCGGGCAGCGGCAAGAGCACCATCTCGGCCGCCCTGGAGCGGGCACTCTTCAAGCTGGGCAAGCTGTCGTACCGGCTCGACGGCGACAACGTACGGCTGGGTATCAACAAAAACCTGGGTTTCTCCGAAGCGGACCGAAAGGAGAATATTCGCCGCATTGGAGAGGTCGCGAAACTCTTTGGCGACGCCGGCACCATTTCACTGTCGAGCTTCATCAGCCCCTACGCGGCCGACCGGGACGAAGTTCGCCGGCTGCACGAGGCGGCCGACCTGCGGTTTGTCGAGGTGTTCGTGGACTGCCCGCTGAGCGAGGCCGAGCGGCGGGACCCGAAAGGCCTGTACAAGCGCGCTCGTGCGGGCGAGATCAGGAACTTCACCGGCATCGACGATCCCTACGAAGAACCGGTCCGCCCGGAAATACACCTCAGGACGGACAGGCTCACGGTCGAAGAGGAGGTGTCCGAGATCATCGACTACCTGGAGCGCAACGGCATCATCAAAACCGGCTCACCCGATGCGCCCGGCAGTCCGGCAGGACGCGTCAAGGCGACGGAAGTTGCGGCGCACAGCGACGCGGAGGGTGGGACCGAGTGATCGAGCCCCATGGGGCCAGGGCCCTGAATCCCCGATATGTTGCCGATGGCCGGCAGCGCGCCGAGTTGCTCGCGGAGGCCGAATCGTTGCCATCGCTGGTGCTCAACTCGGCGGCGGCGGCCAACGCCGTCATGCTGGGAGCCGGCTATTTCACTCCGCTGGATGGGTTCATGAACCTCGCCGATGCCATGAGCGTCGCCGAAAACATGCAAACCACCGCGGGGCTCTTCTGGCCCGTGCCGATCCTGAATCTGTGCTCCGAGGTGAGCGGTATCGAGGCGGCGCAGCGCATTGCGCTTCGCGACCCCAACATGCCCGGCGAACCGGTGCTCGCGGTGATGGACGTGGCGAGTATCGAGGTCATCGGCGACGACCAGCTCGACTCCATGATCCAGGCCGTCTTCGGCACCGGCGATGTCAGTCACCCGGGCGTCGCGGAATTCCGCAGCCTCGGCCGCTGCTGTGTGGCCGGACCGGTCGATGTGCTCGACTTCAGTTACTTCGAACGGGACTTCCCGGATACGTTTCGCACGGCCGTCGACATTCGCGCCGAGATCGGCCGGCTTGGCTGGCAGACGACGGTCGCGTTCCAGACCCGCAACCCCATGCACCTGGCGCACGAGACACTGTGCCGGATGGCCATGGAACGTCTGGAAGCCGACGGCCTGGTCATCCACATGCTGCTGGGCAAACTCAAGCCCGGGGACATCCCGGGCGACGTTCGCGATGCCTGCATTCGCAGGATGGTGGAGGTCTGTTTCCCGGCCGATACCGTGATGGTGTCAGGCTACGGCTTCGACATGCTCTACGCAGGTCCGCGCGAAGCCCTGTTGCATGCTCTCTTCCGCCAGAACATGGGGGTCACTCATCTCATCGTGGGCCGCGACCATGCCGGTGTCGGCGACTACTACGGTCCGTTCGACTCCCAGGCCATTTTCGACGAGATTCCTCCGGATGCACTGGAGATCGACATCTTTGCCGCCGACCATGCGGCCTGGTCGAGGAAACTCGGCCGGGTCGTGATGATGCGCGAGGCGACCGATCACACGCCCGACGACTACCTGGTGCTCTCAGGCACCAACCTGAGATCCTTGCTGAGCCGGAGCATACACCCGCCACCGGAAATCACCCGCCCGGAAGTCGCCGAAATTCTCATGGAACATTACAAACGCCAATAGCCCATGAAACTCTGCAGTTACGTTCATCGCGCTAAAGCCTCATACGGGATATTCACCGACTCGGGCATCATCGACCTGGGCAGCCGCCTGGGCGCGACCCATGCGACCCTGGTCGAGTTGCTCCGGCAAGATGGGCTCGGCGCGGCGCGCGAGGCAGCCGCCGGCGTCGCGCCGGATACCCCTTTGGAGGAAGTTGAATTCCTGCCCCTGACGCTGGAACCGGTCAACGTCATCTGCCAGGGCCTGAACTTCCGAAGACACGTGGAGGAACTCGGACGCAGCCCGGACCCCTATCCGCGCGGATTCCTGCGATCCCGCCAGTCGCTCGTCGGTCACCTGCAACCACTGGAAATGCCGGTCATTTCGAGCGACTTCGACTTCGAGGGCGAGTATTGCATCGTCATCGGCCGCCGCTGCCATCGCGTAAACCGCGACGAAGCCATGGAGTACGTCGCCGGATATACGATCCTGATGGATGGCTCGGTTCGCGACTTCCAGCGGCGCAACATCTTCCAGGGCAAGAACTTCTGGCGATCCGGTGCGCTGGGGCCCTGCATGGTCACCCGCGACGCAGCCCCGCAGTGGCCCGAGACGCGGCTTGAGACGCGCCTGAACGGCAAGACCATGCAGTCTGCGACGATTGATGAACTGATTCACGATGTCCCGGCGCTGGTCTCGTACTACTCGCAGATCATCGAGATGCAACCCGGCGACGTCATCGCCACGGGCACGGCCGGGGGTGTCGGGCACAGCCGCGATCCGGAAGTCTACATGCGCCCCGGCGATGTGATCGAGGTCGAGATCTCCGGGATCGGGACGCTTCGCAACGACGTGGAGTAGCGACGCGTCGGGCGCAGGTCAGTCCGGCCCGCCTTCAACGCGTTCAGTGGCGGGTGGATGCGTCAGGAAATAGCTCAAGACTCCCTCAACGCCACCACCGTATTCGGCCTCAAGTCGCAGCAGAATGTCTGTGAATCGGGAAGCGGGGATGTTCGCGGCTTCCAGGAATTCATAAGCGTAGGCGTCAGCCTCCCGCTCGAAAGTCCTGGAATAGCCTGACTGTACAAGGACCGTTGGTATCGAAGCCGCAAGCGACGAGAGCGAGGTTATATCTCCAGTGAAAGCGGCCACCAACATGGCCGTCGCCGATGACTGCAGCAGAAGCCGCATGGAATGACGGTTCACGACATGACCGGCTTCGTGGGCGAAAACGGCGACGAGTTCCTCATGATCTTCCGACAGCTCCACGAGTTCATCCGTGACGACGACTATTCCGGAAGGCAGAGCGAACGCGTTCGCGCCAATCCCTTCGCCGGAGCGAAACTCAAGCCGCAACGGGACATCACCCTCCGCATACTGCGCAACCCTGAGAAATCCTTCCAGGATCTCGCTCTGCTCCTGCGGTTCTAGTTCCGATGGTTCGAAGAAGAATCTGTCCAGTTGCGCGAGGCCCTCGTTGCTGATCGTGTTGCTGACACCAGCGGGAATGACTGGCGCCAGGTACCTGGCGGCAACGGGCACGCCAACGGTGACAGTCGCCCAGCACACACCGATGACGAGGACGGTGACCACCAGGACGCTTTGCCAGCGCCGCTCCAGCGCGTGCGCGAATCCGAATGCACTCCGGCCTCCGTCGATGCGGTCCAGTTCCGGAGAATCGGGCAGGTCTATACGGGCGCCGTCCTCGAGCAGGATGCTTCGATTGGTCCGCCCCAGCGGCTCGGATACGCCAACCGAACGGATCGGTATATCGCGTGTTTCTTCGAGCCCCTTGATTCGAATCGCCGCCGAGCCGATTTCAACTTCTACAGTCGTTGCACCCGATGTCTTGCCGTCGTAGTAGGTGCCGCGAATCACTTCAGAGCCCAAAACCGATGTCAAACACCTCAGCCAACTCCTCGCCGGTCGCAGATTCGGCGTGCGCCGACTTTCCGACAAAGGCGCCCAACGATTCGGGAATGGTCAGGTGGATTCGTTCAAGCTGATAACGCGTAAGTCGAACGGTCGCCCAGGGAATCAGAAAGCCCACCGAAAACACGATCGCAACCACATTGGAAATGTAGATCCAAGCCAGGTCACGTGCCCTGAACGTACATGACAGCGTGTTGTCCCCAATGGCTGTTCGCGAATACACGTAATTCGCCAGGCGCGCACGGACATAGGCGGAAACAAGCAGGCCCAACACAAGGAACAGGATAGTAAACAGAAAGGTGAGAAGGATAATGGGCGGGTTCGAGCCTTCAGACTGCTCCTGCAGGGCAGACATGAGCCGGACAATGATAAAAATGATAAAAATGGCCAGAATGTACGCAATAGCGCTCACCAGGTACGCGGCATAGTAAACCTTGAAGAACCTGCCAGCCGCCCCGGAAAACCGGAAATTCGTCTTGCCGAAGCTCGAGTTGTTGATGATGAAGTCACGCAGCCTGTAGTCGAAGAGCGGATATGCAAGCCCAAGCGTAACTGCCGCCAACAGCAAACGTGTGCCCACAACCCTGTACGCCGCCCTGAAGCGAGGCGCGAAGTCGAATCGGACATTTCGGTAGGTCGTGTTGCGTCGATTGAAAATCTGGGACCGGACGATCAGCCAGGGCAGCGCCAGTCCGATCAGCACGAGAATCACAATCTGGACGGTAAGGGAGAAGTACCCCGAGCCGATGTACAGCCCCAGCACCGGAACCGCAATCAACCTGCCCTTCAATATCGCGACGGGATTCGCATGATAGTCGAAGTTGTGTCCATCGAGCGTGGTATTGCGATAGAAGTACAGAAGTGGTCCCCAAAATTCGGACAGGTTCGTTAGAGTGGATTTTGCGCTGATGAGAGGACTTTACGACGATGGCAAAGCGACGCAATCATTCACCTAATTTCAAGGCGAGAGTGGCCCT
>LXNI01000066.1_pt1 | contig 115953 bp, 109 predicted proteins | sample 809091 | NCBI WGS metagenome assembly LXNI01 (sample SAMN04870527, study PRJNA318959) | sponge metagenome | biome: 01000161; feature: marine sponge reef; material: water | host: Sarcotragus foetidus | place: Greece: Milos, Mediterranean Sea | collected 2013-05-29 | depth 5-7 m | reverse complement strand
ATCTCGCAGTCGTTCATCCAGACGCTGTACGACGCCCAGATTCCCCAGTGCTCGCCGTCGAACACGTCGCCGTCGTTCAGCACTCAGGCCAATGCGGCCTACTACTTCCGCACCGCCCCGCCCGATCAGGCCGCCGCCCCAGTGCTGGCCAATCTGATCGCCGCCGACGGGGCCACCAATGTGGCCATCATCGCCCGGACCGACGACTGGGGCATCGCCTTGTCGGGGCTTTTGGCCGGCAGCCTGGCCGATCTCGGGGTGGCCTCCGAGGTCATCTCCTATGACGAGGAGGCGTCGGCCTTTGATGCCACCGTCGACTTGGCCACCGGCATGGGCGCCGACGCTGTGGCGCTCGTCTCCTTTGCCGAGGGTGCGCAGATCATGCGCGATCTCTTGGAGGCCGGAGTGCCGGCGAGCGCCATGTACGGGCCCGATGGCATGTACGATCCGGGAATCCCCGAGCTGGTTGATCCGTCCAATCCGAATGTGGCCGACGGGTTCACCGTTATCACCGTGGGCAACACCGCGGGTCAGGCCGGTGAGGAGTTCGAGGCCCGTTTGACCGAGCTGATGGGGCCTGATGACGGCGTGGCGTTTGCCAGCAACTCCTACGACTGCGTCATCATCTTGGCCCTGGCCTCGGCGGCGGCCGGCTCCACCAGCGGCCCGGCCATCATCGCCCAGGTTTCCGCCGTCACCTCCGGTGGCGAGAAGTGCTTCTCCTACGGTGAGTGCGCCGGCCTTCTGTCCGACGGCGCCGACATCGACTACGACGGAGTGTCCGGGCCGCTGGAGCTCGACGAGGTGGGCGACCCGAGCTTTGCCCGCTACAAAATCGGCCAGTTCCAAGACGGCGAGCTGGTGGAGATCGGCATCCAGGACGTGGATCTGGCTGATCCCACCGGCGCTGCGCCAGACACCTCGAGTACACCGAGCCAGCCCGAGTTGGTGATCGGGCGGGTCATGCCCGAGACCGGCGCGCTGGCCTTCTTGGCCCCCCCGATGGTGGAGGGCGCCCGGCTGGCCGTTGAGGACATCCAGGCCGCGGGGGGCAGCGTCCGGCTGCTGACCGGCGATACCGGCACCGATCCCGATGTGGCCTCCGAGGCGGTGAACCGACTGTTGGGCGAGGGCGCCGATGTCATCGTGGGGGCGGCCGCGTCGGGCATCTCGCAGTCGTTCATCCAGACGCTGTACGACGCCCAGATTCCCCAGTGCTCGCCGTCGAACACGTCGCCGTCGTTCTCCACCCAGGACAACGCCGCCTTCTACTTCCGAACCGTGCCGCCCGATCAGGCGGTGTCGCCGATCATCGCCAACGTGGTGGCCGCCGACGGGGCCACCAACGTGGCCATCGTGGCTCGGGCCGACGACTACGGCAACGCGCTGGCCGGCCTGGTCGAGGCCGGTTTGGAAGACCTGGGGGTGTCCTCCGAGGTGATCTCCTACTCCCCGGACGCGCCCAGCTTCGACGACACGGTGGCCGAGGTGCAGAGCATCGGGGCCGACGCGGTGGTGCTGATCGCCTTCGGCGAGGGTGCGGGAATCATCCGAGGCCTGCTGGAAGCCGGGGTGCCGGCCGGGGCCATGTACGGGTCTGACGGGCTGTTCGACCCGGGTCTGCCCGGCCAGGTGGATCCGTCCTCGGCCGGTGTCATCGACGGGATGCGGGTCATCGGCGCCGCCGGCGGGGCCGACTTCAGCACCCGGCTCAGCGAATTTACCGGCGGCAACCTGATCTACGGGGGCCAGGCCTACGACTGCGTGATGGTGATGGCGCTGGCCGCGCTGGCCGCCGGCTCCACTGCCGGCCCGGACATCATCGCCCAGGTGCAGAACGTAACCGGCGGGGGGACCAAGTGCCACGGCTACGGCGAGTGCGCCGGCCTTTTGGCTGACGGTGCCGACATCGACTACGACGGTGTCTCCGGCCCGCTCGACCTCGACGACGTGGGCGACCCCACCTGGGGCCGCTACGCCGTCGCCCAATTCCAGGGGGGCGGTCTTGTCCCCACCGACAGCCAAGACGTGGACGTCACCACTTTGGGCTGAGCCGCGGGCCTGGCCGACGCGCCCAAGCCTGATGCGGATTGGGCTGAGCCGCGGGCCTGGCCGACGCGCCCAAGCCTGATGCGGGTTGGGCTGAGCCGCGGGCCTGGCCGACGCGCCCAAGCCTGATGCGGATTGTCTTATTTCAGGCTTGGGCGAGGGTGCCGAGGTAGAGGCTGACGACCTTGGGGTCTTCGAGGAGCTGCCGGCCGGTGCCGGTATGGGCGTTGGCCCCTTGGTCGAGGACGTAGCCGCGGTGGCAGATCTGGAGGCAGCGGCGGGCGTTCTGCTCCACCATGATGAGCGACACGCCGTGGTCGGTGATGGTGGTGATCCGCTCGAACACCTCGTCCTGATAGGCGGGGGACAGACCGGCAGAGGGCTCGTCCAACAGCACCACCTGGGGGTCCATCATCAGCGCCCGGCCGATGGCCACCATCTGGCGCTCCCCCCCCGACAGCCCGTCGGCCCGCTGGCCGCTGCGCTCGGCCAGCAGCGGGAACAGCTCGGCCACTGCCTCGAAGCGGGCGGCGAAACGCTTGGGGTCTTGGAACACACCCATTTCCAGGTTCTCGCGGATCGACAGTCGGGGGAACACGTTCTCGGTCTGGGGCACATAGCCGACACCCCTGGTCACCAGTTGGTGAGGGCTCAGGCCACCGATGTCGTCGTCGCCGAGGCGGATGGCGCCGGCCCGCACGTCGACCAGGCCGAAGATGGCCTTCAGCAGGGTGGACTTGCCCGCCCCGTTGGGTCCGATGACCCCCACGATCTCGCCGGGGTACAGCTCCAGTGAGCACCCGGTCAAGATGTCGATGCCCGGCAGGTAGCCGGCCACCACGTCGTCAGCCGTCAGCAATGGGGCGGGCGCGGTCATGTTCCTGCCTCCGCCCGCCGCCGGCCCAGATAGGCGTCGATGACCACCTCGTCATGGATCACCTTCCACGGCCCGCCCTCGGCGATGACCCGGCCCTGGGCCAGCACCACCACCCAGTCGCTTATGCCCGACACCATGTCCATGTCGTGCTCGATGAACACCACGCTCACCCCCTCGAGGGCCAGGGCGGTGATATGGCCGATCAGCGACTGGGCCAATGCGGGGTTGACCCCGGCCATGGGCTCGTCCAGCATCACCAGCACCGGGTCGGCCATGAGCGCCCGGGCCATCTCCAGCAGCTTGCGCTGGCCACCCGACAGGGTGCCGGCCAGCTCGTCGCGCATGTGGGCCAGGTTGAACCGCTCCAACAGATCGTCGGCCCGCTCGGTGTTGGCCCGCTCCTGATCCCTCCACAGCCATCGGAACGGCGCCGCCCAGAGCTGCTCGCCCACCTGGCCCGGCGCCCCCAGCAGCATGTTCTGGAGCACCGACAGCTTGGCCAGCGACTTGGTGAGCTGGAAGGTGCGGACCATGCCCTGGCGGGCCAGCCGGTCGGGCGACGGCGACGTCTCCGTCTGGCCGTTGAACTCCCAGCGCCCGCTGTCGGCCCGGTCGAAGCCGGTGAGCAAGTTGAACAGGGTGGTCTTGCCCGCGCCGTTGGGGCCGATCAGGGCGGTGACGATCCCCCGCTCGACCTCGAGGTGGTCCACGTCCACCGCGGAGAGCCCGCCGAAGCTCCGCCGCAGTCCGTCCACCGTCAAGATGGGGTTGGGCTTGGCCACGCCCGGTGCCGGGTGGACGGTCAAGATGGGCTCGACCTCGGTTATGCGCCGAGCGGAATCCACCAGCAGCGAGCGGTCTTCGGGCGCGGACGGCCCGTCGGGAGGTGGGCGGTCAGCGGGCATCGAGTTGCATCTCCGTGCGATTGCCGGTGATCCCCTGAGGCCGGAACAGCATGAGCAGCACGAGGGCCAGGCCCACCATCGACACGCTGATGATGCCCTCGGAGCCCTCCAGGAAGTCGGCGACGGCGTCGGGCAGCCAGGCCTCGGCGGAGAGCTGCCGCAGGAACGACTCGATCCACTCCCGCAGGAACCAGAACAGGATGGCTCCCAGCACCGGCCCCAGGTAGGTGGCCGCCCCGCCGAGCAGCAGTGCGGTGTAGGTGTAGAAGGTCACCTGGGGGCGGAAGCCGTTGGGGTCGGCCCCCGAGGTCTTGATGGCGTCGATGACCCCCGCCATCCCGCCGATGACCCCGCCGATCATCAGGGCCTGCATCTTGTACCAGAACACGTTCTTGCCCAGGCTGCGGGCCGCGTCCTCCTCCTCCCGGATGGATTTCAGCACCCGGCCCCACGGGCTGCGGACGATCAGGAACACGGCCAGACTGGCCAGAGCCACCAGCGCCCAGCCCACGGTGATGACCCACATCTGCTGGCCGGTGAACGCGAACGTGCCCACCCCGTAGCGGTCTTGGGGGCCGTCAGCGTACGGGTTCAAATCGAAGAACGCCCCGGCGTCGAAGCTCACGCTGAGCGGCCCGCCGGTGAGCCCGATGGCATCGGTGGAGCCGATGAGGATGCGGATGATCTCCGCCGCCGCGATGGTGACGATGGCGAACATCACCGCTTGGAGCCGCAGGGTGGGGAAGCCCAGGGCCACCGCCAGCGCCAGCGCCAAAAAGAGGCCGACGGGGATGCCCAGCCACAGCGATCCCCCGAAGGTGGCCACCGTCACGCTGGTGCCGTATGCCCCCAGCATGATGAATCCGACTTGGCCGAAGTTCAACAGCCCGGTGAAGCCGAAGTGGACGTTCAGGCCGATGGCCGCCAAGGCCAAGATCACCGCCTCGGGGCCAAAAGCCGCTCGGGCCGCGTTGCCGAAGATGATGTCGAAGTCCACTTAACTCGTCCGTCTTATCGGGGATATCGACACGTTCAACCCACTCGTCCCGCGAGTCGTGGCCGCGCCATCTATCCCACCCGCTCTCGAAGTCCGAACAGGCCCTGGGGGCGCAGCAGCAGCACCAGGATGAGCGCGGCCAGCGGGACCACGAACTTCAGCTCCGGCGAGATCCACAGAGTGCTGACTTCGGTGGACATGCCGATGATGAGCGATCCGGCCAGCGCGCCGTAGGCCGTGCCCAGCCCGCCCAGCTCCACCCCGGCGAAGATCAGCAGCAGGAGTTGGAAGCCCAGGAACGGGTCGATGTCGGCGTCGAGGCCCTGGAACACGCCCCCCAGCCCGGCCAGGGCCGCGCCCAGAACCCATACGATGAGCACTACCCGGTTCACGTTGATGCCCGACACCGCGGCCAAATCGGCGTTGTCGGCCACCGCCCGGGTGGCCTTGCCGAACCGGGTCCGCTGGAGCATCAGCCCCACCGCAACGAGAGCGGCGATGATGACCGCGATGGTGGCCAGCTCCCGGGGGGTGACCGCCCAGGGGCCGAACTCCCACCGTTCTTGCACCTGGAAATCGCGGTAGGGGAGGGGCTCAGCCCCGAAGAAGAGCTGGATGAGCTGCCGGCCCAAAAGCGAGAGGCCGATTGTGATAACCACCAGTTGGAAGATGCCCAGCCGCCGAGCCCGCAGCGGGCGGAACAGGCCCGACTCCAGTCCTGCGCCCAGCATCCCGCACACGAACGCGGTCAACACCGCGGCGGCGACCAGGTTCAGCCCTCCCCAGGAGCTGTTGAAATACCAGGCGATCACCGCGCCGAAGGTGACCAGCTCGCCGTGGGCGAAGTTGACCAGCCCGGTGGTGCCGTAGATGAGCGACAGCCCGATAGCGCTCATGGCGATGATGAGGCCGAATTTGAAGCCGTTGAACACCGTTTGGGCCACCCGCTCGCTGAACGGCGTCCCCTTGGGGGCCTCGCCCACCGCGAACACCACCGCCCGGGCTTTGCCCGCATCCACCACTGCCTCCACAGTGGCTTCCTGGCCCACCCGCAGGTCGATGCCCTCGGGCAGCGAGCCGGTGTCCATGCTCACCTGATAGGCCCCGGGGCCGGGCACCTCCACGCTCCACCGGCCGTCAGCGCCGGTGACTGCCTGTCCGATCTCGGCGCCCGATGAGTCGGCCACCGTGATGACCACACCCTCGAAGAACTGGTCGAACCCGACCCGGATGGTGCCGTTGAGCTCGGTTCGATCGGGGCTGGCGTCGTCTTGGGCCAGCCCGGGAGCAGAGAGCAGCAGCACCGCGCCGAATGCCAAGCCCGCGAGTACTGCACCCCTCCGCATCACCCATGAGCGTAATGCCCCTGTTATCGGCGTTGGGGGTGTATCGGCTGAGAGGCCACAATGTGGGCGTGGGCGCGGGCGCGGGCGCGGTCGGCATCGCGCGTTGGGGGTGTATCGGCTGAGAGGCCACAATGGGGGCGTGGGCGACATGGGGCGACTGCGGGGTTATCTGGCCGACAAGGGCCGGGTGGTGGTGGCCTTCAGCGGAGGGGCCGACTCGTCGCTGTTGGCCTGGGTGGCCAATGACGTGCTGGGCGACCATGCAGTGGCGGCCACCGCGGTGTCCCCTTCGCTGGCCGATGCCGAGCACCGGGAGTGTTCCGTGCTGGCCGCCGAGTGGGGCCTGCGCTGGACAGAGGTATACACCGAGGAGATGGGCCTGGCTGCCTACCGGGCCAACGACGGCGACCGGTGCTATTGGTGCAAGGACGCCCTGATGGACGCCTTGGCCCCGCTGGCCGCCTCGCAGTCGGCGGTGGTCGCCCTGGGGGTGAACACCGACGACCTGGGAGATCATCGGCCCGGCCAGCGGGCCGCCGCCGAGCGGGGAGCGGTGTTCCCCCTCCTCGACGCCGGGTTCGCCAAATCCGACGTCCGGGAGTGGTCGCAGCGTTTGGGGCTGCGCACCTGGGACAAGCCGGCCGCCCCCTGTCTGGCCTCTCGGATCCCCTACGGCACGCCGGTAACCCTGGGGGCGCTGGCCTCGGTGGGCGACGCCGAAGCCGCCCTCCGGCGCTTGGGCTTCCACCAATTGAGGGTGCGCCACTACGGGGACCTGGCTCGTATCGAGGTTCCCGAGGGGCAGTTGGCCGAAGTGGTGGCCCAGCGGGCCGAGGTGGTCGAAGCAGTGCGCCAAGCCGGTTATCGGTACGCCACGCTGGACCTGGAGGGCCTCCGCTCCGGAAATCTGAACGCAGCCCTGGGTCTTGGCCCGCCGGCCCCGCGCCCTTGACCTCCGCCGGGCGGCGCGCCGCTGAGATGGCTGATAACGAGATGACCTCCGCCGGGCGGCGCGCCGCTGAGATGGCTGATAACGAGATGACCGCCACCGAGTTGCGCTCTGTCGAACAGCAGCTTGTCGAATGCGCCCAGGCGCTGGCTCGGGGCATCGGAGAAGCCCTGCCCCAATGGGTGGTTTCGGCGGTGGAGAGCCGGCTGCCGGAGTTGGGCTCCGAGGTCCGGCAGGCAGCTGAGGCAGCCGGAGAGGCGGCCGCAGCCGAAGTTGGCGCTGAGGTGGCCCGGCTGCTGGCCGCCGATATCGATGACCAGCCGGAGAATCCCCTCGCCGTCTTGCGCCGGGCGGTGCGCTATCCCACCGAGGTGCTGCTCGCGGCCGGCGCGGCCCCGGTGGAGAGGGATGACTTCGCCATAGTCCGATTCCCCGACGACGTCTACAACCTGACTCCGGCGTCGTTTGCCGACATCCATCCCGATCTGCAAACCCCCGGCCTGGTCTGGGGAGCAGCCAAGGCATTCGTGTACCGCCGCCGTCATCTATGACTGGGCGAGGGCGGTTCGGGGCCGGAGCGGCTCAACCTGGCATACTGGCGGTGCCAACAGGCGGAATGGTCCTCAATAATTCAATTCAAGGGGAGTAGTGATGGACGCTGATACCGCATGGGTACTCATATCTGCTGCGCTGGTCATGTTCATGGTGCCGGGCCTGGCGCTGTTCTACGGGGGCATGGTTGGCACGAAGAACGTGCTCAACATGATGAACATGAACCTGTACTGCCTGGGAATCGTCCCCCTGCTGTGGGCGGTGGCCGGTTTCGGATTCGCCTCTGGAGACTGGAGCTTCCCGCTCTTCGGTGATTTTGACGCCGCCTGGCTCAACGGTGTTGACGACATGGTGGCCAAGCGGGAATTCGTCTTCGGCATGACCTTTGCCGCCATCACCCCTGCACTCATCTCCGGGGCGGTGGCCGGTCGGATGAAGTTCTCCGCGTGGGCGGTCTTCGTGCCCGTGTGGTCGTTTTTGGTGTATTCGCCGGTGGTGTACTGGATCTACGGCGGCGAAGGCTGGATCGCCCAGTTGCCGGCCCATGACTTCGCCGGGGGCACCGCCATTCACATCAACGCCGGCGCGGCGGCCCTGGCCGTGGTCATGGTGCTCGGCCCCCGCAAGGGCTGGCCCCGCGATGTGGACTTCCCCCACAGCCTGCCGCTGGTGCTGCTGGGCGCCGGCATCCTGTGGTTTGGATGGTTCGGGTTCAACGCCGGATCGGCCCTGGCCTCCGATGGCCGGGCCGCTCACGCCTTCTTGACCACCTTCTTGGCGGCGGCGGCCGGGTTGTGCTCGTGGATGGTTGCCGAGACCGTCAAAGACGGCAAGCCCACCGCTTTGGGCATGGCCTCGGGCATTGTGGCCGCTTTGGTGGCCATCACCCCGGCGGCAGGATTCGTCGGCGCCATGTCGTCCATCGTGATCGGCGCGCTGGCCGGAGTGGTGTGCTTTTTGGCCATCGGACTCAAGGTGCGCTACAAGTACGACGACAGCCTCGACGTGGTGGGAATCCACATGTTCGGCGGCATCGTCGGCGGAGTGCTGATCGGCTTCTTCGCCGACGCCGGCGCCATTGAAGGTGTCGACTTCATCGACGGCGTCTTCTTCGGCGGCGGCGAACTGCTCGGCAACCAGATCGTGTCCATCTTGGCGGTCATGGCCTATAGCTTCGTGGCCACCTACCTCATCACCTGGGTGCTCCACCGCACCATCGGCATCCGGGCGTCGGCTGAGGACGAGAGCGTCGGCCTCGACCAATCGCTCCACGCCGAGACGGCCTACAACAGCTAACCAGTCTGGTTGTCTCGGCCACGGCCTACAACAGCTAACCAGTCTGGTTGTCTCGGCCACGGCCTACAACAACCAACCCGGCCCAGCGCCTTACCCACTAGCCTCGGCGGGCAGTGGCGATAGGCGAGGCGAGAACGGGCGCACTGCGCCGCGATGAGCTGCTGGCTGATCGCAGCATGGTGGGGACGGTTTGGTGCCGCGCCCTGGCCCGGCGCATGGATGAGTGGCTCTTGGGCATCTTCGAAGCCGAGGTGGCCGATCCCGAGGCCATCGCCCTGGTTGCGGTAGGGGGGTATGGAAGGGCCGAGCTGTGTCCTTACAGCGATATCGACGTGCTGCTCTTGCACCGCGACCGCCCCGACATAGGCGACATCGCAACCCGGCTGTGGTACCCGATCTGGGACGAGGGGCTCAAGCTGGGCCACTCGGTGCGGACGCCCCGGGAGACCCGAGACCTGGCCAAGACCGACCTGGAGACGGCCACGTCGCTGCTGGACGGCCGCCACATCGCCGGCGATGCCGAGCTGACCGCTGACCTGACCGCCGACAATGACACCCAGTGGCGCCGCAACGCCCGGCGGTGGCTCCCCTCGCTGGCTCAGCGGGTGGCCGAGCGCCATCGGCACAGCGGCGAGGTGGCCTACAAGCTGGAGCCCGACCTCAAACAGGGTCGGGGAGGACTGCGGGATGTCCATGCGCTGCGGTGGGCCGAAGGAGCCGTGTTCGAGATGGACGAGGCCGACAGCCGCAAGCTGTGGGCCGACTACGAGGTGATCCTGGCCGCCCGGGTGGAGTTGCACCGAACCACCGATCGTCCTGGGGATCAGCTCCTGCTCCAAGAGCAAGACGGTGTGGCTGCTGCCTTGGACTACGCTGACGCCGACGAGATGATGGGGGCCATAGCCAGTTCGGCCCGCTCCATCGCCTGGCGCAGCGACGAGATCTGGGCGTGGCTGCGAGATTCCGAGCTGCCCCCCGAATGGCGCCGGAGGCTGCGCCGTCGCGCCAGCCGCAGCAACACTGCACTGGATGCCGGCGTGATGAACCACGAGGGCCGGGCGGTGTTGGCTGCCGATGCCGATGCCGCTGATCCCTGTAATGCGCTGCGCCTGGCCCGGGCGGCCGCATCTCACGGGCTGCGCATGGACCGCCCCAGCCTGGAGCGGCTCCAAGCGCAGATGGCCCCCATGCCCGACCGTTGGCCCGACGAGGGCCGCAAGATGTTCGTGGATCTGCTGATGACCGGCGCTTCTGCCCCGCCGGTGATCGAGGCGTTGGATCAGATGGACCTGTTTGTGCGCATTCTGCCCGAGTGGGCGCCCAACCGCAGCCGCCCCCAGCGCAACGCCTACCACCAGTTCACCGTGGACCGGCATCTGTGCGAGGCCGCGGCTTTGGCCGCCGATCTGGTCGAACGGGTGGACCGCCCCGACCTGCTGGTAGTGGGTGCCCTGCTCCACGACATCGGCAAGGGCTATCCCGGCGACCATACGGAAGTGGGCATGGAGCTGGTGGCCGACATCGCCCACCGGATGGGATACCCGCCCACCGACGTGGACGTGCTGGTGGCGATGGTGGAGCACCACCTGCTGCTGCCCGATGTGGCCACCCGACGCGACTTGGAAGATCCCGACACCATCGCGGAAGTGGCCCGCCAGGCCGGCACGGTGGAGACCCTGCGGCTGTTGGGAGCGCTCACCGAGGCCGATTCGGTAGCCACCGGACCCTCCGCGTGGAGCAAGTGGAAGGCCAGCCTGGTGCGCGAGTTGGTGGCCCGATGCGCCCACGTTCTGGAGGGGGGCGACATCGACGAGATCACGTCGAGGTTCCCCACCCCGGAGCAGCGGGGCATGATGGAAGCCGGCGAGCGCCTGGTGCTGGGGGAGGGCGACACCCTGGTGGTGATCGCCCCCGATCAGCACGGCATGTTCTCCCGGGTGGCCGGGGCGCTGGCGCTGAGCGGACTCCGGGTGCTGTTGGCCGCGGCACATTCCGAGTATGGGATGGCGCTGGAGCGGTTTCACGTGGAGAGCACCCTGGGCCTGGAGATCGACTGGCCCCAGGTCACGGCCTATGTGGAGCAGGCCCTGGCCGGACGCCTGGCCATCGAAGCCCGTCTTGCCGAGCGAATCAGCACCTACGAGGTCGAGCCCGACTTCACCCCCCGGCCGGTAATCGCCCCCAAGGTGAGCGTGGACAACGACTCCTCCTCTACAGCCACCATCATCGAGTTGGCCGCTCAAGCCCGCATCGGTCTGCTGAGCCGAGTCACCAGTGCCCTGTCGCAGCTTGGACTCGACATTCTCAGCGCCAAGGTGCAAGACCTCGGCGGGGATGTGGTCCACGCCTATTACGTGCGCGACGGCGAGGGCAACAAAGTGACCGATCAAGACCACATTGCCGAGATCAATCTGGCGCTCCAGCACGCCATCGACACTTGCTCCACCCGGGTATGACGGCGATTGGGACCGCCTAGCTGCTATGAATGACGAAGGCCGGCCAGTTGTAGGGGAGGACGACCTGCGGAGGTGGTCGGAGGCATTGGCCGGGATCGCCCGAACCGGGCTGGCCTTCACTGACAACCAATACGAACAAGAGCGATTCGAGGAGGTGCTGCACGTGGCCGCCGATATGGCCGCCACGCTGAGCGCGGGATGGACGCCCGACAACTTCGTGGCCGAGTGGATGAAGTCGGTGGGCGACGGGGTGCCTGGTTATGTCACCCCCAAGGTGGCGGTGGGGGCGGTGGTGGGCAACGACCACGGCGAGATTCTCCTGGTGCAGCGGGCCGACTCCGGGGTGTGGCTGTACCCCACCGGCTGGGCCGATGTGGGCTATTCCCCCTCAGAGGTGGTGGTCAAGGAGGTGCAGGAGGAGACCGGCATCGAATGCGAGGTTGAGCGGCCCATCGCCATCCACGACGGCCTGCGCCGGGGCTTCACCACCGTGCCGATGTACTCGATGGTGTTCTTATGCCGGGCGGTTGGAGGCCAACTCGATCCCCATCCCCTGGAGTGCCGCGACGTCGGCTTCTTCGGTCCCCACAACCTTCCCGACGGCGTTCACGGCAGCGACTGGTGGCTGTCCCACTCCTTCTCCGCCATCCGCGGCGAACCCATCGAATTCCTCTTCGACCACCCCCGCACCCCACCCTGGCGCACCGATCATCAAGCCTGAGCTCCCGATCCGTTCACTTCGTGTTACGCTCTTGAATAATATGTTGCAATTTAGGTTATTGAGTTTGATCGTGGTCCTGGCAGTCGGGGCGTTCTCTGTTCCAGCGACTGCTGCGGCGGCAGCGGGAGAGCGCTTGACGGGTCCGGCCAGCGTGTCGCTGGACTGCGCTGACGGCGAGTTGGCGGTCAGCTGGACCGCAGCAGAGGGTGCGGTTCGATACAAATGGCAGGTGTTGGTCAAATCATCGGACGGTTCGAAGTCCAAGATCAAGGACTCCGGGCGGACCAAGAAGCTGTTTGCGAATGCAGGCGACGGTGATCCCGGCACGGTCTATCTGGCCAAGGTAAAAGCCTTGAGCAAGAGCAAGAGAAATTCCGTTTGGGCCAAAACGGCGCCGAACGCGGTTTGCGGCGAGGCGACAGCATCCGAAGACACTGCCAATATCGTCGAAGAACCAGCCCAAGTCGCCGAGGACACGGCCGATGCAGCCGAGGACACTGCCGACATCGTCGAAGAACCAGACGATGCCGTCGAGGACACTGCCGACATCGTCGAAGAACCAGACGATGCCGTCGAGGACACTGCCGACATCGTCGAAGACGACCCTGCGGAGTTGGTCGAGCCTGCGGAAGGCTCCAATGAAGGGGGGTCAGGCGATGAAGCATCACTGCTCACCCGGTTGTCGAACGCTCAAGATGGCGCTCAACAGGCGGGGGTGGCCCCTAGCGCTCCGCAAGTGAAATCAGTGTCCTGCAACCGCCTCAGCGGAGAAGTCCAAGTTGGATGGGAGCTCAACCCCTACGCCCACACGTACCTGTACAAGCTGTTCGACAGCGCCGATTCGACGAATCCCGTTGAGGTGTCCACGTCGTGGGGCAACGCGAATCGGACTTTCCAGGGGGTGAACGGAAAGGTCTACAGGGCTGAGGTGTATGCGCTGGGAACTGCGGAGTACGACGACGGGACTACCGTGGAGGTTGCGTCGCAGCCCTCCACGGCGGTGGCAGCAGCGGCCTGCCGGCATGAAGAGCCCAGAACGGCGCCCGACGCACCCACAACGGTCGAGCTCCTGTGCGGTAGCCAAGTTTCAGGCCGGTGGACACCAGCACCGGACGACGATGCCAGTGGTTACTGGGTCACCATTGAGTATTACGATCCTTCTAGGCAGCAGATAGAGGTTCCCGTTCCAGGCCAGGAGAATACCTACCGGTACGAGTACCGATGGGGTGCTTGGAAGCCGGCAGGCATCAGCGTGGGATCAAACGCGGTCAAGTACTCCCGGGCCTACGTCTGGAACGGAAGCAACGCCCTCCCCGACGATTTGCGCCCCCACAGCACTACTAGAACCAAGTACCGGGTTGCCGTGTACGCCGTCAACGAGATCGGCAATTCCCCAACCGTAACCTCACAAGCCGCCGTGTGCCTCCGGTGGTGAGAACGCTTCCTTGAGAATGACGTCGGCGCAGCGGGCAGCCTTGTAGTCGTAGCCTCCAGGGAGACCGCATGCCGGTTTCCTGGTATACAAAGTCGAATAATTGGGGTTTTCGCGTTGAAGCTGGGATCGGGGTGATTGTGGGGGTCCGCCATTAGGTAGGGGGCCTCGCCGATTCTTGTGACTGTCACATGGTCAAAGAGTCGGGGGCCCCTGGTGGTTCAGGCTGGTTCGGTTTCAGGTTTCGGCGCGTTCGGGTTGGCGGTTGTCGCCGAGCGCGTCGAGGCCGGGGAGTGAACTGTCATTGGTCCTGAGTAATGTGCCGATTCTCGTTGGCGCGCGGAGGCGACCTGCAAATACCCATGGAGGCGTAACACAGGTGTTACGGTTGGATTCGGATGGAGTCGAAGTTGTTGTTGAAGGAGTTGGACGAGGCTCGTCGGAGAGCTGGACTGTCCAAAACGGAGTTGGCTCGGCTGGCAGGGACGCAGCCGGCGGCAGTGCGCCGGTTGTTCTCGGGGAACGGACACAATCCGCAGATTTCTACTGTGGCTGCTCTGGCTGACGTTCTCGGGCATGAGATTCGCGTCGTGCCGAAGTCGAGGGAGGAGTTGGCGGTAGCTGCCGAACGGGCTACGGGAACTGTGTCGGCCGCAGAGGAGCTTCGCAGCGTTGAAGGAGGACCGTTCTCAACCATCCTGGCCGATCCGCCGTGGCGGTTTATGAATCGCACAGGAAAGGTGGCACCAGAGCACCGGCGGCTTTCTCGATACGACACGATGACCACCGCGGAGATTCGGGCGTTACCGATCTCAGAAGTCGTGACCGACAACGCCCACCTCTACCTGTGGGTGCCGAATGCGCTCATATCCGACGGCCTCCAGGTGTTGGACTCGTGGGGGTTTACCTACAAGTCAAACATCGTGTGGGCGAAGCGGCGCAAGGACGGCGGACCGGACGGACGAGGTGTGGGCTTTTATTTTCGCAACGTGACCGAGCTGATCTTGTTCGGGGTACGAGGCAGCATGAGGACGTTGCCCCCCGGCCGTCGGCAGGTGAACATGATCGAAACCCGCAAGCGGGAGCACTCCCGCAAGCCTGATGAGCAGTACGATATAATCGAAGACTGCTCTCCTGGGCCCTATTTGGAGCTGTTTGCCCGATACTCAAGGCCCGACTGGGTGTCGTGGGGTCTTGAGGCTGACGAAGAGGTCACCCCACGAGGCCAGCTTTACCCTGCATATAGCTGACGAAGTGAACGCTTGTATGGCTAGTCGCCAGAGACGGGAGGCATGAGTTCGTATGCTTCTTTTCGGAGTTCTTCGTAATCGGGTTTGGCTTGGTTCCAGCTTTCATAGTTGTCTCGCCAAGTCGCCTTCAGCTCGTCAGCCTCGTCCAGCAGGTCTCGGACTTCGTAGGCCAGTTCGATACCCTCGATCCTCTCGGGCCGGATCCCAATGAGCAGCAGTGGGCATTCCCCACCACCGCCTAGGTTGACTCTCGGGACAAGCCTGTCCCAGTGAGTAGTTGACGATCCGTACTTGAACCCGCCGTCTTTGCTTTGGATCACTTTTGAGATCAAGTCTTGAAGGGCAGCGCTCCGAGTGACGATCACTCCTACAGCGATAGCTCCTTCATGGTGGAGAGCTTGGAAGTTGATCAGGTCTCGGTCGAAAAACGGGTCTTTGTTGTTCCACTCCATCTCAACAGCAATTCCGGGGAGCGGTTGGATTAAGGAACCGAGGCCGAACATGTCGATCTCGTGGCCTCTGACTTTGGAGACGGGAGTCACATTCCCTTCGAACCCAAGCCCCTTCTCTATCGTTATGTTCTGCTTCCCCCAGACGGCCTGTCCATCTTCTTGCTGGTCCGCCAACGACTGGTCAAACCGTGCGACGAAGACGGTTCTGCCGCCGCCTCCCGACCGAAGTTCATCAAGAGTTGGTTCGAATTGCTCCAGCGCGTCAGTCAAGTCTCGAAACCGGTTCGGGAACGCCTCCTTGAGGATGACGTCGGCATAGCGGGTTGCCTTGTAGTCGTATCCGTCAGGGAGGCCGCTGACCGTGATGTCCCGGACCTGACCGGCGAGATCTACGACGTCTTCTGCCTCGGGAACTGCTTCATCGGGGTGTTCCACAGTGGCAATCGCACTCAGCTGCGCTGGTCGCGGAGGAATTGCTCGATCTGGTCGACGAACTCGGTGGGATCGGTGGAGCGCATCTCCTCGATTTCGCCGTTCTCGGCCTCTTCTTGGTCGTAGGCGCTCTCTAGTTGGGAGATGTAGTCGGAGGTCTCGTCGGCCTGGTCGGCCAGGTCGGACACGTGGCGCTCGTAGCCTTCGGCCATCTTCTCTAACTCGGAGGTGTCGGGGGAGAGGTCCAGCAGGGTTCCCAGCCTCTTCACCAGGGCGAGGGAGGCTTTGGGCGACGGAATTTCCGAGGCGTAGCCCGGCACTGCGGCCCACAGTGAGGCAGTTTGCAGCCCGGCATTGGCGCAGGCGTTGTGGAGCACGCCAACGATGCCGGTGGGGCCCTCGTAGCTTGAGGGGGTCAGACCCAGCTGGGAGGCCATCTCCGCATCGTCGCTGCTGCCGTAGATGGGGGTGGGCCGGGTGTGGGGGATGTCGGCCAAAAGCGCCCCCAGGGTGACCACCAACGGGCTGTCGAGCCGTTGGGCCATGTCGACGATCTGCTGGGAGAAGGTCCGCCATTTGAGCTGGGGCTCGGTGCCCACCAGCAGGGCCAATTCGGTATCGGCGCCGTCGGACGTCTCCTCGCCGGTGATGGTGGCCGCGATGAGATCGTTGCTGGGCCAGATCAGCGAACGGGAGCCGTCGTCCTCGAGGCGAAGCCGGGGGCGGGTGTCGGCGAAGTCGTAGAACGGCTCAGGATCCAGCGTGGCCACCTCGGTGGTGTCCCAGCGGCTGGCCAGCCAGGCCAATGCCCCGGAGGCGGCATCGCCGGCATCGTTCCACCCGGTGAAGGCGGCCACCAGGGCCGGGCGCTTGCGGGGGGAGTCGTCCACCCAGGTGATCATCGTCACCCGTCCAACCTATCGCCCCGCGCCGTGGAACCTCATCTCGCGCCGGTAGTCTCCCCCTATGGCGGTTGAGATCACCGAGGCCACCGAGGCCACCGCTGAACTGGCGGAGGCCTTCGAGCGCCTTACCCCCCAACTCTCGTCGTCCAACCCGCCGCCGTCGGCCGAGGCCTTGGGAGCCATTGCCGGCTCAGATGCCACCCGGCTGCTGGTTGCCCGGGTAGACGGGGCAATCGTTGGCAGCCTCACTCTGGTGCTGGTGCGCATACCCACCGGAATTCGGGCCATCATCGAAGACGTTGTGGTGGACGAGCAGGTTCGGGGCCAGGGCGTTGGCCAGTTGCTGAACGAGGCCGCTTTGGAGTTGGCCCGCGACGCCGGAGCAGTGACCGTGGACTTGACCTCCCGCCCGTCGCGAGAAGCGGCCAACCGCCTCTACCTTCGCCTCGGCTTCGTGATCCGCGACACCAACGTCTACCGCTACACGCTTTGAGTTTGCGACGGCGGGCTAGCTGCCGTTGACGCTGACCGGGACCTCGTTGGGGAAGTGGCAGGCCACGTAGTGGTCGGGAGCGATCTCTCGCAGCTCGGGTTCCTCAGTTGAGCACCGATCTTGCACCTTCTCGCACCGGGTGCGGAAACGGCAGCCCGACGGGGGATTGATGGGCGACGGCAGCTCTCCCTCGATCTGGCGGTCGGATACCGGGTGGTCGGGATCAGGCTCGGGGATGGAGGCCAGAAGCACGTCGGTATAGGGATGAGCGGGGTGGGCGTAGAGAGTGTCAGGTCCGGCAACCTCGCAAACCTTGCCCAGATACATCACCACAACCCGGTCGGAAACGTTCTTGACCACGGCCAGGTCGTGGGCGATGAATACCAGGGTCAGCCCGTAGCGTTCCTTCATCTCCTCCAGCAGATTCAGGATCTGGGCCTGCACCGACACGTCCAGCGCCGATACCGGCTCGTCGCAGATGATCACCTTGGGGTCGAGCACCAGGGCCCGGGCGATGCAGATGCGCTGGCACTGTCCACCGGAGAACTGATGGGGCCGACGGTCGGACACCACTTCGGGGTCGAGCCCCACCGCCTCGAGCACCTCGTTCACCTTCTGGGCGGACTGTTCCCCGGTGTCGTTGTGCCAGATTGACAGGCCTTCGGCCACGATGTCTTTCACCTTGCGCCGGGGGTTCAGCGACGAGATGGGGTCTTGGAAAATCATCTGCATCCGGGTGCGGGTGCGGCGCAGGTCTTCCTTGGGCAGTCGGGTCATCTCCACGCCGTCGAAGCGCACTGATCCCGAAGTGGGCGAGGGCAACTGCATCATCGCCCGGCCGGTGGTGGACTTGCCGCAGCCCGACTCGCCCACCAAGCCCAGGGTCTCCCCTTCGAGGATGTCGAAGCTGATGCCCGACACGGCGTGGACCACCGCTCTTCGACCGGCGGGGAACTCCATCACCAAGTCCTCGACGGAAATCAGGGCCTCGTCGCCTCTCATATGGGCTTTGCCTGTACCTGCCATTAGTTGAGTCCTCCTCGGACGTGCGATCGCCGGGCTAGGAGACCGCAGCGGCGGTCAGGTCGAGACCGGCGGCGGTGATCCCCGTTGCCTGGTTGGAGGCCAGCGCCTCGGCGTTCTCGGGTGATCCCACCGGATAGAAGCAAGCTTGACGGTGCCCGGACTGGCCGGTTTCGAACAGATCGGGCTCGGTGGTGATGCACTGCTCTTGGGCGTAGCGGCACCTTGGGGCGAATCGGCATCCCACCAGATCGAGCACCATGTCGGGCGGGCGGCCGCTGATGGCGTCCAGCCGGGTATGGCTGGTGTGCTCCACCCGGGGGATCGACTTGAACAGCGCCTCGGTGTACGGATGGTTCATGTGGTGGAACAGGGTGGTGGTGTCGGCGGTCTCCACCATCTTTCCGGCGTACATCACCCCGATGCGCCGGGCTCGGCCGGCTACCACACCCAGGTCGTGGGTGATGAGGATCATGGCCATGCCCAACTCCTCTTGGAGCGATGCCAAGAGGTCGAGGATCTGCTTTTGCACGGTCACATCCAGCGCGGTGGTGGGCTCATCGGCGATCAGCAGCTTGGGGTTGCAGGCCAAGGCGATGGCGATGGTGACCCGCTGTCGCATACCGCCCGACAGCTGGTGGGGGTACTCCTTGAGCCGCTTGCGGGGCTCGGGGATGCCCACCTGGACCATCAGCTCGAGGGCCCGGTCCATAGCCTCCTGCTTGGACGCTCCGAGGTGGTAGCGGATGGACTCGGTGATTTGGACGCCCACCTTCTTGACCGGGTTCAGCGATGTCATCGGGTCTTGGAAGATCATGGCCATCTGGGTGCCCCAGAAGTGCTTGGCCTCGCTCCGGCTCAGGTTGCGGGTGTCCTTGCCGTCGAAAATTACGTCGGAGCCGTCGGGAATGATGGCGTTGCTGGTCAAGATGTTCATGATCGAGCGCACCAGCACCGACTTGCCCGAACCCGACTCGCCCACGATCCCGATGGTCTCGCCCTTGTCCAACGTGAAGCTCACCCCGTCGACCGCCTTCAGGATCCCGCGCGGTGTGTCGAAATAGGTGCGGAGGTTCTCCACCTCCAAAAGTGGACGCTCAGCTGCCACGGCTTCCACAGCGCTTCCTCTGTTCATGCTTGGCCGGTCCGGTGTTTTGGAGTTTCAAGACAAATCCCCCCGTTGTCTATGGGCTGTTCTCGATGTGGCCGACATGGTACGCGAATCTCAATGCCTCTGGGAATCCCGCGGTGATCTGCGGTCATCCCGATTCCGGTCGCCGAGCCGCCTTCCCAAACCGGGCAGGCCGCCGAAGAGACCGTACTTGCGTCGGATCTGCTCGCGAACAGTCATCGGCCGGCCAAACTCATCCAGCACTTCCTCGAGTTGCCCGTCGGGGTCTTCCTGGTCGCGGTTGTAGGCGATGACCGTGGTGCCGGCCATCCAGTCCGACACCGTGCGGCGACGGCGGTCAAAGGGGACGGTGATATAGGTGGCGGCGTTCACGATCAGCCCGCCGAGCGCCACGGGGGGCACTATCCACGACGCCCCGCCCACCAGCCAGCGGGCCGCGCACCGGCCGAGACCGAGGCGGCTGCCGTCGTCGGTGCGCACGGCCCGCAGCTTCATAAGGTCCATTGCCGGAGTCTGGCCCTCATTCCAGCGCAGGAACACCATGGTGTACACGAAGTGGAAGAAGATGTAGGTCAGCACCGCGGCGGTGGCCCGACCCCAGGGCTCAGGCTGCCACCGGGTGGACACGTCGTCCATGAACCACAGCAACTGGATGACGGTAAGCATCCACTGGATGAAGAACACCGTGATCGCATCGATCAATCGGGCCAGGGCCCGCCGCCACACCGCGGCCACCGGGAACGGCTTGCCGTCGGGCCCGGCCACGATGGTCTTGTTCTCGGGGAATTCTTCGGTTCCCTGCGGGGTCTTCCTCGGCTTCGAGCGCCTAGATGAGCCGAAACCCTGCTGTCGTCGTGCTTTTTCCTCAGCACGGGCCACAGCAGCGTGTTCAAAAGAACTTCCCCTGCCCATCATGGGAGTGCCCTCACAGCAGCTCTTCGACCCGCTCAGCGGGGCGGGCGATCACCGCCTGTTCGCCCCGGACTACTACCGGGCGCTGCATCAGCTTGGGGTGTTCCAGCAGCAGATCCACCACCGCGTCGGCGCTCTGGTAGTCGCCGATATCGAGCCCGAGCTCCTTGAAGTGGCCGTCTACCCGAACCAGCTCGGCCGGCTCGCCCGGCAGCATCTCCAAGAACCGTTCCAAGTCGGACCGTTCCAACGGATTCTTGAGGTATTGGACAACGTCGAACTCGACGCCCCGCGACTCGAGAATCTCGAGTGCGCCCCGGGACTTGCCTCAACCCGGGTTGTGAAAAACGACGATCTCAGCCATCCCCCGACGTTACCCCAGCGCCGATTGCCGCGGAGGCTCGAAGGGAACCTCACATTTGGTGCCGGGAAACAATCGGAAATCCAGCTAAGATGGTGGTCTTCCCCCCTTTCGAGGTACGAAATGGAGAACCATCGTGCCCGCTGCTCCCTGGGGGGAAGTGGAAATGCAACCAGAGGTGCGAGTCTGGTACCTAACCCTGGACGAAGGCTCGCGGAGCAAGGTGGACTTCTACGTTGAGCTGTTGAAGCAAGACGGTCCGTTGCTGGGCGAGCCCTATACCCGACAGCTTGACGGTAAGCTGCGGGAACTGCGGTTCAGGTTGCATGGGCGGCCGACTCGGCTCACCTACTGGATTGCTCCCGAACGGCGGATTGTCCTACTCACAGTGTTTGCGAAGACTCAGCAGCGGGAGCGGAGGCAGGTTGAGCGGGCCCGGCGGGCGATGCAGCAGAGTATGGCGGAGCAACGAGAACGGGAGGCAAGAGATGAGTGAGAATGCTCTTTGGGCAGACGAGAACAGTGAACCGATGTCAGAGGTTGCTCGGCAGGCATACGAGGACGAGGCCCTAGTGGCCACGTTCCGGGGGCTGGTGTATCGGGTGCGAATGGAAGCAGGGCTGAGCCAGCGCCAGTTGGCCAAGAAGATGGGCATTGCCAAGTCAGCAGTGGAAGAGATGGAAGACGGCGGCACCCAGCCGACGCCGGAGCTTGTCGCGAGCATGGGTGCCGCAGTGGGCCAAGAGCTGGATTGGGACGCAACGTTCGGCCCAGGTCGCCTGCTGGATCCGTTGAACCTACTAGGCCCGTCAAAATAGTCGTCTGGGATAAATTCCTCTCGTGGCCGTGCCAGGTTCGCTACCCCAGCGCAGCATTGATGCGAACATTGTAGTCGCGTTGTAGTCTTGAATTGGAGTGCCACCCCAGGCATACTGGCGAGAGCAAGACAAGTGCAGGGAGCGATCGGTTATGGAACTAGCTATACGCGAGGCGAAAGCGCGCCTCTCGGAGTTGGTTGCCGCCGCCCGCAACGGCGAGCGCGTCGTCATAACCAAGCACGGCCAACCGGCAGCTGAGCTGATTCGTTGCGACCGGCGCGGCGGAATCGACTTTGACAAGCTGGAAGCGGCGCGGCAGCGCCTCGGAATTGATGGCGACGGAGAAGGGTGGCCGGAGGAATTCGACGATCCTGCCCTTAGCCGCCGCGTGCTCGGCCTCGACGGCGAGTAGCTCAGCTGGCAATGCGCATTCTGTTGGATACTTCCTACCTGTACGACTTCATGGACAGACCGGGAAAGCTGCTGGAGTCTGAGCGCCGGGTGTTGGCGGCGCGCGAAACACAGCTGTATGTGAGCGCGGTGTCGATCTGGGAGATGCGGCTCAAGTACAACGCCCGCCATCCATCGGGTACGCGCAAGAGTCGTTTCTTTCCCGAAGATGTGATCGTCGCGCTTGAGGATCAAGAAGTGACATTTCTGCCGATGACAACGCTTCATGCCGCGCGGGTGCTGGAGATGCCGCTCGACCACAAGGATCCATTCGACGAGCTACTGCTTGTCCAAGCCCAAGAGGAAGGGCTCAAGCTGCTTACTGCCGACAAGCAACTCATCAGCCATCCCCTTGCGGTCGCCTCCCACGAACTCGGATAGAGCTAGAGCGGATAACGAAGAGGCATGAGGTGCTCGCAGTTCTTATGCCTCAGAACTCCGCCCGCAGAGCACGAGTAGATTCAAACCAATGAGCAATATACCCAAAGCGTGGGGGGTCCGTGGTAGCGGGGCTGATGGAAGACATGGGCAAGAGTATGCAACCTACATTAGGAATTTTGTAAAAGAAAACGAGGTAGCTGTCATCGGTTGGACGGACAAGTTCTCGGATTTGACTCCACTGGAAAATGAGGACCAACTGAAGAGTTCATTTCAATCAGTGTATGGCACAGATCATCAAGAAGGAGGAGCCAGTGGCTTCGAGTTACTCAAGATATTCCGTTTTGAGATAAAACTGGGTGACGTGATTGTCATGCCTTGGAAGCCAAAGCCCAAGAAACCTGCTGATATATTCTCGGTGGGAGTAGTAACTAGAGAATACTATTATGAAAGCAGCGTAAGTGGGGGTTTAGACAAGGAGATGCATCATCGCATTGGTGTCAAATGGAATGAGGAAGATTTCCCGCGCGAGATTTTCGATGGTGAGTCTGTCGATAGCAAGAGTCTGTACAAGCACCTTTCAAGACAACCGACTGTCTTTCTGATAGGGGGAGAGAAAAGCCATCATGCCTGTTCCCGAAGACTCCAGGAAATTATGGGTACTGGTTCTGACCCAGGATCCAAATGGGATTCAATAAGTCGAAGTCAAGGTGGCATTCCCTACCGAGAGACTACCCCGCAGAAGATAGTTGGGAAGCGAGAGGTGTGGGAGGTTGATCCTGATCTCAAAGATAGGGGAACCGAAGCTCATAGAAACGTGCAGAACGAATTAGCAAAGGCAGTTCGCTCTGCTGGCCTAGAACCACGGAGCGCCAAACGTCCAAGTCCTGATCCGGAGTTCGATGTCGCATGGCAGCAAGGTGATAAGGCTTTTGTGGCTGAGGTGAAGAGCCTTACTGAAGACAATGAGGTGCGACAGCTTCGCCTGGGGCTGGGACAGGTTCTCAACTATGCACATTTGCTGGACTGGAGTGAAGCCAAGACCGTTCAGCCAGTTCTAGCGGTAGAGCGTCCTCCCGCTGCTGAATACTGGACTGCGCTTTGCAAAGAGCATGGAGTGATCCTCACTTGGCCCAAGAAGTTCGGGGAGCTCTTCGACTGAATATTGGCACTCCACCCATTCGTGCGGGCCATTGCTGTCGGGTCGGCTCGGCGGTGGGAGTACGCCACCCTCTACCATGGCGTTATGCACGATCTGGTGATCAAGGGCGGTTTGATTGTGGACGGCACGGGTGCTGAGCCGTTCACGGGGGATGTGGCTGTCGATGGGGGCCGGATCGCCGGGGTGTATCCGGGTGGCAACCCCGACTTGGAGGGCGAAGAGGTGATCGACGCCGCTGGGCTGGTGGTGACTCCCGGTTTTGTGGATTGCCACACCCACTACGACGGGCAGGTCACTTGGGATCCGATCCTGGAGCCGTCGGCCCACCACGGGGTGACCACGGTGATGATGGGCAACTGCGGGGTGGGATTCGCCCCGGTGCGCCCGGGCAAAGAGGAATGGCTCATCCAGCTCATGGAGGGAGTAGAGGACATTCCCGGCGCCGCCCTGTCCGAGGGGATCACCTGGGAGTGGGAGACCTTTCCCGAGTACCTCGACGCCCTGGAGCGCAAGCCCCTGTCGCTCGATATCGGCTGCCAGGTGCCCCACGGTGCCGTGCGGGCCTACGTGATGGGGGAGCGAGGGGCCAAGAACGAGCCGGCCACCCCCGAAGACATCACCCAGATGCGCGACATCGTGGCCGACGCCCTGCGGGCCGGTGCCTTCGGTTTCTCCACGTCGCGCACCATTGCCCACATGGCCATCGACGGCGAGCCCGTGCCCGGCACGTTCGCCGCGGAGGACGAGCTGTTCGGAATCGGCGAGGCCCTGGTTGAGGTGGGCCACGGACTCTACGAGCTGGCCCCTACCGGCGTGATCGGCGAGGACTTGGCCGCTCCGGCCAAGGAGGTCGACTGGATGCGCCGCCTGTCGGCCACCATCGGCCGACCGGTCACCTTCGCCCTGGTGCAGATCGACGCCGCTCCCGAGATGTGGCGCGAGATCATGGACCTGTCGGCCGATGCTGTGGCCGAGGGGGCCCAGCTCCATCCCCAGGTGGCCCCCCGGTGCAACGGCATCCTGATCGGGCTTCAGACCAACCACGCATTCAGCAGCCGGTCCAGCTTCGCCGAGATCGCCGAACTGCCCCTCGAGGAATTGGTAGCCGAGCTGCGCCGCCCCGAGCGCAAGGCGGCGATTCTGTCGGAGGAGAGCTCGTTCACCAACCAGTTCGCCGAGTACATGGGCACCCAGCTCCACCGGATCTACGTGCTGGGCGACCCGCCCGACTACGAGCCCGGCCCCGAGCGTTCGGTGGCCGCCATCGCCGAGGCACAAGGCCGGGATACCGAGGACTTGCTTTACGACCTGCTGTTGGAAGACGACGGCCGGGCGCTGCTGCTGTTCCCGTTCCTCAACTACAGCGACGGAAACGCCGACGCGGTGAGGGAGATGTTCCTTCACCCCTCAGGGGTGTCGGGGCTGTCGGACGGCGGGGCCCACTGCGGCGCCATCTGCGACGCCTCCATGCCCACCTGGCTGCTCACGTTCTGGGCCCGAGACCGCCAGCGGGGCGAGAAGCTCCCCCTGGAGTATGTGGTGCGAAAGCAGGCCCGCGACACCGCCCGTTTGTACGGTCTCACCGACCGGGGCACACTGGAGCCGGGCATGAAGGCCGACATCAACGTGATCGACCATGAGAGGCTCACGCTGCACCCGCCGAAGTTGGTAGCCGATCTCCCCGCCGGAGGCCGGCGATTCGACCAAAGGGCCACCGGGTATGTGGCCACGATGGTCAGCGGAGTGGTGACCCGTCGAAACGGTGAAGACACCGGGGCCCGCCCCGGAAGGCTGCTTCGAGCTGGAGCAGCCAGCTAGCAACAGAACACTGAGCAAAGCAGGAGGAAGAGCTGTGCTTGACCTGGTTATTTCCAATGGCACCATCGTGGACGGCACCGGCAACGACCGGTTCACGGGCCACATCGGCGTAAAGGACGGCAAGGTGGCCGTGGTGGACCGCAGCGGCGGTCCCGTTCCCGAGGCAGCGAAGACCATTGACGCCACCGGGCTGCTGGTGACTCCGGGGTTTGTGGACTGCCACACCCACTACGACGGGCAGGTCACTTGGGACGAAAAGCTCCAGCCCTCGTCCAACCACGGAGTGACCACCGTGGTGATGGGCAACTGCGGGGTGGGGTTTGCCCCAGTACAGCCCGGCCAAGAGGACTGGCTCATCCAGCTCATGGAAGGCGTGGAGGACATCCCCGGAGCAGCCCTGTCCGAGGGCATCTCATGGGGGTGGGAGAGCTTCCCCGAGTACCTCGATGTGGTGGGGCAGCGCGAGCTGTCGATCGACGTGGCCGCCCAGGTGGCCCACGGCGCGGTGCGGGGCTATGTCATGGGCGACCGGGGGGCCCGCAACGAGCCGGCCACTTCCGAAGATATAGAGGCGATGTACGCCATAGTGCGAGAGGCCATCGAGGCGGGTGCGCTGGGGGTGTCCACCTCCCGCACGCTGGGCCACCGGGCCATCGACGGCGAGCCGGTGCCGGGCACCTTCGCCGCCGAGGACGAGCTGTTCGGCTTGGGCCGGGCGCTGGCCGATGCCGGCTCCGGCGTGTTCGAGCTGGCCCCCGCGGGAGCAGCTGGGCTCGACCTGGTGGCACCGCCCAAGGAGATGGACTGGATGCGGCGGCTGTCGGCCCACTTCGACGTGCCGGTGTCGTTTGCCCTGTTGCAGCTAGAGGCCGCTCCCGATCTGTGGCGGGAGATGATGGACGAGTCGCTTCGGGCGGTTGACGAGGGTGCCCGGGTGTATCCCCAGATCGCCGGTCGCCCGTTCGGGATGCTCATCGGCTTGCAGACCAACCACGCCTTCGCCAAGCGGCCCACGTTCGCCTCGCTGGCCCATCTGCCCTTCGATGAGCTGGTGGCCGAGCTTCGCTTGCCATCGGTCCGAGCCGCCATTTTGGGCGAGGACGACCTGCCCCCCGACCCGACCGTGCTGTTCGACCAGATGCCGGCCATGGTGGCGTCGATGATCCACAAGCTGTATGTCATCGGCGACCCGCCCGACTACGAGCCCACCAATGACCGGACGGTGACGGCGATGGCCGAGGCCCGGGGAGTGGACCCGTTTGAGATGCTGTACGACCTCAGCCTTGAAGAGGACGGCCACTCGCTGATGATGCTGCCCATGTTCAACTACGTCGAGGAGAACCACGACGTCATCCGGGAGCAGTTGCTGCATCCCGCCGGGGTATCGGGGTTGTCGGACGGCGGAGCCCACTGCGGCATGATCTGCGACGCCTCCATCCCCACCTTCATGATCACCCACTGGACCAGGGACCGCAGCCGAGGCGAGCAGCTCCCCCTGGAGTGGGTGGTGAAGAAGCAGACCAACGACACCGCCTCTTTGTATGGCCTGGGCGACCGGGGCACCCTGGAGGTGGGCAAGCGGGCCGACATGAATGTGATCAACCATCAAGCGCTCACCCTGCGCTCTCCCCGAGTGGTCCACGATCTGCCCGCCGGAGGCCGCCGCCTGGATCAGGAGGCCGTCGGATATGTGGCCACTGTTGTGGCTGGCCAGGTAACTCGAAGCAACGGAGCCGACACCGGGGCCCGGCCCGGCCGGTTGGTGCGCGGCACCCGATAGGCGCGAAACGCCATGGGCATCGACCTGGACCGCTATCGGCTTCGCTCGGGGAACGGTGACGGAACCCCGGCCCGGTTGCCCAAAGGGCGCTATCTGCAAGAGGAGTACGCCGAACTTGAGCGCCGGCAACTGTGGCCGTCCACCTGGCAGCTGGCCTGTTTGACCAGCGACGTGGCCGAGCCCGGCGATTGGTTCGAGTACCGCATCGGCGACCAGAGCTATCTGGTGGTTCGGGGCCACGACGGCGAGTTGCGGGCGTTCCACAACGCCTGTCGCCATCGGGGATTCCAGTTGTGCGAGGGCAAGGGCAATGCCGAAGAGCTGCGGTGCGGGTTCCACGACTGGTGCTACGGCCTAGACGGCTCGCTGAAGGAGATCGTGTACCGCAAGCACTTCGGCACAGTCGCCAATGAGAACCTGTCGCTAGCCCCGGTGCGGCTGGGCACTTGGCATCAGATGGTGTTCATCAACCCATCTTTTGACGGTCCCGACCTCGACGAGTTCCTCGACCCGGTTCCCGGCACGCTGGCCCCGTTCAACCTGGGGGAGCGAACGCTGACGGCAGCCTGGACCATTCCGCTGGCCGGGACAGGGCCGCGGCCGAGGGCGTGGACTTCAGTCACTACACCGACGAGCAGATCCTCGACGACTACCACTATCTGGTGTTCCCCAACGTGGTGCTGAACGTGCACAGCGACATGTTCACCATCTTCCGGGCCCGTCCCGGCGACCACGTCGGACACTCGCACTTCGACTTCTGGCTGTTTCACCGCCTCGGCAATCGGGCGGCGCCTGCTGAGATGATCCACTTCCCCGAGGGGACGATTATCGCCGAGGTGGTGAACCAAGACCTCGACGGCATCGGCCGGGTCCAAGCCGGGATGGCTTCCGACGGCATCGACGAACTGATCCTGGGCGACTTCGACCGCCGGCTCGTCAACATGCACGCCGAACTCGACCGGAAATTGGCTCGTACCAGCACCGGCTCTCACGGGTAGAAATTCCCCCCAACCCCGCTGACAGAAAATTGACTCTGGCGAACGCTGGTTCCCATAGGCAATAATCGGAGGTTTATTCCTTAAGTCAGCGCCATCGGGCATTTAACCCTCGGTGGCGCCACAAGAAAGCTTGGGAGGCGCCCCATGTCGGATGTTGTCAGGGCCGCAATCGTGCAAGCCGCGTGGACGGGTGATCAGGAGTCCATGGTCGAGCAGCACGAGAAATATGTGGCCGAGGCGGCCGCGGCTGGGACCCAGGTGATGTGCTTCCAGGAGCTCTTCAATGGCCCATATTTCTGCCAGGTGCAAGAGCCCGAGTACTACAGCTACGCCGAGGCCATCCCCGACGGCCCCACCACCAAGCGATTCCAGGAGATCGCCGCCAAGCACGGCATGGTGTTGGTGCTGCCGATGTATGAGGAGGAGCAGCCGGGATTCCTCTACAACACCGCGGCGGTCATCGATGCCGACGGTTCCTATTTGGGCAAGTACCGCAAGACCCACATTCCCCAAGTGAAGGGCTTTTGGGAGAAGTTCTACTTCCGTCCCGGCAACTTGGGCTATCCGGTGTTCGACACCGCCGTGGGCCGGGTCGGGGTCTACATCTGCTACGACCGGCACTTCCCGGAAGGTTGGCGTGCCCTTGGCCTCAATGGCGCCCAGATGGTGTTCAACCCCTCAGCAACCAGCCGGGGTCTGTCGTCATATCTGTGGAAGCTTGAGCAGACGGCGTCGGCGGCGGCCAATATGTACTTCGTCGGGGCCATCAATCGGGTGGGCATCGAGCCGCTGGGCGAAAACGACTTCTACGGCACTTCCTATTTCGCCAATCCCCGGGGCCAATTTGTCGAGGATCCGGCGTCAGACCAAGAAGAAGAGCTCGTGATCCGCGATCTCGATTTGGCCATGGTCGACGAGATTCGGGCTCTTTGGGCCTTCTACCGCGATCGCCGTCCCGACATGTACGGGCCGCTTACCGAGGCATGAGTCAAGAGTTGTGACCACCAACGCCGAGCTCCACCAGCGCTACCAGGCGGTTCTCCCCTCGTACGTCAAGCCGCTGTATGCCGAGCCCATCAGCATCGAGCGCGGCCAGGGGAGCTACGTGTGGGACGTCGAGGGCAACCGGTACCTCGACTTCTTCGGCGGCGTGCTCACCACGATGGTGGGGCACAACAACCCCGCGGTCACCGCGGCCATCCAGGAGCAGGCCGCCAGGGTTCTGCACACATCCACTCTCTATCTCTGCGAGCCCATGATCGAGCTGGCCGAAGAGATCGCGGCAATCAGCGGCATTCCCGACGCCCGAGTGTTCTTCACCACTTCCGGTAGTGAGGCCAACGACACCGCCATCCTGTTGGCCACCAGCTACCGCAAGTCGAATGAGGTGCTGGCCATGCGCAACAGCTACCACGGACGGTCGTTCACGGCCCAGGCCATCACCTCGCACTCGTCGTGGTCGTCCACCGCGCTCTCGGGCCTGTCGGTGAACTTCGTCCACGGGGCCTACCGACTGCGCAGCCCGTTCCGAGACTTGGGCGACGACGAATTCACCGAGGCCTGCACCGAGGACCTCCGCCAAGTGCTCGACATGATGACGGCCGGGGATGTGGCCTGCCTCATAGCCGAGCCCATTCAGGGCGTCGGCGGCTTCGCCACCCCTCCCCACGGGTTCTTCGGGTCGCTGCATAAAGAGTTGGCCAACCGGGGAATCCTGTTCGTGACCGATGAGGTGCAAACGGGCTGGGGCCGCACCGGCGAGCACTTCTGGGGCTACCAGGCCCACGACATCGTTCCCGACATGCTCACGTTCGCCAAGGGCGTGGGGAACGGGAGCACTCTGGCGGGTATCGTGGCCCGAGCCGAGCTCATGGACACCATTACCGCCCTGAGCTTCAGCACATTTGGCGGAAACCCGCTGTCGGCCGCCGCCGGGCTGGCCACGCTGAAGTACGTGCAAGAGAACGACCTCCAGGGCAATGCCCTGCGCATGGGCCAGCGGCTGGCCGATGCATTGCAGCCGATGGTCGATCGCACGTCTTGGATCGTCGAACTGCGGGGCAAGGGACTGATGCAGGCGATCGAGATCGTGGAGCCTGGCACCATTCGGCCCGACGCGGGTCGGGCTGGCGAACTGCTCGAGGGATGCAAGCGGCGGGGGCTGCTGGTGGGCAAGGGGGGGCTGTACGGCAACGCCCTTCGGGTCACCCCGATGCTGGATGTGACCGAGGCTGAGATCGACGAAGGGGTCGTCGCCATTCTCGAGACGATTGAGGAATTGGACAGGGAGGTTTAGTGCTGTGACAACGCTCATCAAGAACGGAACGGTGGTGAGCTCGACGGGGGCTGATCCCGCTGAAGTCCTGATCGACGGCGAGGTCATCGTCGGCGTGCTGCAACCGGGGTCCGAGTTGGCCACCTCGGCCGAGAACGGGGCTGATCGGGTGATCGACGCCCGGGGCAAGCTTGTTGTACCCGGCGGGGTCGATGTGCACACCCACATGGAACTGCCGTTCGGCGGCACCATTGCGTCTGACGACTTCGAGACCGGCACCCGGGCCGCAGCCTGGGGAGGCACCACCACCATCGTGGACTTCGCCACCCAGAGTTACGGGCTCGACGTCCGCGAGTGCTTCGACGCCCGCATGGGGCAGGCCGAGGGCCGGTGCGCCATCGACTACGGCTTCCACATGATCATCGGCGACGTCACCGACGCGGCCCTGAAGGAGATGGACCTGCTGGTCAACGAGGGCGTCACCAGCTTCAAGCTCTTCATGGCCTACCCCGGCGTGTTCTACAGCGACGACGGCAAGATCTTGCGGGCCATGCAGCAGTGCGCCGGCAACGGCGGGCTCATGATGATGCACGCTGAAAATGGGATCGCCATCGATGTGCTGGCCGAACAGGCCTTCGAGCGGGGCGAGACCGACCCGGTGAACCACGGGTACGTGCGGCGGGCCGAGTTTGAGTCGGAAGCCACCCATCGGGCCATCCAGTTGGCCAAGGTGGGTGCCGCCCCGCTCTATATCGTGCACCTATCCGCCAAGCAGGCATTGGAGCAGGTGGCCATCGCCCGCGACAACGGCGCCAACGTGTTCGCCGAGACCTGTCCTCAGTACCTGTACTTCAGCCTCGAAGAGCACCTCGATCAGGGTTGGGACGGCGCTGCGTATGTGTGCTCGACGCCGATCCGCGCCCGGCACGATCACCATCAAGACGAGCTGTGGAAGGGGTTGCGCACCAACGATTTGGCGGTGGTGTCCACCGACCACTGCCCGTTCTGCATGAAGGAGCAGAAGGAGTTGGGCGTCGGCGATTTCCGGGCCATCCCCAACGGCCTCGGAACGGTCGAGCACCGGATGGATCTGATTTATCAGGGGGTCGTGGCTGGGGAGATCACCCTTCCCCGGTGGGTGGAGCTGTGCTCGACGACCCCCGCCCGCATGATGGGCCTGTACCCCCGCAAAGGCGTCATCCAGCCCGGTGCTGACGCCGACGTGGTGATCTATGACCCCCGGGCAACCTGGACCATCAGCGTCGACAACCACCACATGAACATCGACCACTCGGCCTACGAGGGGATCGAGGTGGGGGGCCATGTGGACACCGTGCTGTCGAGGGGCCGGGTCATCATCGACGACAACCAGTACCGGGGCTCGATGGGCGACGGGCAATACCTGCGCCGTGGCCTCAGCTCCTACCTGATTTAAATCGTGGAACACCGGAGGGCGAATGCGTGAAATCCATCATTTAATCGACGGCCAGCCCGTGGCTGGCACCTCGGGCCGGACCTCTCCGGTCTTCAACCCGGCCACCGGCAACCAAACCGGCCAGCTCTCGCTGGCGTCGGCCGAAGAGGTAGACGCCGCGGTGGCATCAGCCCAGGCTGCGTTCGAGGGGTGGGGCCAGGTCTCGGTTGCCCGGCGCACCACCCTCATGTTCGCTTTCCGGAACTTGGTAGTGGAAAACGCCGACGAGATTGCCAAGCGCCTAACTGCCGAACACGGAAAGGTCCACGCCGATGCCCTGGGCGAGGTGGCCCGGGCCATCGACAACATCGAATATGCCTGCGGCTTGGCCGAGCATCTCAAGGGAAGCCACAACGAGATGGCTTCTACCGGCATCGACGTCTACACAGTGCGCCGCCCCCTCGGGGTGGTGGCCGGGATCACGCCGTTCAACTTCCCGGCCATGGTTCCGATGTGGATGGCGCCCAACGCCATCGCCTGTGGGAACACGTTCATCATGAAGCCCTCCGAGCGCGACCCCTCGGCCCCGATGTTCATCGCCGAGTTGTTCCAGCAGGCGGGGTTCCCACCCGGCGTGCTCAACGTGGTGAACGGGGACAAGACGGCGGTGGACCGGCTGCTAGAGCACCCCGATGTCAAGGCGGTCAGCTTTGTGGGCTCCACCCCAATCGCCCGATACGTCTACACCACCGGCACGTCGCACGGAAAGAGAGTGCAGGCCCTGGGCGGGGCCAAGAACCACATGGTGGTTCTGCCTGATGCCGACGTGGAGCTGGCCGCCGACTCGGCGGTGTCGGCGGCCTACGGCTCGGCCGGGGAGCGCTGCATGGCGATTTCGGTGGTGGCCGCGGTGGGCGACGTGGCCGACTCGCTGGTGGAGGCCATCAAGGTCCGCATGGAGAAGTTGGTGATCGGCGACGGCCGCGATCCCGCTTCGGACATGGGGCCGTTGATCACCCGGGAGCACCGCGATCGAGTGGCCGGCTACATAGATTCGGCCACCGATCAGGGGGCAACCGTGGTGGTTGACGGCCGAGATACCCGGTTCGACAGCGACGGCTTCTTTCTCGGCGTGTCGTTGCTCGACAACGTCACCACCGACATGGACGCCTACAAGGACGAGATCTTCGGGCCGGTGTTGAGCGTTGTGCGGTGCGACTCCTATGGCGAAGCGGTTCAGCTCATCGCCGACAACCCATGGGGCAACGGCGCCGCCATCTTCACCCGCGACGGGGGCGCGGCCCGCCAGTTCCAAGCCGACGCCGACGCGGGAATGGTGGGCATCAACGTCCCCATTCCGGTGCCGGTCGGCTACCACTCGTTCGGCGGGTGGAAGGACTCCCTGTTCGGCGACACCACGATGTATGGCCCGGAGGGGGTCCGCTTCTACACCAGGCCCAAGGTGATGACTTCCCGCTGGCCTGATCCCTCAACGAGCTCAGTTGACCTGGGCTTTCCAACCAATGAATGAGAGCAGGCTGAGGCCGGAGGTTCTCAGCCGCACAGGGGGGTAGCGATGGATTTTGGGATTGTTCTGCAAACCGATCCTCCGGCTTGGCGGGTGGTCGATCTGGCCCAGCGGGCCGAGTCGCTCGGCTTCAACTACGGCTGGACTTTCGACAGCCACGTTTTGTGGCAAGAGCCCTTCGTGATCTACAGCCAGATGCTCTCGGCCACCAACCGCATGGTTGTGGGGCCCATGGTCACCAACCCGGGCACCCGCGACTGGACGGTCACCGCGTCGCTATTCGCCACTCTGAACGACATGTTCGGCAACCGCACCGTATGCGGCATCGGCCGGGGCGATTCCGCCATGCGGGTCATTGGTCACAAACCCCGCAGCCTCGCCACTTTGAGCAAGGCCATGCGGGTGATCAAAGACCTCGCCGAGGGTCGGAAAACCGAGTACAACGGCACCCAGCAGCACTTCCCGTGGGCCGGGGAGTCTGAGCTCAAGGTGCTGATGGCGGCCTACGGCCCTAGGGCGCTGTACCTGTGCGGAAGCGAGACTGATGGCTTCATCCTCCAGTTGGCCGACCCGGCCATCGCCGAATGGACCATTGGCGCCGTCCGCCAGGCCGCCACCGAGGCAGGCCGCGATCCCGACAGCTTGTACATCTGCGTGGCCGCTCCCGCCTATGTGGGCGACGACATCAACCATCAGCGAGAGCAGTGTCGTTGGTTCGGGGGGATGGTGGGCAACCACGTGGCCGACCTGGTGGCCCGCTACGGCGACCAGGGCGTAGGCGTGCCCCAGGCGCTCACCGACTACATCGCGGGCCGCCAGGGCTATGACTACAGCGGACACGGCAAGGCGGGCCATGACCACACCGACTTCGTGCCCGATCAGATTATTGACCGCTTCTGCATCCTTGGAGACGAGGACGCCCATTTGGCCCGTCTGCGCGAGCTGGAGTCGCTGGGCGTCGATCAGTTCGCCATCTACCTCATGCACGACCAGAAAGATGAAACCCTCAACGCATACGGACAGCGGATAATCCCGGCGATGAGCGCCTAGGGCAATAGACAATGCCGGCAGACGACACCATGCTTGAGACCGAGGATCCCCTGGTCCGCGAGCATCGACTCAGGCAGCAGGCCGCTCACGAGGCCCGCCGCGACGCCATCTTGCGGGTAACCCGTCAAACGGTGACGTTCGTGGTGTTCATGGGCCTGCTCGCCGCGTTGTACACCGGTTACAAGGAGGTCGGCCAGGCTATCGACGACCGGCAACACGACTGGCCTGTGGTGGGGTCGGTTCTGCCCCGCACCGACGACCTGACCATGCCTCCGATTGGCGAGATCATCGGCCAGTTCGGCGAGACGCCTGGGGGCCAGGACCAGATCTATGTGCTCATCCTGCTTGATGAGGCCTTGTTCACGCTGCGGGAGGCGTTCGCTGGGTTTATGGTGGGCCTGGTAATCGGTATGGCCATCGCGCTGGCCTTGGCCCAGTGGCGGCGGCTTGAACAGGGCCTTCTCCCGTTCGTGATTGCCAGCCAGACCATTCCGCTCATCGCCATCGCCCCCATCATCGTGATCTGGGGGCGCAAGAACTTCGACGTCTTCCCGTGGGAGTGGCAGGACTGGATGTCGGTCTCCATCATCGCCACCTACCTCACGTTCTTCCCGGTGGCGGTCAACGGTCTGCGAGGGCTGCAATCGCCTCGGCCTGAGAACCAAGAGCTGATGGAGTCGTATGCCGCCAGTTGGTCGCAGACGCTGTGGCGACTGCGCCTCCCGGCATCGCTGCCGTATCTGTTTGCCGCGCTCAAGATCGCGGCGACGGCCAGCATTGTGGGTGCCATCGTGGGGGAGATCTCATCGGGGGTCGTAGGCGGACTCGGACGGAGGATCCTGCGGGAGGCGTTCAACTACACGACGGGTCCTGATCGCCTGTTCGCCAGCGTGCTGGGAGCAGCCGCTTTGGGGATATTCGTGTACCTGGTGGTGACGGGGCTGGAGCGGCTCGTCGTTGGTCGCCAAAACAAGGGAGCGACCGCATGAATGTGATCGATATCCGAGGGGCAACCAAGGTGTTCAATCCGGGCAAGGGCAACCAGGTGGAGGCCTTGGCCGAGATCGACTTGTCCGTTGAACCAGGAGAATTCGTGACGCTCATCGGCCCTTCAGGGTGCGGAAAGAGCACTTTGCTGCGGTTGATCGCCGCTCTCATCGCGCCCAGCACCGGGTCGGTGAAGGTGAACGCCAAGCCGGCGGAGCAGGCCCGGCTCGACCGGGACTACGGGATGGCCTTCCAGACAGCCGGACTCTTCGATTGGCGCACGGTGTCCAAGAACATCGAACTCCCGCTCGAGCTGATGGGCTGGACCAAAGGCGATCGGCGGCGGAAAGCCAAAGAGATGCTGGAACTGGTGAAGCTCGGCGAGTTCGCCACCCATCATCCGTCCGAATTGTCAGGCGGCATGCAGCAGCGAGTGGCCATTGCCCGGGCCCTGTCGTTCAGTCCGGCGCTGCTCCTCATGGACGAGCCGTTCGGGGCGCTTGATGAGATGACCCGCGAGCACATGCAAGATGAGCTGCTGCGGATTTGGAAGGAGACCGAGACCACGGTGGTCTTCGTCACCCACTCGATTCCCGAGGCGGTCTATCTGTCCACCCGCGTGGTGGTGATGTCGCCCCGACCGGGGAATATCGCCTCAGTCATCGAAGTTGACATCGGCGAACGCCAAGCTTCGGTGCGCGATGACCCCGCATTCCACACCAAGGTCACCGAGGTGCGGGTGGCCCTGCGGAAGGTGGAGGAGTGAGCACTCTGAAGGGGTTTTCCGCTCCCATCATGACCGGGGTTGTCCTCTTCGGATTGTGGGAGGGCGTGCTCGCTCTCTTCAATCCCCAGGGGTTTGTGCTGCCCGCGCCGAGCGAGATCGTCGGAGCGCTGATCGACAACTGGGACGACGTATTCCAGGGTGCCCGCATCACCGGCTATGTAGTGGTTTCCGGGCTCTTGGCGGGCATCATCCTCGGCGTTCTGGCTGCGCTGTTGGTGACTCGATTCCGGACTGCGAACGAGACCATCACGCCACTGGCCGTGGCCGTCAACGCCATTCCCATCATCGCCTTGGCCCCGATCTTCAACAACTGGTTCGGACTCACCTCAGCACGCTCCAACCAGGCCATAGTCGTGGCGCTCGTTTTCTTCCCCATTTTCATCAATACCACCAAGGGTCTCACCCAGGTGGACCGGAGCCAGGTCGAGCTTATGGAGTCCTATGCGGCCAGCCGGTCGCGCATCTCCCGCGAAGTTCGGATCCCCAACGCCATGCCGTTCTTTTTCACCGCGCTGAAGCTGTCGACATCGCTGGCCGTCATCGCGGCGATCGTCGCCGAGTATTTCGGCGGACGACAAGACGCCCTGGGCCCGTTGATCACGCAATCGGCGGGCCTCACCCGTTACGACGATGCGTGGGCCGCGGTGCTGGCCGGCACCACCATTGGTGCTGTGTTGTACATAGCCGTCACCGTGCTTGAGCGAGTGGCTATGCCCTGGCACTCATTGATTCGTTCCCATCGGGAAGAAACATGAAAGGAAAAGACATGAACATACGAAGAATTTGGCGCCTGCTTGCGGTCTTGCTTGTCTTCGGCCTCGTTGCCGCGAGCTGCGGCAACGACGACGATGGTGATGTAAGCGAGCCTGCGCCCGCGCCGGCAACGGAGGCGCCCGTGCCAGAACCCGAGCCAACTGAGGCTCCGGCGCCCGCGGAGCTCCAAGAGGTATCGCTTCAGCTCCAGTGGGTCCCGCAGTCGCAGTTCGCCGGCTACTTTGCCGCCCGCGACCTGGGGTTCTACGAGGACGTCGGCCTCGACGTGACCATCATCGACGGCGCGGTCGACATCGTGCCGGCCACGGTGCTGGACTCGGGGGGAGCCGACTTCGCCATCTCGTGGGTCCCGCGTGGGCTAGTACCCCGTGAAGAAGGCCTGAACATCACCAACATCGCCCAGGTCTTCCAGCGCAGCGGCACTTTGCAGGTGTCGTTCGTGGACGCCGGCATCGCCGGCCCGGCCGACCTCGAAGGCAAGCTGGTGGGCAACTGGGGCTTCGGCAACGAGTTCGAGCTCTTCGCCGGCCTCAACAGCGTGGGCCTCGACCCGCAGTCGGATGTGACCCTGGTCCAACAGGACTTCAACATGACCGCGCTCATCCTCGGGGACATCGACGCCGCCCAGGCAATGATCTACAACGAGTACGCCCAGTTGCTAGAGACCATCAATCCCGATACCGGTGAGCTGTTCCAGCCCGAGGACCTCTCGGTCATCGATTGGAACGACGTGGGCACAGCCATGTTGCAGGACGCCATCTGGGCCGATGCCGACAAGCTCGAGACCGATGCGGAGTACCGCGATATTGCAGTGCGCTTCGTGGAGGCGTCGCTGCGTGGTTGGATCCACTGCCGGGACAACTTCGATGAGTGCGTTGACATCGTGGTGGGGGCATCGCCGCCCTTCGGCGGGCCGGCGCACCAGGCGTGGATGATGAACGAGATCAACGCCCTTGTCTGGCCGTCGCCCGGCGGAGTCGGGGTCATGGATCAGGCTCTGTACGACCAGACCATCGAGGTGGCCACCTCTCAGGGCATCCTGGCTGCGGCGCCCGACGCCGGTGCATTCCGCACCGATATCGCTGAGGAAGCCATCGCCAACCTCGAAGCCGCGGGCCATGACGTGTACGGCAACGACTTCGCTCGTCGTACCGTCGAGGTCAAAGAGGGCGGCAATTGATCAACTGACCGGGCCATCGAGAAGACTGGGGGAGTGAAGTTCAGTTTCGGCTTTCCCCTGATGGCCCATCCGCAGAATCCCGAGTTCCTTACCGCCTCGGCCGTCTCCGAGTTCGCTCAGGCGGCCGAGGCGGCCGGTTTCGACTCCTGCTCGCTGACCGAGCACCCTCTGCCCAGCAACCCCTGGCTGTCCAGCGGCGGCCACGATGCCCTCGACCCCTTCGTGGCGCTCGCGGTGGTGGCCGGGGTCACCAGTCGGCTGCGGCTGCTCACCAACTTGACCCCCCTGCCCTATCGCAACCCGGCCATCCTGGCCAAGACGGTGGCCACGCTGGACCGCCTCAGCGGAGGCCGGGTGATCCTCGGCGCAGGAGTTGGCTACCTTCTGTCGGAGTTCGAGGCTGTGGGCGTGGATTTCGAGCAGCGCAATGCCCTGTTCGACGAGTGCCTTGAGGTCATGCGGTTGATCTGGACCGGAGAGACGGTCAACTACCAGGGGCTCAATTTCACCATCGCCGACAGCACCGGCCTTCCCGCCCCGGTGCAATCGCCAGTGCCGGTTTGGATCGGGGGCAACTCCAAGCTGTCTCGCCGCCGTGTGGCCGAGAAAGCCCAGGGGTGGATGCCCATGCCCAACCCAGCCGCTTTGGCCTCCCGCCGCCGCTCGGCTCATCTGGAGACCCTCGAAGACCTGGCCGAGATGATCGCCTATCTGCACGACCACGCCGCGTCGGTGGGCCGCACCGACCCCATCGACATCAAGTACATGGACCTTGAGGTGGGGGCAGTGGGCACGCCGGGCTGGAACGCCGACCACCATCGGGAGAACATCGCCGCCCAGGCCGCCATCGGTGTGACCGCGATTGCCGCCCCGATCGCCGGCGACAACCGTTCGCAGGTTGTCGAAGCCCTACAACAATACGGCGAGGAGATCATCGCCTATCGTTAGGCTCATATTGAGATTTGTTGAAGCAACTTTGTGCGACCGTCGCACAAAGGCCGAAAGGGTATTTCCATGTTGAGATTTGTTGAAGAGATCCTCTTGCTGTTGTTGCGCGACGACGACGGGAAGTTCATCAACGTGACCCAGTCGTCCATGGACCGGGCAGTTTCCGGGGCGGTGTTGATGGAGTTGGCGATGGAGAACCGGATCGACACCGACTTGGAGCGCCTGATCTTGGTCGATGCCACCCCGGTGGGCGACGACTTGTTGGACCCGACGCTGGCCATGATCGCCAAAGGGCAGGATGCCGAAGAGCAGGAAAGAGACGCCCGGCACTGGGTAGAGCAGACGGCCCAGAAGGCGCCGGAGATCCGAGAGGCGACGCTGGCCCGGCTGGTGGAGAGGGGCATCCTGGAGAAAGAGGACGACCGCTTCTTGTGGGTGTTCCGGTCCCGCCGCTATCCGATGGTCGACGGTGAGGCCGAGCGGGAGGTCAAGCTGCGGATCATGGGGGTGCTGTTCAGCGACGAGATCCCCAGCCCCCGCGACGTGGTGATCATTTGTCTGGCCCACGCCTGTGGGATCTTCACCGAGCTGCTCTCCAAGCGGGAGCTGGAACAGGCCAGCGCCCGCATCGAGCAGGTCCGCAAGCTGGATCTCATCGGCCAGGCCATGTCCGAGTCGATCCAGGACTTCGAGGTCTGGCTGGCCAACGCCGCCGTCCAAGGTCGCGGCTTCTTCTAGGCAACAGTCATGGCTGAATGGACGGTGGAGCCGATTGGGGGAGTGCTCGGGGCCCGGGTTGCCGACATCGATCTGCGAGAGCCGCTGGCCAATGGCGAGCGCGACGAGCTCTACAAGCATCTGTTAGAGCACCTTGTGCTGGTTTTCCCCGGCCAATCCATCGACGACTCCCACCAGATGGAGTTCCTGGCCCCTTGGGGCCAGCCCTACATCCACCCCATCGGCCGGGTGGCGGGCGGGGTAGAGCCCAAGGTTGAGCGCATCGTCGACGACGAGGAGCGCCCGCCCTATCAGGACAAATGGCACACCGACGTCACTTGGGACCCCGACCCCCCAATTCTGGGCACACTGCGGGCCATCGAGATGCCCGTTCGGGGCGGCGACACCCTGTTTGCCAGCATGTACGCCGCCTACGACGGTTTGTCGGAGACCCTGCGGGATCGGCTGGAGGGGGTCAGCGCTTGGCACGACATGGGGCCGGGTCAGGCGTTCAAGTCCAAGGCCGGCGTCGAACTGTATGACCGCACGAAGGAGCAGTTCCCGGGAACTGAGCGGCCGGTGATCGCCGTCCATCCCGATACCGGCCGCCGCTATCTCAACGTGAACAAGAACTTCACCAGCCATCTGGTGGGCTTCGACCGGGCCGAGAGCGACGCCGTGCTCGGCTGCCTCTACGACCACGCCACCCAGCCCAACTACACCATCCGCTATGAGTGGACTGAGGGTGATGTGGTTTTGTGGGATGAGCGCTGCACCCAGCACTTCGCGGTGGCCGACCACTATCCCCAGCGCCGCGAGATGGCCCGACTCACCATCTCGGCCTTTGCCTGATCCGCTGCCCAGTCGTCTCGTGGTGGCTGGCTAGGCTGCGCCAGTGAAGTTCGACGACGAGAAGTTCGACGTCGCTGCGGTGGTCGCAGGGGCGTGGGCGCCCAGTCGGTATGGGGCCGATGATGTGCTGGGTACCTACAACGAGGTCACCGATCAGAAGCGGGCTGATGCCCTGGGGATGCTCGACCTCACCAGGCCGATCCGCACCTATTCGATGGGTGACGGCATTTGGCCCGGCTATCCCGCCTATAGCACTCGGGAGTTCGCCCAGCGGCTGGTTATTTCGGGGTACGAGCCCGGCGAGGGGTTCGAGGGGGAGATCGTCGGCGGCACCGAGGGGAGGGGGCCGTCCAAGATGAGCTACTCCGAGGAGCGGGTGTCGTACACATTCAACATGAGCACCAAGATCAACGGATTCACCCACGCCGCCGTTGACGGCACCTTCTACAACGGCCACCGGGGAACCGATCTGGCTCGCACCGAGGGGGTGACCGCCATGGACGTGCCCTCGTGGGGGGCGCCCCTGCTCACCCGGGGCCTGATGATCGACATAGCCGCCCAGGTGGCCGCCACCACCGGTGATGTGGAGGCGAATCAGGCCGGGCTGCCCCGGCTCATGGACCGCCACCGCATCACCGTCGAGCAGATGGAGGGGGCCTGCGAGCGCCAGGGTCTGCCCGCTCCGGAGCCGGGCGACGCCCTGTGCCTGCGCACCGGGTGGATAAGCCTCACCCGCGAAGACCCCGAGCGGTTCCTCGCCGGGTCGCCCGGTCCGTGGATCGCCGAGAACAAGTGGCTGGCCTCCCACCGCCCGGCGCTGGTGTCCACCGACAGCTGGATGTGGGGGGTTCTCGATGTCGAGGCCACCGAGGGGTGGATGTCGGCCGGCCACCAGCTCATGCTGGTGAAGGAGGGCATCCATTTGGGCGAGTCGCTGAGCTGCGAGGAGGTCGCCGCCGCCGGAGTGGACCGATTCGTGTTCTGCCACTCTCCGTTCCGGGCCCAGGGGTCAACGTCGTGCTCGTCACCCCCCATGGCCATCGCCAACCCGCCTGAGGAGGCACCATGAGTTTGTTCGAGGGATCACCCCTGGCCGGCAAAGTGGCCTTGGTCACGGGAGCCAGTAGGGGCATCGGCAAGGGCTGTGCCCTGGAGCTGGCCGCCGCGGGGGCTGCGGTCTATGTCACCGGTCGCACCACCGGTGCCGGCCAGCACCCGCTGCCGGGCACGGTGGGGGCCACCGCGGAGGAGATTGCCGCCGCGGGAGGCACCGCGGTGGCTGTGGCCTGCGACCACCGCGACGATGACGCCGTGCGGGCGATGTTCGACCAGATTGCCGCGGAACACGGCCGCTTGGACGTGTTGGTGAACAATGCCTTCGCCATTCCCGACGAGCTGACCGCCATGCTGCCCTTCTGGGAGGTGCCCATCTCCAACTGGGATGACATGATGGACGTGGGCACCCGTTCGGCCTATGTGGCCTCGGTACTGGCCGCCCCGGTGATGATCGACCGAGGCGACGGGTTGATCGCCAACGTCAGCTCTTCGGGGGCGGTCGAATACGCCTGGCACGTGGCCTACGGGGTGGGCAAGTGCGCCCTCGACCGCATGACCGCCGACTGTGCCCGCGAGCTCCGGGACACCGGGGTGTCGATGGTTTCGGTGTGGCCGGGGTTCGTGCGCACCGAGCGCATCGACGTGGCCGTCGACTCTGGGGTTGAACTGCCGCCGAGCCTGGACCTGTCGGCGGCCGAGTCGCCCCGGTTCACCGGCCGGGCGGTGACCGCCCTGGCCATCGATACCGACCGGTCCCGATTCACCGGCCAAGCGGTCTCGGCCCGAGAAATGGCCGATTCCTATGGGTTCACCGACATCGACGGTCGCCTGCCCGCCGGCCCCCTCCACGACCGCACCGGCTAGCGGGGGGAGCGACTGATGACCGCCGTGGACCCGTTCGCCATCGAGGTGCCCGATGAGGTGCTCGACGACCTGCACCGCCGCTTGGATGCAACCCGGTGGTTCGATCCTCTGCCCGGCGCCGGGTGGGACGAGGGCACCGATCTGGACTACCTCAGGGAGCTGTGCCGCTACTGGCGCCACGACTACGACTGGCGGGCCGTCGAGGCCCAGTTGAACCTATTCCCCCAGTACACCACCACCATCGACAACCAGAGGCTGCACTTCATCCACGCCCGCAGCCGCAATCCCGATGCCTTGGCTCTGGTCATCCACCACGGGTGGCCGGGGTCGATCACCGAGTTCGCCAAGGTAATCGAGCCGCTTCGGGAGCATTTCCACGTGGTGTGCCCGTCGCTGCCCGGCTACGGCTTCTCCGGCCCCACGTCAGAGGTGGGCTGGACGCCCCGGCGCATGGCCGCGGCCTCACTGGAGCTGATGGGCCGCTTGGGCTATGAGCGGTTTGGCGCCCAGGGCGGGGACTGGGGGGCGATGGTGACCGCCCAGATGGCCCTGCAAGCCCCTGAGCGGCTGGTGGGCATCCATCTGAACTTGGCCATCGCTCCCGAGCCCCCTCCGGGAGCGGTGCGGGATCTCACCGACGAGGAGAAGGCCGATAGGGCCGAGGGCGGGGCCCGCAACCGGGTAGAGCGGGGCTACCGGGAACAGCAGGCCACCCGCCCGCAGTCGCTGTCGGTGGGGCTGAACGACTCCCCAGCCGGGCTGGCTGCCTGGATCATCGAGAAGTTTCTGGTGTGGAGCGATATCGGCCCCGACAACGACATAGAGGCCAGCTTCACCAAGGACGAGCTGCTCACCAACGTGATGGTGTACTGGGTGACCGGCACCATCGCCTCGGCCAACCGGCTGTACTACGAGACCCGGGTGGGCGGGCGGGGTTCCTCGGCCCCCGACCGCCAGGTGGAGGTGCCCACCGCCTATGCCCGCTTCCCCGGCGACGGCATCCGCCCGGCCCGACCCTGGGTGGAGTACTGGTACAACATCGTCCGCTGGACCGAGATGCCCCGTGGCGGCCACTTCGCCTCCCTCGAAGCCCCCGACCTGTATATCGCCGACGTCTCCGACTATTTCGGCTCTTTGGCCTGATCCCTTCCGGCCTGATCCCATCCGGCTTGAGCCTGTTTGCTTTGGGAGCGGCTACTGGGGTGTGGTGAACTTGCCGCCGTGCCCCAGTTGCATGATGTCGATTACACCCTCGAGTACCCCTACACCCGCACCACCGGGCCAGTCATCGGCCCGTTTCTGACCGGTTTGCGCGACGGGCGCATCCTCGGACAGCGGTGCGGCGACCGGGTGCTGTGTCCGCCCATGGAGTTCGATCCGGACTCCTTCGCCACCCTGGAGCCCGACCTCGTGGAGGTTGGCCCCGGCGGGGAGGTGGTGAACTGGACGTGGGTGGGCGAGCCCTCGGCCAAGCACCCCTTCGACCGGCCCTGCGGCTTTGCCTTCATCAAGTTGGACGGGGCCGACACCGCCCTCGTGCATGCGGTGGACACCGGGGGCGACCCCGAGGCCATGAGCACCGGCATGAGGGTGCGGGCCCAATTCCGCGACGAGCGCCACGGCTCCATCGCCGATGTGTACTTCGTGCCCGAGGCCGATGCCGCCGAGCAGGTGATCGGACAGGGCGACGATCCGGTGACCATCACCGAGCACCTCATTGGTTTGCGCATTGCCGAGCCGCTCTACCCCCATCGGGCCCGGTTCGCCGAGGGGCTGCTGGACGGCAAGATCATCGGCCAGCGAAGCCCGGTCACCGGCAAGGTGTACGTGCCCGGCCGGGGCTACGACAACATGTCCCGGGTGCTGATGAGCGAGGCCGACGAGGTGGAGGTGTCCGACGTGGGCACCGTGGTGGCGTTCACCGAGCTGAACCCGGTGCAGTACTACGGCCAGACCGAGACCGAGCCCTACGTGCGGTGCTCCATCCTGTTCGACGCGACCGACCAGCCGGTGATCGGCATCGACATCCGCGACATGACAGTGGACGAGATGCGGGTGGGGATGAGGATGCGCTGCATATGGCGTGATCCCGAAGAACGGTCGGTGACCGACATCGACAACCGTTACGGCAACATCCCCGAGACGGTGTACGCCCGGTTCGAGCCCACCGGCGAGCCCGACGTACCCGCCGACGAGCTCAAGGAGCACTCATGGTAAGCCTGGCCGAAGACGTGGCCATCGTCGCGTTCGAGCAGACCCCGTCCTACGCCCACTTCAACGACAGCGAGCCGGCCATGATCATGCCGTGCGTGAACTCGGTGGTCGAGCAGGTGGGAATGGACCGCCACGACATCGACTTCACCATCGCCGGGAGCTGCGACTACCTGTCGGGGATGCCGTTCGCCTTCGTCATGAATATCGACGCGGTGGGGGCGTGGCCGCCGGTTTATGAGAGCCATGTGGAGATGGACGGCGCCTGGGCCCTGTTCGAGGGGTTCGTGCGGCTCCAGTCGGGCGACATCGACACGGTGCTGGTATCAGGTTCGGGCAAGTGCTCGCCGGGCAGCTACCGGGAGGCGTTCTCGCTCCAGACCGATCCCTACGTGCACGCCCCCATTGGATTGGACCCCCGGACCCAGGCCGGGTTCCAAGCCCAGGCCCTGATCGCCGCGGGCAAGGCCACCGAACAGGATTTTGCCGAGGTGGTCTCTCGCAGCCATGCCAGCGCCAAGAACAACCCCTACGCCCAGCTCAGCGGAGATCTGTCGGTGGACGATCTGCTGGCCGAGCCCTACTTGCAGCAGCCGCTGCGCAGCCACGACTGCCCGCCGACCAGCGACGGGGCCGCGGCCATGATCATCGCCCGCGCCGACAAGGCTCGGGAACTGTGCGACAACCCGGTGTGGATTCGGGGTATCGACCATCGCATTGAGTCGCACCACCCCACGTTGCGGGATCTCACCGACTCGCCGTCGGTGCGCATTGCCGCCGAGCGGGTGGGCCTTCACGACGGACGGGTAGACATCGCCGAGCTCACCGTGACCTACAGCCCCGAGGAGATCATCCTGCGCAATGCCCTCGGCCTCAACGGCGGCACCGCGGTGAACCCGTCGGGCGGGCCGCTCACCGGTAGCCCGTTCATGGCGGTGGGGCTCACTCGGGTGATCGAGTTGGCCCGGGCCATTAGCAACGGCGATGGACGTCGAGGGGTGGCCCACGCATCCAGCGGGCCGGCCCTGCAACAGAACCTGCTTTGCGTCTTGGAAGGAGATGGATAATGGCCCCTCGACCATGTGCGGTACTGGGAATCGGCCAGACCAAGTACAAGCGGCGCCGCGACGACCTGACCCTGGACGGTTTGGTGCGCGAGGCCGTGTTGCGAGCATTGGAAGACGCCGGCGCCACCTTTGACGACATCGATGCCATCGTGATCGGCAAGGCGCCCGACGCCCTTGAGGGGGTCATGATGCCGCTGCTCAGCCTGGCCGACGCGCTGGGGGCCATCGGCAAGCCCATCCACCGGGTGCACACCGCCGGGTCGGTGGGGGCGTCTACTGCCATCTCCGCGGTGAATTTGGTGGAGTCGGGCATGTACGACACCGTTTTGACCGTCGCCTATGAGAAGCAGTCGGAGGGCAACGCCACCTGGGCGCTGTCGGGCGGCAAGAGCGGCGGCCAGGGCGCGGGCGGCACGTTTGCCCCGTGGATCCGCAACTACATCGCCCGATCGAAGGCCCCTGAGCACATCGGCTGGATGGTGGCGGTGAAGGACCGGCTCAACGCCCTCAAGAACGAGTACGCCCACCTGCACCTGCCCGACATCTCCATTGAGAAGGTGCGGGAGTCGCCCATGCTGTGGGATCCGCTCCACTTCCTGGAGTCGTGCCCCTCTTCGGATGGCGCGGCGGCCATGGTCCTGGGCAACGACGACATTGCCAAGAAGTCGGGCCGGCCGCCGGCCTGGGTCATCTCCCACGCTAAGCGCACCGAGTTCGGCCAGTTCCCCGGGCGCGACACGGTGCGGCCCCAAGCCGGGGTGGAGTGCTCCGAGGCCCTGTATCGCAAGGCGGGAATCACCAATCCCCGAGAGCAGATTGACTGCGCCGAGCTGTACGTGCCGTTTTCGTGGTACGAGCCCATGTGGTTGGAGGGACACCTCATCGCCGAAGAGGGCGAGGGGTGGAAGATGACCGATGCGGGCGACACCAAGTTGGGTGGATCGTTCCCGGTGAACATGTCGGGCGGCGTTTTGTCGTCCAACCCCATCGGGGCGTCGGGCATGATCCGCTGTTTGGAGGCGGCCAGTCAAGTGCGGGGCACTGCCGGCGAATACCAGGTACCGGGGGCCAAGATCTCCATCGGCCATGCCTATGGCGGCGCTGCCCAGTACTACGCCATGTGGATGGTGTCATCTGAGCTCAACCCGGAGCTCTAGCGGTGCCCGGCATCGCTGAGGGTCGGGTGGTGGTGATCACCGGAGCGGCCCGGGGGTTGGGCCGGGCCCACGCCCTGGAGTTCGCCGCCGAGGGGGCCAGAGTGCTGGTGAACGACTTGGGGGTGGATCGCGACGGCTCCGGCGGGGCCTCGGAGCCGGCCCAGGAAGTGGTGGCCGAGATCCGGGCCATGGGCGGCGAGGCCGAGGCCAACGCCGCCGATGTGGCCGACTGGGACCAGGCCGAGGCCATGATTGCCCAGGCCGTCGGCACTTGGGGCCGCCTCGACACGCTGGTGTGCAACGCCGGCTTCTTGCGCGACCGGATGCTGGCCAACATGAGCGAGCCGGAATGGGACGCCATCATGCGGGTCCACCTCAAGGGCCATTTCGCGCCGGCCCGCCACGCGGTGGCCCACTGGCGGGACCGGTCCAAAGCCGGCGAGAACGTGCAGGGGCGGCTGATCAACACCAGCTCCGGGGCCGGGCTCTTGGGATCGATCGGCCAGGGCAACTACGCCGCGGCCAAGGCCGGGGTAGCGGCGCTGACCGTTCAGCAGGCTGCTGAGTGGGGCCGCTACGGGGTGACGGCGAACGCCATCGCCCCCGACGCCCGCACCCGCATGACCGCAGGGATCATGTATACCGAGGAGGCCCCCGACGGCTGGGACGACAAAGACCCGGCCAATGCCTCACCGCTGGTGGTATGGCTGGGGTCGGACGCCTGCGACGTGACCGGGCGGGTGTTCGAGATCGCCGGCGGGGCGCTCAACGTGTGCGACGGCTGGCAGCACGGCCACGTTGTGGATGTGGGCCGAAAGTACGCCGCCGCCGAGGTGGGCGACGCAGTACACGCTTCCATTGCTGGTTCGCCCGAGCCGGCGCCGGTGTACGGCGCTAGCTGAGCTTTAGCTCGGTATCTCCCTGAACGGGATGCCTTTGTCCACCCGGATGTCGGGGGGCAGCCCTAGGACCTTTTCGCCGATGGTGTTGCGCTGGATGTTGTCGGTGCCGCCGCCGATGCGCGATGCCCACTGGCCCAAGAACTCGTATTGCCAGCGCCCCTCGTCTCGGGCGCTGTCCCCGTGGAGCATCCCGGCGGCCCCGCTCATGGCCATCACCAAGTCGCCCATCTCGCCAAAGTGAAGAGAGATGGCCAGCTTCATGGTGGAGCTCTCGGGCCCAGGCAGCTCCCCGCGGCTGGCTGCGGTCCGCACCCGATACCCCTGATACTTCAAGACCTCCATGCGGGTGTAGGTCTTGGCCAGCTCCTGGCGGATGACCGGATCGCGGTCGGTGCCGGTCTGCTGGGCCAGCTTCACCAACTCATTGAAGCGGGTACGGGCGTTGGATCCGCCTATCAGGGCCCGCTCGTTGGACAGTGTTGTCATGATGGGTCCCCAGCCGGTGTTGACCCCGCCCAGGATGTTCTCGTGGGGAATCCTCACATCCGACAGGAAGACTTCGTTGAAGTGGGCGGCGCCGGTGATCTGCACCAGCGGGCGCACCTCGATGCCGGGGGTGTTCATGTCCACCAGGAAGTAGGTGATGCCCCGGTGCTTGGGCTGGTCGGGGTCGGTGCGGGTCAAAAGGATGCCCCAGTCGCTGTACTGGGCGCCCGAGGTCCACACCTTCTGGCCGTTGACCACCCATTCGTCGCCGTCGCGCACTGCGGTGGTCCGCAGCCCGCCGAGGTCTGATCCGGCCACCGGCTCGGAGAACAGCTGGCACCACACCTCCTCGCCCTTGAGCATGGCGGGCAGGAACCGCTCCTTTTGGGCGTCGGCGCCGTGGGCGATGATGGTGGGGCCGGCCATGCCGATGCCCACCGCGAACACCCCGGTGGCCGCCACCCGCTTGGCCTCCTCCTCCTTGAAGATGCCCTCCTGGATGCCGCCCAGGCCCTTGCCGCCGTACTCGGCGGGCCAGGTGATGGATCCCCAGCCGCCGTCGTACTTGGTGCGCTGCCACGACTTGCACCGGTTCACATAGGCCATCTCGACATCGGGGTCCGAGATAGTCATGGCCGTCTGGTCTCGGGGGCCGCCCCCATCGGCGGGGAGGTTGGCGTCCAGCCACTCAATGCACTCGGCTCGAAAGGCCGCTTCTTGGAGAGTCTCGTCGAAATCCATGCCGCGTTGATGGTAGCCAGAGGGCTTTGGGCAGGCCCCACCGGACGGGGCACAACCGAGGGCGTATTCGCCTCCATTCGGGCTCAGAAGGCCGGGGATGGTTCAATGATGGCCGTGAAATTCTCCATGATCTTTGAAGCCCAGATGGCCGATCCGTCTCGTGAGACCGAGCAGCAGGTCATCCGCGATTGCGTGGAGCAGGCGGTGTTGGCCGAGGAAGTGGGGTTCGACCGGATCTGGGCCGTGGAGCACCACTGCCTGAAGTGGTACGCCCACATGAGCGCCCCGGAGATCTTCTTGACCTGGGTGGCGGCCCGCACATCGCGCATCCGCATCGGCCACGGGGTGGTGTGCATGCCGTTCGGCTACAACCATCCTCTGCGGGCGGCAGAGCGCATCGCCATGCTCGATGTGCTGTCGGGCGGGAGGCTGGATGTGGGCGCGGGCCGGGGGGCCACCCTCCAGGAGATGTCGGCGTTCGGGGTCAAGCCCGAGGACACCTACGCCCAGGTGGAGGAGTCGCTGCGGATCATCTCCAACTGCTGGCGGGACGAGGAGTTCGAGTGGGAGGGCCTGCTCGACATCTCGCCTCACCCGATCCTGCCCCGGCCGGTGCAGGATCCCCACCCGCCGCTGTATCTGGCCTGCACCAAGGTGGACACCGTGAGGCTGGCCGCCGAGCTGGGCATCGGGGCCCTGGTGCTGGGGTTCGCCGGCGCCGATGAGATCCGGCTGATGAAGGAGACCTACGACGAGGCCATCGCCACCCGCACCGGGGAGCGGTTTGTGAGCGATCATCCCAACGACTGGTTCTCGGCGCTGTGCCCCACCACGATCCTCGACGACCGGGACGAGGCGTTCCGCATCGGGGCCCGGGGCCAGCGGTTCTTCGCCGAGGCCATCATGCACTGGAACCTGGGCACCCCCCCGCCCAGGGCCGGATCAGCCGACGAGGACACCGCCGCGGCCATCGACGAGGCGGTGGGCAACGTCCACGCCAAGATCAGCGAGATGAACATCCCGCTCAGCCCCAACGCCACCAGCACGTTCAACGTAGAGCACGCCTACGGCAACTACGAAGACGCCATCCGCTACGTGAGCGAGCTCGAGGCCATCGGCTGCGACGAGATCATGTGCATGATCCAAATGGGCACCATCCCCCAAGAGGTCATGCTCGAGACCATCCGCCAATTCGGCCACCACGTGATTCCTCACTTCCGCGCTATGGAGCCTCAGTCGCACGTTGCCGTTTGATATTTACTGAAATTACTCAGTTTACTTCTGCGTTCAGCGAGCCTTGCTGGTATCATCGCCTCATGGCGACGCTGGTTGACAAAAAAACACCGACTCTTGAAGATGCTGCCCGCGCCGCTGAGGCGATAGCTGAGTATGATCCGCTCATCGTGCGCGTGGTGGTGTTCGGGTCGGTCGCCAAAAAGACTCAGCAACCCGGCTCCGACATCGACATCATCGTGGTCGCCGGCACATCTCGGCCGTCAGCCAAAGATCGCCGGGCGACCGAGTACGCCCTGCGCCAAGCGGCTGAAACCACCTGTGGGATCAAATGCGAGGTGATCCTCACCACTATCGGCGAATGGGAGTGGAGCTTGGAGCATGCCCGTTCCTCCGTTTTCGGAGAAGCGCACGCCCACGGCATCACCCTCGTGCAGCGCCCCTGCCCACCTCCGGCCCCCTGTGCCGAGGAGATCGCCGTGCTGCGAGACGACTGGGGCCTCGCCCTCAAGGACCTTGAAGAGGCCCACCGCAAGAATCAGGAGCTGGTCAGAATCCTCAAATCCATCCCCGGCGAGACAGCCGAAGGCGGGTGGTTGCCTGCCGACCGCGACAACACCTATGAGTCTGCGCTCGAATCCGCCCACATGAGCATCGAGAAGAGCCTGACCGCGCTGGGCCGGCTCCACCTTCGCCGACATCTCGACAGCCATCACGACATCGACGCCATGGCCGGCAAGCTCCGCTCAACCCCGTCGGGCCCTTTCGTCGATGGCGTGCTGGACACGCTTGACACCGCCGAGCGCGACGGCACCCACACCAACTGGAGGTTCGCCCCCTATCTGGGGCAGTCGGACTCATTCCAGCAGATGATCACCCCCAACAACACCGCCGCCCACATACGCGCCGCCGCTGATCTCCTAGAGCACGCCCTTGCCGCCACCGCCAAATCCGCCCTGCGCCCCACCCCAATCCCCACCGATGCCGCCGCCACCCTCAACCGCTGTGCGGAGCCCATCGACTACCTCCGCCCCCACGCCACCCCCGACTACCTGCAAACCGGGGCTCTGTTGCCGACCATCGCTGGGTAGCTGCCCCAGGTTGCTGACATGGCCTGGGTCCTCGCAATGGCCATTACGATTGAGGAGTTGGTCTGGTCCGCTTAGCGACTCACGAACGGGTAGACCTCGAATGAAATGATGTGGACGTAGCGGTAGTCTCTGTCGATTCGAAAAGAAACTGCCAAGGTGCTTCCACCGTAGGTTGACGATGGGCCAATGCGGCAGTGCCACTCGCCAACATGATCTTTGTTGGCAGGTACATCGAAGGGGTCGATAACCACCCGCTGCACAAACTTGACGATGGTCAGGGCGTCCGCATCATTCAGAGACTTGCGCGTGATGAAGTCGTCGATTCGCGCGCTGGCGTTCGTCTGCCACGGTCGGGAGGCCATTGGGCGTTAGCCGGGGAAGTGTTTGGCGATGACTGCGTCGAGGGCGCCCGGTGGATCGGGCACGAATTCTGTGTTGTCGCGGATGACCGCGACGTGCTCTCTCATTTGGCGCACCCAGTCGGGCTCGGTGCTGAAGTAATCGACAAGTGATTGGTGGGAGATCACCTGGTTGGCGATGTTCTGACCCTCATCTGTGACCTGACACCAAGGGTCTTCGGTATGGGTGGCTTTGATGAGGTCCGTCCCGCTCATCTTGCCGAATCGGCTGACGACGTTTGCAGCGATGTCGCGGACGCTTTCGGGCAACGCCCCACTGGAGCGGGATGAGCGGCCAATCTTGTCCAAGATTCGGTACTTGCGGTTGCGCCAGAGTCGAGCAACCACTGGACCCAGTTCCCACGCCTCGATGTCTTCGGCAAAGGCAGGCCCCTGCTCCCACGCGAGGTGGTACCCCTGCACGTAGTAGAGCAGCTTGTGCAGCTTCACTTCTCCTACTCCCGGCAAGCGTCGCTCTATCTCCAAAGCCACATCTCGAGCCGACGCGACCCCAGCTCTTGCCATTGCGCTCCTCTCATCCACCGATTGCATCCAGTCTAACGATGCCCAGTGACAGCTTTCGGCTCGCCGGCATCCCCCGCTTCCGGGCCGAGGGATCTGAAGGACTGAAGCTCCGCAAGCACACCCGCATTCTAGAAGACGCCATTCCCCTGCGAGCACAGCCGACGCTGGTCACGTTGAGGCCATCCTCGGCGCTTCCCAAGAGCTCCGCGAGTTCGTCGGCTTGCGGGCACCATCATTTGAGTACCCCATGTGAACCTAGGAGAATGCTGCTTTCCGAGCGGAATCTCGCTCGGTGCCTGTTACGATCATGGTGTGAGCGATGCCGCAGCCTCCTTGCCTTTAGGGGATCTGGATGCTGCCGCTTCGTCTAAAGATCGGAATGAGTGGTCTGACCACAACATCCCCAAGACCGGCCCCGGCAATGGTGACTCTCGGCTCACTCCAGAAGGACGCGCTGCACTGCTTGCTCTGGTTGAGAACGACGATCTAGGGAAATACCTAGACGACGTTTGCAGCGACGATTCCGACTTAGACCAGTAGCAACCGGACTTCTCCGTGATTATTGGCGACGAGTACGCCATCATTCTCGCGGCCGCAGGTGCTTTGCCCCCTCAACTAAGAAGCGAGCCCCTACTGACTGTCCCGGCAGCGGTAGCCCGGTTGAAGCGAAGTCCAGAGCGTGCCCGACGAGGTGCCGCACTAGGACATGGCAGCATTGCAAGGCTTCTCTCGTCACTGCCTCCTGATGCCGCCAACGCCATCATCGACCCGGAGGTTGGACTGTATGGCGTAGCTACTAGAGCACAGATCGGACGACATGTGGAGATGGCAAAGCAGGAGGCGGCGACGCTCGGCATTCCTCTAGGTGAGTATGCCGCTCAGTTTGCAGGCGCGGCCAAGCGGTTCGAATCCGACATCTGGGTGGGCTATGACCGAAACATCCCCAGGTGGGCCCAGGAGGGCGTCGTCCTTGAGGGGGTGCGATGGTGCCGTATTGGCAAGTTGCATCAACTCCCGTCAACCGATCCTCGGTAATCCGATCCTGGTGCGGGTGATTGGCAGAGCGCCTGCTGGAACTTGTACTCCTTCATCTCAGCCAAGGTTCGTTTCCGAAGCCCTGCGATCCGCTCCGCGGCACCAGGCCGGGCAGCGACCTGCCTATGCAGTTGCCGATAGCTCTTGGTTGAGGGCATGTCGTACATCCTACGGTTCGCCTTGACCTGCGCTTAGTGGCGTTCTGGGCCCACTACCAGGGTATTTCCAACTTCCGCAGGGTAATTCTACAAAGCACTTGATAAGAGCAATAGCGGCTAGTACCTTCCAATCATGCCGTCGAGCTGTGACCCACGAAGTGTAACTGCTCTGCGGCTGCTGAGAGATCAGGCGCTGCCGGAACTATCCAACGCAGTTGGGGCAATGATCCAGCATGGCCAGAGAGGGGATGGGATTCGGTTTGTAGAATCTGGCGACAGAGTCATGGACATATGCATGAAAATCACTAAGAAGACAGAACAAGTGCTAGAGAGTAGATATGGATGTCGATCCGGTTAGCACTACCCGTCGGGGTGTTGCCCCGGCCTTCATTGAAGAATCAGCGCAATTGCGGCACCACCAGCGTCTTCCAAATGTCGTCGGGGCACTGCCCCGACCTTCATTGGGCTTTTTTCGTCAAACTGTCACAGGCGTGAGAGAAGATGAACGCAGTCTCAAGAGACCAAAGCGAAAGGAAAAAGTTATATGTCTGAACTGACCTACGAGAGGCTGCGGGATGCGGTGGCGGGAGGATCCGTTGCACTGAGGTCCCGGACGGAGCTTCAACCCGCGGACGGGCAAGGGGGGAAGGTGTTTCCGCCTACCTATGAGGTGAACGCTGAGCACAAGTACGCCGTTGAGACTCGCCGGGTTGGTGACCGTGAGGTGCAGACGGTCCTTTTGGACTCGGTGGCATCTCAAGCGAACCGTGCCGAGTTGGCTCTGTTGGAGGGCTGGGAGGCTGGTGAGCTGAGATTTCCAGTCCCTTACGTCGACTTCTCGACGGAGAATGGTGAGTTCGACGACGTTGGCCGGTTGACTGTGTTGGAAGCACCTCACCGGCTCGCTGATGCGATCTTCCGCGACAGTCTCCTTGACGGCACGCTATTCCGACTTTCTGAGGTAGGTCGAGCAATTACCGACGCGCAGCCTCGCAACGCCACCGCACTGTTTCGGTATGCCCCCACTGCGCTGCTGTTCGGCCAGTGGGACTCCACTGGCCCTAAAGGCGGTCTGGGGTCCAAGTTCCAACGGGCATATGTGTCGGAAATCGTCGGCCACGATGTGCAGATAGGGCGCAAAGTCGGCAGTCGGTTGGATCCGCTTCAGATTGTCAAGGGAGCGGCTGTGGTCTACGAACACCAAGATTCGGAGGAAAGCTGGACGCTGGATGAGACCGAGGCGGCGGTGGAAAAGGATAAGCCGAAGGTCGTCGGCAATGAGGGGAAACCATCCGAGATCAACCACGGGAATATCACTCCCAGCATCGATGCAGTATCAGGCGGCGTAACGATTTCGACCGCGGTTCAGACAACCGTGATCTCGCTCGCCGCACTTCGCCGTCTGCGGTTTGCCGGCTACACCCGAGAGGCAGAAGCCGCAGCACGGACAGCGGTTGCCGCGCTAGGAGTGGCTGCTCTGGTCTTGCAGCACGAAATGGATCACGACCTACGGTCCCGTTGCCTATTGATCCCGCAGCATTTGCCACGCATCGAACTGGTTGGTCGCGATGGCGCAGCGCCAAAGAGTGTCGAAGTCGACCGCGATGCCGCAGCTCAGATTCTGGCCCAGTCTGCACAGGTATCGGCTGATCTGGATTTGGGGTGGGAGACTGCCGAGATCAAGCTCCAGCCAGCTCCCAAGCTGCTTGAGCTACTCCGGCGCAGTCGTGAGGTTTCTGCACGCGAGACTCCGGGGGAGTGATCTGTGCTTGCCGTTGAGGTTAACTTCCTCACTGGCCGGTTCGTGGCTACCTCGCACAACGACCGAGAGGCCAGTGAGTGGCCGCCGCACCCAGCCAGGTTGTTCTCAGCCCTCGTTGCCGGCTGGGCCGAAGCTGGTGAAGATGATTCCGAGCGTGAGGTTCTGGAATGGCTGGAAGCTCAACCAGCCCCATCTCTTGCGGCCTCAGAGGCTGATCCCCGCAGGGTCGTGAGCTACTTCGTGCCGGTCAACGACACCAGGATCATCAGTGGAGCTTGGTATGAGCGCCGCAGCCAGAATATCGACAAGCTGGAAGATCAATTCGATTCCGAACTCGAGCAATCAGGCGGTGAACTGACCAAGAAGGCCGAGCGGACCCGCGACAAGATTCAGAAGGAGCTAGACGTCGATGGCCAAGTGTCCAATGCAGGGACGACATCGGCTAAGTCGGCTCTGGAACTGCTGCCTGATGGTAGAGGCAAGCAGGAACGGCACTTTCCGTCGGTCACCCCAATCGAACCGCGGGTGACCTTCATTTGGCCAGATGCCCACTGCTCGGAGGCAACGAGGAACTCGTTGGACAACTTGCTCAAAAGGGTCACCCGCATTGGGCACTCATCATCTCTGGTGTCATGTTGTCTAGTCGGCGAACCGCCTACCCCAAACTGGATCCCAGGATCAGGCCGCCAGGTTCTTCGATGCACTGGCCCTGGGCAGCTAGCGGCATTGAGAGAGAGGCACCGACAGCACCAGGCCATCAAGCCAAGGTCACTCCCATTTTCTGCGGTCCGCTACGGCGAAGTGGCAGATGAGGTTGGGTTGCTGCCTTCGCTGCTTCCAGACACGGCAGGAGAGTGGATCGTCTTCGAGTTTCTTGCGCGGTCGCGGCGATTTCCTGCTTCGCGAACCTTGGAAATCGCCTCCGCAATGCGGGCGGCCATCATGTCCTATGCCGAGGATCCAATTCCCGAAGGCCTAAGCGGTCATCAACCTGCCGGAAGCCCGACTCGGGAACCGCATGTGGCTTTTTTGCCGCTGCCCTATGTGAGGTTCGAGCACGCCGACGGCAGAGTCATGGGACTAGCAGTGTCTCTGCCGGGATCTTTGACCGATGAGTCCCGGCGAGCGACCCTGCGGGCGATCGGCCGCTGGGAGCAACAGAGCGACTCGGGGCCATTAGTCCTCACCCTAGGTAGCAAGGGGCTAATTCAGATCCAGCGCAAGAGCGGTCCGATTGACCTCGTGACAATCAGGCCAGAGCTTTGGAGCAAGCCTTCCAAGCAGTGGGTGTCAACCACCCCGATTGCCTTGCCCACCCATCCGGGGCCACTGAGTAAGGGGAGCGCTGCTGCTCGTTCTAAGGCCTGGGACCGAGCGGAACTGGCAGTGGTCGCTTCTTGTCGTCATGTTGGGCTTCCAGAGCCAGCCCAGGTCGAGGTGTCGTTCGATCCTTTCGTTCGAGGCGCTAAGTCAGCCTCAGATTTCCCGACATTTCGCCAGCGAGGCCGTGATGGCAAGCCAGTTGCTCGTCGGCTCCTGCATGCCGCGTTGAGATTCGATCAGCCAGTCCAAGGGCCTCTGATGCTGGGAACCGGGCGCTTCCTGGGTCTTGGTCTGATGCGACCAGTGAGTGAATCGGAAATTGCCCGAGGCGAGGCAGTAGGCGATGAGTGAGCTGACGGCAGAGGACTTTTCTGTCTACTTCCAGCAGGTCCATGGCCGAAGTCCGTTTCCATGGCAGCAGCGCCTCACTACCCAAGTGCTCAGCGACGGTCAATGGCCAGATGTCATTGATCTGCCCACTGGAACCGGCAAGACCGCGGTGCTCGACACGGCGATATTCGCTTTGGCTGCTCGTCCCGAACTGTTTCCACGTCGAGTGGTTTTCGTCATCGACCGGAGGATCGTTGTCGACCAGGTTGTTCAACGTGCCCAGACAATTCAAGAGAAGATTCAAGAGGCCTCGACCCCGATACTGGCGAGCATCAAAGAGCGCCTGGGAGACATAAGTGGAGAGTCACCACTGGGGGTAGTGGCCTTGCGAGGCGGAATCCCTATCGACGGAGAGTGGGCCCGTCGTCCCGACGAGCCCTGGGTGATGGTGTCCACTGTGGACCAATACGGGTCCCGGCTGTTGTTCCGCGGCTATGGAGTTAGCCCGAAGATGCGTCCGGTACACGCTGGTTTGGCTGGCAACGACTGTTTGGTGGTTCTCGATGAGGTCCATTTGAGCCGGGCATTTGCCGCGACATTGCAGGAAGTGGGAAGTCTCAGCACCAATGGTGATCTTCCCCGGAGATTTCATGTAGTCGAGATGTCGGCAACGCCGACGAATTCCAACGGAAAACGGTTTGAGTTGACCGAAGCAGACTTGGAAGGCTCCGCTGAACTTCATCGTCGTGCCAAGGCTGCTAAGTCGGCCAAGCTGCATGACGCCGGACCGAAGCCTCCGCATGTAGCGATTCCAGCTTCCGTAAAGAAGATTCTGAAATCTGAGCTTGATCCGACGATTCACAGTGTGGGTGTGATCGTCAATCGGGTACGAACGGCCCGTGAAATCCATCGGGAGCTATTGGAGGCCGGGTACTCAGCGCATCTGATTACTGGGAGAATGCGGCCGCTCGACAAGGCAAGGTCGCTTGAAACGATTGCTGCGATAGTCGATCCAGACAAGCGGCCAGGTGGCGAGGGTCTGACTGTGGTAGTCGCTACTCAGGCCATCGAAGTCGGTGCAGATTTCAGCTTCGATGCGTTGATCACCGAGGCTGCTCCCATCGATAGCTTGCGGCAGCGATTCGGCCGGCTGGACCGACGGGGAGCACTTGCCGCGCAGACCGGGGAACCGGCAAAGGCCTGGATTATCGGGGCCAAGGCGGCGCTCAGCCCTACGCGACCAGATCCCATTTACGGCGACTCGGCCCGAACCACGTGGGAGGAGCTACAGGAGCTGGAAGGGTTCGATTCCATCGACTTCAGCCCACGTCCTGAGTCGCCACATCATTTCCCCGAAGAGTGCTACGCCCCATCAGCTCAGGCGCCGCTACTTCTTCGGAGCTACATGGACGCATGGGTCCAGACTTCTCCTGAGCCAGTCGTACAACCTGCTGTTGATTGGTTCTTGCACGGGATCGAACGTGAGCCACAAGTTGCAGATGTGAATATCGCCTGGCGCTACGACCAAACTCTGGATGCACTCAAGGCGGTTCCGCTCCGTCCGGCTGAATTCCTTCAAGTCCCAATCGGCGCAGCGAAAGCCTGGCTTGGAGGAGCAGCTGAGGAAGTGCCAGTTGCTGATGTCAGTGCGAAATCAGAGTCTGATGTGGCTTTTGGAAGCGCTCTGGGAACCGGTTGGCTTCGCTGGCGGGGATTTGACGAAAACCCCGAACCGATTTCGGTAGGCGCAATTCGTCCGGGGGACACTCTCATTGTCGATCCGTTGCGAGGCGGACTCTCCGGCGGTACCTGGGATCCCAATTCAACAAACCCAGTAGAAGACTTGGGAGACGAGGCTCAGGCCGCGTACGGCCAGCGCTACACCATGCGGCTGGACAAACAGCTAATGCCCGAGGACTGGTGGCCAACTCCACCACGCCCGGATGATGAGCAGGGAGCCTTGGAGCCTCTGTCTGAGCGGATCGACCGGTGGCTGGCCGAAGTTGCTGTTCTTCCCGATTTGCTTGAATGGCAGCAGGAAGCTGTCGAGAAGATCAGGAACGGGGTCTTGATCAAGTCGTTGGATGACTACTACGTGCTCACCACCGGGAATGTCGATTTTTCGACGTTGGATGGTTCAGACCAATCATCGTCTTTCACCGGTACGGGTGTCACACTCCGCGGTCATCTAAGAGGAGTCGGGGGGCGGGCTGCCGATTATGGCCGGAGACTTGGCCTGAGTTCAGAGATTCAGGCCGACCTCAAACTCGCCGCCCAGCTCCACGACTTGGGCAAGGTCGACTCTCGTTTTCAAAAACAGATGGTCGGCGATGACGAAGTGCATCTGGCCATGCTCAGTGAGCCTCTAGCCAAGTCACTTCCAGATGCCCGTCCTGAACGTGACAAATGGCCACCCGTTCGACACGAGATCATGAGTGTGGCCTTGGCCCAGTCCAACTCCGAGGTAATGGCTGCTGCCTGCGATCCCGATCTGGTCCTCCACCTCGTTGGCACCCATCACGGGTTTGCCCGTCCTCTTCCGCCGATTAGAGAAGACCTTTGTCCTGAGGTGCTCAAGTTCGATCACGAAGGTATCCCCATGGAAGCGAGCACCGAACTTGTGGAGAGCACACTGGCCTTGGAGATGGCCGACCGTTTCTGGAAATTGGTAGAGCGCTACGGCCATCACGGACTGGCATGGTTGGAAGCCATTCTCCGGCTTGCCGACCACCAACAGAGCGCCGAGGAGGCCAACCAATGAACGGCACTCACCTCACGGGCCTCGAAGGCACGAATCCCCTTGGATTTTTCGCGGCCTTGGGTGTGCAGGTCGCGTTCGAAGGGGAAGGAGAAGTACCTCGTTTGTGGTGGAGTGATGATGTTGTTCCTCACGCCGTGGTGGATGGTTCGTTCAGTATTGAGAACATCGCTTCCCGGGCGATGGAGGTGTTTCCTGCGTGGTTGGAGAGTCCTGCAATAAAAACTGGCCTTGAACCTGCTGGCGATGTGAAGTTCAACGAATGGGACATCACGACCTATCTCGACAATGCGCGACTCGCTGGCCCTAATGCTGGTCTAGCAGCGTGTCTCGTGGCTGAAGGGAGCTTCGACAACAGCAATGCAGCAAAGCCAACCGATCTCTATTTCACAGCCGGACAGCAAAAGTTCTTGAGGATGATCGTGGATATCCTCGAAGGAGTCACAGCAGAAGACCTGGAAATTGGAATAACTGGGCCATGGCCTTATCAGAGCAAGTTGAGTTCCCTCATGTGGGATGTCGCGGACGACAGCAACTACGCCTTGTCAGCCAGCGACCCCTCGAAAGGAAAGAAACTGACCAACCCCGGTGTAGAAGCCCTCGCGATTCTCGGTACCAGCAACTACCCGGTGTTCGGCAGTCCGGGCCGAACACGGACCCAAGGAGCCTCTGGAGGGTGGAAACGCGGGGCTTTCGCATGGCCGATCTGGGCAAGACCGGCGTCGCACAGAACTGTATCTTCTCTGCTTGCTCACTCCACAGGTGCCCAACCGGAATTGAGTACGCGGGCAGACCTGTACCCGTCTTGGGGTATCTCGCAGATCATGCAGTCAGCTATCAGACGCAGCGACCAGGGCGGCTACGGGACGTTCGGTCCCCCAGAGGTGATCTGGTCTCGTGACTGATGTACCTGATCTCGTTCCGGCCAGAATGGTCAACGAGTTCGAGTACTGCCCGCGGCTCTTCTACTTGGAGTGGGTCCAATCTCGCTTCGAAGACAACCCTGACACCGTCGAGGGCCGTTATGTGCATCGGAACGTGGATGCTGGTGGGGGGCGCATCGACGACCCTGATGAAGACAGCCCGGTGAGGAAGGCCCGTTCAGTCACCATCAGTTCTGAAGACCTGGGGATAATCGCCAAAGCGGACATCATTGAGGGTAAGGGGAACAAGGTCACCCCGGTTGAGGTAAAGCGTGGGCGGGCGCCGAAGCATGGCCCGGCGTGGTCGCCTGAGCTTGTGCAGGTCTGCGCCATCGGCCTGATACTCCGGGACAATGGGTATGACTGTTCAGAGGGTCAGATCTTCTTTGCCGAGTCGCGTGAGCGCGTCAAAGTGCCCTTCGACGAGAAGCTGGTGCGGCAGACCCTGAACGTGCTGCGAGACTTGAGAGAGGTTGCCGTATCGCCCGATCCGCCGCCTCCCCTCGTAGACAGCCCCAAATGCCCTCGATGCTCGCTGGTGGGAATCTGTTTGCCGGACGAGACGAATCTTCTGGCCAACCGATCGGATGTTCCACCCCGTCGCTTGACTCCCAGGGATTCCGCGGCCCGACCCCTCTACGTGACAGAGCAGGGGACCAGGATTGGGATCAGGAAGGGAAGGGTCACGGTATCTCAGCAGAAGGAGGTTCTCCAGGAGGTCAGGCTGATTGATGTCTCTCAAGTATCAATTTACGGAAATGTGCAGATCAGCTCCCAGGCAATGAGGGCGATGTTCGATCAGCAGGTTCCAGTCTGCTGGTTTTCCTACGGTGGTTGGTTCCAGGGCATTGCCCATGGGCTGCCCTCCAAGCACGTCGATCTTCGGAGGCGCCAAGTTGCCATTGCTGCGCAGGCGGGTCTGCCGATAGCCCAAAAGATGATCGAAGGGAAGATCAGGAATTCAAGGACACTGCTGCGACGGAACTCACGAAGCGAAGTCAAGCCTATTTTGGAACAGTTGAAGGGAACTGTTGATCAGATCGATGGCGTAGACACTATTGAATCGCTGTTGGGTGTGGAAGGTGCAGCAGCCCGGCTTTATTTTTCAGGTTTCTCAGCAATGCTGAAAGATGACTCGTTGGGAACCTTCGACTTTCAAGGGCGAAATCGAAGACCTCCTAGAGATCCAATCAATTGCCTACTCTCCTATGGGTATTCCTTGTTGACGAAAGATCTGACTGCCGTCACGCTTGCAGTGGGGTTTGATCCCTACTTGGGAGTCTTTCATAAACCGAGATTTGGACGTCCCGCGTTGGCTCTTGATCTTGCTGAAGAGTTTCGTCCTCTCATTGCCGACTCAGTTGTGATCAACGTAATCAACAACGGCGAGATTCAGGAGAACGGGTTTGTGGTCAGAGCTCAAGGCGTTGCCTTGACCCAGCAAGGCCGTCGATCATTTATCGCTGCCTACGAGCGCCGCCTCGATCAAGAAGTGACTCACCCAGTCTATGGGTACAAGATCACCTACCGCCGTGTCCTAGAGGTTCAAGCGCGGGTGCTGGGCGCGTATTTGCTCGGTGAGATCCCCGAATATGTGCCGTTCATGACGAGGTGACCGATGGCGCAAGGACGCAAGAGAATCTTGGTGGCGTATGACATCCGTGATCCTAAACGCCTTCGAAAAGTCCACAAGACGATGGTGAGCTACGGCTGGTCGATGCAGTACAGCGTATTCATCTGCGACCTCGATGCTATGGAGCTGATTGCCATGAAGACCGAACTAGGAGAGATCATCCACCATGCTGAAGACTCCATTGCTATGATCGATATCGGTGATCCGAGTCAGCGAGGTAAAGACTGCTTCCAGTTCATGGGAATATCCGTCCCCTTGCCGACCAGTGGCCCAGTCATTCTGTGATTCGAGCGCTGAGGTGAGCGGTGAGATACCCGACAGCGCTCGAAACCGCATGAATTCAAGGGTCTCAGTGTTCTTTGACAACTGAAGAGATGCCGAAAAATGCTTCCTTCACACAACCGCTCGCAACCCTTTCCAAACCTGCTGGTCAGGATTGAGATTTAGAGCGAGCGGTTCGGGGGGTTATAGAACCCCCCCTTCATTGAAGGCCCATCCTCGTGGTGGCGGGGCGGCTCGCCCGCCGGGGTTCGGGGGGTTATAGAACCCCCCCTTCATTGAAGGGCCTCGAGGTCGGCTATCCGGGCGTCGTCGGCGGCGGTTCGGGGGGTTATAGAACCCCCCCTTCATTGAAGGCGATTGGGGTGAAGGTCGCACATGGGAGCCGCCGGCGTTCGGGGGGTTATAGAACCCCCCCTTCATTGAAGGTGTCGCGTAGCCTAGTGAAGTAGAATGGTATCATGCTAGTTCGGGGGGTTATAGAACCCCCCCTTCATTGAAGGCTGCGGGCTCTCTTGGCCCGCTGGCGGCCGGCGTTCCAGGTTCGGGGGGTTATAGAACCCCCCCTTCATTGAAGGCCCGACTGGACCGGCCCCGACACGACCAGCACCTCGAGTTCGGGGGGTTATAGAACCCCCCCTTCATTGAAGGATGGAGCGCACCGCGGTGACGGTGGGCGCCATCAGGCGTTCGGGGGGTTATAGAACCCCCCCTTCATTGAAGGTCGCCACCGTCGCGTCCGCCCGCATTCTCCGCGATTGTTCGGGGGGTTATAGAACCCCCCCTTCATTGAAGGTGCCTGAGCTCGGCGGTGGTCATGGCGGAGTAGAGCTGTTCGGGGGGTTATAGAACCCCCCCTTCATTGAAGGGGGGCGCCCCGGCTGGAGACCGAGGCCGGCACGCTGGTTCGGGGGGTTATAGAACCCCCCCTTCATTGAAGGCAGCCCTCGCTCCGTGTCGATCTCCAGCCACTTCGCCTGGTTCGGGGGGTTATAGAACCCCCCCTTCATTGAAGGTAGCCATTCGCCAGCACGTCGCCCACCACCAGGTCAGGTTCGGGGGGTTATAGAACCCCCCCTTCATTGAAGGACTCGCACCGACGGCACCCAGACCGCCAACGAGGTCGTTCGGGGGGTTATAGAACCCCCCCTTCATTGAAGGCACGTCTCGCAGTGGCGGGGTGGTCGGCTGGCCCGGTTCGGGGGGTTATAGAACCCCCCCTTCATTGAAGGCCGGTGGTGCTGGTGTGTCGGGTCTTGGACCGCCACAGTTCGGGGGGTTATAGAACCCCCCCTTCATTGAAGGGCGGCTATCCGCGCCCCCGGCACAGCGCCGCGCGAAGTTCGGGGGGTTATAGAACCCCCCCTTCATTGAAGGGGAGAAGCTGAGGGTGAGCACGCTCGCCAACATCGTGTTCGGGGGGTTATAGAACCCCCCCTTCATTGAAGGGACTTCAACGCGGGCCGCCTGGAGAACCGGGCGGACTGTTCGGGGGGTTATAGAACCCCCCCTTCATTGAAGGGTCTTCGTCGTCGTCGCGGACAGGGGGGACAGCACCGGTTCGGGGGGTTATAGAACCCCCCCTTCATTGAAGGCGGGCGGTTCCGGGGGCGGGGGCGGGGTGGATGCGGGTTCGGGGGGTTATAGAACCCCCCCTTCATTGAAGGTGTCGGGCGCACGCCGAGAGCCCGGCGCTGAGGGGTTCGGGGGGTTATAGAACCCCCCCTTCATTGAAGGCGCCGCGGGCCCGGTCGACGGCCCGCACCCCTGCGGGCGTTCGGGGGGTTATAGAACCCCCCCTTCATTGAAGGGTTGGGGGTGGCCCGCTCTCGGTTTTTCGTTGGCACGTTCGGGGGGTTATAGAACCCCCCCTTCATTGAAGGCGCCCCCCGGTTTCGCCCCCCGGCGGCGGCGGACGGTTCGGGGGGTTATAGAACCCCCCCTTCATTGAAGGCCGGCCTCGGCCCAGTCGGCGGGGACGGCGCCGATGGTTCGGGGGGTTATAGAACCCCCCCTTCATTGAAGGATGGCCGCCGCCGACAAGGCGCACCTGGACGCCCTGCGTTCGGGGGGTTATAGAACCCCCCCTTCATTGAAGGAGCCAGGCGGCCAAGAACGCCGAGGGCTTCGAGGGCGGTTCGGGGGGTTATAGAACCCCCCCTTCATTGAAGGGTCTGGTATCTGACCGGCGGCCCGGCCCAGTAGGAGCGGGTTCGGGGGGTTATAGAACCCCCCCTTCATTGAAGGCTGTCGGGCGCACGCCGAGAGCCCGGCGCTGAGGGAGTTCGGGGGGTTATAGAACCCCCCCTTCATTGAAGGGAGTCCGACTCGGTGGGACGCGCATTCGTGCTGATGGTTCGGGGGGTTATAGAACCCCCCCTTCATTGAAGGATGCCGCTGGCCCTCGACGGCGACCCCGTGCTGGCCGGTTCGGGGGGTTATAGAACCCCCCCTTCATTGAAGGGACTCCGGCATGTTCGCCGCCGCGGTGACCGGCCCCCGTTCGGGGGGTTATAGAACCCCCCCTTCATTGAAGGCCGAGTGAGCCTAGTAGGGCATCGACCCCCCTTCGGGGGTTCGGGGGGTTATAGAACCCCCCCTTCATTGAAGGGAGTCCGACTCGGTGGGACGCGCATTCGTGCTGATGGTTCGGGGGGTTATAGAACCCCCCCTTCATTGAAGGGGGCCCTCCAGGTGGCGCTTGCCGGTGTGGTCCTCGGTTCGGGGGGTTATAGAACCCCCCCTTCATTGAAGCCTGCCATGCCCACACTGTACCCTATGGGGTATGGCGGTTCGGGGGGTTATAGAACCCCCCCTTCATTGAAGCTAGGAGCCCTCGGCGCACACCTGGGCGCTGGCCACGGGTTCGGGGGGTTATAGAACCCCCCCTTCATTGAAGCTCAGCGAGGTAGACGTCCATGGCGTCGGTCAGCCCGTTCGGGGGGTTATAGAACCCCCCCTTCATTGAAGCTGGCTCTTCGTGCTGCCGGCGGCCCACTGGTCGGTGGTTCGGGGGGTTATAGAACCCCCCCTTCATTGAAGCACGCGAGTAGGCCGCCGACACTGCCAGGCGCCGGCGGGTTCGGGGGGTTATAGAACCCCCCCTTCATTGAAGCACGAGCCGCATTGTGCCGTCGGCCCGCTCGACGAGGAGTTCGGGGGGTTATAGAACCCCCCCTTCATTGAAGCCAGATCGGCTCCCAGTCCGGGCCGTAGCCGTAGGTGGTTCGGGGGGTTATAGAACCCCCCCTTCATTGAAGCACCGGCCGGCCGGGGGGCGGGGCGGGGGGCGGGGCGGGTTCGGGGGGTTATAGAACCCCCCCTTCATTGAAGCCCCATCTTGGCCGAGATCGCCCGCCGCCTCAGCCGCGTTCGGGGGGTTATAGAACCCCCCCTTCATTGAAGCTTGTGGGCGTGGCTCGTGAGTCGCCGTCGCGGGCCTTGTTCGGGGGGTTATAGAACCCCCCCTTCATTGAAGCCTGCTGTCGTATCCGCTGCGCCGCTTCGCTCGTCGGGGTTCGGGGGGTTATAGAACCCCCCCCTTCATTGAAGCAGTTCCTGCCAAGGCTCGTGCACTGCGGCATCGATAACCTGGGAGCGTAAACAGCTCCCCTTCATTGAATAAAATTCCGAAATTCGTTCATTTGTCGAACGAGTAGTAAATGGACAATTGATTGCTTTGTTCACAGTTTGAGTTGAGAGCAATTGTCACAGGTGGGTTGTATTGTTGTGGGCATGGAGTTCATTGGTTCAGCGAGTGCTGAAGCCGTCGCAACAGAAAGGGAATCTGGCAAGGAGCCAGAGGTTGCGTTGTGTGTATTCCGTGAGAATGTTGGTGAGTTGTCTACCGAAGAGTTGGATGACCGGATCGAGGAATTGGGCCGGGCTCGGTCGCAGATTGAGGGATTGTTGGCTGAGGCTTTGGCGGAGCGGGCTGGGCGGAGTAGCTGTCGTGAAACGTCCGCGGTGTTGCGGGAGCGGGTGTTGGAGTCGGCGGGGCGGGCTAGCTCCGATGTGAAGCTGGCGGTTTCGTTGTCAGAGAATTTTCCAGCGACGTTGGAGGCGCTGGCTGCTGGTGAGGTCAATTCGGGCCATGCCCGGGTTATTGACCGGTTGGCGGGGAAGCCCGACTATCGCAGCGAAGATGTCATCTTGAATTCCGCGAAGGCGGTGCCGGCCGATCTGCTTTCTCGCTATGCGTTGCGTTGGGAGCGGATCGAGGAACGGGACTACACCAAGTACCAGCAGCAGCGTGAAGATCGCAGGGCTCATATTTCCCAAGAGCCTGACGGATCGTGGAAGCTGTTCGCCCACCTCGACTACATGAGCGGCCGGCAGGTCAGCATGGGGCTCGCCAGGATGGCTGAGGCTTTTCGCCGTGAGGAGAAGCCCGACAGCAAGATCACCTACTTGCAGCGCAACGCCGATGCTCTGGTGCAGCTGATCACCCGCGATGGCCCGCAACGGGCGGCGCCGGCGTCGATGTTGATCATTGCCGACTATGACATAGCTTCCGGCAAGCTGGGCGCACCCCGGCTCGACGACGGACAGCCGGTGCCCCCCGAACTGCTGGATCAGTTTCTGGCCAATGCCGATGTCTACACCGCATTCGCAGACGCTGACGGCCAACCACTGTGGCTGGGACGGTCCAAGCGGTCGGCATCGCTGGCCCAGCGGATCGTGCTGGCGGCTCGAGACGGCGGGTGTATCGGCTGTACGGCCCCCTCAGAGCGGTGCGAGGTCCACCACATCCAGCATTGGTTGGACGACGGTCCCACTGACATCGACAACCTGGCGCAACTCTGTCCCGACTGCCACCACCTTGTCCACGACTGCAATTGGCAGGTCTGTCGAGACCACCGCGGTCGCTACCGGATCAACGCCCCGCCCGACCCTTTCCCCGACAGCGGAACCACCACCTGCCAATTGGCCCAGCACAGTCCGGTGCTCCGGAACTGATCGTTCTTTCCTCGCTCACCTACCAGATTTAAACAAGTAGGCCACCCGGCAATGCCAGGCCTTACCCCGAGCGGTCGGGTCCGGCGCGGAGGATGTGGAACTTCACCAGGCAGCGCTGGTCGGCGATCATGGCTTGGCGGTACTCGTCCCAGTCGGGGTGCTCGCCCCGCAGGGTGCGGAAGTACTCCACCAGCGGCTCTATCGCTTCGGGGCCGGAGATGATCTCGGCCCGGCACTCGATCTGCACCCAGTCGCCGAAGAAGTTGCGGGGGAACACGCACAGCCAGCTTCGGGGGTCGCGCCGCAGGTTCTTGGTCTTGTAGGCCGTCTCCCGGGTGCTCATCACTGCCGTGTCGCCCACCACCGCCAGGGTGACCGGCGACATCTGGGGGGTGCCGTCCCTACGCATGGTGGCCAGCACCGCGTTGGTGTTCTCCCGGATGTAGTGCAAAGCCTGAGCCGGATCCATGGCGACATCCTACGGAAGTGCTCGGGCCGGTCCTACCAGCGGTTCCAGCGGGTGACCAGCTCGAGGGGCTCCCGGCGGGCGGGGCGGAAGTCGGTGCCGACAGTGTGGGCGAAGGGGATGAGGGCCAGTTGCATCACCTCGTCGTAGGGGATGCCCAGCAGATCGGCCGCCTCTTGCTCGTAACAGAGGTGAATGGTGGTCCACACCGTTCCGATGCCCCGCTCCCGGGCGGCCAGCATGAACGACCATGCTGCCTGGATCACCGACCCCACGTGGGAAGCCACCGTTACCGGCGGGTGGTCCCAAACCCTTCCGGCCAGGCACGGGATCAGCATGCCCGGTACCTCATGGAGATGTTCGGACAGGTGGCCGGCCGAGGCGTACATCTTCTCGTTGGTGGCTTCCAGCTGGGCGGGGTCGGGCACCTCCAGCCGGGGGAGCACCCCCAGGTAGTCGCCGGCCACCTCGCCGGCCCGGCGGTACAGATCGGCCAGCCCGGCGATCAGATCGGGTTCGGTGACCACCATGAACCGCCAGTTCTGCCGGTTCGACCCGGTGGGGGCCTGCACGGCGATCTCCAGGCACTCGGCGATCAACTCCGGCGCCACTGGTCGGGAGATGTCCAGCCGCCGGCGCACCGCTCGGGTAGTGGTGAGCACCTCATCGGCGCTCAAGTTCAAGTTGGCCATGCCCCTGTTCTAGTGGTTCACAAGATCGGACCACTGACAATGCCGGGCATCTCCGGGTCGTACAGCCACGACTCGACTAGTGAGACGGCGCCAGTGCCGGCAAGGTCGTCGACAATTTCGAGGAAGAGGTCGGTGTTGGTGTTGCCTCCGGCAGATTGGTCGTAATGGGTGCGCAGGATGTGGAAGAAGATGTCGTCACCTACGTGATTGCGCAGGGCATGGAGCGCTAGCGCCCCACGGCGGTACACGGTGTTGGGGTCAAAAAGCTCGTGGACTTCGATGTCGCCCGGTGGCGAGGTTCCGGCCAGGGTGAGATCGCGGTATTCCCTGGCCATGATGGACTCGATGTCCTGGCCGTAGAAATCGGCCACAAACAGAAGACCCAGGTAGTGGGCGAAGCCTTCATGTGTCCAGATCTGGCTCCAGTCGTCGACTGTTGCCGAGTTGCCTATCCACTGATGAGCCACCTCGTGGGCTATGACGTAGGGGTCGATGGCGTATCGGCCGTGGATCGACAGCGTCTGGTTCTCCAAGGCGAAGTGCAGGGCAAACGGCATGACGATGGTGCCGTAGACGTCGAACGGATATGGCCCCAGGATTTCCTCGAAGAAACCGATGGCCTCGGGGGCAATTGCCAGGTCGCTGAGAATTGACGGATCGGAGTCGGAGGGAACGTAGTCGCGCACCAATGGGCCGTCGTCCAGTTGCTGCTCGTGGCGTTCGAAGTCGCCGATGTACACCGCAGCCAGGTACGTGGCCATGGGGTCGTCCATCTGCCATGTGGTCGTGGTCTGGCCGTCGGCCGAGCTCTCATCGATGAGAAGCCCGGTGGCCGCGGCCTCCACGTCGTCGGGAACGGTTATTCGAAACGTGAAGGTGGCTTTGTCGGTTGGGTGGTTGTTGCTGGGGTACCAAGTCATCGCTCCAGAGGGCTGGCTGACGGTGAAAAGCACGTCGTTTATCGAGTGCCATCCCATTGGGAAGAAGGGAACACCGACTTCGTCGAAAGGCTGGGGGGTTCCTGAGTAAGTGACGGCGACCGTGAACGGCGCGCCGGATGAAATCGCGGTGGCTGGTCGGACCGTCATCTCGTTTCCATCACGGGAGAACTCGGCCTCGTTGCCGTCCACCGTCAACGTCTCCACCTCCAGCCCGTGGAAATCAAGGTTGAACCTGTCCAGTTCGTCGGTCGCCACTGCGGTCAGGGTGGTCACCGCGTCGATGGTGTTGGTCGAGGGTTCCACGTCGAGATTGATGTCGTAGTGCAGGACGTCGTAGCCGGTGTTGCCCAGCAGGGGGTAGAAGCTGTCGCCCACCCCGGCTGAGGGATCAACCGGGCCGGGTGGGGTTGTCGGTACCGGCGCGGCGGTGGGGGTAGGAACAGGTATTTCGGGAGCTGATGGAGGTGTGGGTGTGGGAGACGGCACCGGCGTGTCATCGGGCGCGGGGGCAGAGGTCGGCGCGGGGGCAGCCGCTGGTGCCGGTGGGGGAGGCGGCGCGGAACTATCGCTGCATCCGGCCCCCAGCGCCGCCAGAAAAACGAGGCAGACAAGCAGTTTTCTGGCGATCACCCGGTCAGCCTACGGGTATCATCGACAAATGGCGTTACGGCTAGATCGCTACCCCGGCGTCACCTACGACGCCGTTCCTCCTGAGTTCACCGACCTTGAGGAGCTGCGCCTGCTCCGCAAGTGGGAGGCGGCTATCGGCTACCGCATTTTCGCCGCCATGCGCTGGGGGCAGATCGGAGATGGCCACATCACCGCCCGCGACCCGATCCTCACCGACCACTTCTGGGTGCTGGGCTACGGCATCCGCTTCGGCGACGCCACCATCGACAACCTCACTTTGGTGGGACCCGAGGGCCAGGGCGTGGCCGGGCCACTCGAAAACGGGGTGAATTTCGCGGCCTACCACATCCACTGGCCCATCCTGAACGCCCGGCCCGATCTGGCGTCGGCCGCTCACACCCACACTCCCTACGGCACATCGTGGTCGGCCAACGTGGCCCCATTTCAGGCCATCAGCCAGGAGTCGTGCGCCTTCGTATTCGACCAATCGCTCTATGACGGCGAGAACCTCGAGGTGGACGACGTGGCCGGCGGCGAGGCCATAGCCCAGGCCATGGGCAACAGCCGGGTGTGCATCCTCCGCAACCATGGGCTGCTCACCGGTGGGCGCTCTCCCGGCGAGGCCGTGGGGTGGTTCGTGGCTGCCGAGCGGGTGGCCGAAGTGCATGTGAAGGCCCCCGACGCCAAGCCCATCAGCGAGGAAGCCGCCAAAGAGGTGGAAGCCTCATTGTTCTCGATGGACAATGGCTGGCGGATGTTCCAGTGGCTGGCCCGCGACCTGGTGCCCGACCCCTCAGTGGTTTTGGGCTGAGCATTTGAACGCCTGAAGGGGATTATTCAGAGTCGAGGTCGGGATCGGAGCGCGCCGCGAAGGCGGATTCCAAGGCCAGCATCGCCGCTTGCTGGCCAGCCCCTAAGCGGTCGGCTTCTTCGGCGTATAGTTCGGCGGCATCAGCCAGTTGGCGCTCCACCACAGAGAACGCCACCGGGGGCTCGTCTACCACGAAGGTGCCCGCCCGGCCTCGGCCTTCCACGATTCCGGCATATTCCAACTCCCGGTAGGCCCGGGCCACGGTCCCCGGCGCCAAGCTCAACTCTGCGGCCAGCGCCCGGATAGGTGGGAGCCTTTCCCGTGGACTCAGCCGGCCCGACGACACCATCAGCCGCAACTGGGCCCGCAACTGCTCATAGGGCGGGACCCGGGCGCTCTCGTCTATCCAGATCCGCATGGGGATATTGTATCAATGTACTGATGCAATAGGCACAAAATAGGGGAAAATATCCAAGTTTTGGACAGTTGTTGCTAGTTTTGTATTGACCTGATAGCGTCCCTCTCGGCGACCAGAAAGGACGGCTCCAATGAAGCTCATCACTGCGGTGGTAAAGCCCCATCAGGTTGAAGACATCAAAGAGGCGTTGGCCGAGGTTGGCGTCCAAGGCATGACCGTGAGCGAGGCCCAAGGGTTCGGTCGCCAAGGCGGCCACACCGAGACTTATCGGGGCACCGAGTACAAGGTGTCGTTCACACCTAAGTCCCGCATAGAGGTCGTGGTGGACGATTCCTCTATGGCCGCAGCCACCGAGGCCATCGCTGGTGCAGCCCGCACCGGCAAGATCGGCGACGGCAAGATCTGGACATCTTCGGTAGAGGGACTTACTCGCATTCGCACCGGCGAGCAGGGCGCTGACGCACTCTAAGTTTCGACCAGATCAAACGCTCCGCAGGGCGGTACGCCACCTCCCACGTTGGTAGCGTCGCGGCTCGGTGCATCCCGACTACACAGACGAACAGCGCACGCTGAGCGACGAGCTGAGGGCGTACTTTGCCGACCTGATGACCGATGAGGTTAGCGAAGCACTCCAAGGCGCCCATGAGACCAGCCCGGTCCGACGGGAGATCTTCCGCCGCCTAGGGCGAGACGGAATGCTGGGTCTCGGATGGCCCAAGGCCTATGGTGGCCAGGGGCGTTCGGCCATCGACCAGTTCATCTTCTTCGACGAGGCCCAGCGGTCCGGTTGCCCCATGCCGTTCGTCACCCTCAACACCGTGGGGCCCACGCTCATGGCCCACGGCTCCGAGGAGCACAAGGCTGCTTATCTGCCGGGCATTCTGAGCGGCGATGTCCTCTTTGCCATTGGCTACAGCGAGGCGGGCGCGGGCACCGACCTGGCGTCTCTGTCCACCAAGGCGGTGAGAGACGGCGACCAATGGGTGATCAACGGCCAGAAGATGTTCACCTCCGGCGCCGATGAGGCTGATTACATCTGGCTGGCCTGTCGCACCAATCCCGACGCCCCCAAGCACAAGGGCATCTCCATCATCATCGTGCCCACTGACACCCCCGGCTTCTCCTTCACACCCATTGTGACGGTGGGCAACGCCACCACCACCGCCACCTACTACGACGAGGTGAGGGTTCCGGCCGCCAACCTGGTGGGGGCGGAGAACGAGGGGTGGAAGCTCATCACCAGCCAGCTCAACCACGAGCGGGTAGGGCTGGCCGCAGTGGGGGCGCTGTCGTTCCAGCTCTACGAGGAGGTGGTGGCCTGGGCGGCCGAAACCCCGGCCGCCGACGGGGGCGAAGCGGCGGTGCTCGACCAAGGGTGGGTGCAGATGGACCTGGCCCGGTGCCACGCCAAGCTGGAGGCCATGAAGCTGCTGAATTGGCAGATGGCCGCGGCGGTGGCCGCCGATTCGCTGCCCCCGGCGCGGGCGTCGGCGGTGAAGGTGTACGGCACCGAGGCGGTGAGTGACATCTATCACCTGATGCTGGGGGTGCTGGGAGCGGGCGCCCACTTCCGGGAAGGGAGCCCAGGTGCTCTGCTGGCGGGGCGGGTGGAGGCCGCGGCCCGTACCGCTCAGATCAACACGTTCGGCGGCGGGGTGAACGAAGTCCAGCGCGAGATCGTGGCCTGGACCGGGCTCCAAATGACCCGGGGCGGTCGGCGGTGAACTTCGATTTCAGTGAGTCGCAAGAGGCGGTGGCCGCGCTGGCCAAGCAGGTGTTCACCGGTTCAGCGGACGCCGACCGGGTGGCCGAGGTGGAGCGCACAGCCGAGAGGTTTGATCGGGAGCTGTGGGCCGCGCTGGCTGCCTCTGATCTGCTGGGGGTGGCCATTGGCGAGGAGCATGGCGGGCTGGGCCTCGGCATGATCGAAACAGCGTTGGTGCTGAGGGAGCAGGGCCGCCGGGTGGCGCCGGTGCCGCTGTGGCCCACGCTGGTGTTGGGGGCCATGCCCATCGCCGAGTTCGGCTCTCCGCAGCTGCGAGATCGATGGCTTGGTCCGGTGGTCTCCGGACAGGCGGTGCTGACCGGGGCGTTCTCCGAGTGGGGGGCTGACGACGCCTTTTCTCCGTCAGTGTCCGCGGTTCGCCGCGACGACGGCATCTGGGATTTGAACGGTTCCAAGCCCGCGGTTCCCGCCGCCGGGGTGGCCGATGCCGCGGTAGTGCCCGTGCGAGTAGAAGGCGAAGGTGACAGCCTGGCGGTCTTCGTGGTGGATCTCGATGCCGATGGGGTGGAGATGGTATTGAGCGAGACCACCAGCCGAGAGTTCCACGGAGAACTCACCCTGGAGTCAGTTGTGGTCGGCGAAGACGCGATGCTGAGCGGCGCCGACGGTCGGTCGATCGTTGAGTGGACCCTGGCTCGGGCCCAGGTGGCGGTGGCCGCGGTGGCGCTGGGGTGCTGTGAGGAGGCCACTGCCATGGCCGCGGCCTACACGTCGCAGCGTGAGCAATTCGGCCGTCCCCTGTCCACCAATCAAGGGGTGGCCATGCGGGCGGCAGACTGCTACATCGACACCGACTGCATGAGGGCAACCCTGCTCCAGGCTGCCTGGCTCATCGACGAGGGGCGCTCTGCGGCCGATGTCGCCGATGCCGCCGCGGTGGCCAAATGGTGGTCGGCCGACGCCGGCCAGCGGGTGGTACACGCCACCCAGCATCTGCACGGGGGGATGGGGGCCGACGTCGACTACCCCGCCCACCGCTACTTCCTGTGGGTCAAGCAGTTGGAGAACACCTTCGGTGGCGGCAGCCGCCAACTGGCGGCCATCGGCCGCACCCTGGCCGAGGCCCGCTAGCAGCTACCAGCCCTTCCAGTTGGGGTCGCGCCGCTCTTTGAAAGCGTCTACTCCCTCCATGGCGTCCTCGCCGGCCATCAGCAGGTCTTGGGCCCAGGCCTCCATCTCAAACATGGTCTGGCGGCTGGTCTCGAAGCTGCGGTTCACCAGCAGTTTGCTCATTGTGAGGCTCTTGGTGGGCTGGGCCGCCAAGCGCTTGGCCCAGGCTCGGGCCGTGGGCATCAACTCGTCGGGAGGCACTACCCGATTCACCAGCCCCATGGCGTGCGCATCGACTGCGCTCACGTCGTCGCCGAAGAACATCAGTTCCTTGGCCTTCTGGGGGCCGATCAGACGGGGCAGCAAGTACACGCCGCCGGCGTCGGGCACCAGGCCCCGGCGCACGAACACCTCGATGAACCGCACTCCTTCGGCGGCGATCACCAGATCGCAGGCCACCGCCATGTGTACCCCCATGCCCGCCGCGGTGCCGTTGACCGCGGCGATCACCGGCTTCTCGCAGTCCAAGATGGCTGCGACCAGCTTCTGAGCCCCGGTCTTGATGCCCCGAGCGCCATCCAGGATGGCTCGGGCGGGGGCCCCTTCAGGCCGCACCGGGTCTGGTCGGGACATGCGCAAATCGGCGCCGGTGCAGAATCCCTTGCCTACCGCAGTGAAGATCACCGCTCGAACGGCGAGGTCTTCGCTGGCCCGGGCGAACTCGTCGGCCAAGAAATTCCGCTGGTCGGGGGTAATGGCGTTGTGGGCGTCAGGCCGGTTCAAGGTGAGGGTGAGCACGCCGCCGTCCTGGGCCACCAGGATGTCGCCGCCGAGGACCTCGGTTGCGGTGCCTTCTGTACTCTCGCTGCTCATGTTGCTGGTACCTCGTCTAGCGTGGCCGTTCATGCCCAGGAAATCATCGCCGTACTCCCTGTGGGCAAACGCTAGGTGACCGCGGCGGCCGCCCCCCAACCAGTCACCGGGCATCCGGCCATCGGGTTGACAGTACTGGTCATCGCGGCCTCGCTCACCGGCATCGGCCTGTCGATCATGACGGTGGGCTACCCGGCACTCGGGGAGGCATTCCCCGGCGTCTCCGACCCCACCCTGTCGTGGGTCACCAACATCTTCACCATCGTCGGGGCGGCCACCTTGGTTCCCGCCGGTGTGCTGGCCGACAGGCTGGGGCGGCGGCGGATGCTGCTCGTCGGCACGCTGCTTTTCCTGGCCGGCTCGGTGGTGGGCGGGCTGGCCCCCTCGGTGGGAGTGCTGATCGGAGCCCGGGCGGTGCTGGCACTGGGCGCCTCCGCCGTGAACACGGCCGCAGTGGCCCTGCTGCTGGCCACGATGCCCGCCAACCGGCTGCCGCTGGCCATCGGAATCTGGGCGGTGGCCGGTGGGACGTCGTCAGCCATCGGCCCGCCGGTGGGCGGATTGGCTATCGAGTGGCTGGGGTGGGAGTGGATGTTCTGGCTGAACGTCCCGTTCTGCCTCATCGTCCTAGTCGTGGTTCCGCTGGTGTACCGGGAATCCCTCAGCGCCGACATCCGAGCGCTGCCCGATCCCCTTGGTGGGCTGATGGTGGCCGCGGCCACCGCGCTGGTCACCTTGGGCATCGTGCAGAGTGATCCGTGGGGCTGGGCTGACTGGAAGGCAGGGGGCAGCATTGTGGGGGGTTTGGCCGTTTTCGGGCTGTTCGTGCAGCGGACATGGAATCACCCGAACCCGTTGGTGGAGCTGCGGCTCTTCCGCTTTCCCAATGTTCGCCGGAGCAACCTGTCCATGCTGATATTCGCGTCGTCGTGGTTCGCCATGTTCTTCGGATTCACCGTGATCATCATCCGGTCTTGGGGGTGGACTCCCATAGAGGGCGGGTTCGCAGTGGCGCCGCTGGCGCTGTTCGCCGGGTTGGTCGGCGTGCTCATCGGCCGGATCGCCCACCGTACCGGCCATCGCATGTTCATCCTCCCCGGCACCGCCATCTATGTCGGCGGCACCATCATGCTGTGGGTGGTGTTGGGCGATGAACCGAACACCGCCGTGTTCGTGACCGGCATGACCATAATCGGGGTAGCCACCGGCATGGTCTTCCCGTCCTTGATGGCCGCATCGGTCACCGATGTGCCTGCCGACAAGCATTCTTTGGCCACTGGCATCAACTTCACCGCTCAGCGGGTGGCGACCACCATCGGTGTGGCCCTCGGGCTCACCTTCGCCACCACCGCCGCCTCGGCATCGGAGGCCATCGACCTGCTCATGGGCATGGTGGTTGTCACCGCCGCGCTGTCTTTGCCCTTCTCCCTCCGGATCGACACCCGCCCTCGACAAGCGCAAGGCTGAGGGCATGTTCATCGCCATTGCCGACACCATCACTCTCGAAGATGCAGGCAACTTCCGGGAATTCCATGTGGCAATCGACGGCGACGTGGCCGCCGCGGTGGCGGCCTTCGGAGGGCGGGCCGCCGCCTCGGAACGGGACAATCACCTGTGGATCGACATCGCCTTCGTGCGAGAGCTAGCCGGCGATGCTGTCGACGCCGAGTGGCAGGCACAATTCGACGCAATGCTGGCCTACGCCAACTCCAAAGGCTGGATCGACAACCCCGCCAACCGAGTGGAAGCCCACATCCAACCCCCGGGCTAGAGCAACGTCTCCCCCCCCATAAACTGTCGTTCTCGTCCGTAAGATGGCGCTAGACATCAGCGATCCACCACCTTTGACGTCTAGACGTCTACGGTGGCGCTGTGGTTGCTACTTCCCCCCTCAGACCTATACGCCTCCGCCCCGGTGTGGTGCGTGACGCCGTTGGCCACGCTCTTGTCAGTGCTGGAGGCCCCATGAGGGTGAAGGAAATCCATGCCGCAGTTGAAGCTCGACTTGGAACCACGGTCGCAGAGTCGTCCGTTCGCAGCTACCTCAACATCAACACAGGGCCGGCCAAGCAGTTCAGGAGAGTCCAGCGTGGCATTTACCAACTCGGCTGAAGTCTCCGGTCGCCAGACTTGGTTCCCTGCCTTTGAGATCGGCGGAGCCTCGCTGTTTCACGGTGACTGCCTAGATTGGCTCGCCGTCCAGCCTGCCGAGTCGATTCACGGCGTGGTGACTGATCCCCCGTACGGCCTGGTGGAGTACCAGCCTGAACAGCAGCGCAAGCTCCGCAAGGGTCGAGGTGGCGTGTGGCGCTTGCCTCCGGCATTCGATGGCCATCGGCGGTCGCCGGTGCCCAGGTTCACCACGCTGACCGCTGGCGACCTCGACTCTTTGGAGTGTTTCTTCGCCGATTGGGCGAATGCCCTGGCTCCTGTGCTCGTACCCGGAGCCCATGTGCTTATTGCGTCCAACCCGCTGCTTTCACACCGCGTGGCTGCTGCGGTCAGCCGCACCGGTTTCGAACGGAGGGGGGAAGTGGTCCGGTTGGTGATGACCATGCGAGGCGGTGACCGGCCCAAGAACGCCCACGAGGAGTTCTCCGAGGTCACAGTGATGCCGAGGTCGAAGTGGGAGCCGTGGCTCTTGTTCCGCAAACCTCTGGAGGGCCGAGTGCAGGACAACCTCCGCAAGTGGGGAACCGGGGGGTTGCGGCGAATCTCGCCGGAGCGACCGTTTGCCGATGTGATCGCGTCCTCGCCGACCCGGCCCGATGAACGGCGCCTCGCACCACATCCCAGCCTCAAGCCACAAGCCTTCTTGCGCCAAGTAGTCCGGGCGATTCTGCCGCTGGGGAAAGGGGTCGTGCTCGATCCTTTTGCCGGGTCGGGCTCGACCATCGCAGCCGCCGAGCACATCGGCTATGAGAGCATCGGCGTGGAGTCCGACCTGGAGTATCTGCAATTGGCCCAGTCGGCTATTCCACTGCTGACAGACTACGAGACTTCCCCTGACTCGGTATCAAGGTAGATCCAGCTACTCCGCAATTTCTGAATGCCCTCTTTGTGAAGTGTCGCGGTGCGGGTGCCCAATTCCCCCCGCTCATTTTTCCTGAAGTCCTCTATCTGCACATGAGACAGATACACCTCCGTGAACTTCAACGGCAAGCGATCTATGGCCGGTTCGGTTGCATTGTCCACTCGATAGACGAAGACGCAAAGCCATTGCTCTCGTGCGCCATGAGTATCAACGGCACCACCTTTTTTGACGGTGGTCTTTATTTCGACCCCTTCATCTCCTGACTTCACTGAGTTGCCAGCAAACCTTCCTCCAACGATCAAGTCCGGATGGCCATTGTGATAGCGGTTCTGAGTCAAGACTCGAGAATGGTTTGCCATGCTTGCCGTGACCATGTCCGAGAGCGTGCCCGACAAGTTCGCCTTCCTCAGAGTGTCCTCCAGTCGCCCAAGCCCTTTTGCCACCAAGTGCGTATTCACATCGTGGAAGAAGTCGTAGACATCTTGCATTGCCGACGCGAAATCGCTGAGACGAAGCTCATAGGGCAGGATTGCTTTGCGATTGAAGCACTGCTGATTGACTTCGCGACGCACGACAGCCACGCCCGCGCACCGTATCAGGCGCATCTGACGCTGCCACCTGCTCAGCCGACGCTGACGCTCAGCCCTTCAGGTTGGCGAACAGCTCGGCGACTAGGGGTTGGGGGGCGCCGTGGAGGGAGAGGTGGATGCGGTCGGCTAGGGCGCCGAAGCGGTTGTGGATTTCTGCGGCGGCCTCGGCGGGGGTGCCCTGGATGCTGAGGGTGTGGACCATCTCGTCGTCCCATACGTCGCCGATGTCGCCCCAGCGGCCCTGTTTGGTGAGGCGGTTGAGCTCGTCTTGAAGGTCGCCCCACCCGTGGGCGTCGAGCACCACTCGGTAGGCCGGGGTTGAGCCGTAGAAGCCCAGATTGGAGCGGCAGAGCTGCTCCACCCGCCAAGCCTCTGACTCGTCGGCGTCGTCGCCGTACAGCCCGACTATCACCCCCACTCCGAAGGTGAAATCGTCCCGACTGCGCCCGGCGGCGGACAGGCCCGCTTCTACTGCGGGGAGCGTCTTGGTCCGCAGGAAGCGCTCAGAGCAGAACGGGTGGATCAGGATGCCGTCGGCGGTCTCGGCCACCATCTTGGTCATCTTCGGCCCTAGCGCCCCGGCCCAAATGGGCGGCGTCCCCCACTCCAGCGGTTCCGGCTCGAAGATCGGGGTGGAGAGCGTGAAGGTGTAGTAGTCGCCCCGGAAGTCGAGGGGATCGCCGTCCTGCCACCGGGCGAAGATGGCCTTGGTGGCGGCCATCAGCTCCCGCATCTGGGCCACCGGGCGGTCCCACACCGCGCTGTAGCGCTTGGTGATATGGGGCTTGATCTGTGACCCCAGGCCCAGGGCGAACTTCCCATCTGACAGCCGATGCAGGTCGAACGACTGGTAGGCCAAGTGCATCGGGCTGCGGGGCAAGGCGATGGCCACGTTGGTGTATAGGTCGAGTCCGGTGTCTTGGGCCGCGGACAGCAGGGGGAAGAACACGTCTCGCTGGCCCTCGAAGGTGAACACCCCGTCGACCCCCATGTCCTGGTAGGCCTGGGCCTGATCCCGAACCCCGGCCAGATCAGCCGATAGCGGCATGTCGATTTTCATAGGGTCACCCTCGTCGGGCTGCTCACAATGTCGATTTTCACGGTCAGAAACCTTTCAAGCGGGGGAACATGGGGAAGGGGACCTGCTCGGCGTCCTCCTGTTCGGGTAGGCCGCCGGCAAAGACGGGCCACACCGTCTCGGCGGTGTGGGGGTGGGGAATAGACCAGTCGAACTCATCGTCGATGCCCAGCATGTTGGTGAACGGCCACATCAGCCCCCGGAAGTACACGTAGGTTCCGTTGCGGACCTTCTCCTCAAAAGTCCAGGTGTTCATCAACCGGTAGGCATCGCCCTGGGCCTTCTTGATTGCGGCCAGGATCTCGGGCATCTCCTCCCGGTCCACCGGCACCAGCTCCCCTCCGGGCCGGGGCTCGAACACCGACATGGCCTCCAGCCAGGCCAGGTTGTCGGCTGGAACTGAGAACGTGGTGGACAGATCGTTCACCCGGTTGTGGATGCCGGGCCGGAACACCAAGCCCACCACCAGGTTCTTATAGGGGACGTCGGCGGCCACATGGCTCCAGGGGATCCAGCTCTGGGCCAGCGACGAGAACTCCCGCACGATCATGTGCCGGCCGTTGGGCAGCGGGTAGGGGCCGGTGTCACCGGTGCCCAGCCGGGTGTCGAGGTACAACAAAAAGAGGTACTGCTGGAGTCCGGCTGTGAATCGGCGGGCCGTGCGGTTATCGCCGTCGCCCTCCACCGGCCAGGCCGCATCATAAAGAGTGTCGATGATCCCGGGGTCGCAGGTCCGCAGCGTGTCGGCCGCATCCCAGCACGAGCGGAAGCCGTCGCCCCGCCACGGCTCCACCCAGCGAATCCAGTAGTCCATGAGGAAGCGCACCCGATCCTCCACGTCGTCCACCTGGGTGGTGAGCCCCATGGCCGACAACTCCTCGAGTGCTCTCCAGCCGCCGAACGGGATGCAGACGAGGGCGAATGGGTGGGCGTTGGTGGTCTGCGTGCCCGGCCCCCGCATCCTGGCCCCGAGCTCGGACGCCTCCATCACCTCGTCGCAGCGGGCCAAGATGTCGGGCCAGCGCAGCCAGGCCTCCATGCCCGAGTAGCCGGTGTATTCCCGCACCGGGATCAACCCCGAGGTGAGACCGGTGCGCTTCTTGGAGTTCTCCGACACCAAGACGTCCCAGAACTCCACCAGTCGGTTCAGCTCCTCCATGTCCAGCGGAATGGTCTGCGGCATGGCTGATGAGACTAGCCATCGGTTTGGCGGCTAGGTGTGTCGTAGAACGCAGGCGCGGCCTACGATCCTCCAATGCTTGCGGCGATTATGCGAGAAGTGGGCGAGGTCAACCTGGACGTGTGCGACGACGTCGAGATGTTGGACTTGGGCCCTGATGATGTAGCCATCAAGATCACCCACACCGGGGTGTGCCACTCCGATGTGTCGGCCATGAACGGGACCATTCCCCAGGCCCCGCCCGCGGTGCTCGGCCACGAGGGTGCGGGGATCATCGAGGAGGTGGGCTCCAATGTGGACGACCTGGCTCCTGGCGACCATGTGATCGTGGTGTGGTCCCCGCCGTGTGGGACCTGCGTATATTGCACCGGCCGCAACCAGCCCAACCTGTGCTCCAACATCACCTTCGGCTCCATGGCCCGGACGAAGTTCACCCAGGGAGGCCAGGAGATCGGGGGAATGGCCGGAGCGGGCACGTTTGCCGAGAAGATGCTCATGCCCCGCCAGGGCGTGGTGAAGATCGATGATGACATCCCATTGGATGTGGCCTCCCTCATCGGCTGCGGGGTGATGACCGGGGCCGGTGCGGCCATGAACACCGCCAAGGTCAGCCCGGGCTCGTCGGTTGTGGTGATCGGCGCCGGGGGCGTGGGCGTGGCTGCCATCCAGGGGGCTAGGATCGCCGGGGCGGCCGAGATCGTGGCCGTGGACAAGAACCCGGCCAAGCTCGACGAGGCCATCTCCTTCGGGGCCACCCACGCGGTGCTGCCCGAAGACTTGGAGGGGGCCAAGAACGAGATAACCGGCGGCGACGGATTCGACTATGCCCTGGAGTGCGTCGGCGTTCCCGCCTTGATGCGCACCGCCTACGACATGACTCGGCGGGGCGGCACCTGCTGCATCGTGGGCGTGGGCCGCATGGAGGAGATGGTTTCCTTCAGCGCCTTCGAGTTGTTCTACAACGAGAAGACCCTGGTCGGCTCCTACTACGGCGGCACCGACGTGCGCACCGACTTCCACCGCTTGGTGCGGCTGTGGAAGAACGGCCGGCTGGACTTGGAGAGCATGATCACCCGACGCATCACCATTGACGAGATCAACCCGGCGTTGGAAGCGGTGCGCAACGGCGAGGTCGTGCGCCAAGTGATCGAGTTTTGACGGTCGATGCTTGCTGAGCAGAAGGTCATCGAATTTTGATGGGCGGGGTCGTGGGCCGGGGCAGCCCGGTGTTCTCGGGCATCTCCGGTCAGGGCCGGCTGATGCGTTTCGACACCCCTGATGACGTCATCGCTGTCCTCGACGCCGGTGACGACGTCGCCTCCGAGACGGTGGCGCTGGTGAAAGACGCCGGGGCCACGTTCTTGGCCCCCATAGAGGCCGACCTGGCCGGAATCCTGTGCCGGTCGGGCGACATCGAGAGCCACCTGGCCATCATCAGCCGGGACTTCCAGATCCCCTGTCTGATGGGGGTGCAGTTCGACGGCGACGAGCCGGCCGACGGGACCGCGGTGGTCATCGACACCGATGCCGGCACTATCTCTTTGGACGGCCAGGGATAGTCACATGCCGGAGCGATTGCGGGCCGACTTGGTGCTGGAGTACCCGTTTACCCGCACTACTGGGCCGGTGATCGGCGGCTTCCTCACTGGCTTGCGTGAGGGAATGATCCTCGGCATCCGCCGTTCTGACGGCACGGTGCTGTGTCCCCCCACCGAATACGACCCTGAGTCCTCTGAGCCGCTGACCGAATTCGTGGAGGTTGGTCCCGGTGGCGAGGTGGTGAGCTGGACCTGGGTGGATCCGCCCCGATCTCAGTCCCCGTGGGATCAGCCCCACGGCTTGGGCTTGATCCAACTAGACGGGGCCGACACCCCTATTGTCCACGGACTGCTGGTGGAAGGCCCTAATGAGTTGTCGGTGGGGATGCGGGTGACGGCCCGATGGCGGCCTGAGCGAGAGGGCCACATCGCCGATCTTGAGGGTTTTGTGCCCGAGGGAGCAGTCCGATGAGCGCCGATCCGAGGATTCCCCCGGCATCGCTGGCAGGCGAGGTGCGCCTGCCCGAGAAGCTGGCCGACGTGGAACCGGTGCGGTCGGTTCGAACCCCCATCCGCCTGGAGTACGACTTCATACCCGGCGCGGCCTCATCGGGGTACCTGAACGCCTTTGCCGACCGCAAGATCCTCGGCCAGCGATCACCGGTGGACGGCGCCGTGTTCGTGCCCCCACGGGGGGTGGATCCCCGTCACGGTGCGGCCACCCCCGACTATGTGGAGCTTCCTGACACCGGCCATGTGGGTGGCTTCTGCGTGACTCGGCTGCCCATTCCTGGCCGGGACGACCTGGAGATCCCGTACGTGAGCGCTTGGATCCACCTCGACGGTGCCGACATCGGCTTCCTTGGTTTGGTGGGGGGAATCGATACCGCGCAAGTGCGCATGGGGATGCGGGTGCGGGCGGTGTGGAAGCCCGACGACCAACTAGGACGCACTGCGGAGAACATCTTGCACTGGGAGCCCACCGGCGAGCCCGACATCCCGGTGACCGCGGCCGGCACCAACGCCTGGAACGCCAAGCAGGTCGAGGAAGAACAGGGCTGATGCGCGACGTAGCCGTGGTGTCGGTGGCCCAGCACCAGGAGAAGGCCCTCACCGACACCACCGAAGTGGAGCTGATGGTGCCGCTCATCAACCAGGCCCGCGGCGGGGTGGGCCTCACCCAGGACGACATCGGCTTCACGTGCTCGGGCAGCAGCGACTTTCTGGCCGGACAGGCGTTCTCATTCGTCCACACCCTGGACGCGGTGGGTGCGGTGCCGCCCATCAGCGAGAGCCATGTGGAGATGGACGGGGCCTGGGCCCTGTACGAAGCATGGGTGAAGCTCCAGATCGGCGGGGTGGACACTGCGCTGGTGTACAGCTACGGCAAGTCGTCGCCCGGATCGCTGCGCGACGTGCTCTCCACCCAGCTCGACCCCTATTACCTGGGACCGCTGTGGCCCGATGCCTTTGCCCTGGCTGCTCTCCAGGCCCGGATCATGCTGGAGTCGGGCGCGGTAAGCGAGCAGCGCCTGGCCGAGATCGCCGTCCGCAGCCTCAACGGCGCGGCTGACAACCCTCAGGCGGTGCGATCTTCTGCCGAGGCCGCCATCGACAGCATTTTGGCCGAGGCACCCATCGCCGACCCGCTGCGGCCCAGCGACTGCGCCGCCTCCGCCGACGGAGGCGTGGCCGTGGTGCTGGCCGCCGGCGACCGGGCTCGAGAGCTGTGCGAGCGACCCGCCTGGATCACCGGCATCGACCACCGGATCGATCCACACCAGCCGGGGGTGCGCGACCTGACCCGGGCGCCCAGTGCGCACAAAGCCGCGGCCCAGGCTGGAGCAGGCTCCGACCGCTTGGACGCCGCCGAGCTGGCCGCTCCGTTCACCACCCAAGAGCACATCTTGGAGCTTGAGCTGGGGCTGGGCGCCGACACCGCCGTAAACGCCAACGGCGGGGCACTGGCCGGCCACACCATGATGGCCGCCGGCCTCATGCGCATCGCCGATGCCGCGCAACAGATCCACGACGGCCGAGCCGACCGAGTGCTGGGCCACGCAGCCTCCGGCTTGTATCTCCAGCAGAACCTGGTGTGCGTGATGGAGGGGGAGTGATGGCCGAGCGCACCGCAGTGCTGGGGGTTGGCCAGACCAAGTACCAGACCACCCGAGGCGACATGTCGCTGCCCGGGCTGGTGAGGGAGGCCGCCTACCGGGCCCTGGAGGACGCCGAGCTGGGCTGGGACGACATCGACGCGGTGGTGGTGGGCAAGGCCCCCGATTTCTTTGAGGGGGTCATGCAGCCCGAGCTGTTCCTGGCCGAGGCGCTGGGGGCGGTGGGCAAACCGCTGTTGCGGGTCCACACCGCAGGATCGGTGGGCGGGTCTACCGCCGTGGTGGCCGCCTCGCTAGTGCAGGCCGGCATCCACCGCCGGGTACTCACCCTGGGATTCGAGAAGCAGTCGGAGTCCAACGCCACCTGGGCGCTGTCTTTGCCCCAACCGTTCTCGGTATCGATCAACGCCGGGGCCGGCGGCTACTTCTCGCCCATCATCCGCCAGTACATGGCCCGCACCAACGCCCCCGAGCTGATCGGCTGCATGGTGGCGTTCAAAGACCGACAGCACGCGCTGCGCAATCCCTATGCCCACCTGCAACAGAAAGAACTGACCTTCGACCAAGTGGTGGAATCGCCCATGCTGTGGGAGCCGATCCGGTTCTCTGAGACGTGCCCGTCATCGGACGGAGCCTGCGCTTTGGTGCTGGGCGACGAGGCCGCCGGTGACGCCTCTACCAAGCCGGTGGCCTGGGTCCACGGCACCGCCTTGCGCAGCGAGGCCAACAATTTTCCCGGGCGCGACGAGGTGAATCCCCAGGCCAGCCGGGACTGCGCCGACGACGTGTTCGCCCAAGCCGGCATCACCGACCGGCGGGCCGAGATCGACGCGGTGGAGATGTACGTGCCGTTCTCGTGGTACGAGCCGATGTGGCTGGAGAGCCTGGGTTTCTGTGGGATCGGCGACGGCTGGAAGCTGGTGGAGGAGGGCGCCACCCATCTAGACGGCGGCGATCTGCCGGTCAATTGCTCGGGGGGAGTGCTGTCGACCAACCCGATCGGGGCGTCGGGCATGATCCGCTTCGCCGAGGCCGCCCTCCAGGTCCGGGGCATGGCCGGCGACCACCAGGTGGACGGCGCCCGCAAAGCCCTCGGCCACGCTTACGGCGGCGGCGCCCAGTACTACGCCATGTGGATCGTGGGCGCCGACAAGCCTGAATGAATTCACCCACCGCCCTCGGTGGTTACTGTCAGTGGTGTATGCGGGGCTTGTCGCTATTGCTGGTGTTGGTTCTTCTGCTAGCGGCGTGTGGCAGCGACGACAAGGGCGACTTGGTGGCGTTTTGCGAGTTGGCTGAAAACGGGGTGGGTATGCGACCGGCGGAAGGCGAGGATGACCTGGCCCAGCTCGACGCCCTTGAAGCAGCCGCCCCGCCCGATATCCGCGAGGCGGCCACCACCGTGGCCAACGCCTCCCGGGAGATCGGCGAAATCGAAGACCTCCGCGAGCTGTTCCGTCGAGCCTTCGCCCTCGAAGAAGCCGTTGCCCAAGCCCGCCAAGAAATCCGCACCTACACCCAGCACCACTGCTTGTAAGCGACTGGATCAACCCAACTAGCGGGCGACCGCAGTTTGATTATTTGTGGGAGGGGGGGGGGTAGGATTATTTCATGAATGTCATTAGTCGCCTTATTCCGGGCATGCGCAGAGGGAGCGTTCTGGCCGCGGCGATCGCGGTTAGCACTGTATTGCTTGTGATTGTGCCAGGAGCGGTCGCGAACGCAGAGGAGGGGTTTGACAGCACCCCGAGCCAGAACCAGGTAACCGAGCGCGACCAGCTCATCTACCAGCAAGAGGAGCTTCTCAATACCTATCGTTGCCAGTTCAGTGTGGATACTGATGCTGTACCTGGCGGCTGTGCTGTCACCCAGCCTGGTACACCGCCTGGAGAGTTCGGGGGAACGCCGACTCAGAGCGAAATCGACCAGCGCGACAACTTGATCAGCCAGCAAGAGCAGCTTCTCAATGCCTATCGTTGCCAGTTCGGTGTCGATGTTGGTGCTGTGCCCGGCGGCTGTGCTGGTGCCCAGTCGGACACATCGAACAGTGGCCAGGGTCAAAGCACCCAGACCACAACAGGCCAATCCCAGGGTGATCCGCAAACCGTCGAGGGCCAATCCGATGGGAACGCTCAGACAAACGAGGACGAAGAGGAGGATGCGCTCGGGTACCCATGTCCCAACCAGCCCCACCTGACCTGTATAGATGAGCGCCCGAGCGGCGATGACGTGACCGATATCAACGTCACCCCGGGAAGCGATGGCGAAGACAGCCAAGTCACCATCACCAAGGACGGCGACGCCGACAGCTACGAGGCGTCGGGGTACCACCGGTCCCAAGAAGACGTGGAGACCACTGAGACATGGCAAAAAGCGGTGGATGACGCGACCGACGATGAAGACGTGGTTGTCATCACCGGCGTGCACTATGAAGACTCCGAAGATGTGTACGCCAACAAGGTCCGTGTTGAGCAGGAGATATACGCAAGGGGAGAGCCCTATGTCGTCTGCATCCCGGCCGTCTACCTCGTGCTGGAGAACGGCACCATCATCGACTACCCCGAAAACTGCGTGGTAGTCACCCCTAATTAACCCCCCGCACGCTCGTGATGGGGGTGTGTTGCGCCTCTTTTTCGGACGCTGTGGGCACGACTCCGTTCATGGGCCTGGATCAATCTGGCCTGGACCGAGATTATAGTTGTACATTGAGGCCATTAGTTGTACACTTAACCGATGGACTTGCCGCCGAATGCCAGGAGCATCGCGATCAGCGAGTTCCGCCAGAAGTGCCTTTCGCTGTTGCCGGAGGTGGCCGAGACCGGTGGCGAGATCATCGTCACCCGCCGCGGCAAGCCGCTGGCGGTGGTCTCTCCTATACCCGCTGAGGAGCCGGGGAGCATCTACGGGATTTGTTCTGAGGGTGTCATTGTCTACCCCGACCCCACGAAACCCTATTTCTCAGACGAGCAGTGGGACGAGGTTGTTGGAGCCTGGGACGCGGGACTCGGGTAAGGGGCGGGTTCGGCCGTTGGGGCAGGTTGCATGATGCGACCCGTAGTTCTCGATACCCACATCCTCATCGCCTATGTGAGGGGCGAATTGGGCGAACGGGCCAGGGCGGATTCTCTCTTGGGGGCTCTTCGGGCAGCAGAGGACCGCGGGGGTCTGCTGGTTTCGGCCGCCACCTTCTGGGAGATCGAGCTCATCCGCCGAGATCCCCGCAATGACATGGCGGCTCTTCCTGCAACCGATGCTCTTTTGTGGATGTTGAGGTCGAAGGGGGTCAGGACCATTCCGGTGTCTCCCGAGTTGGCCGTTCAAGCCGTCCGCTTGCTCGATGTGGGCTTCCACAAAGACCCTATGGACCAGTTCATCACCGCCACCGCTATCGCCGAGGACTGCGTGTTGGCGACGCAAGACAGGTTGATCAGGGCTTGGGCGGAGGCGCAGGGCAGTCCCAGGTTGGCACCGTTGAGATGAAGCGGTCTAGGCCGATGTGGTCGGCGCTGCGGTTTGCGAAGTGCGCTGCTGCGCGTTGAGCTGGGCTTGGAGGAGCTGACCTATGACCTCAGGCTTGTGCGGGTGGCCCGGGAGTGGTCGCAGGAGATGGCCGCTTCTAGCGACTTCCGCCATAACCCGAGCTATTCCGCGCAGTACCCGCCAGGCTGGTGGACAGCAGCCGAGAACATCGCCTTGTATCACCTGGGCAGCGGCGAAAACCGCTGGGAATCCCTGGGCGCCACTGTGGTTGACGCCTTCGAGGGCTTGTCGGACAGCCCCGGCCACTACGCCAACATGGTCAACCCCAATGTGACGAGCATCGGCGTCGGCATCGCCATAGCCGGCAGCCGGGTCTACATCACCCAGAACTTCGCCGCCTACCGGTGAGGTGGCCTCTGCATTTGAACCCTGATGCAGTCTGTGTGGAATCGGGCGGGGTTCGGCTAGCAGGCCAGGGCGGTTCGCAGGGCGGCGCAGGCTTGGGCGAGTCGGTCTGGGCCAAGGGTGCAGATGCGCTCAACGAGAAGGGCTTTGGGCACAAGTCGGAGGTTGTCAAAGCTGGCGGCGCACTCTGTGGGCATTCCGTCGTCTGGCCCCAGTGTCAGTTCGGAGGGAATGTTGCGTATGGTGCGGGATATAGGGGCGGTGACTAGGTGGTTGAGAACGGGAATGGCCGACGGTCTGGTCAGGATGAGGAATGGGCGGCGACCGATGTCTTCGATCTCTCCCCACCAGACTTCGCCGCGGCCGATACCGCTCACCAGGGTTCCTCTTCGATGGCCTGACGCAACGACACTAGTGCGGCTTGCGCTTCTGCTTCAGTTGGCGGATGGCGGGTGTAGCCGTCGACGATTTCCTGGTCTATCCGGCGCTGCTGTTCCTCGTGGGTTACCGCCTCGATGCCGGCGCGTATGGCCGCGGCCCGGGAATTGTAGGCACCGCGTGAGACGAGGGCGTCGAGATCGGCAAGCAGGGCCTCAGACAGGCGTATCGGTATCTGTCTGGTATGCATCCCAGAATTATACCATTCTTGGGATGCACCAGTTCGAGATTTGACGGGGTGGACTGTCAGATTTTTTGTGTATGCGGCCGTGATGGTTTTCATTTGATGTGGTCGGCGATCCGGTCGCCGTAGTGGACGGTCAGTGTGTTCGTTGGTCCGATGGTGACGGGGTGGGGGTTGGTTGGGTAGGGTCGGGGTGTCTTTTTGGGAGATGGGAGGATCCGATGGGATACCGGGTGGTCGTGGACTACGACCTGTGCGAGAGCAACGCCATTTGCATGCAGGTCGCTCCTGATGTTTTCGAAGTGCGCGACGACGACTTCTTGTACCTGCTGAACGAGACCCCGGGGGACGAGGCCCGCGATCGGGTGAACGAATCGGTCCAACGCTGCCCCAAGCAGGCCATCTCCGTCGCTGAGGAGTAATCGCCCGCTGCGCTCTCTAGCCATCGTCGGAGCCTCGCTGGCCGGAACCCGGGCCGCGGAGTCGCTGCGGCGAGACGGATTCGACGGGGCCATCACCATCATCGGCGATGAGCCCCACCAGCCCTACGACCGGCCTCCCCTGTCCAAGCAGCTCCTAGCCGGGGATTGGGAGCCGGATCGCATTGCGCTGTCCGATGACGATGCCATCCAGGATTTGGACGCCGACTGGCGGCTGGGGCGACGCGCGGTCGGGCTCGAAGTCGCCACCCGCACCGTCTCCCTCGATGACGGCTCGGCGGTTAGTGCCGACGGCATCCTCATCGCCACCGGGGCCCGCTGTCGGGAACTGCCCACCGGCGGCCTCGACGGCATCTACACCCTGCGAGGCTTGGACGACTGCCTGGCCATCCGCGCCGAGTTGGAGGCTTCGCCCCAGCGTGTGGCCGTGGTGGGCGCGGGGTTCATCGGTGCCGAGGTGGCGGCCACTGCCCGTGGTCGGGGCCTGGAGGTGACGGTGATCGAGGCACTGCCGGTGCCGCTGGGCCGCATCCTGGGCAACGAGATCGGCACGGTGTGCGCCGACGTACACCGGGACAACGGGGTGGACCTGCGGCTCGGCGTGGGCGTCGACGGATTCGACGGCCACGGCCGGGTGGAGCGGGTGAATCTGAGCGACGGCACCTCGGTGGACGCCGACGTGGTGGTGGTGGGCATCGGAGTCATCCCCAACACCGAGTGGCTTGAAGGCTCAGGCCTGGAGCTGGACAACGGCGTGGTGTGCGACGAGACCTGCCTGGCCGCGCCCGGCATCGCCGCGGCCGGGGACGTAGCCCGCTGGCCCAACCGCCTGTTCGGCGAGACCATGAGGGTGGAGCATTGGGACAACGCCATCGAGCAGGGCCAGCACGCCGTGCGCCGTCTGCTGGTCTCCGACGACGAGGCCCAGCCCTACACCCCGGTGCCGTGGTTCTGGAGCGACCAATACGACCGCAAGATCCAGTTGGCCGGCCGGGCCCGGCCCGACGACGAGGTGCGCATCATCACCGGATCAACCGAAGAACGGCGGTTCGCCGCCCTCTACGGCCGGGCTGGTCGCTTGGTCGGCGTGCTCGGCTTCAACCGACCCCGACACGTGATGAAGTATCGCAACCTCATAGAACAGGGCACCAGCTTCGAAGAGGCGATCAAAATCGCCGAGCAGGAATAAGTACTAGCGGCCACAAGTTTTGGGACGCGCTGGCGGTGGAGCCGCTTGGCGAATAAGAGTGGAGCCATGGGCACTCCCGGCGAGTTCCCCATCAGCGAGCTGGTAGCCCGCACTGGGGTTCCAGCGGCTTCCATCCACCACTATCGACGGCTGGGCCTTCTGCCCGCGCCCCGCCGAGCCGCGGCCAACCGCTTCTTCTACAGCCAGCGCCACGCTGACGCGGTGGAGCGGATCAGGGATTTGCGAGAACGACACCGCCTCCCGCTGCGCCATATTGCCCAGATCATGAACGCCGAGAATCCCGACCATGCCGAAGTGGCCAACTTGGCTGACAGCGGCGAGCAGTTGCGGGACGTGGCTATTCAGGAGTTCGCCCTGAGGGGCTACACCGAGGTGAGCGTGGCCGATATCTGTGCTCAGGCCGGGGTGGCCAAGGGAACGTTCTACCGCTATTTCCGCTCCAAGCAAGATCTGTTCTTCCAAGCGGTGGAAGCAGTGGTGGACAACACCGCCGAGGAATTCGCCGCCGCGATCGACGGCCATGTCGGCCTGAGCCGAGAAGAGCTCACCCGCCGCCTGGCTGAGACCCTTTTGCCGGGACTTCCCATCATGCTGGAGGTGGCCAAGCGCTCGGTGCAGGGGCAAGTGGAGCATGCCGCCGCCGCCCAGCGGGTGTTCTGGCGGCTGGCCGAGCGGCTCGGAGAAGCTCTGTCCGACGATCCCCGGGGCCATCGGCTCGCCGGCGCCCTCATAATGGACGCCATCGCCCACATTTTCGCCGAGGGTCTCATGGGCCGCTTCGCCGATCGTCCCAAATTCGATGACGCCGGGGCGGTCATTGCCTTGACAGCCCCGGATTGAGCGCGTACAAAAAGATGACCTGATGGTCACTTTGTTGTTCACAACTAGGCGGCCATCGCTCTAGACTACATTCGCAATGCCCCGGCTAGCTCGCTGACCAGCGGGTTGACCGGGGCTAATGAGACACAGCGGGGGGCGTTGTGCAGACCGAAGTCGAGTTCGATGTGAACTCGATTATGGCCCAGAGCCGAAGCGAGAATTTTCCGGTTGTGCTGAAGGCCCTACCGGCGCGTCCCCGGGCCCATCTGTTGGCCGTCTACGGATTCGCCCGCCTCGTGGACGACATCGGGGACGAATACGACGGCGACCGCTTGGCCGCGCTGGACTGGCTCGAAGCCGAGTTCTACCTGGCCCGCACCGGTGGCGCCACCCACCCGGTGATGTCGCAGCTCACCGGTTTGCTCACCGAACTGGACATCGACGATGAGCCGTTCTTGGCCCTCATCGAGGCCAATCGAGTTGACCAGCGCAAGCACCGCTATCAGACCCAGGCCGAACTGGCCGAGTACTGCACGCTGTCGGCCAACCCCGTGGGTCGGCTGGTGCTGGCGGTCTTCGGCGCGGCCACCCCCGAGCGCATCGCCCTCAGCGACGCGGTGTGCACCGGGCTCCAGTTGGTGGAGCACCTTCAGGACATCGGCGAGGACTACACCGAAAAGGGCCGCATCTACTTCCCGGCCGACGAGCTATCCCGCTTCGGTGTGGATGAGGATGATCTTGGGGCCGAAAGGGCATCGAAGCCGCTCCGCAAGCTAGTGGCCCACCAGTGCGACAGCGCTCGCGGCCTGCTGTGCCGAGGCGAGCCGCTGGTGGCCTCCCTCAGCGGGTGGGCCAGGGTGACGGTGGCTGGCTATGCCGCCGGGGGATTGGCCGCGTTGGATGCCATTGCCGGAGCTGACTACGACGTGCTGAGAAAGCTGCGGACCCCGTCGAAGGTCCGGACTTCGATTCATGCTGTCCGGCTGGTCGCCCCCCACCGGTTGACCGACGCCAAAGCGGTTCGCGCCGCGCGCGACGCCGTTACGCGCTGGAGGCGAAGGTGAGGACAGCCGACGCCTATAAGCGGTGCGAGGAGATCACCCGGACTGAGGCCCGCAACTTTTCCTACGGCATCCGGCTGCTGCCCAAGCCTAAGCGCCTGGCCATGTCCGCTCTGTATGCCATGGCTCGGCGCATCGACGATGTGGGCGACGGTCCCCTTCCCCAAGACAAAAAACTCGTCCAGTTGGCCCAACTGCGGTCCGACATCGACACTCTGGCCAATGGCGGGGTCAGCGACCCTGAAGACCCGGTGCTGGTCGGGCTGGGCGATGCCATTGGCCGTTTCCCCATCCCTGTGGCCGCGCTGAACGAGATCGTTGACGGCTGTGAACAGGACGCGGTTGGGAAGGTGTACACCACCATCGAGGAAACAGAGCAGTATTGCCGGCTGGTGGCCGGATCGGTAGGCCGCCTGTCGCTGGGGGTCTTCGGCACAACCGGCGATGTCGAAGAGGCCAGCGAACTGGCCGATGTGCTGGGCGTGGGCCTTCAGCTCACCAATATCCTGCGCGACATAGTGGAGGACCGGGGCATGGGCCGGGTCTACCTGCCGGCCGACGACATCGAGCAATTCGGCTGTACCCCCGACCTGACTGGGCCCACCGATGCGGTTGGTGCACTGGTGTCATTCGAGGCGGAGCGGGCCGAGCGGCGTTTCGCCGAAGGGCTGAAGCTGCTCAAGATGCTGGACCACCGCAGCCGAGCCTGTACTGGGGCGATGGCCGGGATCTACCACCGGCTGTTGGCCCGAATCGCAGCTTCCCCCACGGCGGTACTAGAGGGGCGAATGTCGTTGCCCACCAGGGAGAAGGCCTGGGTGGCACTCCGCAGTCTGGCCGGTGTCGCGCCATGAGTCCGGCGGGTTCCCGGTTGACGACCGATCCGGATGCGACTCCGAAGGTTGCGGTGGTCGGAGGTGGATTGGCTGGTTTGGCCGCGGCGGTGGCCGCCGCCGACGGCGGGGCCCAGGTGACGCTGTATGAGCGGGCCCCCCGATTGGGCGGGGCGACCTGGTCGTTCCAGCGCAACGGCCGTTGGTTCGACAACGGCCAGCACGTGTTCATGCGGTGCTGTACCGAGTATCGGGCCTTTTTGGACCGCTTGGGAGCAGCCGACCAAGTGGCCGAGCAGTCCCGGCTATCGGTTCCCGTGATCCGTCCCGGCGGCCGCCCGGCGCGTATCTCCCGTACCGGCGCCCCGGCTCCCCTGCACCTAGCCCGGTCGCTCCTGCGCTACGGCCCGCTTTCGGTGGGTGACCGGCTGCGGGCGGTTCGCACTGCTCTGGCCCTGCGCCGCCTTGATCCCGACGATCCCAGAACCGACGAGATGAGCTTCGGCGGTTGGCTTCGATTTCGGGGAGAGTCCGACCAGGCCGTCGCCCGTTTGTGGGACCTGATCTGCTTGCCCACCGTGAACTTGAGGGCCGACGACGCCTCGCTGAGCCTGGCGGTGAAGGTCTTTCGCACCGGGCTCTTGGACGACGCCGAATCCGGCGATTTGGGCTGGACTCGGGTGCCGTTGTCTGCCCTGCACGGCGATGCGGCCGCCCGGGCGATCGCCGCCCAAGGAGGGACAATCGAGCTCCAAGCCCCGGTGGAATCTGTGGGCGACGGCCCTTCGGTGAAGGCGGACGGGCAGCGGATCGAGGCCGACGCGGTGATCCTCGCCGTGCCCCACGACGTCGCGGGCGACCTGCTGCCCCCCGACACTGTCGCCCGGCAAACCGAGCTGGCCGACCTGGGGACCTCTCCCATCGTCAACGTGCATTTCGTGTTCGACCGCCGAGTTATGGACGTGCCCTTTGCCGCGGCTCTTGACTCGCCGGTGCAGTTCGTGTTCGACCGCACCGAGGCCGCCCACTGGGCTGCGGACGAACCCGAGGAGATCACAGGTACCGAAGGCCGCGACGAGCAGGTGTTGGCTGTTTCGCAGTCGGCCGCGTTCGATGAGATCGGCGACCGGCCTGCCGAGTTGATCGAGCGCTATCGCTCGGCTCTGGCCGACCTATTCCCCCTCTCAGCCGATGCCGAAGTCTTGGATGCAGTGGTGACCCGAGAGCACCGGGCCACCTTTGCCGGCCGCCCTGGCACCCGTCGGCGGCGTCCCGGTCCGACCACCGCCATCGGCGGCCTGTTCTTGGCCGGGGCGTGGACCGATACCGGCTGGCCGGCCACCATGGAAGGTGCGGTTCGCTCCGGCAATCAGGCGGCCCGCCTCGCGCTGGATCACTGCCACGTCGCCGACGCATTGACGCCCGCTGGGCAAGACCAAAGAGAAAGGACCATTGCATGAGCGGTGGATCGCAGACTCCGGCCATTCTTGAGAGGGCCAGAAACTTGGTCGACCCTGCCATTGCCGCCGCCTTAGGCGGTCTGTGCACCGAACTGCGGGTGCCTGCCGAGTACCACTTCCAGGGTCGGGGCAAAGGAACCCGCCCCGCGCTGGCCATCTTGTCAGCCGAGGCCGCAGGCGCTCCCTCCGAGACTGGGGTTCCGGGAGGGGTGGCCATTGAGCTAATCCACGATTTCTCGCTCATCCACGATGACATCATCGACAACGATGCCGAGCGCCGACACCGGGCCACCGTGTGGGCCAAATTCGGGGTCGGCGTCGGCGTGATCGCCGGAGATTCCCTCCACGCCTTGGCGTTCGAAACCTTGCTGTCCGACCCCACCCCGCCCAGGGTCAAAGCAGCCAAGCATTTGGCTGAGGCGATTTCGGCCATGATCGCCGGCCAGAGCATGGACATGGCCTTTGAAGAGATGCCCAGCATCACTCTGGAGCAATGCCTGGCCATGGAGGAGGGCAAGACCGGAGCGCTTCTGTCATACGCCTCATCGGTGGGGGCCATCTTGGCCGGGGCTGATGACGAAGTCGTCGAGAGATTGGCCGACTACGGCATGCATATGGGGATTGCGTTTCAGGCGGTGGACGATCTGCTGGGCATATGGGGTGATCCCGAGCGCACCGGGAAGCCCGCGGGGGCTGATCTGCGGGAGCGCAAGAAGTCGGTGCCGGTGGTGATCGCGCTCAACAGCGGCACTTCAGTAGCCGATGATCTGGCCGATCTCTATACCCGTCCCGAGTTGGAAGCCAAAGATGTGAGCGCGGCCCGGGCCCTGGTGGATGTGGGAGGTGGTCGGGAGGGCACCCAGGCGCTGGCCCGGACCCACCTCGGACTGGCGATGTCGGCCCTCGATTCAGTTTCCCAATTCCCCTCGGTGGTGTCCGAGGCGGTGGAGGAGATGCGTTCTCTGGCCCAGTTCATCGTAGGGAGGGACTTCTGATGAGTGCAGAGCAATCCCTGGCCAGGGCCCGCGATCGGCTCTTGAACCTCCAAGACGCCAAGGGGTGGTGGAAGGACGAACTGGAGACCAACGTATCCATTGAGGCCGAGGATCTGTTTCTGCGGGAGTTCTTGGGCATCGCGGAGCCGGAGATCACCCGACAGACGGCAAACTGGATTCGCCACAGCCAACGGGCCGATGGCACCTGGTCGACCTACTTCCATGGTCCGGCCGACTTGTCGGTAACGGTTGAGGCCTACTGGGCGCTGCGCTATGCCGGCGATCCCGTCGACGCCGACCACATGGCCAAGGCGGCTGCGTATATCCGCGGCGAGGGCGGCCTGGAGCGCAGCCGGGTGTTCACCCGGGTCTGGATGGCGCTGTTCGGGCTGTGGCGGTGGGAAGACCTCCCCGCCCTGCCCCCTGAGGTGGTCCTTCTGCCCAAGAAGGTGCCGTTGAACATCTACGACTTTGCCTGCTGGGCTCGTCAGACCGTGGTGGCGTTGACCGTCGTGGGTGCTTACCGCCCCGTGCGCTCCATGGGAATCAGCCTGGACGAGATCCGCACAGGCGCCCTTCCCCCGGAGAGAGAGCTCGCCCGGAACGGCACGGTGGCCCGGAGATTCCAACGCATCGACCGGGCGCTGCATATCTATGAGAACCGTCCGTACCAGCGGTTGCGACAATGGGCGCTGAGCCGGGCTGAGCAGTGGATTGTCGCCCGCCAAGAGGCTGACGGCTGCTGGGGTGGCATTCAGCCACCGTGGGTGTACTCCCTGCTGGCCCTGTACGTGCGGGGCTATTCCCTGAAGCATCCGATTCTGGCCAAAGGGCTGGAGGGGTTCGACGCCTGGACCATCGTCGAAGACGACATGCGCCGGCTGGAATGCTGCCAGTCGCCGGTGTGGGATACCTGCCTGGCCCTGGTGGCCCTAGCCGACGCTGGCTTGGAGCCAGACGATTCGCAGATGGAGGCTGGAGCCCGCTGGCTGCTGGACCAAGAGGTTCACGTCGTCGGCGACTGGGCCGAGCAGCGCCCCCATTTGGCCCCCGGCGGGTGGGCGTTCGAATTCGAGAACAACTACTACCCCGACTTGGATGACACGGCCGAGGTGGCCCTGGCCCTGCGCCGAATCCGCCAACCCGATGCCAAGCCGGTGCAAAAGGCGCTGGAGCGAGCGGTGGTGTGGGCTCAGGGGATGCAGTGCGCTGACGGCGGTTGGGCGGCATTCGACGCCGACAACTGCTCCCCACTGGTGGCCGAGCTCCCCTTCTGCGACTTCGGTGAGGTCATCGACCCGCCGTCGGCCGACGTGACCGCCCACGTGGTGGAGATGTTGTGCGAACTGGACTCCGACAGGCTGGGCTTGCCGGTGGACCGGGATGCAGTGGACCGGGGGGTTCAGTGGCTGAGCGCCGAGCAGGAGGACGACGGATCTTGGTTCGGGCGTTGGGGGGCCAACTACATCTACGGCACCGGCGCAGCGGTCCCGGCACTCATCAGCGCAGGGGTGCCGACTGACGACGACCGAGTGGTGAAGGCCTGCCGGTGGCTGGAGTCGGTGCAGAACCCCGACGGCGGCTGGGGCGAGGATATGCGCTCATACACCGACCAGAACTGGCGGGGCCGGGGGGAGACCACCCCGTCGCAGACTGCGTGGGCGCTGCTGGCCTTGATTGCTGCCGGCCGGGCTGAGGGGGAGGCAGCTCGGCGAGGGGTCGCTTGGTTGGTGGCCAATCAGCGCGCTGACGGCGACTGGGACGAGCCCTGGTACACCGGGACCGGTTTCTCCGGAGACTTCTATATCCGCTACCACCTGTACCGCCTGGTGTTCCCGGTGATGGCCCTTGGTCGCTGGGTGCGGGCGACCAGCGGTAAAGGGTGACTCTGATGGTGTTTTGCCCGTTGGCCATGGAGGCCAGAGCGGTACGAAGGGGCATCCGCCGAGGTGATGGTGAGGCGACGGTGGTGTGTACCGGTATGGGGCCCAAGCCGAGCCGCCGAGTCGAGCCGAATCACGGGCCAGTGGCTGTGGTCGGCATGGGCGGGGCCGTGGTGGAGGGCATCGAGCCGGGCGATGTGGTGGTGGCCACCGAGGTGTCGGCCGACGATGTGGCGCCGATTGGCCTGCCCCTTGCCGAAGTGGTGGCCAAGGGCCTGGAGGAAGCCGGATTCACCGTGCACGTCGGCCCGGTGGCCAGCGTGTCCGAGCTGGCCGTCGGCTCGCGCCGACAAGAGCTAGCCGATCGAGGCGCGATAGCGGTCGATATGGAGTCGGCTTGGCTGTTGGAGCATCATCGTGGTCCGGCAGCAGTAGTGCGGGTGGTGACCGACACCCCCAGCCGCGAACTCAAAACCGCGGCCGCCCCCGCGAGGATCTATAGAGCACTGCGCACCATTAGCAGGTTGACGCCAGTGCTGACCAAGGAGGTCGTCTGACATGCCCATTCCGCTAAGACAAGCGGCCAAAGTTGGCACCTACGTGTTCAAGAACAAGCTGCGACGCCGGGAGAAGTTCCCGCTCATTGTGGAGCTGGAGCCGCTGTTCGCCTGCAACCTTGAGTGCCCCGGCTGCGGCAAGATCCAGTACCCCACCGAGGTGCTGCGCAAGCGGGTCAGCGTGGACGAGGCGGTGGCGGCCATGGAGGAGTGCGGCGCCCCGATGGTGTCCATCGCGGGGGGCGAGCCGCTCCTGCACCCTCAGATCGACGAGATGGTGGACGAGCTAATCAAGCGCAAGAAGTTCGTGTACCTGTGTACCAACGCAGTGCTGCTGCGGCGCAAGATCGACAAGTTCAAGCCGTCGCCCTACTTCTCCTTCGTGGTCCACGTGGACGGGCTCCAGGAGCGCCACGATCTGGCCGTGGCCCGAGATGGGGTGTTCGACGAGGTGGTGGAGGCCGTCAACGAGGCCAAGGCCAAGGGGTTCCGGGTCACCACCAACAGCACGTTCTTCAGCACCGACAGCCCCGAAGACGTGCGCAGCGTGCTGGACTTCTTGAACGACGACCTAGAAGTCGACTCCATGATGATCTCGCCGGGGTACGCCTATGAGAAGGCCCCCGACCAAGAGCACTTCTTGCCGGTGGAGCAGACCAAGCGCCTCTTCCAAGACGCCTTCTCCGAGGGAAAGCGCAAGAAGTGGCGGCTGAACCACACACCGCTGTTCTTGGACTTCCTAGAGGGCAAGGTGGAGTACGAGTGTACTGCCTGGGGCATTCCCAGCTATTCGGTGTTCGGCTGGCAGCGGCCCTGCTATTTGATGTCCGATGGCTATACCGAGACCTATCAAGAGCTGATCGATACCACCGACTGGGACAGCTACGGCCGGGGCAGGGACCCCCGCTGCGAAAACTGCATGGCCCACTGCGGATACGAGCCCACCGCGGTGTTCGCCACCATGAAGTCGCTGCGCGAGTCCATTCGCGCCGCGGTTGGAACTGGTTAGCGCAGAGCCTCCTGGATTCGTCTTCGCAATTCGACGTTGATCTTTTGGCGTTCTAGGTGTTGGGCGATGATTAGGGGGCCTTGGGGGACGGGGTGGGCTTCTAGGAACGCTTCGACTTCGGCGGCCAAATCGGGGGTGGACAGGGCGCTGATGCCGCCGAGCATTCGGGGGACGATGGCACTGGGGAGGCGTTGGTTTATCTCGTCCCAGTGTTCGGTGATGTGCGCCCAGGCTTGGGGGCCTAGGTCGCGGTTTTCCAGGCATCCCCGCAGCACGAAACCGGCGTCCTGGCTACGCACGGTTCCGTCGAGGGTGGCAGCCAGGGTGCGGCCCATGATCTGGGGATCGTCGAAGGTGGTGAGCGCCATCAGATAGCGCAATTCGAGCTGCGGGGTGGGGGCGGTCTCGTAGCGCTGGCGGATCTCCTCGTAGTCGGCCTCGTCGCCGGTAACAGCCACCACGGCGATGGCGGCCGCGGCCAGGGCGGGGTCGACGCCCCCGGCGGCCATCAGCTCCCGGCACCCGGCGATGGCCTCGGCGTCGTTGCCCCCCACGGCTCGGGTGCGGGCGAGCACGCCCCGCAGTTCGCCAATGCGGTCGTCCTCGCCGGGGGCAGGCTCCCAGCCCACTTGGTCCCAGGCCGGGCCAACCATGTCCCTGACTCGGGCCTGAAGTCCAGACCGCCCGACTTCGGGAACCATGTGGTCGAGAGTGCCCAGCGTGCCGGCCAGTCGGCGCCACACGGCCAAGTCGTCTTCAGTGGCCGCCAGGCGCTCGGCGAACGCCAGGTAGTCGGCCACATTCAGCCGGTCGGCGACCGTCAGGGCCCATTGGTCGTCCACCAGCACGTACCGCTGGAGTGGGTCTAGATCGGGACCGCCTTCTAGCAGTCGATCCAGTAATCCACCCTCATAGGCCACCCGGTAGAAACCATCGGCGGTCGGGTTGACCATGACCCAGTTGGGGTTGTCGGCATCTAGGGCCAAGGGGTCTTCCAGCACCAGCCGCTCGGTGCATTCTCCGGTGTCGGTACCCACGGCGGCCACCACCGGAACCTGCCAGCGGGCGTCGTCGGACTCCCCGTCGTAGCGGAAACGCTCCTGGCTGAGCGAGATCGTGCCGTCGTCTTTGGCCGCGGCAGACACCACCGGGTGACCGCCCTGGAAGATCCATGAGTCCATCACGTCGCGGGCGGGCTCCCCGGTGGACTCGGCCAGCGCGTCCCACAGGTCGTGGGTCTCGGTGTTGGCGTAGGAGTGGCGCTGGAGATAGTGGCGGACCCCGTCACGGAACTCGTCGGGGCCGAGAAATTGCTCCAGCATCCGCACTGTCGCCGCGCCCTTCTCGTAGGTGAGCAGGTCGTACATGCCCTCGGCGTCGGCGGGGGAGACCACCGGGTACTCGATGGGCCGGGTGGCGGCTAGAGCGTCCACGTCGAAGGCCGCGGCCCGGGAGAGCCCGAACGCCAGCCAACGCTTCCAGTCGGGCCGGTAGGCATCCACCGCCAGCATCTCGCAAAACGTGGCAAAGGCCTCCTTCAACCAGATGCCGTTCCACCACTTCATGGTCACCAGGTTCCCGAACCACATGTGGGCCAGTTCGTGGGCGATCACGTCCACCGCGGTCTGCCGCTCTTGCTGAGTGGAGCTGTCGGGGTCGATGAGCAGCAGGATCTCCCGGAAGGTGACGCACCCCATGTTCTCCATGGCCCCGAAGGCGAAGTCGGGGATGGCCACCAAGTCGAGCTTGTCGCCGGGGTAGTCGATGTCGAAGTAGTCCTCGAAGAAGTCGAGGCAAAACGCTCCGGCGTCCATGGCGAACTCGGTGAGGTGGCCCTTGCCCACAGGGTGCAGGACCCGCAGCGGTGTGCCGTTCACGTCCACCGGTTCGGTGGCCTCCAAGGGGCCGACGATGAAGGCCAGCAGATAGGTGGACATCTCCATGGTGGGGGCGAACGACACCGACCGGCGACCGTCGCCGGTGAGCTGGGAGTCGATCTCGGCCCCAGACGACACCGCCATCAGGTCGTCGGGCACCACCAGGGTCACCTCGAAGGTTGCCTTCAGGTCGGGTTCGTCCCAGCACGGGAACGCCCGCCGGGCATTGGTGGACTCGAACTGCGTGGTGGCGATCACCCGCTCATCGCCGTCATCGTCGGTGAACGTGGAGCGGTAGAACCCCCGAAGCTGGTCGTTGAGCGTTCCGGTGAACGCCAGGCTCAGCCGGGCCGGCCCGGGCGAAACCGGCTCACCCAGCCGCAGCACCGCCCGCTCGTGTTCGTCGTCGTAGTCGATGCCGGCCAGCGCCACTCCGTTCAGGTCCCCGCCGGCAATCTCCAACTCAGCCGCATTGAGCACGATCTCGTCCGCCCGCTCCAGCACTTCGACATCCACTTTGACCGTCCCAGCGAATGTGAAGGTCTCCAGATCCGGCTCCAACCGCAGCTCATACCGCCGCGGCACCACCGTCTGAGGCAGCCGATAAGGGTTCGAGGAGGCGTCGACCATCGAGTGAGACTAGATGACCTGCCCGAGCTGTTCTGCGCGGAAATCAACGCGGCAGACAATCATTCCTGTTTCCGCTGTCGAGCTTGGGCTTCATGGCGTTGGGCTTGCAGCTCCATTTCGTCTACCTCTCTCAGCACACGCCCCAGTCTTGGGAATAGAGGCATTTTGCGAGCACCCAAACCCCAATTGCTCAGCAGTCTCCTAGACGGTGGCCTTTCTCGGCTAGACCGATCAGTTCAGAGGATCGGTCAAGTCGAACAGCCGCTCTCGATCAGCAGGCACGCCAATGCTGTATCGCCATAGAGGTGTTGCGGGGTGACTTCCAGATCAAATCGAGGTCAAGTCATAAATCCTGGTTAGCGCTTGTCCGAAAGCGGTGATGGCTGCGGGCAGGTCTTCGACGGTTGTGTGGTAGTGGAATGCGCCGTCACTCTGCGATACTCCGGTTTCGCCGATTATCCGCTCTAGGTGCCTTCTTCGGCTTCCCTTGAGGAATGAGTCGATGTCGTGCTCATAGCTGATGTGCATGAGTGTGTGGCCGTGGTCGGAAAGGCGGAGTCCGCCAGAGGGCAACTCTGAGAGGTAGAAGAGGTAGCTGTCGCCATCCGGGAATTTGAAGTGGGTTCGCAGCATGAGTTCGCCGTCTGAACGAGGCTCTACCCCCACGCTCTGGCAGAGGCACTCGCACAGAAGAGCCCGGAGAGCTGTTTTGTCAAGAGCCGTTGAGGAACCATTGGCGCTGGGTCGTCGAGCCCCGGCCCGTGCTCGCAGTTTGTGTTTGAGGTCTTCGCGCAATATGGCCAAGTCATCAATGTCGGCCTGCAACAACGCATCTTCGAAAGCTCCGCTGCGGACTAACTCCCTGATGATTTCTCGCCCTTCGTTGCTCAGACCGGGTTTTCCTTCGTGGCGATCAGAGGATTCTGGAGGGTCACAGCTGGCCATAGGAAAAGTCTACGGGGCACTTCGCGCGAGAGCAGTGGCTGGTCGGCGGAGTATCTGTCGCTACGGACGGATAGTCTGGAGGAAGTGGCATGAGGAGGAGGCCATGGGTCAAGACCGCATAGCGTCCGCCGCAGAGGTGGCTCAGGAAATCAGGAGGCATCTGCCTGGCGTGGAGGATGTTCGATTGCACAAACTGCTGTACTACGTCCAGGGACGGCATTTGGTGTGGCAGGGTCTTCCGGCGTTCGCTGAGGCCATCGAGGCCGGGGAGAGCGGCCCGGTAGTAGCCCAATTCAGGCCCGATGAGCACGAAGGGGCTGAGCCTCCGAGTGCTGCGACTCTGTCTGAGAGTGTGAAGAGCATGGTGGTGCATGCCATCGCCCAAGTGGGAGACCTAAGCAACAAGGCCCTCTCAGTGGCCACCCGCGGCGAGGATCCGTGGAGTGATGCCACCGACGGGGGTGCAAACGTCTGTCACCAGGAGATCTCCCACGAATCGCTTGCTGCCTTCTTTGGGCGGCTGACCTCCGATTTGAGCACGTTGAAGGAGCGGGTCGATGCCCGCCGCGACGACCGGCCCTTTGTTCCCGACCCCCCTGGCGCCATTGGCGCACTGCGGTCCCAGTACTTGTCGGCGTAGTTCTGATGCCGTCCGACCTCTGGCAAACCAATGCCGCGTCGCGCGCCCAGGAGTTCATAGAACGAGAGAACCTCGATGAGAGCGATGTTGAGGCGCTAACCATCTTCGCGTGGCGTTTGGAGGTTGATCCCTTCAGGATCTTGGCCAAGCTGGATCATGTAGGTGAGTGGTACTACCGCATTGCGCCGTCTTCAACGCGCCCCGGCTATTCCATCGGCGCGGGGTATCTCATTGACCAGGGCAGACGCACGGTGACCGTGATTTCATTTGAGTTCTACCCCTCACGCGAACATGGTGCGTAGCGCTTATCGGTTGTATCTCGGCGGCTCGGCAAGCTCCCAGTAGGTCTGCCAGTCGAGGGTGCGTTTGTATTCGGCGGGGCTGGGTTCGGCCTCTTTCCCGGTGAAGGGGTCGTAGAGGTAGCGGACTGAGGTGGAGTCGTCGTCGGCGACTTCTACGAGGGCGAGGATGTGGCGGTCGGCTTTGTTGAGGGCGCAGATGATCTCGGATCGGGTGATGGAGAAGTCGCGGGCTCCGGCGACGCGGCCTTTGACTTCGATTGTGAGAATGCGGCCTTCTTGGTTTCGGGTCTCGATGTCGAAGCCTTTGTTGTTGTGGGGCATCTCGACTGGTTCTCGGCCCAGGGACCGCTCGGCGGCAAGCACGGCGTCAACGGCGAGGCGGTCGGTTCGGGTGGTGTCGATGGGGTGCTCAGGGGGTGGGGTGCCCCCGAGTTTGGCGAGCAGTCGCTCGGGAACGATGAACGCCGCTCCGACCACTCGGGGAGCCAAGGGCGAGAGCTTGCGCTGGCGGGCCAGCTCTTCTTCTCGGCGCTCCAGTCGCATCTGGGCTTCTTCGGATCGTTGTCGTGCCTTGGCTGAGTTGATGCGGGCGTTGGGCTTGCCGGCCAACTCGTCGTCTTTGAGTCGCAGCACTCGAGTGTCCCAATGGTTGATCTCTTCTTCCAGGCGCTGGCGTACGGCCTCCAGGGTCCGGTCGACTTGGGAGTGGATTCGGTCCTCTACGTCCGCAACGTGGGTGGGGACGTTGTGCTCGACAGCGTGATTGAGCGCGGTGGTCGCGAGCGTGTTTCGAACCCAATCGGCAGCGGCCAACGGGGCCAGTAGTCGCAGCTCGTCGGGATCGGGGGAGCGGCAGTCCAAGTAGGGGTGTTCACCGGCGTCTTCGACTTCGCCGTCCTCGGTGATCTCCACGTATTCAAATTGCTTGGACACCACCCTGCGATGTCCGCCGTCGACAGCGGTGCCGTCGACGATCTCGTGCTCCAAGAACACCAGCACTCTGGGAACTTCGGCGGTGGACTCGGGATCGACCAAGATGCTGCCCTTTTGGAGGAGCGACCCGTGGCGTTCCAACAATGCGCCGATGCTGGCATCGAGCAGGGGATGGCCCGGTGAAACCAAATCGGCCATGGGCCGGCCGGGAACCGATATCTCTTCACGCTCGAAGCAGATGCGCTCATAGCTCGGGAGAAGCCGGCCTCGGCCATGGCCGGTATCCCAGTGCCGCAAGGCTTGCGGCACTCGGGAAATCTGACAGCGATTCGCCTCCCTCTTGGTGACTTTGCCGTTCAGCAAGTCGAATGCCCCGAAGAAGAACCGGCGGATGAAGCTGGGTTGCAGGCGCATGGCCTGGGCCCGTTCCATCCGTTCCCGAATGTCGGCGATCACCGCTTCGCTCAGCTCATCGGAGAGGAGCGACTGCTTTTGGATCAGCTCCCTCGTCCGGTCTCCGACCGTGGCGTCCAACACCGCGGTCATGCGGAGTTGCTGGATGGCTGGCTCCTCGGCGGTGATTGCCTCAATGAGCAACTCTCGCAGCGACTTATCGGAAAAGGCCTCGCCCAGCACGTCGAACACCTTGCCGCCCAGGGCCTTTCGCTGCTCATCGAGCTTCTCCAGCAATCGCTCGAACACTTGGCCCTCGCGGGTGTTCTCGGCCACGAGGTTCCACAGCCGGCACACCTCGGTTTGGCCGATGCGGTGGATGCGTCCGAATCGCTGCTCGATGCGGTTGGGGTTCCACGGAAGGTCGTAGTTCACCATGAGGTGGGCGCGTTGGAGGTTGAGACCCTCACCGGCGGCATCGGTGGCTACCAAGATGCGCACTCGGTCGTCTTGGGTGAACTGATCCTGCACTTGGCGGCGCTTCTCGCGGCGAACACCGCCGTGGATGTCGACCACCTCGTCGGTTCGACCTCGAAGGCGGCCAAGCTTCTCGACGAGGTAGTCGAGCGTGTCTCGATGCTCGGTGAAGATGATCAGCTTCTTGGTGCGGCCGTTTTCGTCGAGCATCTCGGGCGTGTTCTGTAAGAGCTTGGACAGTTCGTCCCATTTGCGATCGTCGCCCCGGTGGTACAAGACCTGAGCGCGCTGGACAAGGCCGTCGAGGTCGCTGATCTCGGCTCTCAGCTCGGCGATTGTGCGGGCAGGGGTGGCCTCGACCTCGATCTGCTCTTCGAACTCCTCTTCCTCGCTGGTCAAGAGCTCATCGGGATCGAACTCGTCGAAGTCCGACGGGCGGAAGCCCTCTGGAACCTGACCCAGCATTTCGATTTCGTCTTTGCTGGCCGAAGCCGGGTTGTCCCGGGCTTGTACTGCTTCTGCCAAGCGGGCCGACAGGCGATCGCGTCGGCGCTCCAGAGAGCGCAAGATGGCCCGAGGCGAGGACGCCAAGCGCCGCTGCAAGATGGTGAGGGCAAAACCGACCACGGCTGAGCGGCGGCCCTCGCCTTCCTTCTTGAGCTGTTCGGCCCGGTTCATTCCGTTGCGGACGTACTCGGTGACGTGCTCGTACAGGTCGTGCTCGGCCGGGCTCAGCGTGTACTTGGCGGTGGTGGCCTCCCGCTCGGGGAACAGCCGGGTGCCGTCGAAGCGGAGGAGGTCTTCTTTGATGCGGCGGCGCATCAGGTCCTTGGCTGGCTTGTCGCTGTGGGCACCTCGGCGGTACTTGCCTGCGAACATGTCGCCGTCCAATAGGGCCATGAACAGCTGGAAGTCCTCGGGCTTGCCGTTGTGGGGCGTGGCCGACATCAACAAGAAGTGGCGGGCTACGGCTTCGAGGCGTCGCCCGAGCTTGTAGCGCTTGGTCTGCTCGACGTCGTCGCCTCGGAATGTGGCCGACATCTTGTGAGCCTCATCCACGACTACGAGATCCCAGTCGGTACGGTCGAGCTGGGCCTGGAGGTCTTCGTTTCGAGCCAGCATGTCTAGGCGGGCAATCAGTCGGGGCCGCTCGGCCAGAGGGTTGCCTGAGCGGGTGGCCTCGATCATGGCTCGGGTCAACAGCTCGAACTCCAAACCGAACTTCTCGCCCAGTTCGTCTTGCCATTGCTCGGCCAGCCCGCCGGGAACCACGATCAGGCACCGGTCGAGGTCTCCCCTAACGATCAGCTCCTTGATAAACAGTCCGGCCATGATGGTCTTGCCCGCACCGGGATCGTCAGCCAGCAGGAATCGGAGCGGGCGGCGGGGCAGCATCTCCTTGTAGACGGCCTCGATCTGGTGGGGGAGCGGGTCGACGTCGCTGGTGTAGGTGGCCAGGTAGGGGTCGAACAGATGGGCCAGGCTGATCCGTTTGGCCTCAGCTACCAGGGTGAACAGCTCCGGGTCGGCGTCGAATGACCACGGCCGGCCTTCGCCGTCGAGGGAAAGCTCCGATTCCTTGGAGCGGTAGACGATCTCCCGCTCAACGTTCCCGCTGTCGTCCTCGTAGGTGAGGTTGACGGCATCCGAGCCGATCCATTCGGCGTCGATCACCGTGACTACCCCAATGGGGGCAACGCCTCTGACACGGGCGCCCTTGGTGAGTTCTTCCAATCGGCCCATCGCCCGGCGAGCGTAGCCCCGTGTTTCCTCGAACAGCTAGCGACCTTGGTTTGATTGGCTGGGTGCAGCGTGCTCGCAGGTGCAGTGGTCGATGTCGAGTTGTTGTCATTTCGATAGCTAATAGCTAGCATAATGCAACATGAGGACTCTTTATTTGCGCAACGTGCCTGATGAGGTCGTGCATCGCCTCGAGACTCTGGCGGGTCGTGAGGGGTTGTCGGTGTCGGCGATGGCGGTGCGGGAGTTGGCTGGTTCTACCCGTCGGGCTGACAATCCGCTGCTGCTTGGCGACTTGCCCAGTCTGGGCATCTCGACTGCTGAGATTTTGGAGGCGCTCGACGAGGGCCGCGCCGACCGGTGATCGTGGTCGATGCGTCGGCCGCCGTCTCGGCGCTGCTGGGTGATGGCGATGCTCGGCGGATGCTGAGTGAAAGCCGTTTAGCTGCACCGCACTTGGTGGATGCCGAGGTGGTTCAGACCCTCCGCAAGCTGCTGATTCGCGGGTCATTGACTTCCGAAGAAGCCGAGCGAGCGGTGCAGCGGTGGAGCAGGCTGGGGGTCGAGCGCTTCCCGCTGGTAGGGCTGGTGGCCAGGATGTGGGCCCTTCGGGACAATGTGTCGGCCTATGACGCGGCCTATGTTTCTCTTGCTGAAGCCCTTGATCGCTCCCTGCTGACTGCCGATGCCCGACTAGCCGCCGCCCCCGGCCCCAGCTGTCCAATCACTGTTGTGCCGAGCTGACGTAGGACCGAAAGATGCTGAAGCCGTCTCAGTTGGGGGTTGTGTCGCTGCGGTGGATGGCGCGGGTGTCTAGGCCTAGGTAGCTGGTGATGACGGCGGGGTTGGCTCGGACTTCGCCGGGTGTTCCTTGGGTGATGACCGATCCGGCTTCGAGGCAGTAGACGCGGTCGCTGATCGACATGATGAGGGGCATGTCGTGTTCGACGATGAGCATGGCGGCGTTGAGATGGCGACGGATTTCAACGATGAGGGGGCCGAAGGCCTCGGCCTCTCGCTGCGCCACTCCCGCAGTGGGCTCATCGAGGCACAGCATCTGGGCGTTGAGGGCTAGGAGTCCGGCAAGCTCGACGATTCGGCGGGTACCGGTGGAAAGGTCGGCGATCTGGCGGTCGGCGTAGCGGCCCAAACCGAGGAAGTCGATCAGATCGTCGGCTTGGGCCTGTGAGGAGCGTTTGCCCTGCTCAGTGCGGGCCGCGGTCAAGAGTCCTTTTGGATTGGGGGACGGCGCAGAGGAGGCCGCCACCAGGACGGTTTCTCGCACGGTGAGCTCGGGAAACAGGGTTGCGGCTTGGAAAGTCCGGCCCAGTCCTATTCGGGACCGTTCGGCGGGTTTGAGGCGGTGGATCGGCCGGCCGTAGAGCTCGACGCGGCCCTTGGATGGGACGAAGCCGCCGATGGCGTTAATCAGAGTCGACTTGCCGGCGCCGTTGGTGCCGATGAGCCCAACGATCTCACCGGGGGCCACTTCGATATGGGCGTTGTCAACCGCCAACCGACCGCCGAATCGCACGGAAATCTCGGTTGCCCGCAGCGCCGATTCGGAGGTGTCGGGCACCGCGGCCGGAACTGCGAGCGCGGTGGGCACAGAGTGGGTTTGTTTGGCCGGGGGTGGTGGTCGGCGGGCCTCCAGCCAGACCACGATCCGGTCGCGAGCGGAGTAGGCGATCTGAGCGAGTCCGCTGGGGAAGTACAGGAGAAGAATCAGCAGGCCGACGCCCGAGGTGAACAGGGGGATCAGGCGGTTGGTGGGAGCGAAGGCAGGGAGGCCGATCACCCACAGCGCGCCGAACACTGGCCCGATGGTGGCGCCGATGCCGCCGATGATGGCCATGGAGATAAGCCGCAGGGATTCCCCGGTTCCGAAGAAGCGACCAGTCAGGGGGACCTCGTGGATCACTCCAGCCAAGAGGCCGCCGCCAAGGCCGGCAACCGCGCCGGCCAGGACGAAGGCACCCAGCTTGGTACGCGCCGGGCGAACCCCGTAGGCCGCCGCGGCGTCGGCATTGTCCCGCAGTGCCCGGATGGCCCGGCCAAAGCGGCTGCGGTGAATGCGGGCCACCGCCACTAGCACCACTGTCAATACCCCGAGCAGCAACCAGTAGTAGGTGCGCTGACTGTCGAGGTCGAGCCCAAAAACCTGGCCCCGGCGTAAGGAGACTGAGGTGGTGTTCCCGTCGCTGAAGATGGGACGGCGGAAGAGGTACTCCTCGGTGGCCAAAGCGAGAACAAACGTGGCCACGGCCAGCAGCAGGCCGCGCACTCGCAGTGCGCCCACGCCCACCAGCCCGGCGAACCCGGCAGCAATAACCGCTCCGAGGGCAACTGCGGCGGCGAAGGGGATGCCACTGGCTTCGAAGTCGATCAACCGGTTGTCGCCCCAGCCGATGTCCATTTGGATGCCCCGTTGGAACGAAGCTGCTGCCACGGCGCCAATTCCGGCAAAGGCCATCTGGCCCAGCGACAGCTGGCCCGCCCATCCGGTGATGATGGCCACCGACACCGCGCAGATCCCGAAGGCAAGAATGGTGGCGTAGGTGATCTGCCGTGACGGGGTGGAAACGACAATGGGCAGCAGCACCGCGGCCAACCCAGCCAGACCCAGGGCGATCTTGCCCAGGTGCCGGACCCACCAGATGGACAGCAGATGCTGGGGAATGGGGCGGACCTTGGGAGCAAACGAGTATCGCCCTGGAGCGTCGTCGTCTCGGCGGCGCTGGACCGCCACCGCCACCAGCACGCCTACCAGCAGAACGAATTCAAAGAGCCCGCCCTCAATCGGATAATTGAACTTGACCAGCGAGAACGTCAGGCCTACTACCACGCCTCCGGCCAGGGCGAACGGGAACGATCGCATGCGGGCGATCACTGCGGCGGCCAGTGAGTTGGCCATGGTGGTGAGCCCCACCGTCTCCAGCCCGCTCACGCTGCGGTCGGCAGAGAGCAGGATCACCGCGACGGTGGATACCACCCCGGCGATCACCCAGATGGTGAGCGATACCCGCTTCGGCTTGATGCCCGAGACTCGCGACAAATCGGGGTTGGCCGCGGTGGCCTGTACCGTTCGGCCGTAGGGGGTGCGGTCCAGCAGCACGCCGAGCGCAATCGCCACCAGGGGGGCGACGATCAGCGCGCTGAGCTGTGAACCGGTGACGAAGAGCCCGGCCACATCGGTCAAGGTTGTGTCGACGATGACGGGATAGCGGGTGCCGATGCCGCCGCCGACGTCGGGGTAGGCCAGCAGGATGCCCTGAGCAAGCTGGGCGATCCCGATGGTGGCCACTAAGAGGATCACCCTCGGAGCGGTGAACAGCCGGCGCACCACTCCGATCTCCACCACGGCGGCGAACAGAGCGCCCACCGCGATGGCGGTGACTGCTGCTACCCAGAAGGGAACATCCCAGCGCAGGGCCAGCAGGGCCAAAAGGCCGGCACCGGGCAGCCCCATGTTTCCGGCCGCAAAATTGATGACCCGGGACGAGCGGAATATCAGGACGATGGCCATGGCCAGCATCCCGTACACCAGTCCGTTTACCGCGCCGTCGAAGATGAGCTGGCGGTTGGCTTCGAGGAAACCCAGCGGCATCAGCCCCCCTCGTCGCCCAAGAAAACGGCTCTGACCAAGTCGTCGCGCTCGGCTAGATCAGAGGCCGGTCCTTCGAACCGCACCTGGCCCTTTTCGATGAACACGGCCCGGTCGGCCAATTCCAGGGCGATGTTGAGCGACTGCTCGACGATGACGATGGTCTGCCCGGTCGATTGGAGCCGCTCGATGTGGCCCATGAGCTCGGCCACCGCCGTAGGAGCGAGGCCGAGGGACAATTCGTCGATCAGGAGGACTTCGGGCTGGCACAACAGTGTCCGGGCCAGAGCGAGCATCTGTTGTTGGCCGCCCGACAGTGCGTCGGCTCGTTCGTCGAGGCGGGAGCGCAGTTCGGGAAACAACTCAAGGGCATGCTCGATTCGGCGCTGCCGCTCGGCCTTGTCGTCTCGGAGCTGATAGGTCCCCATCTCCAGGTTGTGGCGCACGCTGAGCGGCGCCCACACGCCGCTTCCCCCCAGCAAGGTCTGGATTCCCATCTCGGTTCGCTGTTCGGGGGTGGAGAAGGTGATGGTGCGGCCATTCAGGCGCACCACTCCCCGTTCGGGAGTGCCGAGCCCGGCGATCACCCGCAGGATGGTCGACTTTCCGGCGCCGTTGGTGCCCAGCAGGGCCAGGGTCTCGCCCTTGCGGACTTCGAAGCCGACATCGAAGAGCACTTGGACGTTGCCATAGCTGAAGTCGACGTCAGCCAATTGCAGGGCAGGGATGTGTTCGGGGTCTTCTCGTTGGCGGTCGTGTTCGGCCTGCTCCTCGAGTATCTCGGCCACGTTGCGCGACAGGTCGCGCCGTATGTGGCGGGCACCGTTCAACATGAAGGCCCCGCCGACGATGGTGGAGGGCAGGCCCAGCACCAGGATCGTGGTCTTGGGGCCGCTGGCATCGACCACCATGGCCGAGATCAGGCCTCCGCCAGCCGCACCGATGAAGAAGATGTACAGCGTGGACAGCGCCGAGCCGATGCCCCGGAGCCGATAGGGGACGACGGCCTGCATCAGGGGCCCGACCATGGCGAAGGCCGCGAACATCATCAATGAGCCGGGAACGTCGAGTACGGCAAAGAGCCATGCGTTGGGCATGTTGAACTGGATGGGCAACAACAGCGCGGAGGGCAAAATGAGCGCGCCGATCAGCCCCATCGCCCGGGTGGGGTTCTGGCGGTATAGGCGGTCGAATTGCCGCCCGACGAACGGCATGATGGCGATGACCCCGACACCGGATGCGGTGGTGAGGGTGCCGCGGCCCAAGGGGCCCAGTCCGTACTCTTCCTCTAGGAACAAGGAGGTGAGCACTGGTCGGCTGAACAGCCCGAAGCCCAGGGCGGCGAACCCGAGGAGCACCGTGCGCAGGGTGGCGACCTTGTTGAGCCGGGCGAACGCGGCTTCAAGCGAGACTGGGGCAGAGTCGCCATCGCCACCCGTCTTGCCCAATACGTCGGTCTTCTCCCACTGGCCTCGCACCGGCTCAGGGAGCCGAAACGCCAACACGGCCACCACGGCCACCGGTATCCACAGGGTGTAGTAGGTCCACCGCCAGCTGACGAGGGTTGCGATGCCGCCGACCAGCACCGGGCTTATGATGCCCACCGACCGTCCGACCATGATGGTGAGCGAGGCGATACGGCCCCGAACCCCGATGGGGTATTGGTCGGCGATCAGGGAGCTGTGGACGGGGAGGGTGTTGGACTTGGAGATCCCGGTTCCAAGCCGAGCGAGGAAGAACACCGCCACGTGGCGGGCAAGGCCGGACAGCAGCGAGAACAAGCCGAAGGCGAGGCTGGCCGCCCCGATGACCGGCCCCCGGCGAAATCGGTCGGCGAGCCAGCCCATAGGCAGTGCGCCCAGGAACACGAATGACACCGAGGCCGCCCCCAAGAAGACGATGACCCCATCGCCAACCCCGAAGCTGTCTCGGATCTCGGGAGCGAGAACCGACAGTGCCGCCGATTCGAGTTCGTCGAGGCTGTTGAGGATCAAAAGGACAAGGAATGTCGCCACTCCGCCTTTGGCCAGTCCTTCTCGCAGCGACATCTCCTCGCGGCCCACACCGGGCAGCACGTCATCGGGGAACTGCACCTCATCGTCGGCGCCAACCTGGTCTGCTTGGCTGTCGAGCACGCGGCGGGACAGGGCGCCGGCGTCGTCGCTGGCGGCGTCGGTCATCTACCCCCCTTCCCGGTGGTTTGCTTATCGGTGCTCGAACAGATCTTGGGACTCTTGTCGGTGCATGAAGCGCGGGTCGGACAACGCAGCGGCATAGCGTTCGGCCAAGCCATCCCAAGAGCCGATTCTGGTATCGCCGTAGAACGGGAACATGCCGTCCCGCCAATCGGTGGCGATCACTGTCAGGGCTTTGATCTCGGGCCGACGCCGGACCAGTTCGAACATGGCCTTGTACCAGGCCCATTGGTCTTCGAAGTCGCCGATCTCGAGCAGCCCGTCGCGAAACGACTCGGGACGGTCGGGATCGACCAGATTCCAATCGAAGAAGAAGGGACACGACTCGGGAATCATCACCGGCTTCCTCTCTTCCCGGCACCGGTCGAGATAGGCGGATGTCTCGGAGCGCTCGAAGCCAATCGGGGCGAACACGTCCATGGCCGCCCAGTCGACGTACTCGTTTCCGGGCCACCAGTCGAACGGGTCTCGGAACTGGAACGATCCCGCCGCTGAGCACCACGTGGCGGCCACGTTGTGAGCCTCCTCGCGGCGGAACAGCTCGACTATGTGGGGGAAGAGGTCTTTGTAGGCCTCGGTGTCGTGGGGGTCGAAGCTGAGGTTGAACTCATAGCCGATCCGCAGCCACACGGGCATGTCCAGATCCCGCAGACACCGAGCCATTCGGCGCAGCGATTCGTCGCATGACCCTTTGGCCACCACATGTTCGACCGGGCGGACATGGAGGCCGACGATCAGCCCAATGTCGGGACGCTTGACCATGAGATTGCCGACTCCCTGGCAGAAGGCGTCGAGAATTCCGTCGCTGGTGTCGTGGACGTGGGCATAGGTGCTTACCACCCCCGGTTTGGGTTCGATGGTGGCCTCGTACTCGACTAGTTCGCCGTCTTCGACGAGGTGGGGTCGATCCTCCACGCCGAGCTGGCCCCAGCAGTGGAGCACCCGTCCGGCGGGCGGCTCATAAAGGGCGCCGAAATCGACTGACTCGCCTGAGCGGTCTGGAGGTTGGACGGTGATCTGCATCATTCCGGAGTCCCGTCGCATATCCCCAACCTAATGTGAAAACGTAAAGGGCTAGACCTTTGCGGAGGGATGCAGCCATGCGCTTACGACTCATAGGAATTATCACCGTTCTGCTCATGTTGGCCGCGTCGTGCGGCGGCGGAGACTCTGAACAGGAAATCGACGGCGGCGCTGCGGAGCCTCAGACTCAGCCAGTCGAAGATGGGCCTGAGGAATCGCAGTCGGCGACAAACGTCCCGGAGGCCGCAGACGAGCCGGAAGAGGCTGACGCGGAGGCCACGGCGCCGGAACCGGAGACTCCTGAGCCCGCAGACGAGCAGGCCGAGGCGCCGGAGACCGAGGAAGAGCCAGCCGAGCCTGAGGCGATTGTGCTGACCGACTCGTTCCGGGGCGTGACCTCTGAGGCAATCAAGATCGGCATCGTGATCATCGATCTCTCCGCCATCGGCCGCAGCAACGGCGACGTGGAAGCCAAGTGGCAGGCCGTCATCGACGAGGTCAACGCCAACGGTGGGGTTCTCGGTCGCCGACTTGAGCCGGTCATGGTGGGGTATTCGCCCCTAGGGGATGTCGAGTCAGAGGCGGCCTGCGTGCAGTTGACGCAAGATGAGGAAGTGTTTGCGGCCATGGGTCCGCTGCTCACCAATCTGACCTGTTTCACCGACGTGAACGAAACGATCTTTATCAACACCTTCGGGGTCAGCCAAGAGGATTTCGACCGGTCCAAGGCTGTGGCCATCGGCCCAGGCGCGCTCCCTGCCCGCGGCGCGGCAATCAGCGTCCAGTTGCTGATCGATGCCGGGATCCTGGATGGTCCAGTGGCGGTGCATGCCGCGGCGGACACGGGAAGTGAGCGGGATCACTACATCAACGCCCTGGTGGCCGCCGGAGTCGATGTGGTGTCAGAGACCGAATCCACCGACAGTGGGGGTGACATTGCCGCCTCAGATGCCGAGATGCAGGCCTTTGCCCAGCGGTGGCAGGCCGACGGGGCCGAGGTAATCCTCGCGGTGGGAATCGGTTCGGCTCTCAACGTGGTCGCTGGCATTGATCGGAGTCCATATCGCCCCAGGTTGGTGGCAACCAGAGGAAGCGGCGTCGACCCCGAGCTTTATCGCGACCTCGGCTACACGACCGATGCCCTAGAAGGTGCCTATGCGCTCGGTTCAGTGGGATTCGAAGATCTCGCCAAGGCGGGGGATCCAAGCGTTGTTTCCTGCATCGACCGCTTCGAAGCGGCGTCGGACGAAGTTGTCAATGTCGACCCCGAGGGTGATGAACCGGTGAATCTGAACACCACCATTTGGGCGTGCCAAGCTGTGGAGATATTCACGCAGATTGCTACGGCTGCCGGGCCAGATCTCACCAACGATTCGTTTAGGGCGGCCGCCGAAGGTGGTCTCAGCCTCGACGTGACGGCCAATTCGTCGGCATCAATAGAGGCTGGCAAGTTCGACATCGGCGACAGCGCTCCAATTCTCCTTGCCTTTGACGCCGCCGCCGACGACTTCTTACCCGTCAACTAAGCGGTGCTCGGCTTGCGAATGCGCGCCTCCGAGGAGGTGCGATGACCGAGGCAGCCCCTCCGTATCTGCACTCCAGCCTGCCCATCTCCGAGCGGGTGGCTGAGCTGCTGTCGCGCATGACTTTGGAGGAAAAGGCCGCCCAAGTAGTGGGCATTTTCCCGGCAATGTTCGTGGGACCAACCGGTCCTGATCCCGACAAGATGAGCCAAGTGATTCCCCATGGAGTGGGCCACATCTGCATGGGCGGGGGTCTCGCCCGAAATCCCAGGGATTTGGCCGAGGCCATCAACTCAATCCAAGAGTGGTTGCGGGACCACACCCGGTTGGGGATTCCGGCCATGGT
>LXNI01000065.1_pt1 | contig 116299 bp, 82 predicted proteins | sample 809091 | NCBI WGS metagenome assembly LXNI01 (sample SAMN04870527, study PRJNA318959) | sponge metagenome | biome: 01000161; feature: marine sponge reef; material: water | host: Sarcotragus foetidus | place: Greece: Milos, Mediterranean Sea | collected 2013-05-29 | depth 5-7 m | reverse complement strand
CCCGCCTCCGCCAGACCCAGGGCCGCTTCATGCGCGGAAGCAAACGCCTCACTCTTGTACTGCTTCTTCATCGCACTTCACCTCGATGATCGCGTCAACCGCCTCGACCGCCGCGAGCCCCGCCCGGTCCAGTGCCAGATACTGCCGAGCCAGCAAGCGGAACGCCCGAAGTTCGTCCTGGCGAAGGTTCGCTCGTTGACTCTTGGCGAATCCGTGGACGAAGAAGGCCAACTGGCTGCGACGAAACAGGATGATCGTACGGAACCCGCCCGACCGTCCCGATCCCTTGCGGCCGATCCGCTGCTTGATGACGCCGCCGCCGAGATCGGCAGCGATGAGTCCTCTCTCCGCGCGCTGCACCGCGTCGCAAAGAGCGGCATCGCCCAAGCCCATGCGGTCGGCGAAGCGAGCAAACGCCTTGGTCTTGAAGGCCTGCAATTCGGGTCACGCGAACGCCTGTCGTCACAGGGCATGTGTAACACCCAGTGCGATGGTTCGTCAACTGGCTGCAGAGGTTCCTGTACATGTGCGGAGGAAGCGTGCCGCAAGTGTGGTGATCGACCCGGCGGCGGCAGGTGTCGGTAGGCTAGCGGCCGCTATGAACGCCCGCGATTTACTCGATCGGCTGATCGAGAACGGCATGCCGGCTGCGCGGCCAGGTCCTGGCGTTGCGCGCGCGGTGGTGGCCGGTCGGCTCGAGGTGGCTGCGGCGAGCCGAGCCGACGAGCGCTTTCTTCGGGCGCGATGGCGGGAGCGGGTAGGGAACTCGCCACAACCGTATCTGCTGTTGGCGGACGAACCGGAGACTGCGGGGAAACTGCGCGTCCTGGGGCCTACCCGTCCAGATGGGGCGGTTCATGTCGTCGAGGCCCAGCTGCTCCGGGAGGCCCTGCAACGGGCGGCGAGGGAGCGGCATCCGTTGGATGCGGTGCGGGGACTGACTGACGAACTTGCGCGGCTTGGCGGAGAGGGGTTGACCTGCCGGGGTCTGCTCACCCGCCATACGTTGGAGCATCGCTTTCGCGGAGAGGCGTCCCGCTGGTTGGAGGCGGCTGCCGTGATCCGCGAGATCAAGCCCGACTGGGGCTGGCGGCAGGTCCTCGAAGGCCTCGGTCTCCAGGTCGAGCGACTGGCGGTCCGCGGCTATCTGGCGCGTTACGAGGGCCGCCCCGTGGCGGTCGTGCATCCGAAACGTCAGGTCCGCGACCTCACCCGAATCGACTCCGACGGGCACCCCCCGGAAGGGCTGCTTCTTCTGGACTGCGAATCGCACGGCGCGAGCTACGGTATCTTGGTCGCCGACGGCCGGTTCCGGTTGTTTGATTCCACCTCGCCCGCGGCGGCGAGCGAGTGGTTCGAGCTGGACCTTCGCCTGCTCGGCGAGGAGCGGCTGCCGTACGTGTCGCTTCTGGGACCCCGCTTCCTGGCGAACGGCGGCCTTGCCGAACTTCGCGCCGAGTCGGCTCGCTTCGGCGCGGCGTTGCACAAGCGCGTCGACCGGACGATCCGTTCCGAGGTTCTCCCGGCGCTGGCGGCCGGAATGGGAGGTTGGGCCAGGACGGTGGGCATCGACCTCACCGAGGATCAGAAACGGGAGGAGATCGAGCAGGCGGCGCTCACACTTGTCTTCCGGCTTGTCTTCGTTCTCTACTGCGAGAGTGCCGGCTACCTGCCGCTCGGCCGCCGGCCCTACGCGGTCAAGTCGCTGTCTTCGCTGGTCGAGGAGGCCGCCGCGACCAAGGAGCTTCTCAGCCCCGCTTCGTTCTCCCTCTGGCGCGGCTTCGGAAACCTGGTCCACGCCATGCGGCGGGGCAATCCGGCCTGGGAGGTTCCCGCTTACAACGGCGCCCTGTTCTCGGCTCGCGACCTGCGCGGCGCGGAGCTGCTCGAGGAAATGGAGATCCCGGACCCGGTCTTCGGCAGGGTCCTGGTGGCGCTCGGCCGCGATCCCGAGACCGGACTGGGAGCGGACTTTTCGACGTTGGAGATCGCCCATATCGGGCACATCTACGAGTCTCTGCTGAGCCTTCGCCTGGCGCTCGCTTCGCGGCCGCTTCGCTACGACGGAAAGAAGGACCGGTATGTGCCGGTCGATGAGAACGCAAGCCGGGACGACCGGGCCGCACGTCAGCGCAACGCTGCCGGTGCCGAAGTCCAAGCGGGCGAACTGCTGTGGCAGTCACACGAAGGAGGCCGCAAAGCGGGGGGTGTCTACTACACGCCGGTCGACCTGGTGCGTCATCTGGTCGAAAGGTCGGTGTTGCCGGCCTTCGAGCGGCGTCTGGAGGAGGCGGCCGCTCTGGCGAACACGGACGCGACCCGGGCGGCCCGCGAGCTGCTGGAGTTCGCGGTTGTCGACCCGGCCTGCGGCAGCGCGCACTTCCTGGTTCAGGTAGCGGAGACCCTTGCCGAGAGGACGGTCCGGTTCCTGGCGGAGTACAACCTTCCATTGATCGCCGAGGAGATAAAGAAGCTGCGGGACGGCGCAACGGCCCGGGCGGAAATTGACGATGTCGCGCTGTTGCGCCGGCTGCTGGTGAAGAACTGCGTGTTCGGTGTGGACGTGAGCCCGATGGGAGCGGAGGTGGCCAAACTCTCTCTGTGGCTGGCGACCTTCGTGCCCGGCCTGTCGCTGGCCCATCTCGGCCGCAACGTGTTGGTGGGCGATTCGCTGATCGGCGTGGTGGACGCCGAACGGCTGCAGCTTTCGACCGAGCGCTACGACTTGGATGCGGAGTATCCCGGCCTGGTGGGCATCATGACCGACCGGATCGGGGCGTTGTCGATGGCACGCTATCGGCCGAGCAGCTATCGGCTCGGCGATGCCGAAGAACCTCGCGAAGTCGTGCTGGGCGCCCTGCTTCAGTCGGCCGTGCTCAAGCGCTTCGAGTCCTGCTGGTACGCCTGCCTGCTGACGATCCGGAGGATGCTGAGCGCCCACCAGGCATTCCTCCAGGCATGGGAACGAGGACACGTGCTGGGCAAGGACGCGCTCACGGAAGCGGCGAAGGCGGAACTTGACGAGACCGCGATGGGTCAGTGGCTCGACGAGTCGCTGGAGGATGAGGATCTGGCCGAATCGACGGATCGCTATCGACCGGAGTTCGCGCAGGACGTCCGGAGCGACCGCACAAGGCTGAAGGCGATTGAGACGCTGCTCGAAGCGCTGGACGCGGGGAGCGATCCGAAGCTCCGTTTGCTTCGTGGTCTCCTCGACGAGTCGCCGTCACAGAAGATCGTCGTCTTCAGCACGTTCGCTGACACGATCCGCTACCTCGGCGATCATCTGCCGGAACGTGCCTCCGATCGAGACCGGGTCGAAGTGATCGGAGCGGAGACGAGTCCGGACGAACGGACGGCGCTCGTCGCCAGATTCTGTCCGGACACGGTGGTGCGGCCTGGCTACGAGCCGCCCGAGGGCGAGGTGGACCTCCTGCTGAGCAACGACGTGCTGTCGGAGGGCCAGAACTTGCAGCAGGCGGCGGCCGTCATCAGCTACGACATGCCGTGGAATCCGCAGCGGGTGGTGCAGCGCTACGGTCGCGTCATTCGCCTGAAGAGTCCACACGACGAGGTTCACCTCTCGACCATGCTGCCCGAGCCCGGCGACCTCGAAGCGATCCTGGGGCTTGAGATCACCATCCGGCGGAAGATCGTCGCAGCCGGCCCGTACGGCATGGAGGTCGAGGTGCTTGACCCGGCCGGGGACGAGACGGCCTCGGACGTCCGTTCCTACGCTCGTCGCCTGGCCGACGGCGACTCGACCCTCCTGGACGAGCAGGACGGCGCTGCCGGTGAGTTGGTGCTGTCCGCCGACGCGCTCCGCGCGGAGCTCCGGCGGGCAGTCGCGGAGGGCGAGGTCGAACGCCTGAGGAAGCTCCCGTGGGGAGTCGGCGCGGCGTTCCGGCAGGGTCCCGGCGTGCCCTCCCGAGGGGCGCCCGGATTCTTCTTCGCCTGTCGGGTGGGAGAGTCTTCCGGCGCTTCGTGGTCCTACTGGCGCTATGTGAGCGGCGAGGAGGTCCTGAGCGAACCCGCGCAGATTCTCCGGCGGATCGATCCGGGAGAGGCGCCGGGGATCGCCGACCCGCAAGTCGATGTCGAGCCGGCCTGGGAGCGGGCCGTCGAATCCATCGTTGCGGAACACAACCGCGACGCCGCCGAGCCGGCGTCCGAATCGATCGGGCCGGTGCAAAGATGGGCCTTAACCGTTCTTGCCGATCCCGCGGCCGGTCAGCCCGATGGCGCCGCGGAGGCATGGGAAGTGCTCCAAGTAGGCCGTAGCCAGCCCGAACGGAAGGCGCTCGGCGAGATCAAGCGCCTGTTGGAGCGAGAAGAGATTTCGTCAACTGAGGCAGCGCGGCGGATCGTCGACGTGACCCGGTCCTATGGCTTGAGACCAGTCGAGCCGCCGGCGGTGAGGGAGCCAATCGAAGAGAGCGATGTGGGCGTCGTCTGCTGGATGGCGGTGCTTTGACGGGATTCAGGGCGAGGCTTCGCCGGTCTCCTCCGTTTCGCCAACCGCATCCCAGAGCAGTTCCGCGACGTCCTTGACCTTGACGTCACGGTCACCGCGCCGGGCGTTCACGCCGTCGTCGAGCATCGTGGCGCAGAACGGACAGCCCACCGCGACGACATCCGCACCGGTGTCGACCGCCTCCTGGGCGCGCTCCTGGTTGACGCGCTGATCGGGCGGCTCGTCGACGAAAGCCATGCCGCCGCCGCCTCCGCAGCAGAAGCTCGTGTTCCGGCTGCGCTGCATCTCGACCTGCCGGGCGCCGCCGACCTTCGCCAGCAGGTTGCGAGGAGCGTCGTACTCGCCGTTGTGGCGGCCGAGGTAGCAGGGGTCGTGGAACGTGATCGTCTCGCCATTGCCTGCCTGCGCACCCGGGCCGTTCGCCGGCAGCTTCCCCGAGCCGACGAGCTGATCGAGGAACTGGGTGTGGTGGTACACCTCGTAGCTGCCGCCGAACTGCGGGTACTCGTTCCTGAACGAGTTGAAGCAGTGCGGACAGGAGGTGACGACCTTGCGCACGCCGTAGCGATCCAGGGTTTCGACGTTGCCCTTGGCCAGCATCTCGAACAGGAACTCGTTGCCGACGCGGCGGGCCGGGTCGCCGCTGCAGGATTCCTCGCGGCCGAGGATCGCGAACTTGACGCCGGCCTTCTTCAGGAGCTTCGCGGTGGCGCGGACGGTGTTCCGGTTGCGCTCGACGAGGGCGCCGCCGCAGCCGACCCACATCAGGACCTCCGCCTCGGCCGGGTCGTCCATGTCGGCCATCACGTCGATGTCGAGCCCCTCGGTCCAGTCGACGCGGCTGAATTGGGTGCCCGCGAAGGGATGCTGGCGCGACTCGAGGGAGTTCATCATGTCCATCATGCCTTCCGGGAACTCGGCCTCTTCCATGACCAGATAGCGGCGGGCGTCGACGATCTTGGGCATCTGCTCGATGTGGACCGGGCAGGCCTCCATGCAGGCGGCGCAGGTCGTGCAGGAGAACAGCGCCTCGGGCGATACGGCGGTCTTCTGATCGATGATCGGCAGCAGTGCGGCGTCGCCGTTTCCACTGCCGTTGCCGTTGCCGTTCGCCAGGACGCTGTCGCCGCGCTCGTGCATCAGGGCCTGCAGGTCGAGGATGATGTCGCGCGGCGACAGGCTCTTGCCGACGGTGTTCGCCGGGCAGACATCGGTGCAGCGGCCGCACTCCGTGCAGGCGTCGAAGTCGAGGAGGTCCTTCCAGGTGAAGTCGCCGAGGTGATTGATGCCGAAGCGCTCCGCGGTCTCGAAGTCGATCGCCTTGAGTGAGCCGCCGTAGCCGTCGAGGTTGGCGGTGAAGATGTTGAGCGGCGCCGTGAACACGTGCGACATCTTGCTGAAGGGCACCCAGGCGATGAAGCCGAAGGCGACCAGGAGATGGAACCACCAGATGACGACGTGACCCGTCTGCATCGCCGCGTCGCTCATCAACGGGTCCGAGGCGCGCGCGAACAGGTTGCCCACCGGCGACCAGGCGGCCCAGACATCGTCGGTCACCGCGATTCGCCAGCCTTCGACGATGAAGCCGGTCAGGGCCATGACGAAGATGGAGACCAGGATCCAGCTCGCCTCGTCGGTGTAGACCAGCTTCGCCGGTTTCGCCACCCAGCGGCGCACCGCGGCCAGGGCGACGCCCACAAGCACGAACAGGCCGAAGATGTCGACGATCAGGGACTGGAAGATCAGGTAGAAGTGCCCCTTCATGATGTGCAGGGGCGTGTCGTGGTGGATCGCCACGACGGTGGTCGCCAGGAACAGGACGATGAAGCCGGTGTAGACGAGGCTGTGGAAGAGGCCGGCGTAGCGGCTCTTGATCGTGCGGCCCTGTCCCACGGCGTTCCGGAGGAAGAGTTGGAACCGCTCGCCGAGCCTGTCGAACCGGACGGCCGGCTGACCGGCGCGCCAACGGCGGATCTTGAGCCAGAAACCCCAGCCGAAGACGGCCAGGGTGGGGACCATCAGGACGTACACCAACCACGTGTACTGGATGTTCCAGAAGACCTCGCGCGTTGCCTGGGTTGGGTCCATGGCTGGGACTGTACCGCCGAGTCGAAGTATCCGGCAATTCCGGTCAGCGGCTTGGTCGTCTTAACTTCTTGCTCATGAATAACTTACAGCGTTCCACCTTGGCGCACCGGATCCGGTGCGGAGCGCACGTAAATCTCTGAGAACAAGGAACTTACAAGGTCCGAACATGGTGCTTATCCGCAGGGTTTTCCGCAGATTCTGCGGACTCCTGGCGTGGTTACACGGGGCGCCCACCCCGGTGCGCGGTCCCGCACGGGTACCTACAGCCTGGGTAGGCCCAACTCGGCCAGGGTCTGCTCGATTTCGTCGAGAATTGCGGCGTCGTCGATCGTGGCCGGCACGGTGTACGGTTCGCCGTCCGCGATCCGCCGCATCGTGCCTCGCAGGACCTTGCCGGAGCGGGTCTTGGGCAGACGATCGACCACCGCCGCGATCTTGAACGAGGCGACCGGCCCAAGCTGGTCACGCACCGTCTGGACGAGCTCCGGCACGATCTCGGCCTCGGTGCGGCCGGAACCAGCGTAGAGGACGGCGAGCCCCAGAGGCACCTGCCCCTTGAGGGAATCGGCGATCCCGATCACGGCGCACTCGGCGACATCCGGGTGGGACGCGAGGATCTCCTCCATGCCGCCCGTGGACAGGCGGTGCCCGGCGACGTTGATCAGGTCGTCCGTGCGGCTCATGATGTAGAGGTAGCCGTCCTCGTCGACGAACCCGGCGTCGCCCGTCTGGTAGTAGCCGTCGAACTCCGAGAGATAGGAGTCGATGTAGCCGGCGTCGTTCTTCCAGAGGGTCGGCAGGCAGCCGGGCGGCAGGGGAAGACGCAGCGCGATGGCGCCGGTTTCGCCGGGCGGCAGTTCGCGGCTGCCGCCGGCGGCGCCGCCCTCGTGTTCGAGAATCCGCACGTCGTAGCCGGGGACGACCTTGGTGGGGGAGCCGTGCTTGACCGGCAGCGCTCCGAGGCCGACGCAGTTGGCGACGATCGGCCAGCCCGTTTCCGTTTGCCACCAGTGATCGATGACCGGTACGCCGAGCTTCTCTTCGGCCCATCGGACCGTGTCCGGATCGGCCCGCTCGCCGGCCAGGAAGAGGGTTCGCAGCGAGCTCAGATCGAACTGGCGGATCAGGTCACCGCGGGGATCCTCACGCTTGATCGCGCGGAATGCGGTCGGCGCGGTGAAGAGCGCGGAGACACCGTGGTCGGATATGACGCGCCAGAAGGCGCCGGCGTTCGGCGTCCCGACCGGTTTGCCCTCGTAGAGCACCGTCGTGCAGCCATGAATCAGGGGCGCGTAGACGATGTAGGAGTGGCCGACCACCCAGCCGATGTCCGATGCGGCCCAGTAGACCTCGCCGGGCGCTATGCCGTAGACGTTCTTCATGCTCCAGTCGAGGGCCACGAGGTGCCCTCCGTTGTCGCGCACGACGCCCTTGGGGATACCTGTCGTGCCGGACGTGTACAGGATGTACAGGGGGTCGGTGGCCTGAACCGGGACGCAGTCGGCGGGTTTGGCGGCGGCCATCGCCTCGTGCCAGTCGTGGTCGCCGGGGCCGAGGGTGGCGCCGTGTTGGGGCCGCTGAAGCAGCACGGTGGCGTCCGGCTTGTGGGTCGACAGGGCGATCGCTTCGTCGAGCAGCGGCTTGTACTCGACGACTCGGGCGGTCTCGATGCCACATGAGGCCGCCAGGACGACCCGGGGCAACGCGTCGTCGATCCGGGTCGCGAGTTCTCTGGCCGCGAAACCGCCGAACACGACCGAGTGGACGGCGCCGATTCGAGCGCAGGCCAGCATGGCGACCGCGGCCTCCGGGATCATCGGCATGTAGATCAGCACCCGATCGCCCTTCCGCACGCCGAGACTCCCGAGGACGCCGGCCAGCCGGGCCGTATGGTCCTGCAGATCGGCGTAGGTCAGCGTCGCCGTCGTACCGGTGACCGGACTGTCGTAGATCAGGGCCGGCTGGTCGCCGCGCCCGGCTTCGACGTGTCGGTCCACCGCGTTGTAGCAGGTGTTGACCTCGGCGCCCGTGAACCAGCGGTGGAACGGCGGGGTCGTGTCGTCCAGCACCCGATCCCAGCGCCGGTTCCAGGTGATGGCTTCCGCCGCCTCCGCCCAGAACCCCTCCGGGTCGCTCCGGGCGCTGCGCAGGGCCTGTTCGTAGCGGTCGCTCACGGCCCGCGATGATAGCCGCCGACTCCCGCGCCCGGCACGGCGCCGCGCGACGCCGCTGTCCGAGGCGGGTGATGGCCCGCGCCGCCGCCGCGCGCGTGTCCGCGTCTCCCTCAGGCGGGAGGTTCCGGCGCGGCTTCGTTCGCTTCCGCCGGAGGCGCCGGGCGCCCGCCGCGGACCTCCTCCCAGATGCCGACGTCGAACCGGCCAAGCGAGTTCGCGGCGCCGCGGAACATCGCGTTCGTATTGAATTCCATGGCGATCGTGCCGTCCCGGCCGACGGCGATCAGGCCTCCGTCGCCCGGCTTGAGCGTCTCGCCGATGACCTTGCGCGCGGCTTCCTCCAGGGAGAGGCCGCCGTACTCGATCAATGCCGAGACCTCGTGGGCCACCGTGTGGCGGATGAACTCCTCGCCGCGGCCGGTGCCGGAGATCGCCGCGGTCTCGTTGTTGGCGTAGGTGCCGGCGCCGATGACGGGCACGTCGCCGATGCGGCCGACGCGCTTCAGCATCGTGCCGCCGGTCGAGGTCGCGGCGGCGAGATTGCCGTAGCGGTCCATGGCGACCGCGCCGACCGTGGCGAGGTGGGAGGCGCCGCCGAGTTGGGCTGAAGCGCCGGCGGCGCCGGTGTCGTCGCCCTCCGTTCGAGCCGCGATCGCGTCGCCGCCGTCGGATGCGGCGAGCGCCCGGCGGGCGCGTGCCTCGCGGAATCTCTCGAGTTGCCGTTCCGTCGTGAACCAGGCCTGCGGCTGGCGGCGCGCGCCAACGTAGGCGCCGAAGTCGTCCGCGCCGGGGCCGCCCAGGAAGACGTACTCCGTGTCCTCCATGACGTGGCGGGCAAGTCTGATCGGGTTCTGCACGTTCTTCACGCCGGCAACGGCGCCGACGGCCAGCGTTCGGCCGTCCATGATCGCGGCGTCGAGTTCGTGCGTGCCGACGAAGGTGAACACGGCGCCCCGGCCGGCGTTGAATCGCGGGTCGTCCTCGAGCGCGGCGACCACGTCCTCGACCACGCGCAGGCTCGCTTCGCCGGCCGCAAGCCGCTCCTCGCCCAGGACGAGAGCGTCGCTCAGGGCACGGTAGTAGCCCTCGACGTCCGTCGTGTCGCGACGGGCGCTGCCGGCGCCGCCGTGGATGGCCAGCGACCACTCGAGCGCCGGCGCGGTTTCCGGGGTTTCGGTGTGTTCCACGTCCTGCGGTTCTTCCTGGCCGGTTTCGGCCTCGGGGTCCATGAAACCGCACCCTCCCAGGCAGACGGCCAGGATCGCGAGAACGGCGATGCGGCGGCGAGGCGACGTTGGCCGGGAGCGGCGTTCACGGGCGGCGGCGCTTGCGACCACGCGGCCTCGACTTCCTCGACCTCGGCCGCGGCCAGCTCTTCGATCGTCGGGAAGCCGGCCGATTCGCTCATGAGCCGTCGGGCCGTCCGCTGGCGGGCGGCAACGGAACCAGCGACTGGAGGACCTGAGAAGCACGGCGATCGAAGCGGCGAGCGTACCACCCCGGGTCAGGCGCCGTGCCGTCCGACGAGGGCCGGATCCGGACTCCGAAGGGGGCGACCGGCCAGCGCGGTTTGCGCCGGTTCGAAGTTCCTTCCGGCCGATGTCGCCCCGCCGCGGCGGGAGTAGCGGCCGGTGGGACATAATCCGGTCCCCGTGACCAACGCGAATCGCCTGCCGGACTACGGAGACGAACGGGATCAGGACGCCTTCTGGGAGGCGATCCGGCCCGCGGACGAGCCTTTGCGGCATCGCTGGTTCCTGCCGGCGGTGGTCCTCATCCTCGCCGTCAGCGTTCCGTGGTACCTCCCGGATTCGGTGGGCGGCCGGCTGGCGGCCGGGTTGCCGGTATGGACCTGGATCACGATCGGTTGCGGCTTCGCCCTGGCCGTGGTGACGGCCTTCGCGTCGCTCAGGCTGTGGCGGGACGGCGGGAGCGGGGCCCCGCGAGCCGCGCCGGACGGGGCGGACGGCGGAACGCCATCCGGGACCGCTTGCGTATCCGGACAACCCGGCGCGGCCGGAGAGAACCGGTGAGCTCGTCGGTCCCCGAGGTGACCTTCGGTCCGGGCGCCCTGGCGGTGCTCGGTGGTTATCTCCTCATCATGCTCGGCCTCGGCCTGCTCGGACGCCTGAAGCGGCGGGAGCACTCGCTCAGGGACTTCTACCTCGGCGGCTCGAGCTTCGGCTTCGCGGTCCTGTTCCTGACCCTGTTCGCCACCCAGTACAGCGGCAACACGCTGCTCGGCTTCGCCGGGCGCTCATACGTCCAGGGGGCGACCTACATCGTCAGCGTGACCTTCATGATCCTCGTCATCACGGTCTTCATGATCTACGCGCCGCGGCTGTTCCGGCTGGCCCGGCGCTTCGGCTACATCACGCCGACGGACTTCGTGTACCACCGCTTCGGCTCCCATCCGCTGCGCGTCCTGTGCGTCGTGCTGCTGTGCTGGGGCCTGGCGAACTACGTGCTGGAGCAACTCGTGGCGATGGGGCACGGCGTCGAGGCGATCAGCGGCGGCCGGATGACGTTCATGCAGGGGGTGCTCCTGCTCGTCGGGGTGATGCTGATCTATGAATCGCTCGGCGGCATGCGAGCGGTGGCCTGGACCGACGCGGTGCAGGGCACGCTGCTGCTGTGCGGCTGCGCGGTGATTCTCTACACCCTGGTCACCGCGGACGGCGGCCTGGCGGCGGCGTCGGAGGGGATTCGCGCGACGGCGCCGGAAAGGCTCGCGGCGCCGGACGCTCGCGGTCTGCGGACCTGGGTCAGCACGCTCCTCATGCTCGGCCTCGGCGTGGCGCTCTATCCCCACGCGATCCAGCGCATCTTCGCCGCGAAGGGAGAGAAGAGTCTCCGCCGGTCGCTGGGGGCGATGGCCTTCATGCCGCTGGGCACGACCCTGCTCGCCTTCCTCATCGGCTTCATCGCGCTGAGCCGGTTCCCGGGGCTTTCGCAACTTGAGAGCGACAAGGTCACGATCTACGTCCTGGGGGGCCTGATCGACCGCTCGCCGGTCATGTACTGGCTCATCGTGATGGTGTTCGCGGCGGTCGTGGCGGCGATCATGTCGACGGCGGATTCGGCGCTCCTGTCGATCGGGTCGATGTTCACGAAGGACATCTACAAGAACTACTTCCGCCGCGAGGCTTCGGCCCGCGAGATGCTGATCGTCGGCAAGACGTTCGCCTGGGGGATCATGGCGATCCTGATCCTGATGGCCTGGGTGTCGCTGGAGACGGAGAGTTCGATCTGGGTGCTGATCGAGCTGAAGCTCGAGTTCATGGTCCAGCTTTCGCCGGTCTTCATGCTCGGCGTGTACTGGCGACGGCTGCCCGCTTCGGCCGTGCTGGCCGGCATGGTGTTGGGCACTCTCCTGACGCTCGCCATCTGGTGCGGCGCCGCCGTCGACGTCTGGGCGACCCGCAGCCCCTGGGGCGTCGGCGCCGGGGTCTGGGGTCTGCTCGTGAACTACGGCGTCTGCGTCGGCTGGACCCTGCTGCGGCCGGCGGAGCGACCGGAGGTTCGGGCATGAGCGGCGCCGCCCACGGGCCCGCGGCGGGCCTGGATCCCGCCGTCGGTCGCGAGCGCCGGCAGCAGGAAGGCGGGGTGCGCAAGCGCCGGGTCTTCTCCGGCATTCAACCGTCCGGCGTGCTCCACCTGGGGAACTACCTGGGCGCCGTGAAGCACTGGGCGGCCCGCCAGGACGACCGGGAGAACTTCATTTGCGTCGTCGATCTGCACGCGATCACCGTGCGCCAGGATCCGGAGACCCTGCGCGCCGGTACGCGCGAGTTGACGGCGATGCTGTTTGCCTGCGGCATCGATCCGGAGCGCACGACCCTGTTCGTGCAGAGCCATGTTCGCGCTCACGCCGAGGCGGCCTGGATCCTCGGTTGCGCCACGCCGATCGGCTGGCTGGAGCGGATGACGCAGTTCAAGTCCAAGTCGGAGCGCCAGGGCGGCAGGGAGCGCATCGGCGTCGGGCTGTTCACCTACCCGATTCTCCAGGCCGCCGACATCCTGCTCTACAACGCGGACGAGGTTCCGGTGGGAGAGGACCAGAAGCAGCACGTCGAGCTGGCGCGGGACATCGCGGGCCGCTTCAACCACCTCTACGGCGCCGCGTTCGTTCTCCCCGAGGCGGTGATTCCGACTGCCGGAGCGCGGGTGATGGCGCTGGACGACCCGACGGCGAAGATGTCGAAGAGCGAAACGGCGGGTCGGGGCCACGCGGTTCGCCTCACCGACCCGGACGACGAGATCAGGCGGTCGCTCAAGCGCGCGGTCACCGACTCGGGGCGTGAGATCGAGTTCAGCGACGATCCGGAGCGGGCCGGCGTGAACAACCTGTTGATGATCTACCGGGCGATCACCGACCGCGCTCGCGAGGAGGTCCTCGCCGACTTCGCCGGCGCTCGCGGCTACGGCGATCTGAAGATGGGAGTCGCGGAGGCCGTGATCGAGGTCGTCGCGCCGATCCGGCAACGGTACGAGGAACTGATGGCGGCCCCCGACGAGTTGGATCGGTTGCTGGCCATCGGCGCGGAGCGTGCGCGGGCGGTGGCCGAACCGAAGGCGGCGGAGATCCGGCGGCTGGTCGGTTTCGCCTGAGCAGCGCGGCAGGCGCTCGTCAGGGTTCCTCTTCGCTTCGCGTGGGCCGGGGCGGCGGCGGTGGTACGGGGGCGAGCTCGAAGCGTCGGAGCACCTGGCGCGACTCCACCTCGCCGTCCTTCTCCTCCCGCACTTCCTCCAGGGCGACGGCGTGTCGTCCGTTGGGACTGACCGAGACGCTGATCGGCTTGCCGGGCCTCCAGTCGGATGCGTGATGCTCCTTCAGGTGTTCGACCTGAGGGCTCTGCCACAGATGCTCGACCCGGTAGCCGCGGTCCGTGAACGTCTTCCTGACGAAGCCCCGCACGGGGTGCGGTTCGCCCGACGAACTTTCAAAGCGGAAGAACGGTTCCTCCGGGAAGCCGGAGAGGCCGAGATCCCAGAGATCCCAAGCCGCCCATTCGTGGCCGTCGTTGCCCCAGAGAATCCGGTCGTCGGCCTGCCAGCGGACGAGCGGCCATGCGCTTCCGTAGGCGCGACGGACGGGCCTCATTGCGTCCACCGGTTGCGAATTCACTCCGAAGTCCGTAAAGCGAAGGATGTGGTAGTCGTCCGCGTAGGCGGCCAGCACGACGGGGCCGCGGGAACTGAGGAAGTGGAACTCCGGTTCGGCTGCCCGATGCGGCCCCTGGTCGAACGCCAACGTTTCTCTGCGCCTGATCTTCGACGACTTCGTCGTGCCGAACGCGAAGTGAAGCCGCTTGTCGTCGGCGACTGTGCGCCCGTTATCGATACTTCCGTCCACGATGCCCCACATGGCGCCGTCGGGAGAAACCGAGAGAGTGGGGTCGTCCTGGATCCACTGGCCCGTGTCGATGCTCCAGAGTTGTCGCAGCTTGCCGCTGCTCGTCAGCCGGTACGCCTGATAGACGATCGCGCCGTGATCGGTGTCATCTACCTTCATTGCGCCCTTCAGGATGAAAGTGTCGCTGCCTCCGGGCGCGGCCTGGAGGTCCTTGAAGAGGATGGGAAAGTCACCCCCGTAGTCGACCTCAAGAGTTCGGGTGTCCGAGCCGGTCCAGAGTACAAGCCGCGTCTGGAAGTTGGATCTTCGGTGTTTGATCCCGAGGACGACGTTGCCTTCGTCGCCGATGAAGTGCCCGAACACTCGCCCGGCGCCTAAGTTCGGCAGTACGTCCGACGCCAAGCAGGGCGTCCCGGATGCCGCGAGTGCGAGAGTGAGAACAAGGTTGCGCCGCGACAACATCAGCAGCCGCCCTGCGATCTCGGCGTGAACCGGGTCGGTTCCGTTCCCGTTTGCGTGAAGTACTCCACGAGTGTGCCGTTGGGCCTTTCGTGAGTGATGTGTACGTGAGGACCTGTAACTCCATCTCCCAAGCTGCCTGCACGTCCGATCAGGTCGCCGGATCGGATCCACCCGCTCGTTCGCTCGACCTGGGAGAAGTGGCAGTACGTCGTTTCGCTGGCGTCGATATGGGTGATTGCCACTCCGTTGGGCCCGCATTTGGGCGTCGCGTGGGCACTCAGCCTGCCGCCCTGCCACGCGTACACAAGTGCCCCGTCGTTCGCTTGAATGTCCACGCCACGGTGCGGTGGTCGAGTGCTGTTGCTTCCGCCGTGTCTCGTGCCGAGTCGGTCGTTGTCGTCGATGTTGTTGCTGCAATAGCGATGCGCGGCGTCCTCCGCGACGACGTCCCAGCCCGTCACGGCGATGTATTGGGCGACAGGAGACACCGTGTTCATCTCCGGGGCCGGCGTGCCGCCCAGATCGCCGCCCAGGGCCGTTCCCGGACTCTGGCCGCTGGCAAACACGTACCAGGTTCCAGAAAGGAAGACGGGAATACGCTCAACGGGTGTGGGCGTCGCGGTCACGATGATCGTCTCGCCGGCCTGTCCGAACACCTTGGACGAGGGCGGAGAGAAAGCGAGGAGCATGCCGCCGAGTAGCGGCAAGAGAACCAAGCGTCTGTTCGTCAAACGGGGAAACCTCCTGGAGATTTGAAGACCTCAAGACAGTAGCACCGTGAACTCCGAACCTTCAATCCGATCCTCGCGGTCCCCGACGGTGCCGCCTGGCGAGCACTCAGGAGTGGGAACGGATCAGCTTCCCGATCCGCTCCGTGCCCCGCTCCAGGGTCTCCATCGAGGGGCCGAAGCTGAGCCGGCAGTAGCTGTGGTAGCGGGCGTTGCGCCGCCGCTGGCCGGGGTTCACGTCGAAGAACACGCCGGGGACGGTGATCACCTGGACCTGGAGCAGGGCCTTGAAGAACTCGATGCCGTCGTTGAGCGGCGCCGGCAGGCCGGCGAGGTTGCCCCAGACGTAGAAGGCGCCCTGCGGCTCGTGCTCGACTTCGATACCCAGGCCCCGGAGCCGGTCGACGAGAAAACGGCGCTTGCGCGTGAACTCGGTCTGGATGGCCCGTGTCTCCTGTAGAACGAGCTCCGGCTCGAGAAGCGGTACGGCGGCCTCCTGGAAGGGGTGGTTGCCGCCACCGTCCAGAAAGGAGCCGGCGCTCGTCACCCGGTCGATCACGGTCCTTGGGCCGACGATCCAGGATACGCGCCAACCGGGATAGCGCCAGTTCTTGGTCAGACCGTCGACAAGGATGATCGGGTCGCTGTTCACGTCGTCCACGTAAGCCGCCGCGGAGACCATCCGGGCGCTGTCGGCGACTTCGCTGCAGTTGTCCGGCGCCGGCGTGTAGATGTAGTGGCTGTAGAACTCGTCCAGGATGAAGGTGCAGTCGTTGGCGCGGGCCACGTCGACCCACTCCCCCAAAGCCTCGCCCTCGACGAGTTGACCGGTGGGGTTGCAGGGATTGCTGCACCAGAGCGCGGACAGGCCGCGACCGACGATCTCCTTCCGGAGCAGCTTGCGCGCGGCCGTATAGCCGTGGGCGGCGTCGAGCAGGATGGGGATCGGGATGAACCCCTTGAAGGCGCTGAGGAGTTCCTCGTAGGCGGTGTAGTCGGGGATGAAGTGCCCCAGGTTCATCTCGCCCATCGCGGCCGCGATACGGGTCATCGCCGGACGGCCGCCCGGGGCGATGCTCACGTTCTCCCGTGCGTACTGCGAACGGCGGTTGCGGCGGTAGAGGAAGTTGTACAGCTCGGCGACGCGGTCCCGTAACTCGTCGATTCCGTCGACGGGCGCGTAGGTCTGGCGGCGCGGGTCGATGTGGAGCTGGTCGCGGCGCGGCGGCGCTCCGGGCAGGGATCCGACCTCCGGCGAGCCCTGGCCGAGGTTGTACCAGGTCCGGCCGTCGCGTCCGTGGCCGGCAGCCGCGGCGCGGTGCATCACGTAGATCACGCCGGTTCGCGGCACGCGCCGGAAGCCGGGCGTTTCAGGGACACCGACACCGGCGGCAGGGGATGCGACTTCCTCTATCATCTGCTGCCGATGTACTTCGTGGAGTTGACCGTGGACGACGGCGGGTCGAGCCCTCGTTGCCCCTGGGCGGTCGAGCTTATTCGAGTCTTGCCGCTGGCGGGAGCGTCTGCCGGGAGCGGCCCGTGACCCTCGGACCGGCGCTGAGCCATCTGCTTTCCGCCGCGCCGGAACCGCTTGTGGCCGGCGACGAGCCGGCCGGTTGGTACCGGGCGTTCAGCGACCGGGTGCTGGCCTCCTGGAGCAGGCAGGCGCCGGGCGATGCCGAGCCCGACGGGCAGGCTCACTTCGGCCACGGTCTGCTCGGCGGCTTTGTGGCCGATCGGCCGGCCTGGGCGATGGTGGCCGGACACCAGGGGGCGATCCGCCGCCTGGCCTGGGAATGCGGCGGCCTGCACCTGATGCCGGAGGGCGGCATCGTCGCGTTCTGTGCCAGCGAGGAGGGCGGGGCGCACCCGCGCGCGATCCGGTCGTCCCTCGACGTGCTGCCGGATGGCGGTTTCCGCCTCAGTGGCCAGAAGAGGTGGGCGACTCTGGCGCCGTCGGCGGCCGCGCTGCTGCTCATCGCCTCCGTGGGCCGGGAAGGCGACCGCAACCGGTTACGAGCGCTGTCCGTGCCCAGTGACCGGCAGGGAATCGAAATGGCGCCCATGGACCTTGGCGGGCGGGTGACCGCGAACCCCGAGGTACGGCACGCCGTGGTCGATCTGAACGAGGTGCCGGTGGCGGCGGCGGAGCTACTTCGGGGCGACGGCTACGCGGATGCTGTCAAGCCCTTCCGGACGATCGAGGACCTCTACATCGGCGCCGCGATGACGGCCTACAATCTGGCGCTGGCGCGAAGGTCGGGCTGGCCTTCGTCGGCGGTGGAAGACCTGTTCCTGCTGCTCGCGACCGCCGAGACCCTGGCCTTCGGCCCGCTGGACGAGCCGGCCGCCCATTTGGGAGTGGCGGCGCTTGGTCGCGCCACGGCGCATGTACGCGAGGCGCATGCGGCGCACTGGGAGCTGGTGGACGAGGCGGCGGCGGCGGCCTGGAAGCGTGCCACGTCGGCCGCCGGCGTGGCGGCCCGGGCCAAGGAGCTCCGCCGCCAGGCGGCGTGGCGGCGCCTGGGCCGGGAAGACGCCTAGCCTGGAGTTGAAGGGACGTGCTCGAACGCATTCGCAGCTTCTTTGGCGAACGGATCGACCCGGAGCGGGAGGGCGACCCGGATGCCCGTCTGCGCCTGGCGGCCGCGGCGCTGATGGTTGAAGTGATGCGCGCCGACTTCGATGCCGCTGAAGCGGAGAAAGCGGAAGTGCTGGCGGCGGTACGGCGCCAGTTGGGTCTGACAGAGCAGGAAACGGCGGAACTCGTAGCGCTGGCCGAGGAGGAGACCGAGGGGACGGTTTGTCTCTACGAGTTCACCCGCCTCATTCACGAGTCGTTCGACGCGGAGCGCAAGGGCCGGTTGCTCGAGGAGCTGTGGCGGGTCGCCTTCGCCGATCAGGTGCTGGAGGCACAGGAGGAGTTCCTGATCCGCAAGATTGCCGGGCTCCTTCACGTTCCGCACGCGGACTTCATCGCCGCCAAGCGCCGGGCGAGGAACGACGCCCGGAAAGTCTCCGGGTGAGCGAAGCGACTCGCTCGCCGGAGCAGCGCCCGGCCGACCTTCACCCGATCGAGGCGAGCGTGCTGCACGCGCACCGTGAGCGCGTGTTCCTCATCCTCGCGGGACTGTTTCTGGGCTCGATGACGATGCTCAACATCCTGGGAGTGACCCGCTTCCTCGATCTGAGCTTCACCGTGTTCGGCATGCGAATTCCAATGCCGCTGGCGATCGGCGTGCTGCCGTATCCGTTGACGTTCCTCTGTACCGACTTCATTTCCGAGATCTACGGGCGCAAGCGGGCCAACTTCCTCGTCTGGGTCGGCTTCCTCGTCAACATCTGGCTCGCGCTCGTGCTGTGGCTGGGCGGCGCCCTGCCGGGTTTCGACTCGCCGGTTCCAGGCCCCGACGGACGGTTGCCGATCTTCTTCGAGATCCGGACGATGACCCTGGGGGTGATCGCGGCCTCGATGATCGCCTACCTGAGCGCCCAGTTATGCGACGTCTACGTGTTTCACTTCTGGAAGCGACTCACGAAGGGCCGGCACCTGTGGCTGCGCAACAACGGTTCGACGGTGGTCAGCCAGTTCGTCGACTCGTTCTCCGTGATCACGATCACCCATTTCGCCGCCGGCGCCATCCCGATCGAGGGCGGTGAGCCGATCTGGCCCCAGTTGTGGGTGTTCATCGGCACGGCGTACGTGTTCAAGTTCACGGCGGCTGCCGTCGACACGCTGCCCTTCTACCTGGGCACCCGCTGGCTGCGGCGGTACCTCCAGATCGAGGACGGTTGAAGTAGACTCCGTCGCCCTCTATGGACACTTGGAGCCCGACTTCCTGGCAGAGCGCCGACGTGCGCCAGCAGCCCACCTACGGCGATCCGGAGGCGGTGGAGGCCGTTGCGGCCCGGCTCGCCGTTCTGCCGCCGCTCGTGACCTCCTGGGAGGTCGAGACCCTGAGGGGACAGTTGGCCTCTGCGGCTCGTGGCGAGCGCTTCGTTCTCCAGGGGGGCGACTGCGCCGAGAGCTTCGCCGAGTGCACGTCCGACTCGATCACCGCGAAGCTGAAGATCCTCCTGCAGATGAGCCTGGTACTGACCCACAGCCTGAAGAAGCGGGTGACCCGCGTCGGACGGTTCGCCGGCCAGTACGCGAAGCCCCGCACGGCCGATATGGAGACGAGGAACGGCGAAACCCTGCCTTCGTACCGCGGCGACCTGGTGAACTCGCTCGATTTCACCGCCGAAGCGAGGGAGCCCGATCCGCTGAATCTCCTCCGCGGCTACCAGCGCTCCGCCCTGACCCTGAACTTCATCCGCGGTCTGATCGATGGCGGCTTCGCCGATCTCCACCATCCCGAGTACTGGAATCTGGACTTCGTCAGCCACTCGAGGAACGCGGCCGAGTACCAGCGCCGGGTCGAGTCGATCGGCGAGTCACTCAAGTTCATGGAGACGCTCTCCGGCGTCGACGTTGGGCAGATCGACCGCGTCGACTTCTACACGAGTCACGAGGCCTTGCATCTGGTGTACGAACAGGCGCAGACCCGGACGGTGCCGCGACGGGAGGGCTGGTACAACCTCTCGACCCACCTGCCCTGGGTTGGTCTCCGCACCGCGTACCGGGGTTCGGCTCACATCGAGTACGCGCGCGGCATTCGCAATCCCCTCGGCATGAAGGTGGGGACCGGGATGAAGGCGGCCGACATCGCCCACCTCGTCGAGGTGCTGAATCCCGATGGCGAAGAGGGTCGGCTTGCGCTCATCCACCGCTGTGGCGCGGAGAGGATCGGAGAGGAGTTGCCTCCGATCCTGCGGGCCGTGTCCGCGACCGGCAAGCCCGTGCTCTGGATTTGCGATCCGATGCACGGCAACACGAAGGGCACCCGGGAAGGGATGAAGACCAGGGCGTTCAGCGACATCCTGTCGGAACTCGAGCAGGCTTTCGATCTCCATGCCGCGAACGGCACGATCCTTGGCGGTGTCCACTTCGAACTGACCGGCGAAGACGTGACGGAGTGTGTCGGCGGCGCCCGGGGTCTCGACGAGCAGGGGCTGCGGCGGGCCTACCGCTCGCAGGTCGACCCGAGGCTGAATTACGAGCAGGCCCTCGAGATGGCCCTGCTCGTCGCGCGCAAGGGGTCCTCGACCTAGCAGCCGTGTCCTGAGCGGGTAGTATCGGCCTCTCATCGCCCCTTACGGGATTTGCCCTATGTCACCGGCCAGTCAGAGTTTCCGCTTCCGCGAGTCGCGCCGTCTGCTGCGCGAAGCGGCCGTTCGTCTCACTGCGCCCGGGCAGGACGGCGAACTCTCCGGTTTGACGCGGGACATCGCGACCGGCGGCATGTTCGTGTCGACGCCGACGCCGATGCCGGTTGGCACTTCCGCGCACTTCGTGCTGCAGCTCGGGTCGGACAATGAGCCGGCAGACGTCGAGGGCGAGGCGACCGTGGTCTGGGTGCGTCCCGAGGCCGGCGGTGCCGATCAGCCCGCCGGGATGGGGATGCAGTTCAGCCGCGTCGAGCCCCCGGGCGAGGAGCGCCTGGCGTTGCTGTTCTCGGAGCCGCAGGGGGAGAGTGACCTGATTCCGCCGGCGCCAGCGCCCGAAGCGGAGGAGGCCGAGGTCCAGGAAGCGGCAACCCGTGACGTCGAAGCCGAGGCCGGGGCCGAAGCGGTCGAGGATGAGGCCCCGAAACAAGCGCCCGATGCGATCGAACCGGTGGAGATCGTCGAGGCGGAACCGGTTCCGGCGGAGGAGCCTGCCGAATCGCCCCCCGAACCGGCCGGCGGACCCGTGGGTCACGAGTCGCCGTCGAGCGATCAACCCCTGACCGGGGAAGACGCGGCCGGGGCCGGTGAAGTCGAGCCCACCCATGCGGAACTGTTCGGCGACCTCGCGGAAGACGACGAGGACTGGATGAAGCGGGAGTCGACGTCTCGTCCCTGGCTGTGGCCGGCGGTCGGTGGGGCCGTACTTCTCGTTGCCCTGATCGCTCTCCGCGGACCGCTGATGAACCTGATCGGACTGGGTGGCGCCCCGGCCGAAGAGGCTGCGCCGGCCGAGGCTCCCAGCTTCGAGATCTCGACGCCCCGAGCGGGCGCCGAAACGCCTCCGGAGGGCGCCGCGGAGTCGTCGACGGCAAGTCCGTTGCCGGTGGTCATGGAGGAACCGGCCGGCGACACGGAGGTTCCAGCCGAGGGCGAAGCCGATGAACCCGTTCGTGTGGCCGCGACACAGGACGCCGCGCCGGTTGCGGCCGAGCGGCCCGCGCCGGTGCCTGCCGCCGTGGAGGTCGAGACCAGGCCGGCGCCTGCCGCCGAGCCCGCCGCCGCTCGCCGACCGCCGGCGCCACCGGCACCGCCGCCTGCCAACGCGACCGCTCTGCGTTCGATCACCGCGTCGACGGCGGGTGACCGAACCGTGATCGAGATCGTCGGCAACGCTCCCTTCCAGCGACACCACATCATGCCGCTCGAATCGCCGCCGCGACTGGTCGTCCGGTTGATCGGGGTGCGGCAGGGCTACGACGCGAGCGCGGTCAGGGGCCCCAGGCTGCGCGGCGTTCGCACCGGAGTTCACGGCCGCGGGGCGACCAGGAACCTGCACGTCGTGCTCGATCTCACGGCCTCCGACATCGCCGCGACGGTCGAGCGACGGGGCGACCGGGTCGTCGTCAACCTCTCGGATTGACGCAGGCGGCGCCCGCCGGCAGTGAAGGGACGCCGCGCGCGTCCGGCGGCGCGGTGCGCGTGGGAGCGGGAATCCTCGCGAGTCGGATTCTCGGCCTCGTCCGCGATGCGGTGATTGCCGGCCTCCAGGGCGTCGGTGCACTGCCCGACGTGGTGACGGCCGCCTTCCGGGCGCCGAACGCGTTGCAGAACCTGCTGGGAGACCAGGCTCTTTCGGCTTCCTTCATCCCTGTCTACAGCCGGATGGTCGAGCAGGGGAGGCGTCGGGAAGCCGGCGCCCTGGCCGGCGCCGTCTTCGGCCTCCTGTTCGTGGCGATGGCCGCTGTGAGCCTGCTCGGGGTCATTCTGGCGCCGTGGTGGGTCCGTCTCCTGTTACCGGGCTTCGCGGGCGACGCCGCCGCGGTGGCCGCCGGGACCGCGGTGACCGACCGGCTGGAGCTGACGATCTCCGCGGTCCGCATCTCCTTTCCGATGGCCGCCGCGATCACTCTGTCCGCCTGGTGCCTCGGAGTGCTGAACAGTCACCGCCGCTTTCTGCTCCCGTACATCGCACCCTGTTTCTGGAACGCGGCGATCATCGGCTGGGTCTGGTACGTGGCGACGCGGACGAGTGGAGGCGAGGGGGATCGGATCGAGGCCCTGGCGCTGGCCGCCTGCTGGGGCGGCCTGGGCGGCGGCTTGCTGCAGTTCGCGGTTCAACTGCCGTCGGTATGGCGGGTGACCGGGGGCCTGCGCCCCTCGCTGAGCCTGCGGGTGCCGGGGGTGCGGAAGACCCTGGCCAGGCTCGGTCCCGCGATCGCAGGTCGCGGCGTAGTCCAACTGGGCGGCTACGTCGACCTGCTTCTGGCTTCCCTCCTGGCGGTGGGTGCGCCGGCGGCCCTGGGCTTCGGACAACGGCTCTATCTGCTTCCGATTTCCCTCTTCGGCGTCTCGGTAGCGGCGGCCGAACTGCCGGAGTTGGCCCGCCTTCGCGGCAATCGGCGGCAACGCACCGAGAACGCCGCGACGCGGACGATGCGCTCGCTTCAGGCGATGTCCTTTCTGGTGGTCCCGACCTTCGTCGGCTACCTGGCGCTCGGCTTCGGGATCGTCGGCGCGATCTATCGTCGCGGTGAGTTCGAGATCGTCGACAACTGGCTCGTCTTTCTGATTCTGGCGGCCTATTCGCTGGGCCTGCTCGCGTCGAGCGCGTCGCGCCTGCTGCAGAGCGTGTTCTTCTCGCTCGGCGATACCCGAAGCCCCGCCGCCATCGCCGTGGCGCGGCTCGTCTTGGCGGCCGGGGTCGGATTCGTCCTGATGACACTTCTCGACCGGCTCACGGTCGATGACGCCCTGCCGGCCGCATGGCTTGGGGAGATACCGGATGGCGGGCAGACGTTGCGCCTGGGTGCCGTTGGCCTGGCTCTCGGGGCCGCCGTCGGGAGTTGGTTCGAGTTGACCCGGTTGCTCGGGCGGTTGCGTCGGCGCGATGTGCCGGTCCCGTCGCCGTGGCGGGCCTGGCGCCGGCACCTGCCGGTCGCGGTCCTGTGCCTCGTCCCCTGGGCGGCGACCCAGACGCTCGTGCCGGGGCCGACGTGGATCGCCGGTCTGGTCCCCGTGCTCGGCTTCGCGGTGACCTATCTGGTGGCGGCGCACCTGCTCGGGGTTCCCGAGGCGCGGGCGCTCCACCGCTGGCTTACGGAAACCTGGCGCCGCCAGGGGACGTAGTCTCTGGCAGGAGGTAGGCGATGGAGATACTGCTCAGCGTGGGTCTGGGAGTCGGTCTGGCGGCGGCCTGCGGGTTCCGCGTCTTTCTGCCCGTCCTGGTCATGGGCGTGTCGGCCCGAGCCGGCGCCCTCGACCTGGCCGAGGGCTTCGAATGGATGGCGGGGACTCCGGCCCTCCTCGCCTTGGGGGTCGCGGCGATCTGTGAAGTCGGCGCCTACTACATCCCCTGGCTCGACAACGTCCTCGACGTGGCCGCGATGCCGGCGGCCGTCACCGCGGGGATCGTCGTCGCGGCGGCGAACATCGAGACCGCGACACCGCTCGTTGGTTGGGCGCTGGCCGCGGTGGCGGGCGGCACGGCGGCGGCGGTGGTCCAGACGGGGACGACGCTGCTGCGCGGCGCCTCGACGATGATGACGGCGGGCATCGGCAACCCCGTCGTATCCACCGGAGAGGCCGGATCGGCGGCCGGCCTGTCACTGCTGGCGATCACGATGCCCGTGTTCGCCCTGGCCGCCGTCCTGCTCCTCGTCGCCGTCGTCAGTGCCCGGCTCCTGCGGCGGCGCGTGCTCAAGGCTCGACCCGCCGACTCCTGAACCTCCGCCACGGCCTTCGGTAGCTGTTCCGGAGGGAGGCCGGCGGCTGTTCACCGCTTCCGGGAATCGCGCAGCCGCCAGACCGGTTGCGGTGTGACGGCGCTAGGATGGTACGGGCGCCGATGGAGGTGTGACCGCAGTGACGACGGGCGACATCGAACCGCGGGTGGAGGACCGCCGGCGGAACTTTCCGGCTGCGGCGGCGCTTCTCGCCGCGCTGGCTCTGGGATGCGCTTCGACCGGTGTGCGACAAACCGGCGAGAGCACGCTTCAAAGAGAGCTGGAGCGGCGTGGTGTCAGCCGCGTTGTGGTGCCCTTCGCTCTGAATGAGGAGATGGCGGCGTGGGCGCGCGAGTCGGCCGCCGAGACGCTGCGAGAGGACCGACTCGACCGCTTGGTCGAGGTCGTGATGGACACGGCGCTGCTCGGAGTGGAGTACGAAACGGGACACACGGGCTCAGCGGTTGAGGTGTTCGAGAACCGGACGGCGAACTGCCTCGCCTTCACGCAGATGTTCGTCGGCATGGCGCGGGAGCTGGACCTGCCGGCATACTTCGTCGAGGTGGCTCACGTCGAGAACTTCGAACGCTCGGGGGACCTGATCGTCGTGTCCGATCATGTCGCGGTGGGGTTCGGGCCGCGGCACACGATGCGGGTCATCGACTTCGGGCAGCGTCAGGAAGACGATGGTTGGAGGGTCAACCCGATCAGCGACCTGACGGCCACGGCGCTCTTCTACTCGAACCGCGGCGCCGAGGCGCTGCGCGCAGAGCGCCTCGACGAGGCGGTTGCCTGGCTCGAGGACGCGGTCCGGATCGATCCCGAACTCACCTCCGCGTGGGTCAACCTGGGCGTCGCGCAGCGGCGGAACGGACGCGCCGAGGCGGCCGAGGCGAGTTACCGGCGGGCGCTCGAGATCGACCCGCGCGGCGGTTCCGCACTCGCCAATCTGGCCGTGCTGCTGCGGATCAACGGGCGGACCGACGAGTCCGAGGAGTTGCTCCGTCTGGCGGCAACGACTCGCAACCGCAACCCGTTCACCTACATCGCCCTGGGCGACCTGAGCCTGCGTTACGGCCGCCTGGACGAGGCCGAGCGCTTTTACAACCGGGCCCGGCGGCTTGGGCCCGACGACGCAGCGCCGGCTGCCGCACTGGGCGAAGTGCTGCTCCGCCGCGGCGAGCGGCGGGCGGCCGAGAAGCTCCTTCGCCGCGCGCAGCGGCTGCGGCCCGATGGCGACCAGCGGATCGATCGTCTGGCTCGGCTGCTGGCGGGCGCCTGAGCGCCGCGAGCCGTTCGCTTACGGATTCTGGCGTGCCGCCCCTCTGGCAGCTCTGGATCGACACCGGCGGTACGTTCACCGACTGCGTGGCGATCGATCCGGCCGGCGCCGTTCAGTGCATCAAGGTCCTGAGTTCCGGCGCGGTACGGGCGACGGTCGTTTCGGAGGGCGTGGACGGCTTGTGTCTCGAGACGCCGTTCGATCTTCCCGACCGCTTCTTCGAGGGCTACGACCTGGCGCCGCTTGCCGGCGGAGCCCCGGTCCGCGTGGCGGAGTGGTTGGCGGACGGATCCTGCCGGCTGGCGGAGGGCAGCGCCCGCGGAGATACCAGACGTTTCGAGCGTGACTTGGTCGTGGAGCTCGTTTCGCCCGAGAACGCACCGATCCTGGCCGCTCGCATCGCGACCGCGACGGCGCTGGGCGAGCCGCTGCCGGCCTGCGATCTCCGGCTTGCGACGACCCGGGGCACGAACGCCCTGCTCGAGAGGGCCGGTTCGCGGACGGTGCTGTTCGTCACCGACGGCTTTGCCGATCTGCTGCTGATCGGAGACCAGGCGCGACCGGACATCTTCGCGCTCAACATCGAGCGGCCCGCGCCCCTGTACGAACGTACGGTCGAGGTCGGCGGCCGCCTCGACGCGGAGGGGCGCGAGCTGTTGCCGCTCGACGAGGACGGGTTGCGAACGGCGGCGCGGGCACTGGTCCAGGAGGGCTTTCGGGCCGCTGCCGTGGCCCTGATGCACAGCTACAGGAACCCGGCGCACGAACAGTGCGCAGCGGGCATCCTGCGCGAGGCCGGTTTCGAGACGGTCTCCTGTTCTGCGGAACTGGCGCCACTGATCAAGATCGTGCCGCGGGCGCACACGGCGGTCGTCGACGCCTACCTGGGACGCGCGGTCGGCGGCTACCTCGAGACCACCGGCGCCGCGCTCTCGGGCGGCCCGGCGGTGGAAGACGACCGCGTCGCGCCGCGGGTCATGACGAGCGCCGGCGGTCTGGCGAGCTTTTCGAGCTACCGGCCGAAGGACAGCCTCCTGTCGGGCCCGGCCGGCGGCGTGGTCGGAGCGGCGGCGGCCGGCCGGGCGAGCGGCACAGAACGGGTGATCGGCTTCGACATGGGCGGCACGAGCACCGACGTGTCCCGTTACGACGGCGACTTCGAATACAACTTCGAGTTCCGGGTCGGCGACGCAACCGTCGTGGCGCCGGCACTGGCAATCGAGACGGTGGCGGCGGGCGGCGGTTCGATCTGCGACGTCGATCACGGTCAGCTCAAGGTCGGACCCGAGAGCGCCGGAGCGCGGCCTGGACCGGCCTGTTACGGCGCCGGCGGGCCACTGACCATCACAGACGTCAACCTGCTGCTCGGTCGGATCGACCCGGCGGCCTTCGGCCTTCCCATCGACCTGGCCGCCGCCGAACGCCGGTCGGCGGAGGTGCTGGCCGGTCTGGCAGGTACGGAGGAGGAACTGCTCGGGGGCTTCCTGCAGGTCGCCAACGAACGGATGGCGGACGCGATCCGGCGCATCTCCATCTCTCGCGGGTACGACCCGACGGAGTACGCCCTCGTCAGTTTTGGCGGCGCCGGCGGTCAGCACGCCTGCGCCATCGCGACCGAGCTGGGCATGCGCACGGTGATCGTTCCGGTCGATACGTCGCTCTTGAGCGCGGTCGGGCTGGGCCACGCGGTGCTGGAGCGATTCGCGCACCGCCAGGTGCTGGAGCCCCTGGAGGCCGTTGCGCTGGGACCGCTGGTCGAGGAACTGGAGCAGGGCGCCCTGGCAGCGCTCGTAAGCGAACGGGGCGCCAACCTGGAGGGCGCCGCCGTGCGTCGCCGAATCGTGCGGCTGCGGTTGCAGGGCCAGGAGACGGCGTTGGAAGTCGAGCCGGACTCGGCAGCGGAGTCCCGCTCGACCGGAGCCATCGCGACGCTGTTTGCCGAACGCTATCGGGCGGTCTACGGCTATCCGCCCCCGGAGCACCCGATCGAGGTCGAGTCGATTCGGGTGCTGGCGTCCACCGCCCCGACCGCTGGACGCCGGGCGAGGGGTGTGGAGGAGCCAACGCAAGAGCCGGAAACCAGGAGCCGCCGGGCCTGGTTCGACGGTTGGAGGGCCGCCGAACTCCTGCTTCGGGAAGACCTCGCCCCCGGCTTCGAGCAGACAGGTCCGTGCCTCGTACAGGAGCGCCACAGCATCACGGTGGTCGAGCCGGGCTGGCGTTTGCGTGTGGACGACGCACGTGCGCTGGTCCTGAGCCGGGCCGGGCGCTGACCGGCTGAACTTCCGGCGCGGAATCCCGTATCCGAGGGTCGCCGGCCACGTTCCGGGCGGCTGATTGGCTAGAGTCGCCTGTCTGTGGAAGCGCGTGTCGATGGAAACAAAGAACACGTACCCGCCGTCCGAGACTGTGTGGGCTACCGCGCGACGTCCTCGCGCGATCAACGTGGCTTCACTGCCACTGCCCTTCGCTTCCATGCTTTCTTCACCTGATTCGGTCCGTCGAGTTCGGGGCCTGGGTTCCGGGCGATCAGGCGCGTTTGCGCTGCTGCCGGCGGCCGTCGCGGTGGCGCTGCTCGGCTGCGCGCATACCAGCGTGCTCGAGCGCATTCCGGATGTGGCGACGCCGCCCGCCGAGTTCGATCGCGGCATCGACGGGGGGACCGTCGTCGAAGCGCCCGGCGCCTGCGGCGCCCTGGGCGACCAGACCCTTCTGGAACTGCAGGACCGCCTGGCGGGTCAGAGCTTCGATCTCCAGGCCGCCTGGAGCCGGGTCGAGGCGGCCGGCGCCCGCGCCCGGGAGAGCGGCGCCTACCTGATGCCGCGTCTCGACGCTTCGCTGACCGGCAACGACCTCACGTTCCCGAGCACCGGGATCGTGAACCAGTTCCTGCTCGCCGGGGCGGCCTGGGACTCCAGCCTGGCGGCCAGCTTCGAGATCGATCTCTGGGGGCGGCTTCGGAACCGGGAAGTGGCGGCGCTGCTGGATGCCGAGGCTAGCGTTCAGGATCTACGTTCGCTGGCTATCAGCCTGTCCTCGGTGCTGGCGGAAGCCTGGTTCGGCGTCGTCGCGGAACGGGAGCTGATTGCGCTTCTGGAAAGTCAGCAGCAGACCTCCGAGAAGTTTCTGGAGCTCACCCAGTTGCGGTTCGGTCAGGGGTTGGGCCCTGCCCAGGACATCGGTCGTCAGCGAGAGCAGTTGCTGAGCCTGCAGGGTCAGATCGAACTCGCGCGCGGTCGACTGGAGTCGCTTGAGTTCCAACTCGCGACGCTCCTGGGCAGTGCGGAGCGCTTGACTCCGGACGAGGCATCTGGCCTGGGCCCACTGCTGGAGGCGGCCCAACAGCCCGAACTCGGCCTTCCGGCCGCGTTGCTGGAGCGGCGGCCGGACTTGCAGGCGGCTCGCAGGCGGGTCGAGGCGGCGGACCGGCGGGCGGCAGCCGCAGTGAAGGAGTGGCTGCCCTCGCTGTCGCTGACCGCCCTGGTCACCGGGCGGGCACTGGACGTCGTGGACGTACTGGATGATCTGGTGCGGCAGATCGGCGGCAGCGGATCGCAGGCGCTCTACGGCGCCGGCGGACGGCGAGCTCGCATCGACCAGGCATACGCGGCGGCGGAAGAGAGTCTCTACGCGTACGCGCAGTCGGTGGCGGGCGCCGTCGGCGAGGTGCAGACGGCACTTGCGATGGGCCGGAGCACCCGCGAGCTGGTAGCGAACCTCCAGGAGCGCCTGTCGGAAGCGCGCCGGGTGCTCATGCTGACCAGCGAGTCCTACCGCGAGGGCGCCACGGACTACCTGAACGTCTTGACCGCGCTGCTGTCGCAGCAGGGCCTCGAGCAGGCCTTGATCGACGCCAGACGCCAGCAACTCGGGAGCCGGTTACAGCTCTGCCGGGCGCTCGGCTTTGCGCCGGGTACGTCCGTTGAACGGCTCGCGGCTCAACTGGCGGCCGGCCCGCAGTCGATGGACACCCAGGGAGCGTTCTGATGGCCACCCTTGCCCGGCTTGGACTTGTCGTGCTCATATTGGCTGTGGGGGTGATGGTCGCGATGGCGATCATGCGTGCCCGCCCGGAGGCGGTACAGGTCCCACCCGACGACTCGGGCGTGTTGGTCGAAGTCGCCGAAGTGAGGCGTCTTCCGCGGCGTATCGACGTCGAGGCGCAGGGTACGGTCGTGCCGGCACAGCGGGTCGTGGTGCAGCCTCAGGTCAGTGGCCGCATCGATGTGGTTGCGACAGACCTGGCTCCAGGGACCATCCTTCGGGAAGGTGACCTGATCTTCGCCATCGAGGACGCCGACTTCAAGCTGGCGGTGGCCAGGGCGACCGCCGCGGTCGCCGAGGCCGCGGCCCAGATGGAACTCGAACAGGGCCGGGGCCGGGTCGCCGAGCGGGAGTGGGAGTTGTTCCAGGACGAGCTGGACGCGGAGCAGATGGAAGCGTCGCTGGCGCTGCGCGAACCTCAGCTCCGCTCGCGGCTGTCCGCGGTTCAGACCGCTCGCGCCAACCTCGCGCGGGCGAGACTGGACCTGGGGCGCACGGTCGTCCGCAGTCCCTTCAACGCGGTGGTGCTCGCGGAGTCGATCGAGGTCGGACAGATAGTGACGCCGCAGAGTCAGACCGTGACGTTGGCCGGCACGGATGCCTTCTGGGTGCGCGCGGCGGTCCGCACCGACGAACTCGATCAACTGAGAGTGCCGGGGCTGCACGGCGCGGCCCTTGGCTCGCGTGCTCTGGTACGGCTCGATCCGGAGAACGACGATGTCCTGCCGGGCCGTATCGTCCGTCTTCTCGGCGATCTCGACACCGCCGGCCGGATGGCCCGGGTGCTCGTCGAGGTCGCGGATCCGCTGGGACTGGAGCGTGGGGCCGCCGGTGCCGGGCGTCGCGGATTGCTGCTCCTGGACAGCTACGTCGATCTGATGCTCGAGGGCGCCGCGGTCCGTGACCTGTTCGAGGTGCCCCGTGACTGGCTGAAAGAGGGGAACCGACTCTGGATGTACAGTGGGGGACGGCTGGAAATGCGGCCTGTCGAGGTCGCTTGGCGCTTCGAGGACAGCGTGTGCATCGACAGCGGTCTGAACGACACGGAACTGGTCGTCACGAGTCGGCTCGCGACCCCGATTGAAGGAATGAAGCTGCGCCGGGTCGGCGATGCATCACCGCCGGCTGCTTCGGAGTTCCTGTCGGCGGCAGGTGGCTGGGATGTCTCCGCGTGGGGTAGTGGAGCCGGAGGTGTCGCGCCATGAGCCTTATGTCCCACGACCACGGTCCCGTCGACAAGAAGGGGCCGATCGGGTGGATGGCTGCGCATCCGGTCGCGGCGAACCTGTTGATGGCCGTCCTCGTGATCGGCGGCATCCTCTTCGCTCTGGGGGTCAAGCGGGAGGTCTTCCCGGAGATCGAGATGGACATGGTGACCGTCGTGGTCGCCTACCCGGGGGCGTCCCCCCAGGAGGTCGAGGAGGGCGTCGTCCTCTCGATCGAGGACGAGATCAGCAGCCTCGACGGCATCAAGAAGATCAACTCGATCTCGGTCGAGGGCGTCGGCACGGTGATGGCGGAACTCCTCACCAGCGCGAACCCGGATCGGACGTACAACGACATCAAGAGCACGGTCGACCGGATCACCTCCTTCCCGCAGGACGCCGAGCGTCCGGTCATTTCCCTGGTGACGAACCGCAGACAGGTGCTGTCGCTGCTGGTCCACGGGGATGTGGACCTGAAGTCGCTTGACCGTCTCGCGGAGGAGATCCGGAGCGAGCTGCTCTCGGACGAGAGGATCACGCTGGTGGAGAAGACGGGTATTCCGCCGCCCGAGATCAGCGTCGAGGTACCGTCGGACAACCTGCGGCGCTACGGCCTTACGCTGCCGCAGATCTCAACCGCCGTGCGCGCTGCCTCGATCGATCTCCCGGGCGGAGCGGTCAAGACGTCTGGCGGGGAAGTGCTGGTCCGTACGACCGAACGGCGCGACTTCGGCGAGGAGTTCAGGAACATCACGCTGATCGCCCGGGCCGACGGCACTCGGGTCCGCCTGCGCGACGTTGCCACCGTTGTCGACGGCTTCCGGGAGACGGACGAGGAGCTGTACTACAACGGGCAGCCGGCGATTGACCTGCAGGTCTACCGCGTGGGCGAGGAGGTGCCGCTCCAGGTTTCGTCCGCGGTCTACGACCTGGTCGAGCGCCGCCAGGGCACGTTGGCGGACTCGGTGGGAATCGCGATCGTGAACGACGAGTCGGAGGACTACCGCGACCGGCTGTCGATTCTCGGAAAGAACGGCCTGATCGGACTGCTGCTGGTGGTCACCGTGCTGGGCATTTTCCTGCGGCCGGCGGTCGCCTTCTGGGTCAGCCTGGGCATCGCGATCTCATTCTGCGGCTCGTTCTTCCTCATACCGATGCTCGGCGTGTCGCTCAACATGATCTCGCTCTTCGCGTTTATTCTGGTGCTGGGGATCGCGGTGGACGACGCGGTCGTCGTCGGCGAGGCGATCTTCTACCACCGCCGCGGCGACAACCGGCTCGAGGCCGCGATCGTCGGTACCCGCGAGGTGCTGGTGCCGGTCACCTTCGCTGTCATCACGACGATCATCGCCTTCATCCCGCTGGCCCTGGTTCCGGGGATCACCGGCAAGTTCTTCCGCAACATCCCGTTCATCGTCATCCCCGTCCTGCTGTTGTCCCTGATCGAGTCCGTGTTCATCCTTCCGGCTCACCTGCGGCATGTGGGACGGACCAGGCTGCGAGGCCGGAAAGGGAGGAGGCGTTCGCTCAATCCGTTCAAGAAGTTGGGCGCACTCCAGCTCCGTTTCTCGGAATGGGTCGAGCGAGTGATCGCCGGGCAGGTTCCGCCCATTGTCCGGCGGCTGGTCCGCGACCGTTACCTGACGGTGGCCGTCATGTTTTCGGCGCTGGTCATTGCGGTCAGCGTGGTTGCGGGAGGGCACATCAAGTTCAACTTCTTCCCGCGGATCGAGGGCGAGTTCGCGAACGGCGTGATCGAACTGCCGTTCGGGGCGCCGGTCGCGGATACTCGTGAGATTACGCGACGGGTGACCCGGGCCGCGGAGGAGGTCGGCGCCGAACTCCTGGAGGAGGGGCGGATGCGGCCAGGGCGCGACGGCACGATGCCGGACACCGTCTTCAGGGGCATCGAGGCGAAGATCGGCACCGCGGACACCGGCGCCTTCGGCCCTGGTCAGGGCTTTGCCGTGACCGGCGGGCACGTCGGCGTCGTGACGGTCCACCTCGTGCCGGACGCGGAGCGCGAGTTCGGCTCGGCGGAGTTCACGGCGCGCTGGCGCGATCAGGTCGGCGAGGTCTCGGGCGTCGACCGGTTGTCTTTCGACTTCAACGACGGTCCCTCGGCAGGGGCCAAGGTCTCGGTACAGCTTGAGCACACGCAGACGCCTCCGCTTGAGGCAGCGGCGGCGCGGGTGGCCGCCTCGCTGGGGACCTACAACGGCGTGTTTGACGTCGACGACGGCTTCAAGGTCGGCAAGCCGCAGCTCGACCTGGAACTCAAGCCCGCGGCCAAGGGATTTGGACTCACTGAGCGTGCGCTGGCCGGTCAGGTCCGCGGCGCCTTTTTCGGCGCCGAAGCCAGCCGGCAGCAGCGGGGCCGCGACGAGTTGCGCGTCTACGTCCGTCTGCCCCGTGAGGAGCGGGATTCCGTCCACGCGATCGAGAATCTGCTGATTCGCACTCCGGGCGGCGGCGAGATTCCCCTTCACCAGGCGGCGTACGTGCGGCCGGGGAGATCGTTCACCGAAATCCTGCGCGTCGATGGCCGCCGCACCGTCACCGTCACGGCCGACATCGATCCGACGGCCACCACGGGCAACGACATTCGGGCCGCCCTGGCCCGGACCATCCTGCCGGAGGTCGTGGCCGACACGCCCGGGCTGACCTTCAACTTCAGCGGCGAGCAGGAGGCTCAGGCCGAAGCGGTGGCTTCGCTGAGCGGGAATCTCGTCATCGCCATGCTCGCCATGTACGCCCTGATGGCGATCGCCTTCCGCAGCTATCTGCAGCCCCTCGTTGTCCTGTCGGCCGTGCCCTTCGGCATGTTCGGGGCGGTCGTCGGCCACCTGATCATGGGTTACGACCTGAGTTTTCTCAGCATCTTCGGCCTGGTGGCGCTCTCCGGCGTGGTGGTCAACGACTCGCTGGTCCTGATCGATGCGGTGAACCAGTTGCGGGCTGAGGGGCGAAGCCTGATCGACGCCGTGGTGGGTGGCGTGACCCGCCGCGTCAGGCCGGTCATCCTGACCTCGCTGACGACCTTCTTCGGCCTGATGCCGATCATCCTCGAGCGTTCGAACCAGGCCCAGTGGCTGGTGCCGATGGCGCTCAGCCTGGGCTTCGGAGTGCTGTTCGTGACCGGCATCGCCCTGATTCTGGTGCCCTGCACCTACATGATGGTGGACGACCTCAAGCGTGGTCTGCGCTGGATGGTGTTTGGCTCGCAGTCGGGGGAGCCGGAAGCGCTGCCGCAGCCTGGAGGCAGGTAGAGCCGGGGCCACGAGACCCCAAGCCATGGACGACCTGGTTCGGGCGTGCGAGCGACTCTGGCCCCGCGGCATCTCGATCTTCCTCTCCCATGAGGCGCGGTTCCGGAATCCACTGGCGCCCGCTGACCGCGAGGCTCTGTCGGACTCGGCGGCGGCGGCGGACCCGGCGGTCGTGGCGGTGGTCGCCGAGGAACTGCCGAGCCGCCTCGACCGGCTGGAGCGAGGTACCTACTTCCCGGTTCCGCTGGCCAGGGCGGTGGCCGGGGGCCGGGCCTTCGACGATGCGCTGATGTCGTTCCACTATCCGCCGATCGAGGTGGACGCCGACCGGCGCTGGGTCTGGAAGGGCCGTCCGGTGGCCGACCGCATCCGCCGGTTCTTCGTGCAGTACATCGGCTACGAGCCGGCGCTGGGTGTGTACTTCGTGGAGTACCGGGTCAACGATGGCTGGTGGGACAAGTGCTATCTCGACTGCGAGACGACGCCCCTGATCGCGATTCAGATGCGGGAGGACGCCACGGGCGGCAGCGGGGAGGTGGTCGCCGACCTGAACAACGGCCGCATCGACAGCCTTGATCCCGATTCCCTGCGGCTCGACGAGCAGGAACGGCTGTTCGCGTCGTCCACGCGGCATGGGTTGGTGGAGATCGCGGATGCCCCCCGTTTCACGCTGTTGCGCACGGTTTCGGAGGACTGCCGAACGGTCGAGTTCGCCGGGGCGCGGCGAACTCTGCACTGGCCGGACGCTGACTGACCTGGGTAGCGCGGCGAAACGACGGAGCCCGCCGCTATCGCGCCGGATGCCGGCGGGGACGCCGGCGCACCCAGTCTCTGCCGCGCAGCCTCCGGACTTCAGCCCTCCACCGGATTCCCGTCCGCGTCGAGGAACCTCATCTCACCCAAGCCCAGCGCCCTGATCTTTTCCTCGATCCGGACGCGGTCGCCGACCACGATCCAGACCAGGTTGTCCGGCTGGAGCACCCGGTCCGCCTCGGCGCTGACGTCGGAGAGGCCTACGCCCCGCACGTTGTCGGCGAAGGTGTCCCAGTAGTCGTCCGGCAGATTGAAGCGGGTCATCTCGACGAGGCTCGCCATCACCGCGCTGTTCGTTTCCCACCGTCCCGGCAGGGTCAGCGTGTTCTGGTCCGTCACCTTGGCCAGTTCGTCGGCCGTCGGCGGCCGGTTGCCGCCGCTGCGGATGCCGCGGATCTCCTTGTCGATCTCGGCCATCGACTCGGCGGTCCGATCCGTCTGGACCGGTGCGAAGGCGTAGTAGGGCCGCTGGCCGGCGGCGTCGAGGAGGATCGCCCGGGCGCCGTACGACCAGCCCTTGTCCTCGCGCAGGTTCAGGTTGATCCGCGAAGTGAAGCCGCCGCCCAACATGTCGTTCATCGCTTCGATGTGGAGGTTCCGGGGATCGCCCTTCGGGGGCGCTACCTGGCCGGCGAAGATGATCGACTGCGCGGAATCGGGCCGGTCGATCAGGTAGACGACCGTCTCGGGCTGCGCGGGGACTTCGGCCAGGTTCTTGGCCGGCACGTCGCCCGCCTCCCAGCTCGCGAAGCGGGACTCGATCGCCGGCAGCAGGTCGCCCATCGCGATGTCGCCGACGACGACGAGCGTCGCGTTGTTCGGCTTGAACCAGGTGTCGTGGAAGGAGCTCAGCGAGTCGAGGCTGAGTTCGCTCACCGACTGCTCGGTCCCCGATCCGGTCAGGGGATTGCTGTAGGCGTGGCCCTCACCGTAGAGGATGCGCGGCAGGACGCGCTGGGCCATCGACACCGGCTGGACCTTCTCACGGCCAATCCCGGCAAGCTGCTGCTGCTTCAGACGATCGAACTCGGCCTCGGGGAAGGAGGGATTCAGGACGACGTCGGTGAACAGGTCGAGCGATTCGTCGAGATTCTCTACCAGGGCGCTCATCGAAACGCTCGACGCGTCCAGGTTGGAACCGGCGCCGAGCGTGGCGCCCAGGGTGTCGAGTGCGTCCGAGATTTCGAGCGCGTCGCGGGATGTCGTCCCCTCATCGAGCATCGCCATCGCCATTCGGGCCGTACCGGGGAGGGCGAACTGGTCCGATGCGTAACCGGCGTCCAGCAGAAGGGTCAGGTTGACGACCGGCACGGCGTCGCGCTGCGCCAGAATCACCTTCAGGCCGTTGCCGAGTTCCGCCGTCTCACGGGCCGGGAAGCTGGCCTCCGGGAACTCGGTGACCTCGGGCGGGCCGGAGGAGCGGTCGACGGGGCTTTCCATCGTCGTGTATGTGGCGTAGGGCCTGACCTCCACGGTCAGGACGCCGTCGTCGAGCCACTCGACCGCCGCGTTGTGGACGTCGGAGATGGTCGCGGTCAGGAGGTTCTCCTGCTGCCGCCGGTGGCCGTCCGGGCTGCCGAGATAGACCTCGCTCGCGGCGAGCACGTCGGACTTGCCGCCGAAGCCGCCGATCCGCTCGACGCCGCGAACGAAGCTCGCCCGCTGGCTGGCCTGGGCGCGCGCGAGTTCTTCCGCCGTCGGCCCTGAGGCGAGGAAGGCCTGGAGTTCCTCTTCGAGCACGGCCTCCACTTCGGCCAGATCCTGGCCGGGCTGGGCGGTGGCGAAGACGAGGAACATGCTGCCGAACTCGCGGGCCAGGACGAACGCCCCGACATCGGTCGCGATCTGGTCGTCGTAGACCATCCGCCGGTAGAGGCGGGAGCTCTTGCCAACGCTCAGGACGTCGCTGGCCAGGGAGAGGTGATCGACGGACTCGTCCTTCATCGTGGCGACGTTCCAGACCTTGTAGACCCGGGCCTGCGGCACCCGGTCCTGGAGGATGATCCGGCTCGGTTCGCCGCGGCGCGCGAGCTGGACGTCGGTCTTGATCAGCGGCGGCCCGGAGGGGATGTGGCCGAAGTACTTCTCGACCCGGGCCTTCACGTCCTCGGCCTCGACGTCCCCGGCGACGACGAGGACCGCGTTCGCCGCGCCGTACCAGGTGTCGAACCACTCGTGCACGTCCGCGAGCGAGGCGGCGTTCAGATCCTCCATCGAGCCGATCGTCGAGTGGTCGTAGGGGTGGCCGTCCGGATACGTGTTCTCGAAGATCGTCAGGAAGACCTTGCCGTAGGGCTGGTTCTCGCCCTGGCGCTTCTCGTTCTGGACGACGCCGCGCTGTTCGTCCAGCCTGGCCTGATCGACGGCCGCCCGCATGTGCCCCATCCGATCGGATTCCATCCACAGCGCCATGTCGAGCGCCGTCGTCGGCACGACCTGGAAGTAGTTCGTCCGGTCCTGGTTCGTCGTCCCGTTCATGCCGGTGGCGCCGACCCGGTCGAAGGGCTTGAAGTAGTCGTCGTTGAAGTGCTCGCTGCCGTTGAACATCAGGTGCTCGAACAGGTGCGCGAAGCCGGTCTTGCCGGGCTTCTCGTCTCCGGCGCCGACGTCGTACCAGACATTGACCGCGACGATCGGCGCCTTGTGATCCTCGTGGACGATGAGGCGCAGGCCGTTGTCGAGCACGTACTTCGTGTACGGGATGTCGACGACATCGGCGGTACCGGCGGGCGGACCGTCGCCCGGGCCGGCACAGGCGGCGAGAAAGGCGAGGGCGAGGGATGCTGGGCCGAGTAGTCGTTTCACGGGTCGTCTCCTGAGTCGAAGGGCCGAAGGATCATACGCGGTGGCCTGGTCGTCCCTCTGCGATAGGAGTTACCACGCGATGCCGTAGTCCTCGCCGAAGTCGCTGGCGCCGCCCCACATCGTCCCGTTCTCGCGGTCGAACCAGATTGCTGTGATCGGTCCGGAGGTCCGGTCCAGCGCGCGCACGCGGTAGCCCATGTCGCGGAGTTCATCTCGTACCCAGGAGGGCACGTCGCTGCGGACGTCGATATCTCCGGGCCGCGACTCGTGGGCGCCGAAGGAACTCTGCATCTGGTGGCTGGTGATGTTCGCCGCCTCGACCGCCTGCTGGACGTTCATGCCGAACTCGACGACGTTGAGGAAGAACTGGAGCAGGTTCTGGTCCTGCGTGTCGCCGCCCTGGACGGCGAAGGACAGGTAGGGGTTTCCGTCCTTGAGCGCCATTCCGGGTGTCAGGGTCGCTCGGGGGCGCTTGCCGGGTTCCGGCAGGTTGTACGGGTTGAGCCCCTGGTCGAGCACGAAGCTCTGCATCCGCTGGCTCATGCCGATGCCGGTGCGCCCCGCGATCACGGCGGGGATCCAGGCGCCGCTGGGGGTGACCGACACGACCCAACCCTCGGCGTCGGCGGCCTGAATCGAGGTCGTGCCCGCGGTGAAAGCCTCTTCGTAGGTCATCCTGGGAAAGGGCTGTCGGCCGGCCGACGCCTGCTGGAAGCCCTGCTCGCCCTCGGCGTCGGCTGCTGGCGGGATCGGCGTCCATTGCTCCAGCAGGTCGAGGAACGGATTCTCCCCCTCCTGGAACCGGTAGGGATCGCCAGGACGCGCGTTCTCGTCGTTGTGTTCCCAGTCGATCGACTCGTAGCGGGCGCGGGCGTAAGTCTTCGACAGCAGGCCTTCCAGCGGCTCCTCGGGCGGGTAGTAGGGGTCGCCGTAGTAGAAGTCGCGGTCGGCGAAGGCGAGGTTCATCGCCTGGTAGAGGGTGTGGATGTACCGGGCCGAGTTGTAGCCCATTGGCCTCAGATCGGCGTTCTCCAGGATGTTCAGTGCCTGGAGCATGACGGGTCCCTGCACCCAGGACGTCAGCTTGTAGACGTCGACGCCGCGGTAGTTCGTGCGCACCGGTTCCTCGATGTGGACCTGCCAGCGGTCGAGGTCGGCCATCGTCACGAGTCCGCCCAGTTCCTCCGACCCGCGGACGAACTCTTCGGCGATGTCGCCGCGGTAGAAGCGGTCGTAGGCGGCGGCCAGGGCCTGCTCGCGCGTCTTGCCCTGCTTGAGGGCGGCGGCTTCCGCGTCGACGAGCTTGCGCAAGGTGTCGAGAAGGTCCGGCTGGCGGAAGATCTCGCCGGCGCGCGGGGCGGCGCGTCCGTCGCCTTCCTCGGAAGACGACAGGTGGGGCAGGAAGACCCGCGCCGAATCCGGCCACTCCTGGAGCATCTCCTTGCGTCGCTCCATGTTGTCGGCCTGCGCTCGCTCGATCGGGTAGCCGTCCGCCATCTGGATCGCGGGTTCGAGCACCTCGGCGAGGCTCATCGTTCCGTAGTGGGAGAGCATCACGATCAGGCCGCCCGGGGTGCCCGGCGTCACCGCCGCGAGCGGACCGTACTCCGGCGGGTAGACATGGCCCCGCTCGCGGTAGAAGTCGACCGTGGCGCCGGTAGGGGCCACCCCGAGTGCGTTGATTCCGATCACTTCCCGCGTGTGCGGGTCGAAGATCAAGGCCTGCGTTTCGCCGCCCCAGCCCAAGGTGTCCCACATCGTCGAGGTCGCGGCGAGCATGGCGCACGTCGCGTCGACCGCGTTGCCGCCGCGGCCGAAGATCAGGGCACCGGCCGTGGCGGCGAGCGGTTTGCCTGTCACCGCCACCCAGTGGCGACCGTGCAGCACGGGCTTGACCGTGCGCTGCGCTTCCGCAGCCGCCACGGCGAGCGCAAGGGCCAAGGCGCTGACGATCAAGATCGGCCGTCTCATTGCCGCGGCAGCATATCGCTGGCGCGTGGGGCTCCCGCGTTCTCTGAGGCGGGACGAACGGCTGGCGGACCGCTGATAGCCTGCCGATCCTTGCCGGGCCGGCGGCTACGCGTGGGTCCGCACCGGATTCAGGAGGGGTTCCAGACATGAAGGCAGCCGTATTCCACGAGGTCGGGCAACCGCTCGAGATCACCGACGTCGTGATCAGCAAACCGGGACCGCACGAGATCCTGATCAGGAGCTCGGTGGTCGGCGTCTGCCACAGCGATCTGCACTTCGTGGACGGGCTGTGGCCGATCCGGACGCCCGCGATCCTTGGCCACGAGGCGGCCGGAATCGTCGAGCAGGTGGGTTCCGAGGTTCGCTACGTCAAGCCGGGCGACCACGTGATCACCTGTCTGTCCGTGTTCTGCGGCTACTGCGAGTACTGCATGAGCGGCGAGCCGACGCTCTGCGACAAACGAGCTACGCGGCGACCGAGAACGGAGGAGCCGCGACTGGCGCTGCCGGCCAGTAATGGCGGCGGACCGCGCCCGATCTCCCAGTTCGCGGACCTCGCCTCGTTCGCGGAGCAGATGCTGGTCCACGAGAACGCGGTCGTGAAGGTCCGCGAGGACATGCCGCTCGACCGCGCCGCGGTCATCGGTTGCGCGGTGACGACGGGTGTCGGCGCGGCGTTCCGAACGGCCCAGGTGGAGCCGGGCTCGACGGTGGTGGTGATCGGCTGCGGCGGCATCGGCCTGTCGACGATCAACGGCGCCGACCTCGCCGGCGCGGGACGGGTCATCGCGGTCGACCGGGTGGCTTCGAAGCTGGAACTGGCGAGGCAGTTCGGCGCGACGGACACGGTGGACGCGTCGGCCGGTGACCCGGTGGAGCAGGTGCTCGAACTGACCGGCGGCGGCGTCCAGTACGCCTTCGAGGCGATCGGCCTCAAGGTGACCGCCGAGCAGGCCTGGGCGATGCTGCGTCCCGGCGGCACCGCGACCGTGATCGGCATGGTGCCGTTTGGCGAGAACATCGAGATTCCCGGTCACGAAATGCTCCAGGCGAAGTGCATCCAGGGCTGCGTGATGGGTTCAAACCGATTCCGGATCGACATGCCGCGACTGGTCGACTTCTACCTGGCGGGCAAGCTGAAGCTCGACGAGCTGATCTCTGACCGCGTCGGGTTCTCTCAGATCAACGAGGCGCTGCAGAACCTGAAGAGCGGCGAGGTGGCGCGGCAGGTCATCGTGTTCGATGCGTAGGAGCGTTGGCCGGCGGGGGCGCCGGCGTTCCCGGTACCCGTTCGTCGTAGCGATTGCCGCGCTGTTGGTCAGCGTTGCGCCCGGCGCGGCTGGCGACGTCGCGGAGAAGACGGGGCTGGAAGCCGCGGTCGCGTCGCGGGCCGACCTGCTCTGGGACGCGGCGCGCAAGATCTGGGACTGGGCCGAGCCCGGGTACCAGGAGACGAAGTCCTCGGCCCTGCTTGCCTCGATCGTCGAGGAGGAGGGCTTCAGCGTCGAGCACGGGGTCGCCGGCATCCCGACGAGCTTCGTCGCGTCCTACGGCTCGGGAGGTCCGATCATCGCGATCCTCGCCGAGTTCGACGCCTTGCCGGGGCTGTCCCAGGAAGCGGTTCCCACGCGCTCGCCGCGCGAGGGACCCGACTGGGGCCATGCCTGCGGACACCATCTGTTCGGCGCCGGTTCGGTCGGCGCCGCGCTTGCGGTAGCCGACGGCATCCGTAGCGGCGCGATCCGGGGCACGGTGCGGCTCTTCGGAACGCCCGCCGAGGAGGGTGGCGGCGCCAAGGCATTCATGGCTCGGGCCGGACTGTTCGACGACGTGGATGCCGTCCTCCACTGGCATCCGGGCGACGTGAACTCCGCCGGCGACCCGACGAACCTCGCCCGTGTGGCGGCCAAGCTCCGCTACCGGGGCCGCAGCGCTCACGCTGCCGCGTCGCCCGAGGCGGGCCGGTCCGCACTCGACGCGGTGGCGATCCTCAACTATGGCGCCGAGCTGCTGCGGGAGCACACGCCCGACCGCACGCGCATCCACCACGTGATCACCGCCGGCGGCGACGCCCCGAACGTCGTGCCGGCCTTCGCCGAGGCGTACTACTACGTGCGCCACCCGGACATCGACATCGCGCGCTCCATCTACGACCGGCTGGTCCTCGTGGCCGAGGGCGCCGCCCACGCGACGGAGACCGAACTGGAGATCGAGTTCCTGGGCGGGATCCACAACCTGCTGCCCAACGACACGCTGTCGAAGGTCTCGCTTCGGAACTTCGAGGCCCTGATCGACATGAAGTACAGCGAGGAGGAGCGGGGCTGGGCCCGCAAGCTGCAGGAGTCGCTGCTCAAGCCGCGCCCGCTGTCGTCGGTGTCCGAACTGCGCGACGACACGGGCAACACGACCCTGGGCTCCACGGACGTCGGCGACGTCTCCTGGGTCGCGCCGACCACCGGTATCCGCGCCGCGTGCTGGGTGCCGGGCACACCGGCGCACTCCTGGCAGGCGGTCGCGGCCGGCGGCACGACGATCGGCCGCCAGGGCATGTTGATGGCCGCCCGCGTGCTGGCGGCCACTGCCTGGGACCTGTTGGCCGATCCGTCGATCGTCAAGGCGGCCCGCGAGGAACTCGACCGCCGGCTCGCCGACCGCCCCTACCGCGCGGCTCTGGAAGAGGGCCAGCAGCCGCCGCTCGACTACCGCAACGCGCCGGGTCGGTAGGGCGGGCTCAGGGCGGCGGCGGGCGCAGCCTGATGCCCGCGTGCAGGCTGACGTCGACCGCCGAGCCGTACTTCGCGGTGTTGTTGCTGAGGCTTACGTAGGCGGCGCGATCGCGTCCGTTTCGGCCCGGCTTGAGGCTGCGCGTCCAACCGACGTCGATCAGGGTTGACGTGACGCCGAGGATCGAGAGCTTCAACTGCCGGAAGGGGCTCTTCTGATGTCGGAGTTGCAGGACCAGCGACGTTCTTGGGCCGAGTGGACGTTCGCCGGCGATGGCGGCCGTGACCATGTCCTGCGGCTCCAGTGTCAGCAGCTCGTGGCCGCCGAGCCGGACGAAGCCGGCGTTGCCGTAGAGAGTCCAGCGGCGCCACGGGCGTGACACGAGGTACTGGACTGCCGTGTCCACCGAGCCGGTGCCGTAGAAGTCATCCTCGCTCGCGGTGGGCAGTTTGACCTGCACCTGGACGGCCTGGCGCCATGCCGCCGATCCGGCTGCGAAACTCCACTTGAGAGAGGCAACGGTCTCGCCCAGCCCAGGCCCTGGCTCGTCGAAGCGGATGAACCGCAGGCGGTCACCATAGGTGCCGGGATCGCCGCTGCCGTCGCGGCGGAAGTACAGGCCGTAGTCGTTCTGCAGCGACTGCGGCCGGCCGGACTGGCGGAAGCCGAAGAGGTTGTGAAAGCCCTCGATCACGGGGTCGAGGACGCCGCCGCCGGCATCCACGATCGAGGTCCTGAGTCCCAGTTCGAGTCTCCCGCCGATCCGGCGCCGGGCGTCGACTGTCAGCCGGTGGACTTCCGCGTCGGCGAAGTAGATGCCCTCCGGTCCCGGCCAGGGGGCTAGCCGATCAAGTTCCGCGACCGTGACCGGTCCGCGCTCGGGCCGCGCCTCGATGGCTTCGGACACCGCGGGCGACCGCAGCCAGAAGCTGGAAAGCCCCAGCGACGCCGTCACCTGCCACCTTCCAGGCTCGGCCGAACCCTCGGCCGGCGCCTCGACCGGGAGACTCAGAAAGCCGGAGCCGCTTCCCAGCCACGCTTCCGCCACGGGCAGGGGCCCGAATCGCTGCTCTTCGGCTCGGGCGACCCCGGCCATCGTCAGCGCCGCGGCGGCGAGAACGGAAAGGCGGGGCAGCAGGGTTAGTTCGCCGTTGCCGCCTGGATCGCCCGCCAGATGCGCTCAGGCTTGGCCGGCATGTCGACGTTGTCGATGCCGAGCGGCCGCAGCGCGTCGACGATCGCGTTGACGATGCAGGGCGTCGCCCCGATCGTCCCCAGTTCGCCGATGCCCTTGGCGCCGAGCGGGTTGATCGGCGTCGGCGTCACCGTGTTGTCGAGCTCCATGCGCGGGAAGCGCTTCGCCCGAGGCACGGCGTAGTCCATCAGGGTGCCGGAGAGGAGCTGACCGCCTTCGTCGTACTGCACCTCCTCCCACATCGCCTGGCCGATGCCCTGGACCACGCCGCCCAGGCGCTGGCCGTCCGCGAGCATGGGGTTCATCACTTCGCCGAAATCGTCGACCGCCACGTAGCGCTGGATCTCGATCTCGCCGCTTTCGGGATCGATCTCTACCTGGCACAGGTGAGCGCCGAACGGGAAGGTCGTCGCCGACGGTTCGAAGCGGGCGACCGCCTCCAGGCCCGGCTCTTCGCCGGGAACGTTGACGTTCCAGAGGTGGGCCATCTCGGCGACCTGCCGGAAGGTCAGCTTGCGGTCCGTGCCGGTGACCGTGAACTCCCCGTCCTCGTACCCGATCTGATCGACGGGTGCGTCGAGGTGGTGCGCGGCGATGCGGGTCGCCTTCGAGTGAACCTTGACCAGCGCCATGTCGAGCGCGGCGCCCCCGACGGCTATGCCGCGACTGCCGAAGGTGCCGACACCGTGCTGGACCTGGTCCGTGTCGCCGTGGACGACGACCACGTCGTCGAGTCCGACGCCGAAGGCGTCCGACACCTGTTGGGCGAAGACGGTCTCCTGGCCCTGTCCGTGCGGAGAGATGCCCGTGTAGACGGTGACGTTACCGCTCGGCTCGACCCTCACGGTGGCGCTCTCCCAGGTGCCCATGCGCTGCTGTGGCGCGGTGCCGGTCGAAGGCCCGAGTCCGCAGACTTCGGTGAAGGTGGCGAGCCCGATTCCGACCAGCCGCCCGTCATCGCGCGCCCGGCGTTGCGCTTCGCGCGCCTCGTCGTAGCCCGCGAGTTCGATCATCCGGTTCAGCGACTTCTCGTAGTCGCCGGTGTCGTAGGTGGCGCCGGAGGGCGTGGTGTGGGGGAATGCGTCCTTGCTGATGAAGTTCCGGCGCCGAACCGCGACCGGGTCGATTCCCGTGGCTGCCGCCACCTCGTCCATCACGCGCTCGATGATGTAGGCGGCCTCGGGGCGCCCGGCGCCGCGGTAGGCCTCGGTCGCCATCGTGTTCGTGAACACCGAGGACGTTTCCCAGGCGACGGCCTTGATGTCGTAGCAACCGCAGGACATCGTGTGGGTGGAGAGGGCAATGAAGGGGCCGAAGAAGGAGCGGAAGGCGCCGATGTCGGCGATCGTCTGCCCCTTGAGCGCCAGCACGCGTCCGTCGCTCTGGAAGGCGACGTCGATCTTCTCGACGTGGCCTCGTCCGTGAGTCATGCCGAGCAGGTTCTCGGTCCGCGTCTCCGACCACTTGACCGGCCTCCTCAGGTCGCGGGAGACCCAGCACAGCAGCGCGTCCTCGGCGTAGGTCGGGATCTTCGCGCCGAAGCCGCCGCCCACCTCCGGAGCGATGGCGCGAATGCGGATCTCGGGGATCCCCAGGCACATGGCGATCTGCTGCTTGACCGAGTGGGGGGCCTGGTTGGAGGTCCAGATGGTCAGCTTGCCGGGACCTTCCTCCCAGTGGGCGCAGGTGGCGCGCCCTTCCATCGGAAACGGCGCGACCCGTTGGTTCAGCAGCCGGATCGAGAGCGTCTGGTCGGCCTGCTCGAAGAGCTTGTCGGCCTCGGGATTCGGCGCCGGAACCTGGAGGCAGATGTTGCTGTCGAGTTCCTCGTAGACCCTGCGCGCGTCGGGCGCGATCGCCGCCTCGACGTCGACGACGGCTTCCCGGGGTTCGATGTCGACCTCGACCGCGGCGGCGGCGTCGCGCGCCGCATAGGGCGACTCGGCCACGACGACGGCGACCGGGTGGCCGACGTAGAGGACGCGTCCGTCCGCGAGCAGCGGGTGGTCGGGCATGCCGGGTATCGCGACGCCTATCGGGGTGCCCCCGACCTGTCCGTCCATGTTGGCGTAGGTGTAGACGCCGACGACGCCCGGGCGGGCGGCCGCGGCCGCCGTGTCGATCGAACGGATCGCGCCGGCAGCGAAGTCGCTACGGACGAAGGCGGCATAGGTCATGCGCGGCAGCTTGACGTCGTCGGTGTAGGTGGCCAGGCCGCGAATCAACCGCGGGTCCTCGCGCCGCTTGATCGGCTTGCCGATGGAGTTGGGTCGGAACGTGGTCATCAGGATGCCCCCGCGGCTTCCGCCGCATGCTGTACCGCGTCGACGATCTGCTGGTAGCCGGTGCAGCGGCAGATGTTGCCGTCGATCGCCTCGCGGATCTCAGCCTCGGAGGGGTTCGGGTTGTCGTCCAGCAGTTGCTTCGCCGCCATGATCATTCCAGGGGTGCAGTAGCCGCATTGCAGGCCGTGCTTCTCCCAGAATCCGACCTGCAGCGGGTGCAGGGTGTCGGCGTCCTGAGCCAGGCCCTCGATCGTCGTCACGTCCTGGCCGTCCGCCTGGACCGCGAGGACGGTGCAGCTCTTCACCGCGCGGCCATTCAGATGCACGGTGCAGGCGCCGCAGAGGGTGCTTTCGCAGCCGATGTGGACGCCCGTGAGGTCGAGTTCCTCGCGCAGGAAGTGGACCAGCAGCGTGCGGGGCTCGACCTGCCGCTCGGTTCTGCTGCCGTTGACGGTTATGGCGACGGGGACGGATCGTGGCATCGGACCTCCTACCAAATCGAGTCGCGGCGTCCGCGCCGCGCTGAGGCACAGGAACAGGGCTTGTTCCGTACACGGATCGGTGTCGTGGCGCGGAAGCGTATCGCAGCGAGGGCTGCTAGGATCGCCCCATTCAACGACGACAAGTTACCCCGTCAAAGCACCCTTTCAAGCTAGGGAGACCGACATGAGAAAGCCGCTCATCGCAATCGCCGTTCTGGTTGGGCTCGTAGCCGCGGCGCCTGCCGCCGTTGCCGCCGAAGGCGAGATCAAGAGAACCGCCAGCGGCAAGCCGGACTTCACCGGTGTCTACGACATCTCGAGCATCACGCCGTTCTCGAGGCCCAAGGATTTCGGAGACAAGCTGACCCTCACGCCCGAAGAGGCGCAGGCGCTGGCGAAGCGCCGGGCCGACACGAACGCGGCCCAAGACGCGCCGAGCGACCCGGAGCGCGCGGCGCCGGAGGAGGGCGGCAACGTCGGCGCCTACAACAACTTCTGGTTCGAGTGGGGCAGCCAGAACTTCATGATCGACGGCAAGTACCGCACCTCCGTGCTGACCGATCCGCCGAACGGGCAGATGCCGGCGATGACGGAAGAAGGCAAGAAGCGGGCCGCCGCGGCGCCGAAGTTCGCCTGGCCCAACAGGGGCTATGCCTGGTGGCTCGAGTCGGGCGACATCCCGTACGACGGTCCGGAGACGAACATCGTCGGCGTGCGCTGCATGTACCAGCCGACCGCCTCCGTCGCGATCCGTCCGTTGCCCTACAACAACGTGAAGACGATCGTGCAGACCGAAGACCACTTCATGATCAACATCGAGTGGATGCACTGGGCGCGGGTCGTCCGCATCGGCGGCGAGCACATGCCGGCGGACTACACCTCGCTGAGCGGCGACTCGATCGGCTGGTGGGAAGGCGACACGCTGGTCGTCGAGACGACGAACTTCCGCGACATGCCCGACCTGCGCGGCGAAGGCGTGCGCGTGGTCGAGCGGTTCAGCCCCGGCGACGCGAACAGCCTGATCTACAGCTTCACGGTCGAGAATCCCGAGTACGAGGCGCCGTACAGCGGTGAGCTGCCGTGGCCGAAGACGACAGGCAAGAGCTACGAGTACGCCTGCCATGAAGGCAACTACGCGATGGGGAACACGCTGCGCGGCGCCCGGTTGCTCGAGTCGGAGTTCAAGAAGGGTCAGTCAAGCTCCGGACAAGAGTAGATCCGGCAGTTGGGTTCGCGACCGCGCTCTGGAACTGGGTGCGCCGGCGTCCCCGCCGGCTTCTGAGGCAAGGCGTGCCGCGAAGCGGCGACGACGCTACTCCGCTAGACGGCCCGAACCTGCCGGTTTACCCGGCCGATGATTCGGGGCAGGGCCTCGTGGGCCTCCGGCGGCACCCGGAAGGTCGTCATCCAGGACAGCGCGGCGAGATCCGGGAGATCGACGGCGGTCCGGCCGGCCAGGAGCGCCGCGCCGCGGAGGATCTTGATCGCCTTGACCAGGAAGGTGCGGTCGGTGAGCAGGGAGTTCGTCTCGTTGCACTCGAACTCGAGCACGAGGGTGCGCAGGATGTCGAGTAGCGCGGCGCGCACGACGGGCCCCACTTCGACTTCGTACATGCGCTGGTTGAGGGCATCGAGCGTGGCGCGGTCGGTGACCGCCTCGGGGTCGGGCTGCTCGACGACCGAGCCGGCTGCGAAACGGTCGATCAGGGTCCGCGCATCCTCGGCGCCACTCTGGATCAGGCCCGAGACCCGCAACTGGAGGGCGAAGCGATCCAGGTTCGCGGGGTCGAGCGGCTCGTTGTAGTACTCGTCGTCCATCGGGTTGCCGGTCGCGATGGCGGCCATCAGCGGAATCGGCTCGGCGCCGAATCGGCGCTCGTTCAGGATGCGGAGCAGGACGTTCAGCGCTTCGCCCGGAGCGCGGGAGATGTCGTCGAGGACGGCGATCTCGGCAGTCAGCAGGCCCCCCGGTTCGATCCGCTGGTGGATTCGCTCCGCTTCGCCGTTGTCGGCCGAATCGGCGGCCTCCGTCTTCACCTTCCGCCGTTCCAGGACGATGTCCCCGACGAGTTCGGCAAGCCGCGTGTCGCGATGCAACTGGTAGAAGAAGAAGTCGAGTTCGGAACCCTTGGCTGCGACCTCGGCCAGCCGTGTCTTGGCGGTGCCGGGCGGCCCCTCGACGTAGATGTGTTCCCTGGTGACGAGGGCCAGGAGCAGGGCCGTCTTCACCTCGTCGTGGCCGACGACGTGGTGATCGAGCAAGTCGCGCAGAGGGGTCAGGTCGCTCATGGGACGCGCGACTCTATCGCTCCTCGAGCCGGAGACCGCCGCCGGTCAGTGGACGGCCGCAGAAGCGCAGTCCGCCGGTTTCGGCCGAAATGTCATCGAGTACGGGCGGGCAGTCGCCGTTGCCCAGAAACACGGTGTGGAGAGCGACGCCGAGCCGGCGCGCCAACTGCCGCTCGCGCCGCACGGACGTGTCGCCGATGATCGGCAGCCCGTCGGTCAGGAGGACGACGTGACGGTTGCGGCCGGAACCGCCTCGCAGCCCTTCCAGGGCAGTGCGGAGCGGCGCCTCGTAGTTCGTCTGGCCGACCGCCTTGGCCTGACCGGCCTGCTCGGCGAGCCGGGAGTAGGAGCGGTGCAGCAGGCGCCCACCGACGTGGTGGGGCAGTGCGCGGTGATGGAACTCGACATAGCCCACCCGCATTCTGCGACGCGCCGCGACCCGGAGGATGCCGAGCACGACCTGACTCGACCACACCGTCAGACGGCCCGCCATCGACGCGGAGATATCCCGCAGCACGGCGACCGCGCCGCCGGCGCTCCTGCGCTTGCGCTCGAAGGTGCGGGGCGCGCCGGGCAGACGGCCCTCGGTGAAGAGCAGGGCTTCGATCACGTCGGCGTCGATCAGCTCGTCCAGGTCGCGCAGCGGACGGTAGCCGCGAGGCTGGCCGCCCGGGTCAGTGTCCGGGTCGATTCGCCCGCGCTCGATGCGGCCGACCAGGGCCCGCAGTAGAGGGTCGACCTGGGCCGGCGGGGGCGGTTGGCCGAACAGGGCGGGCGGGGCCGGCAGGTCGGCCTGATCGTCGATCCAGGAGTCGGAGGCCTGGGAGACCGCCGCCCCCGGATCGGAATCGTCGTCGCCTTGGTTCTGCGCGCCGGGCATCTGAGCTCCGGCCTCGGCCATCGTCACGTTCGGCGGGTCGCCGAGCAGCTCCTCCAGGATGTGATCGAAGTCCTCCTGCACCTCGTCGGGCAGGCGGTGGGCGACCATGTAGCGGACCGCGCCGAGATCCCGCGGAGCCGCGGCCGGTGCGCCGCGGAGAAATGCGTGCGCACGGACCAGCCGCAGCGCGGCCGAGCTGAAGGAGCGGTCGGACATCAGACGGTCACCCGATGCCGACTGGTCGGCGCTGCGCTGTCGGAGCCGATCGAGCAGGCGGTGATAGGCGTCGAGCGTGCGCGGTTCGATCCTGAGGGCCGCCGCGGTTCGCTGGGCGGCCTTGCGGATGGGGGTGCTCATGACCGGTGAGTTCAGCGCGGTGTGTCCCTCGGGGAACTCACGGGTGGCGCCTTTGCCCGACCGGTCGATGGCGGGTGCGGGTCGGCGAGCCGATGTCCGCGCGAGCAGGACGGCGGCTTCATCGAAGAGTTCCCCGGTGAGCAGACCGGTCAGGCGAAGCTGGACCGCGAAACGGTCGAGCTGCCCGGGCTCCAGCGGATCGATCGGGGCTTCCACCTGCTCCAGCGGGCCGGTGGCCACCGCCGACTCGAGGGGCAGGGCCTGTCCCAGGGCGTGCCGTTCCGCGAGGATCCTCAACAGGGGTCCCAGAGCCTCCCCCGGGGACCTGGGCAGGTCCTCGAGCAGCGCGACCTCCGCCTGGAGCAGCGGGCCCGGGATCAACTCCCGGCGCAGGCGCTCGTGGCCGCGGTGTCGGTGCCGGCTCAGCAGCACGTCGCCGAGCAGGTCCGTCTCGCGGATGTCGCGATGAAACACGAGCGTGTGCGTGCGAGCCCCCGACAGCGCGGCCAGGGCCGCGGCCAACTCCGACTTGCCGCATCCGGGCGGCCCCTCCAGGTAGGCATGCTGTTCGGCCAGCAACGCCAGGGTCAGACCTGTCGCCGCGTCGTCCTGGCCGACCAGGACCCGTCCCAGCGTCGTGCGCAGCTCGACGAAGGCGGCAGACAGTTCCGCCGTGTGGCGGTCCGGGGCAAGCAGAGTCACGGCGGCAGCATGCTACTTGTGCGGACCGGCGGCCGCACGGTCCACTGCGCAGCTCCGTCAGCTGGCACGGTCTGTGCTTAGAGATGTGGGAAGAACTGGAGGAGGCACGTTCCTCCGGGTCGCGATGAGGCAGATCGACAACCGGAGCCGTGCCTTGACCACACACTGAGACATCAGGATTCCTGGATGAACTACGTGAGGAGAGCGGTTGGTAGGATGGTGGGAGCGTCGTTCCCGGGTCGTCAGCCGTGGCTCGCAGCCAGGCAGTCAGAACATAGGAGGTTCGAAGCGTGACAAGAATCGCGACGGTTGGACGACGATGGGGGCTTGCAGTTGCCCTGGTCGGCGGAGCTTTGTTCTCGGGCGATCACGGCTTGGCGGTTGCGTCCGATGGAACCGCCGGCGCCGCAGCGGCGGTGCGGAATGGCGCGGTCGACGACGAGAAGAAGAGCAAGGCGGAGAGAAAGGCGGCGAAGAAGAAGGCGGCGCGCGAAGCGAAGGAGCAGAAGCGGCTGGAGAAGCAGCGGCGGCAGCGGGGCAAGACGGTGCGGGCGGTCGTCGTGCCGTCGACGCCTGCCGCGGCACCGTCGGTGACTCACGAGCCGGCCGCCGAACTCGCTCCGGCCGCTGAGCCGGTGTCCGCGCCGGCGCCGGAAGCCGCCGCGGCGCCGAGGGCGACCGCGAAGATCGACGCCGAGCCGAAGACCGAACCGGCCGCAACGGTCCTGAGGGAACCGGCATCTGAACCCGCGCCGGCGACGACCGGTCGCCGGCCGCGCGCGGCGGACCGCACTCCGAGCTCGGTCACGACAGTGAATCGGGCCGCGGGGACGGCTCCCGCGGACGTCAGCCTGAACGAGCGCATCCGAGTGGCCGAAGTGTTGCTGGATGTCCTCGTGACCGACAGGAAGGGCAACGTGATCGAGGGCCTGGGGGCCGAGGACTTCGTCGTCCTCCACGACGGCAAGGAGCAGGAAGTCACGAGCGCTTCCTTCTACGGTGGGCCGGGCGAGTTGTCGGCCACTGGCGAGGGGGGAACGACCCGGACCGACCGGTACTTCATCCTCATGTTCCACGACCAGCGGATGCAGGCGCCCCAACTGGCGGCGCCCCAGATGGACAATGCGCGCTGGCTCAAGCGGTGGATCGAGGAGGAACTCCAGCCGAACGATCAGGTGGCCGTGTTCGCGTACCAGGCGCGGCTCAAGGTCTACCTCGACTTCAGCCGCGACCGCGACGAGATCCTCGCGGCGGTGGATGCCGCCGCCCGGGGCAAGAGGGACCTCGAGCCCTGGACGACGCGCTCGGAGCCCGAGTTCGACCCGAACTCGCCGTCGCTGGTGGTGAACCTGCCGAAGGGCAAGGAACTGGCGCGGCGGAGCCGCAAGCTCCAGGAGGCGCTCGAACTGCTCGGCGAGGCCGCCTCGGGAGTCGCCGGCCGCAAGAATCTCGTCATGTTCAGCCTCGGCTTCGGCGACATCGGGCAGTTCGGCGCCTATACGCCCGACGCGCGCTACTACCCGCCGATGCGTGAGGCGCTGAACGCCGGCAACGTGGCGGTCTACACGATCGACACGATGGGCAGCTCCCGTCGCTCGATCGCGTCCGCGTCGCTCAACGACTCGCTGAGCCTGATCTCGAACGACACCGGCGGCCACTACTACGCGAACTTCACGAACATCCTGACGCCGATGCGCCAGGTCGCCGAGGAGAACCAGGGCTACTACCTCGTGAGTTTCCGCTCCGAGTACGAAGCTGGCACACAGGGCTACCGTGGCATCAAGGTCAAGATCCGCGAGGGCAAGTACAAGGTGCGATCCCGCACCGGTTTCCGCTACGGCGAAGCGTCGGGTCCGTAACGAGCTTGCCACCCGTCCGCGCCTGGGGCAGAGGGGAGGCTCCCAGGTGCCGCTCGCGCTTGGTCGGATGGTGAAGGGGGGTGCGCTCACTGCACTCCGCTCGCTCCGGCCCGGCGTCAGTTGCTGAGAGGGCGTCGGGAGTCGCTCGCTCCGAGCCACCTGGGAGCCTCCCCTCGGCCCCAGACGCTGGCTGGACGGTGTCGGCCGGCGATCTGGTGAGTGAGAGTGTGCAACGAAACCCCGGCCATGTAGTCTGCGCCGACTGCAAGCCACACGACCAACGGAACAGATGAGGACTCCTGGATGATCTCCGCCGACGCGCGTTACGAGAAGAAGCGGATCGAGGTTCATGGCCATGAGATGGCCTATGTGGATCATGGGGAGGGCGATCCGATTGTCTTTCTGCATGGCAATCCGACTTCGTCCTATCTGTGGCGCAACGTGATGCCGCACCTGGAGGGCCGGGGTCGGCTCGTGGCGCCGGACCTGATCGGGATGGGCGATTCGGCGAAGTTGCCGGATAGCGGGCCGGATCGGTACCGGTTCGTGGAGCACCGGCACTACCTCGACGGGCTGCTCGAGGCGATCGGGGTGGATTCGAACGTCGTCTTCGTGATCCACGACTGGGGTTCCGCGCTCGGTTTCGACTGGGCGAACCGGCACCGCGATGCGGTGCGCGGTCTGGCCTACATGGAGGCGATCGTGAGTCCCGTCCCGACCTGGGACGCGTGGCCCGAGGCTGCGAGAGGCGTGTTCCAGGGGTTCCGCTCGCCGGCTGGCGAGGGGATGGTGCTGGCGAAGAACGTCTTCGTGGAGCGCGTGCTGCCGGGCTCCGTGCTGCGAGAGATGACGGAGGAGGAGATGGCGGTCTACCGGCGGCCGTTCGAGGACGAGGGCGAATCGCGCCGGCCGACGCTGACCTGGCCGCGCCAGATCCCGATCGCCGGCGAGCCGGAGGACGTGGTGGAGATCGTTCAGTCCTACGCGGACTGGCTGAAGGACTCCGACGTGCCCAAGCTGTTCGTCAACGCGAAGCCCGGCGCGATCCTCACTGGCGCGATGAGGGAGATCTGCCGGACCTGGCCGAACCAGACGGAAGTGACGGTCAAGGGCACCCACTTCATCCAGGAGGATTCCCCGGACGAGATCGGTTCCGCGATTTCGGAATGGTTGCCGTCGTAGCTGACGTTGTCCTCCCCGATACCCACGTTCACGTGTGACGCCTGAGACACTCGGGCCTAAGGGGAGGAGGTTCAGATGCTGCGCCAGCCGTCTTGGGAAAGCGGTTGCCGTCGCTTCGATCTGCCAGCGATCGTCGTGCTGTGCGCCATGGCGGCGCTGGCCGCAGTTCCCGGAACGCTCCGGGCCCAGGAATCCGGCAACGGGCCGCGCCTGGAGAGGTTGGAGCGGCTCGACCTGCCGGCCGACATCGCTCGAGCGGCCGACGTCCGCTGGCTGGAGGACGATGAGTTCCTTCTCGGCGTCATCGGACGGGGCCTCTACTCCTGGAGTATCGGTGACGAGGCGGGGCGACTTCGGGTGGCCCTCGAGGAGCCCGAGGCCGAGGTCTTGAACGTCGGCGGTCGGGCCATCGTCGACTCCAATCGGTATGAGCGGGACTACGGGCGGCTTGCCGTCTCACCGGACGGAATGGCGTTCACTGACCTGTTCTCCGGCATCCACCTGGTGACCGAGGATGGGATCGACTCACTGGCGGACCTGGAGCACCTGGGCGACCTGGACCGGCGGGGTTCGCTGACCGCGGCGGTCGGACTGGTCCGCAAGGACGACGATGCCTGGGGGCCGTACGCCGCTTGGCTGATCGAGGACGCTGGAGGCGGCCCGCGGGTCTCCTGCCGACGAGGGACGGCGGGCATGGACTGGAGCTGTGCGGCGCCGCGGAGCTCTCGGTGATCCGTTTCATCGCGGCGGATCGCCTGCTCGTGATTCCGGGAGCCGAGGCCGGAGTGTTTGTCTACGACCACGAGGGCGTGCTCCACGAAAGCCTGGACACGGAGACCTTCCTTGCGGAGGCCGGCTGCGACGTCGAGGCCAACGAGTGGGGGCGGTCGCCCCTCAGCGATGCCTACGCTCGGGCCGACTGGTTGGGTCCGCGCCGCATCATCGACGAAGTCGTGGCCGACGGTGAAGGGAATGTGTACTTCTTCGTTCGGTATGGGGCGAACGGTCCGGCGGAGGCACTGGCAGCCAGCGGCCGGAAGTGGCTGCCGGGTGGCACACCGTTCCTCGTGGGTTTCGGGGCGGGAGTGCTGAACCAGCAGTTGATCAAGCACAGCGTCGTCGCTTCGGTACCGGCCCCCACGGGCAGGGTGTGCTGGGACCTGGTCCATTCCCATGTCGACGATCTTCGGACCGCCACGATGCAACTGTGCGTTTTGGAGTCGGAGTTCGCCGACACCAGGTTGCGCGCCGACCTCCGCGGTAGCCGGGCGGTCATCCTGCTTCGCGGCGGGGCCCTGCACGGTGGAGACGTTCGGTCGGGCAAGGCGTTCGAAGGGCGCCTTAGGCCGCCGGCTGGCGCGGAGGACTAGGAGGATGCGATTCTCAGCTCTTGCCTCTTGGTTGGCGGTTGCGGCGGTTGCCGTCCCGGTTGCGGGACAGGACGACGCGGGGGCGGACGCTTCGTTCCAGTTCGTATGCGGCATTGAGAGCGAACCTGTCTTGGTCAACGGGATGGCGGTGCTGGCCGACGACGCCTGGGAACGGCGGGACGACATCCCGGCGGGCCGTGCACCGGCCGAGTGCTGGGCCTGGAGCGACTCCTGCCCACCGTTGTTTCTCGAGCCTGGACAGAACGCGGCTGCCGCTTGCCGCGCCGGCAGTGATTCGTTCAAGCCGTTGACCGTCCGCGTGCTGGACCCCGAAGCGCTGAATGCGGATCCGGTGGACGGTGCGGCACCTCTAGCCGAGTACGGCGTAGCCGCGGCGCCCGCGGCGATGTGGCGGCAGGTGCCACGAGATCTGCTGCCGACGACGACTTTCGCGTCAGGGTCGCTCTCCCTCCCGCGCAACGACGAAACGTGGCGCCTTCAGGCACTGGGAGAAGGCCTTGCCTCGACCTGGCGGGACCTGCCCTCTGAAGAGGGATCGGTTGAACTCGCGTTGGGGAGGGCAGTGAACCTCACGGTCCAGGCGACCGCTGGCGGCGCGCCCCTTGCCGGAGCGCGGATGTACCTTGTGAAGATGGAGTCGGGTCCGTTCACTCGGCCTGAGCTTCTGGGCTTCGGGATGTCGGACGCTGACGGCAAAGTGAATCTGACCGTGTCCGCGCGGGAGCGCGCTGCGGTCCTCGTCTCCCACGTCGCCCGGACCGCTGCGGCCTTCGAGGGCTACGCCGAGGCGCCGCCGGTTGTCGAACTCGGTCCAGGCTTCGCTGTTACGGGTCGGACCGTCGATCCGGAGGTACGGCCCATAGCTGGGGTGCGGCTGCTGGGGTTGTCGTGGCTGGAGCACGAGCTTGCGGTAATGCGGCGCCACCTGGGAATCTCCGGCCCAGACGGCCGGTTCTCGCTCACCGGTTTCGCGAAGGGTGCTGCGTCGCTCAGAACCGACGGCGGCGACCTCGAGTACTCGGAGAGGTTCGAACTGGAGGAGTCCCTGGACCTTGGGTCAATTGTGTTGACGGCGGCAGAGACCTATTGGATCCAGGTTCTCGATGCCAGCCGCGGAACGCCGATACCCGGCGCACGCGCATCGTCCGAGGCCGGGGAGCAAACCACGACCGACCGGGAGGGAATGGCTCTGGTGTCGCCGCGGTTCGATCGCACCCTCATGATCAGCGCAAAGGGGTACCGGCGGGCGCGATTCGAGATCGGCGGCGGCACGACGGCCAAGGAACGCTCGATACCCGGCCTGCCCACCCTCCCCGTCGATGTGGCCGGCGGCGCCGGCGCCACGGCTGAAGAACCCCTCGTGCTCCGGCTGGATCCGGCTTTCACGGTCGAGGGCGTGTACATGGCCGCGGACGGTGTGACTCCTGTCGCCTCGGGGCGCCTGGTGGCCGCTCGCGACATGGCGAACGGTCAAACGACCAGCCATAGAACGATCGCCGCGGACGGTTCCTTCTCGGTCGACCTCGAACCGGGGTCCTACACCCTGGAACTGTCGGGCACCAATGCCGCCCGGACGGTGCTCGACGTGCGGGGATCGGCGGGCGACGTCCGCGACCTGGGCGTCATCGTGGCCCCGACGTCCGCCTGGGGCTCCGGAACCGTGGTGAACCCGGAGTACGCGCCGGTGTTCGAGGCCTCCGTGTCCTACACGCCACCGTCGGAGTACGGTCAGTTGATGGCGTGGGCCATGGGTCGGGTAGCCACGGTGGCGACGAACCTCGACGGCTACTTTGAACTCCACGGTCTCGAGTTGGGCAGTTCGACGTTGCGCGTTGAGGCGGACGGATTCGCGGCGCTCGAGTTCGAGGTCGAAGCGAACGCGATCGAGTGGATCGATACGGGATTCGCGGAACTCTCGCGGGGCCGCCGCATCACGGTGCGTTCGGATGTGGGCCGCGGGCAGGTTCTGCTTGACCCTGGTGGCCGAGGCCTGCCGCGCGATCTGATCACGGGCAATCTGGAGGACGGCCTGGCGGTCGTCGATCGCGTGCCGGAGGGCGCCTTTGTTGTCCGTGTGTCCGAGAATGGGGTGGCGGCTTGCGAGAAGGAGGTGGCGGAGGCAAGCGGCGACGATGTCGTCACCTGCGATCGCAGCACGGTAACGGTCACCGGCCGCGTGACACTGGCCGGTCAGCCTGGGGCCGGAGAACTGTTCTGGGCTGCCAAGGAGAACGTCCGTCACGGGGGAGGCTTCATCAGGTCCGGCTTTGGTCCCCTTGCGAGAACGCGGGAACTCGGGCCAAGCCGGTCGCAGAACCTGCAGGCCTCCATTGACTTCGACGGTACCTACCGCCTTGAGGCGGTCCTCCCCGGCGAGTGGACGGTTCGGTGGTCGCCGCCCGATGGCGGCCAGCCGGAGAGCCGCGAAGTGACCGTGCCGGAGGCTCCGGGCGAAGAAGTCACGCTGAACTTCGACTACGGCGGCGTGTCGATCCAAGGCGTCGTGACGGACTCGGAGGGCGAGCCGGTCCACTTCGCGACGGTCGACGTCTTTCCCCAGCGCTCGGCGGTCATCTCGGATCCGAATGGGCGATTCCAGGTTCTGGGGCTCGCGCCGGGCGCCTACCAGTTGCGGGCGCGGTTCCAGCACCAGCGGTCCGACCTCGTCGACGTTGAGCTGCGGGACTTCGGCGACCGTCAAACGGTGCAACTCCAGCTTGGTGACGACCCGCCGAACGATGAAATCACCGTTCACGTACGCGGTGGTGGCGGTGGGTTCTGCTTCATCGAGATGGAAGGGGCCGGGCAACGAGTGGCTCGGATCGACGGCGGCGTCGCCAGGACACAACTCACGCCTCCGCTCACCGATCGCGTTCGCGTCGCCTGCCAGGCGGACGGGCGCTGGATTCTCACTGGCTGGCAGCCCCTCGAGCCGGCTCTGGATCGCGGCGTCGACCTTGATCCCTTCGAGTCGGACTCCTCGATCGTCCTGGAAGGCGACCCGTCAACCGTCGCGGTACAGGTCACCGGCCCCGGCGGCTGGGACCTTGGCAAGCTGCGGCTCTGGTTCGGCGGCGCCTCGGCCTTCGCTGTCGGCGAGACGATCTCCAACCTGCCGGAGGGCGAGTACAGCCTGCGTTGGGGGAGCCGGGTGCGGACGGTCTGGACGGAGCGGCGGCGGGCTGCGGAGGTTGAGATCGAGGACTGAACGAGTAGCCGCTCCCCTCAGTCAGTCTGACTGTGCCTTGGCAAGCTCCCCCCGGACCACGGTGAGCAACGCTTCGATGACCGCGAGTGCGCCTTCCCTGTCAATCGTCGCGGTACCGGACTCGACACCGGCATAACGAAACGCGACCGCGTAGGGGGTGTACGACACCAGTGCCTGGAACGGCTCCGTGGCACTGCCTCGATGAGCAAGCCGGTCGAGCAGCTCCTCGATGTCGTGGGTCAGCGGGTAGACATCGCCCAGCAGGGCGATTCGAGCCTTGAGTGCTTTCTCGGCCGCCTGTTGGACATGGAACCCGAAGACCTCGTCGGAAGTTGTCGCCGGATCGCGCATGACCCTCAGTGCTTCGACATCGCGCTCGGATGCACTCAGGAGCATCTGGGCGCACTTAGTGTCGCTCATAGAGCACCCGGCCTTCTCGCAGTGCCCGCGCGAGGACATGGTTGAGGGAATCGCGCCAGTACTCCACGTCTTCCCGGGAAAAGACGAGAAGGTCGGTAGAGACGCCGGATCCCGTGATCGCGTGGTAGAGCCGGACCATCTCCTGGTGCCGGCTGCGCGCCGGTCCGAAGGGTTCTGCTTCAACGACGATCAGGTCGACATCCGAGTCCCTACGCTGGTCGCCCCGAGCTCTCGAGCCAAAGAGGATGATCTGTTCGGGATCCGCTTCGTCGACGATGGCCCTGACCATTCGGTCGAGCACTGCTTCAGTGACTTGAGTCATGGATCGCTGCGGTGCGCGTCGCCTGCGCCTGAGCAGGGGGGGCGGCGTGAAAGGGCCTCCCCGAGACTATCGCCGGACGGTCCAGGAGAACCACGGAACCGCGAGTCCCCAAGCCAAGTCCGGGGAGGGACTTACTTCCGATCCGAGCTGAGGGCCTGGAGGATTGTAGCCGCGTCGACGCGAGTCCCGGCGGCCTCCTTCCGTTCCCTCACGGCCTTGAGCCACACTTCACGGGCAGTGCGGGACGCGATCCGCTCGAACTCGCCGCGAAGCAACTCCTTCATCGACTGTCGCGGCAAGGTCGCGCGTGGCTCCGGCTACTTGCCGCCGGTCACCGGCCACTTGGCCGGGTCGTGGTGGCGGAGGTAGTCCTTGCGGTCGATCCAGCCGAGGATCATCGACCACGTCATCCAGCGCTTCTCGGGCAGGATGGCGAAGTAGACGTGGGCCACGGTCAGGGTGACGAGGACGACGCCGCCGACGCCGTGGAGGACGTAGACCCAGCCCCAGCCGCCGTCGCCGAAGAACTTGTAGTCGTCCTGGGCCCAGAGCGGCTGCTCGATGCGCCACATCATCAGGATGCCGGTCACGATCGCGGCCATGCCGAACAGGGTCGCCGCGTGGTGGAACATCTTCTGCGCCGCCGGGTACTTGCCGGGTTTGGCGGGCGGTGCGCCGCCGCTGACCGCGTTGCGCATCTCGCGGACCATGTCGCCGAGGTCCTTGATGCCGACCCAGACGTTGCGCAGGCTCTGGAAGAAGGTCGCGTGGATGATGTGGAAGACGATCGAGGCTGTCAGGATCAGGCCGGTGATCCAGTGAATCTCGAGCCACGCGAACTCCAGGCCGACCTTCGGCAGGAAGCCGGTGATCAGCAGCAGGATCATCGAGATCCCCATCACGGCGTGGAAGAGGCGAGAGGCCAGGCTGTGACGCTTGATCTTCTGGGGCAGGCCCGGATCGTCAGGTGCGTTCTTTGCCGCCTTCTTCTCGTCGCCGATCCACCGGCGCCGCAGCGCCAGGTGCAGGATGAGGAACACGCCGCCGGCGATCAGCGCGATCCAGAACAGACTCCAGTCGATTCCGATGAGGACGTCCTGCCCCCAGGGATTCGTAGCCCTCTGAAAGAGATTCATCTGCGCGCTAGACCGGTGCCTGTCCGCGGATGGCGCGGCGGATCAGGTTTCTCATCAGCGGCACCTTGTAGCCGTTGTGGCGGAGCGGCTCCGCGCCGATCACACCGAGTTCGGCGATCCGGGTGGCGATGTCCTCGCTGATCTGCTTGCCCCGCAACAGCTCCTCGCAGCGGTCCATGCGCAGCGGGACCGGCGAAACGGCGCCGACCGAGAGCCGGCAGTCCTGGACGACTCCGTCCTCGACGCGCATCGCCGAGGCGACGTTGACGAGGGGGAAGTCCCAGGCGTTGCGGTCTCGGACTTTCTCGAAGTAGAAGTCCGCGCCGGCCCAGGTGTCGGGGATACGGACCGACTGAAGAATCTCGTTCGGTTGCAGGACTGTCATCCGGGTGATGTCGATCGCCGGCCCGAGGAAGAAGTCCTCCGCCGCGACCGTCCGCTCGCCTCGGCGACCGCGGATGACCATCTCCGCGTCCAGGGCGATCAGCGCCGGCGCGGTGTCCGAGGGGGTCACCGCGACGCATCGCGAGGCGTCGAAGATGCAGTGCTCCCGGTTCATCGACTCCGGCGTGTCCGCGTAGCAGATGTTGCCGCCCGCCCGGTAGCACGGCCAGCCGGCCCGGTAGTACCAGCAGCGCGTGTCCTGGACGAGATTGCCGCCCAGCGTGCCCTGGTTGCGGATCTGCGGCGTCGCGACCGTTTCGGCGGCCTCGGCGAGCAGGCTGTAGCGGTCGCGGATCAGCTCGTTCTCGACGACCTCGGTGAGCGGGGTCATCGCCCCGATCTCGACGCCGCCGTCGGTATCGCTGATTCCGGAGAGCTCCGGGATGCCGCCGAGGTCGACGACCGCATCGGGACGCTTCACCCGGTCCTTGAACCAGTCGAAGGTGTCCATCCCGCCGGCCAGAACCCAGGCCTTGTCGCGGTGACGGTCGAGGACTTCGAGCGCACCGGCCATGTTCTCGGGCTGGTAGAGCTCGAAGTCGGGGATCATGTCGTGGATGACGGCCATGCTGTGTATTCCTCCGTTCGCTGATTCGGTTCTTGGCGATCCGAGCCGATCAGGTGTGCGCGGCCAGGAACTCGGCGTCCTGCTCGCGGCCTTCGAGCTGGTTGATGATGTGGTCGGTCATCAGCGGCAGGTAGGCCACCGTGTCCTGACCGAGGGCATCCTGGATGGCGCAGAGCAGCACGGCGCAGCCGGCGCCCATCGGCGGTTCGCCGATGCCCTTGGCGCCCACCGGGTTGTTCGGATCGGGCTCGCCGACCGCGTCCCAGTCCATCGAGAGCGGCACGTCGAGGATGGTCGCCGGCCGTGCGGTGTAGAAGCGGTTCGCGAAGGGGATGCCCCATTGCGGGTCGTAGACCCACTTCTGACCGACCGCGCAACCGAAGCCCTGGACGGCGCCGCCGTGGAGCTGGCCGCCGAGGCTGCGGGGGTTGAGCACCGTGCCGCAGTCGGTGACCGCCTTGTAGTCCTTCAGCTCGATCACGCCGGTTTCCTTGTCGAGCTCGATCTCCGCGTAGGCGACGACCCACGAGTAGACGTCGCCGGCCCGGCCGTAGTTGTCCTTGGCCGCCGCCAGCAGGCCGCGACCCTTGAGGATCGCGGCGCCGCCGATCGTGATCGGGCTCAGGCCCTCGTTCAACTCCGTGCCGTCGTACCGGTCACCGAGTTCCATCGCCTTCGTGGCGGCCTGGGCCAGGCTCATGCCCGCGGCCCGGTTGCCGCGACGGTACACGCGTTCGCCGGCGACGACGTACTGCGAGGCCGAGCCGCCGTGTGTCTGGGCGGCGATCTCCTGCAGCTTCGTCTGCATGTCGGTGGCTGCCGCGTGGGTCGCCCGCGTGATCGCGTGGGTCGTCTGGCTGCCGGCCTGGACGCAGGTGTGGGGTATGCCCTCGCCCGTCTGGCCCCAGACCATGTCCACCTTCTCCCACGGCACGTCGAGCAGGTCGGCGGCGACGCGGGCGGTGTCGGAGTAGGAATGAGTGCCGAGGTTGCCGATCCCGGTATGGATCTCGAGCCGGCCCTCGGGCGTGATCAGCATCAGGCCGTCGAAGCCGCTCGAACCGGCGGTGTAGGTCGAGCTGGCGAGTCCGACGCCGGTGACCTTCGAGCCGTTGGTTTCCTTGCTGCGCGCCTTGGCGGCGTTCCAGTCGACCATCGCGTCCAGCTTGTCCCAGGCCTCCGCGACGTACGCGGTCGTCACGTTGCGGCCTTCCTGGGCGCCGAACTTGGCGCCGTTCTTCGCGATGTTGATGCGCCGGATCTCCAGCCGGTCGATGCCGAGGTGATCCGCGGCGCGGTCGAGCAGCGGCTCGACCATCGCGGACATCTGAACTCCGCCGGGCGCCCGCTGGGGAGCGCGGGGCGGCGTGTTCGTGGCGATCGAAAGACCGCGGTGGCGCATGTTCTCGGGCTGGTAGGTGAGGGACACCATGTTGCCCGAGGTGCCCATGTCGCTCTGGCGCCCGTAGGGGCCGTTGTCCTGGATCACGGCCCAATCGAAGGCGGAGATGCGGCCGTTGTTCTTGAAGCCGATCTTGGCCCAGCCCTGGAAGCCGGGGCGGGCGCGGCCGATGTAGTTCTCTTCGTAGCGGGTGACCCGGTGCAGCACCGGCTTGCCGGTCATCTTGGACAGGTAGACCGGCACTGCCATGTTGCTCGAACCGACGATCTTGCTGCCGAAGCCGCCGCCGGTGTACTCGGCGTGGACGATCAGGTTCTGCGGCGGCACGCCGATCGTGCCCTGGGCGGCGAGCACCGTGAAGGCCACGCTCTGGGTCGACGGGTAGAGGTGGCAGATGTCGCCTTCCCAGTGCGCCATGCAACTCCGCGGCTCCATCGGGTGGTGGGTGACCGACTGGAAGAAGAGCGGCTCTTCGATGATGTAGTCCGCGTCGGCGAAGCCCTTCTCCAGGTCGCCGTTGGTCCACTCGTCCTGGAACACGCCTTCGGGCATCTTGCCCTTCTCGCCGTTCGTGCCCCGCGCGGTAGCCAGATCCTCGGCCGTCCACTCGACGCGTTCGACGACCGTCTCGACGCCCGTGTCGGTGCGCTGGCGGTTGAGGCTGTTGCCGTCGGGCAGGGAGTTCGAACCGCCGGGGGCGATCGAATCCAGCGGGTCCAGCGCGAAGGGCAGCGGCTCGAAGTCGACGTGGATCTTCTCGATCGCGTCGGCGGCGATCTTCTCGCTGACCGCGGCGACGGCGAGGACCGGTTCGCCCTCGTACTTGGGGTGGTTGGTCAGGGCGCGCTCACCCAGCGGGTCCGGTTCGCCCATGAACCCGGCGAGGTCGTCGGCGGTGAGGACCGCTTCGACGCCTTCCATCTCAAGCGCCGCCGAGGCGTCGATGTTCCGCACGCGGGCATGGGGCATCGGCGAGAGCAACTGCTTCGCGAACAGCATGCCCTCCTGACGCCAGTCCTCGGCGTACTTGGCGCGTCCGGTGATCTTCTCGATCAGATCGGGTGGAGCGTAGTCGGTGCCGACAAGAGTCTTGGCCATGCTTTACTCCTCAGCTCAGGCGGTGCGCGCGTTCTCGAGCGCGCGCGAGTTTTCCAAGGCGCGTTGGGCGGTGTTCAGGATCTTGTTGTAGTCGCCGCAGCGGCAGATGTGGCCGGCGAGCCACTTCTGGCAGTCCGCGCGGGTCGCGTTCGGGTTCGCCTTGACCAGGGCCGCCATGCTCATGATGAAGCCGGGGGCGCAGAAGGCGCACTGGAAGCCCATCTCGTCGAGGACGGCCTGCTGGACCGGGTGGAGGACACCGTCCTGCTCGAGCCCTTCGACCGTCGTGACCTCGCGGCCGCGCACTTGGTGGACCAGGATCGAGCAGCCGTAGTGGGGCACGTCGTCGATCAGCACGGTGCAGGCGCCGCATTCCGCCCGGTCGCAGCCGAGCTTGGTGCCGGTCAGATCGAGCTTGAAACGCAGCACCATGGCCAGCGTGTCCTGGGGCTCCACCTCGAGTTCGTGGGTCTCGCCGTTCACGCGGAGGCTGACCGCGCTGCCGACCGGCTCGGTCGCGGCGTGCAGGACCTCGGGTTGCAGCAGGTTGCCTCCGGCAAGGGAGACGGCGGCGCCGGTGGCGACCGTACCCTGGATGAAGGTCCGTCGGCTGACGTTCGAGGGGCCGGAGTCCGTACCATCCTCCTCGATGTCCTGGTCGTCCTGCCGAAGTTCCTCGAGCAGGTCGTCCTCCAGGAAGGTGTCTTCTCTCAACTCATCCATGGTCTCCAACCTCCGTTGGGGGAGTCATGCCGCCATCTTGCTGCCAGCGGGCTGTCGTCGGCTTGTGCGGGGGAGCATACAACATCGTTTCCGAGCATTCTGGGACTGGGTGCGCCGGCCTTCTGGCCGGCATTCGACCGGCCTTCCTTGGGGGTGAAATCGACCCGCTGAGGGTCAAATCCGCCCACCGATGATCACGTCGAGCACGTACGGACCTCCAGTGGCGAAGGCTTCCCGCACCGCCTCCTCGACCTCGGCCGGATCTTCGATCTTTCGTCCCGGGACCCCCATGCCGGCCGCCATCTCGACAAAGTCGAGGTCCGGCTCGGTCAGGTTCATGTGGGGGTACGGCCGCTCGGCGGGGATGCCGAAGCGTTCCCGGTAGATGTCCATGTTGATCTTCAGGATCTTGTACTCGCGGTTGTGCAGGATGAGGAACGCGATCGGCATGTCGTAGTGGGCCGCGGTCCAGAGCGCCTGGATCGAGTACATCGCCGAGCCGTCGCCCGAGAAGACGATGACCGGCCGGTCGGGGTGGGCGAGCGAGGCGCCGATGCCGCCGACGAGGCCCTGGCCGATGCCGCCGCCACGGGTGCCGCAGTAGCGGTCCGGGTCGTCGATGGGCAGGAAGCCGAGCAGGTCGCCGCCGGCGGTGATCGACTCGTTGACCACCACGGCGTCGTTCGGAACCGCCTTGGCGACCTCGGACATGAGGCGTGCCGGCGACATGGGTGCGTCGTCGAAGTGGGCTGCCAGGCGCTTCTGGCGGGCGGCGTGAGCGCCGGCCGTCCCGGCCCGCAGGGCGTCCATCCGCTCGGTGGCCGCAGTGCGAAAGCCCGCCTCGGCCGCGGTCTCCAGAACCTCGCGGAGAGCTGCCAGCCCGGCACGGGGATCGGCGATCATTCCGGCGTCGACCGCGAAGTTGAACGCGAGCCGGCTGGGGGCGTCTTCGATCTGAAGCACGGTCGCCTCGGGCGGGAAGGGCGAATCCGGGTCGAACCAGACCTCCTCGAAGAAGGAGCCGCCGACGAGAAGGACGACGTCCGCGTCACCGAGCGCGTGCCGGATACCCGCGTGGTTGAGCGGCATTCCCGGCCGGAAGCAGGGATGGCTCTGGGGGAAGTTCACGCGCTGCATCAGGCCCTCGGGATAGACCCCGGCGCCGAGGAACTCGGCGAGCCCCACGAGCTCGTTCTGGGCGGCCGAGCGTGCCACCCCGTCGCCGACCACGATCGCGGGACGTTCGGCCCGCAGCAGGGCAGCCGCCAGAGCCTCGACGGCGGCGGCTTCGGGCTGCGGCGCGCGGTAGAGGTCGCCGAGGGGCCGGGCTTCCTCCAGCGTCTCCTGCTCGAGGACGTTGATCGGCAGGGCGACGAACACCGGGCCGGCCGGCGGATCGTGCGCGATCTTGAAGGCTCGGTGCAGCACTGGCGCGAACTCGTCCGCGTGTTCGACCTGAACGCTCCACTTGACCAGCGGCGCGGCCATCGCCACGAGGTCGTGGCCGAGCAGGGGTTCGCGCAGCCTGGAGCGTGTGTCCTGCTGGCCGGCCGTGATCACCATCGGGGTGTTGGCCTCCCATGCGTTGTAGAGCATGCCGAGGCCGTTGCCGAGGCCGGGCGCCACGTGCAGGTTGACGACTCCGGTGATGCCGGTGGACTGGGCGTAGTAGTGGGCGGCGCCCAGGGCGACGGACTCGTGCAGGGCGAGCACGTAGTTCAGGTCCGGATGGTCGCCGAGACGGTCCATCAGGGGGCTCTCGGTCGTGCCCGGGTTGCCGAACAGGAGGGGGACGCCGTACTCGGAAAGGGCATCGAGCAGAACGTCGCCGCCGCGCTTGGGTGTGTGTCGGGGACGGATCGCTGGCACGCTCATGGCGGTGGAGGGTAGCAGCCTCGAATCATCTGCGTTCGGGCTGCCGTGGCGACGTGGCCCGGGTGTCCCTTCCGGTGTTACGGTTAGCCTGTTTCGCAGCCCGCAGGGGAACCGCAACGAGCCGGATGGAGAGCACGGCATGGACACGCGCAAAACGGTGAACGAGGTACTGGATCGGGAGACGGCGTCGGCGGCGGATTTCTTCACCGACGAGCGCTTCGGGGGGATCAGGCGGCTTCACACCGCGCGGGAAGCCGCGGAGCAACGCGGCTCGATCCGTCAGGACTACACGGTCGCGCGGGACACCGCGAGGGCCTTCTACGACCGGCTGCGCGAGCTGTTCGAGCAGCGGCGGGCCATCACCTCCTTCGGTCCGTACTCGCCGGGTCAGGCTGTCGCGATGAAGCGCCGCGGTATCGAAGGCATCTACCTCGGTGGCTGGGCGACCTCGGCCAAGGGCTCGATCAACGAGGATCCGGGGCCGGATCTGGCGAGCTATCCGTTGAGCCAGGTGCCCGACGAGGCCGCGCCGATCGTCCGCGCGCTGCTCACGGCGGACCGGAACCAGACGTTCATCCGATCCCGAATGAGCGAGGCGGAGAGAAAGGCGAACCCGCCGACCGACTTCAGACCCTTCATCATCGCCGACGCGGACACCGGCCACGGCGGCGAGGCGCACGTGCGCAACCTGGTCCGCCGCTTCGTCGAGGTCGGCGTGCCGGGCTACCACATCGAGGACCAGAAGCCCGGAGTCAAGAAGTGCGGCCACCAGGCGGGCAAGGTTCTGGTGGCCCAGGACGAGCAGAACAAGCGCCTCAACGCGGCCCGCTTCCAGTTGGACGTGATGGGGGTGCCCGGGATTATCGTCGCCCGCACCGACTCGGAGGCGGCGACGTTCATAGACGGCAACGGCGATGAGCGGGATCAGGCCTTCATTCTCGGCGCGACGAATCTCGATCTGCCGAGCTGCAAGACGGCGACCCTGGCGATCCTGCGGCGGCTGAACGCCCTCGGAGCGAAAGAGGTCCGGGGCCACGAGCTCTACAAGGTGTCCGAGGCCGCCTACCACCGCGCCGACGTCTGGCTCGACGGCGTCGGCGTGTACGGGCAACTCGAAGCCGACTACAAGAAGTTGGTCGCGAGCGGCGGGTCGGATACCGAGGCGGTTCTCGACGCGGCGATGGCTCGCTTCCTGGACGCCTGGCAGTCGGAGGCGGGGCTCAAGACGTACCCGCAGGCGGTCGCGGAAGTCATTGCCTTCCGGGAGGAGGAAGGCGCCGTGTTCGAGCTCTCGGTCGAGGAGTGGCTGAAGTTCGCCCACTCCGTGTCGGTCGAAGAGGCTGCCGCGCGCGCCCGCAAGATGGGCATCAACCTGGTGTGGAACGCGGAGCTCGCCCGCACGCCCGAGGGCTACTACCAGATCCGGGGCGGCATCGAGTACGCGACCTCCCGCTCGCTCCACGCGGCGCCCTACGCGGACCTGCTCTGGATGGAGACGAAGACGGCCAACCTGGCCGACGCCCGCCAGTTCGCGGAGGCCATCCACGCGGTCTACCCGGACCAGATGCTGGCCTACAACCTGTCGCCGTCCTTCAACTGGGATACGACCGGGATGACGGACGACGAGATGAGGGCCTTCCCCGAAGAACTCGGCAAGCTCGGCTTCGTGTTCAACTTCATCACCTACGGCGGCCACCAGGTCGACGGTCTCGCGGCCGAGGACTTCGCCACGGCCCTGCGCGAGGACGGCATGCTGGCCCTGGCCCGGCTGCAGCGCAGGCTGCGCCTGGTGGGGTCGCCCTATCGCACGCCGCAGGCTCTGGTCGGCGGCGCCCGGCTCGACGGAGCGCTTTCCGCTTCGACCGGCCATACGGCGACGACCAAGGCGATGGGCAAGGGATCGACCAACGTCCAGCACCTGGTGCAGACGGAAGTGCCGCCGCGGCTGCTCGAGGAGTGGCTCGAGATCTGGCGGGACCAGTACGACATCGAGGAGTCCCTGCGCGTGGAGCTCCGGCCGCACGTTGCTGGCTCCGACCTCCTGGAACTCCGGGTCCTGGCCCGCGGCGCCGGCGACGAAGCGAAGGCTGCGAACGTCGTCTTCGCTCCAATCCGGGATCGCCGAGAACGGATGATCCTCTCGGTGCGCGACCAGAACACGTTCGACCTCGACCTGAGACGCCGCCGGTTGATGGCGCTGATCCACGTCTTCCTGATCCACCGCTACGGCGGCGTCTGGGTTCACTACGTCAGTCCGACGGACGACAACCAGCACCAGACCCGGCGGATGATCGACCTCGGCATCTTCGAGAGCGCGAACACCGAGGTCGGCGAGATCATCGTCGCCGCGGTCAATCGGGATCGGGTGAAGGAACTCGCCAACCCGGACCACGAGTCGCTCACGGCGCTGATCGAGAAGACGGAGCCGGTGCCGGTACGGGCCGCTTCGTGATTCGACAGCACGCCGGGGGCACGGACTGGTTCGCGGGCGGCGCGAATCGCGCCGCCCGGGCTCTTCCGGCGGTCGTGGGTCTGGCCGTCGTGCTCTGGGCGCAGGCGCTGGTCGGGCAGGAACAGAAGGAGCAGCAGAAGCAGCAGAAGGAACCGCCGTCCGTGGCGGAGGCCACCGAGGGCTACGAGCACCTGCCCGGGTTCCTCGACCTGTTCTGGGACAGCCGGGGCGGAAGGCTCTTCCTGCGCATCGACGCGCTCGACACGGATCTGCTCTACATCGAGTCCCTCGCCGCGGGCGTCGGCTCGAACGACATCGGTCTCGACCGGGGCCAGGTCGGGCGTACGCACCTGGCCCGTTTCGAACGGGTCGGGCCGAAGGTGCTCCTGGTGCAGCAGAACACGCGCTACCGGGCGCTGAGCGACAACGAGGACGAGCGCCGCGCGGTGGCCGACGCCTTTGCCCGTTCCGTGCTCTGGGGCTTCGAGGTTGCTGCCGAGGACGAAAGCGGGGCGGTCCTCGTGGACGCCACCGCCTTCGTGCTTCGCGACGCGCACGGCGTCGCGGCGCGGCTCCAGCGGAGCGGACAGGGCAGCTACGAGTTGGATGCGTCGAGGTCGGCGATTCATCGAGCCGGCGTCGCCGCCTTCCCGCGCAACTCGGAACTCGAAGGCACGCAGACGTTCGTGCTGCGCTCGACGGACCGTGGCCCGGGCCGCTGGGTGAGCCAGGTCGCCCCTTCGCCGGACGCGGTCACGGTGCGCATCCGCCACTCCTTCGTCGCTCTGCCCGAGCCGGGATACGAGCCGCGCCGGGCGGACCCTCGCTCCGGCTACATCACGACAAGCTACCTGGACTACGCGACGCCGATCGAGGCACCGCTCGAGACGAGCTTCATCGTGCGCCACCGGCTACAAAAGCAGGACCCGGACGCGCCCCGAAGCGAGGCGGTCGAGCCGATCGTCTATTACCTGGACCGGGGTGCACCGGAACCGATCCGGTCGGCGCTGCTCGACGGCGCGCGATGGTGGAACGAGGCCTTCGAGGCCGCGGGCTACATCGATGCCTTCCGGGTGGAGCTGCTGCCGGAGGGGGCGGACCCGCTCGACATCCGCTACAACGTGATCCAGTGGGTACACCGTTCGACGCGCGGATGGTCCTACGGCGGTTCGGTGACCGATCCGCGAACGGGCGAGATCCTGAAGGGCGTCGTGACGCTCGGCTCCCTGCGCGTACGACAGGACTTCCTGATCGCCCAGGGTCTGCTCTCACCCTTCGAGGATGCGGATTCGTCGACCCGGGCCCTCACCGAGATGGCGCTTGCCAGGCTGCGGCAGCTCTCGGCCCACGAAGTGGGTCACACGATCGGACTGGTCCACAACTTCGCCTCCAGCGTCGACGGGCCGGCCGGTCGTGAGTCGGTCATGGACTATCCGCATCCACTGGCCACCCTGGGCGAGGACGGCACGATTGACCTGGGCGTCGCCTACGACGTCGGCGTCGGCGAGTGGGACAAGCGGGCGATCCTCTACGGTTACGCCGACTTCCCGGAGGGTGTCGACGAGGAGGTCGAACTCGACGGCATCCTCCGCGGGACGATCGCCGCCGGGCTTCACTTCATCAGCGACGAGGACGCGCGGCCGGTGGGCGGCGCCCATCCGCTGGCCCACCTCTGGGACAACGGTCGTTCGGCGGCCGAGGAACTTCGGCGCGTCCTGTCGGTTCGGCGGGCGGCGCTCGACCGGTTTTCCGAGCGCAGCGTGCGAGTCGGCGATCCGCTGTCCACGCTGGAGGACGTCCTGACGCCGCTCTACCTGCTGCATCGATACCAGATCGAGGCGGCGGCCAAGGTGGTCGGCGGAATCGACTACAGCTACGCGGTGCGCGGCGACGGTCGCGCGCCGGTGTCGTTGCTGCCTCCAGCGATGCAGTTCGACGCCCTGGATGCGCTGCTCTCGACGGTGGACCCGGCGGAACTGACGCTGCCCGTGCGGATCCTGGACCTGATTCCGCCGCCGTCGCCCGTGCGCGGCCGCGGGCGGGAGCACCTGCCGTCGCGCGCCGGTCCGGCCTTCGACCCGGTCGCCGCCGCCGAGCTCGCCGCGGACATGACCTTCGGGCTGATCCTTGACGGTGCTCGGGCCACCCGGCTGATCGATCATCACGCCCGCGACCCGGAGCAGCCGGGATTGGCGGAGGTTCTGGAGCGGTTGCTCGACGCGACGTGGCGAACCGATCCGCTGCCCGGGCTGGCGGGGGAAGTCGGACGCGCGGTGGACGCGGCCCTGTTGCGGCGCCTGTTCGCGCTGGCGTCCGGAACGTCGTCCGGGAGCGGACTTTCCGGCGTGCCCACCAATGTGGCTGCTTCCGGCCCGGTTGTTGCCGCGGCCTCCCAGCAGGTGCGGGCCGAAGCGATGGTGGCGGTGGCGGCGCTCCGCGAGTGGCTTGGCGACAACACGGAGCCGATGGCGGATTCCGACAGGGCCGAGTTCCACCACCGAGCCCACGCGGTGTGGCTGATCGATCGCTTCCTCGACGATCCCGGCTCCGTAGCCGTGCCGCGTCCGCTGCGGGCGCCGGACGGTTCGCCGATCGGTTGCGGCGTCGGGGCTGGCGGCATGTCGTTCGCCACCTGGAGCAGGGAGCCAGACTGGCTGTCGGGAGTGCCTCTGCCGCGATGAACGACGCCGAAGCGGTATCGCTCCGGCTTCCGGCCGCCGTCGCCGGGCTCTACGACACCGGCGCGGTCGAGGAACTCGTCGATCTGCGCCGTGCGCTCCACGCCGACCCCGAGCTTTCGCTCCAGGAGGAGCGGACCGCCGCGCGCCTGGAGAAGACGCTGGTCGGACTCGGCGTGCGCGACGTGACGCGGGTTGCCGGCACGGGCGTCGTCGGCCGGATTCCCGGTCGTGAGTCCGGTGCGCCGACGGTCGCGGTGCGCGGGGACATCGATGCCCTGCCGATCCTTGAAGACACGGGCCTGGCCTTCGCCTCCCGCAACGACGGCGTGATGCACGCCTGCGGGCACGATGTCCACGCTTCATGGACGGTCGCCGCGGCCCGCCTGCTTCAGGCGGCGCCGGCGGCCGGCGATGTGCTGCTCGTGCTCCAGCCGGCGGAGGAGACCGGGGAGGGCGCCGCCGCGGTGCTGGCGACCGGCGTCCTGGACGAGGTCTCGGCGATCTTCGGAGCGCACGTCGACCTGACCTTCGAGGTCGGCCAGGCGATGGTCCAGGAGGGCGCCGTGGGCGCCGCGGCGGACCGGTTCGAGGTCGAGCTTCTGGGGCAGGGCGCTCACGGTGCAAGGCCCCACCAGGGTCTCGATCCGATCGTCGGCGCGGCGCAGGTCGTTTCCGCTCTGCAGACGGTCGTCTCCCGGCGCGTGCCGCCCGATCGGCCGGCGGTCGTCACCGTCGGCGCCATCGAGGCCGGCATGGCTCACAACGTGATTCCCGACCGAGCCGTGCTCAAGGGCACCATGCGGTCGCTCGACCCGGCCATCCGGAGGTTGCTGGCGGACGAGGTGCGACACGTTGCGGAGTCCGTTGGCGCGGCCTGTCGCCTCGAGGCCCGGGTACGAATGCTCCAGGGAACGCCGGCTGTGCTGAACGACGAGCGCGCCGCAGCCTGGGCCCGCGAAGCCGCGGCTTCCGTGATCGGCGCAGAGGCGGTCAAGCCGCTTCCGGTCGCGAACATGGGCGGCGAGGACTTCGCCTTCTACCAGGAGCGGATTCCGGGCTGCTTCATCCGGGTGGGCGCGCGGCTGCCGGGCGATCCCGTCGTGGGCGCCCACACGCCGTACTTTGCGCCGGCCGAGGAGGCGATTTTCGTGGGCGGCGCCCTGCTGGCGGCGGCCGCCCGGCGCGCGTCGTCGGAGCTGGCGGCGGCCGACCGGCGCTAACCGACACCGGCGGCCGGCGCGCTGGCGGTGCTCAAGAGAGGCGGAGCGGCGTGCTGCTGTCCACTGGGGAGGTAGTCAGTTGACGTCACACGAAGAGGAGCGCCGCTCCGCCTCTGCTCCGGTTTACGCATGCGGGGAGGCAGGGTTTCGGGCGCCGCGGCAGATTGCGGCCCCGACCGGATGATCTAGCCGCTCTTCTTGTCCCGGTCCGGATGCCGCATCGCGGTGATGTTGAAGCCGGCGTCGACGAAGTGGATGCCGCCGGTGGTTCCCGCGCTCAGATCGGAGAGCAGGTAGGCGGCCGTGGCGCCCACGTCGTCCACCGTGATGTTGCGGCCGAGCGGCGCCCGTTCCGGCATGACCTTCAGCATGCCTCGCATGCCGGACACTCCCGAGGCGGCCAGGGTCCTCACCGGGCCGGCGGAAATCCCGTGAACGCGGATGTTCTTCGGCCCCAGGTCGACGGCCAGGTAGCGGACCGAGGCCTCGAGCGCTGCCTTGGCGATGCCCATCACGTTGTAGTTGGGGGTCGCCTTGGTCGCGCCGTAGTAGGTCATCGCGATCATGCTGCCGCCGCCGGTCATCAGCGGTTCGGCGGCCCGGGCGAGGGCGATCAGGGAGTAGCAACTGATGTCGAGGGCGGTGGCGAATCCGGCCCGCGAGGTGTCGACCGTTCGGCCCAGCAGGTCCTCCCGGTTCGCGAAGGCCACCGAGTGGACGAGGAAATCCAGGCGCCCCCAGCGCTCCTTCAGGATGGCGAACACGTTGTCGATCTGGCCGTCGTCCGTCACGTCGAGCGGTTCGACGAAGGTCGAGCCGATGCTCTCGGCCAGCGGCCGGACCCGACGTTCCAGGGCGTCGCCCTGGAACGTGAAAGCGAGTTCCGCGCCTTCCGTGTGGGCGCGCCGCGCGATGCCCCAGGCCAGCGAGCGCTTGTTCGCCGTGCCGACGATCAGTCCGCGCCGACCGGCCAGCAGCCCGCCGGAGGCGGCAGTTCCCGACCGGGCATCGAGGGGAGGTGATTCGGGCGCGGTCACGGGCGGCGGGATTGTACACCTGAAGCGCGGTGCCTCGGGCCCGCGGAACGGGTGGGGGAGCGTGAGCGGCGGAAGGCGGGATGCCGCGCCGTGGTTGAATGCCGTGCATGGTCTCGGCGCTCGGCATCGTCCTGGTCGTCGGCGCGACGCTCTGCTTCTCGCTGTTCGACCTGCTCCGCAAGAAGCTCACGGGACGGCTTAGCGACGCCTTCCTGGTCATGGTGCTGGCGCTGGGGGCGGTGCCCCTGTATGGCGTCTGGGTGGCTGTTCAACCGCCGCCAGGCGTGAGTTCGGCGTACGTCTGGCCGGGGCTGCTGTCCGTTGCTTGCAACCTGGGCGCGAACTACGGTTTCCTGCGTTCGGTCCGATCGTCGGGTCTGAGCGCCGTGATCCCACTGCTTTCGCTGACGCCGGTGTTCACCGCTCTGCTCGGGATTCCGCTGCTCGGCGAGCTGCCCGGCGGTCGGGAGTGGCTTGGTATCGCGATGGTCGTCTGCGGCGCCCTCGCGCTGCAACTGGGTGAGCGCTCCGGCGGCCGGGGCCGCCCGTGGACGTTGGGTGCGGGCGCCTGGTGGATGATTCTGGTCGCCTTCCTCTGGGCGACCGCGCTACCGCTCGACAAGCTGGCGACCGAGGCGTCGAACGCGGCCTTCCACGGTCTGGTCATGCACCTGGGGGTCGGCCTCTGCGTGGCGGTGGTCGCGGTGCGGGGCTTCCGGAACGCCCCCGGTCGCGGACGGGCGGCGCGCACGGGCGTCGGAGCGAGGACCTGGGTGGTCCTGCTGTCCGCCGTCGTGATCGGAGCGGCGGCGCAGGCGCTCCAGTTGCTGTCCCTGCAACACGCCTGGGTGGGCTTCGTGGAGACGGTCAAGCGGGGCATCGGATCGTCGCTGGCGCTGGTCCTCGGCCGTTTGTTCTTCGCCGAGCCCCTGACGCTGCGCAAGGTGTTCAGCGTGGCGGTGATCGCGGCGGGCGTCGCGGTCATGCTCTGGTAGCTTGCGGGATCGTGGTTCGCCTGGTCCCCGACGGTCCCCGGCTGTGCCTCCAGCTTGCGCTGGTCGCTTCGATGGCTGGTGCCGGCCCGGGCGGCGCCCAGGTGTCGAGGTTGTCCGAGATCGAGCTGCCGGACGGGTTCTCGGTCGGCTTCTTCGCCGAGGGTGTTGTCGGCGCCCGGTCGCTCGCGCAGAGCCCGGGCGGCACGGTGTTCGTCGGCACCCGCCAGGCGGGCGTGGTCCATGCCCTGGTCGATTCCGACGGCGACGGCGTCGCGGATGAGCGGTACGTCGTCGCATCGGGTCTGAACTCGCCGAACGGAGTCGCCTTTCGAAACGGAAGCCTCTACGTGGCCGAGATCAGCCGGATACTCCGGTACGACGGCATCGAGAACCGGCTGGACTCGCCTCCGCAACCGTTCGTGGTCACCGACCGGCTCCCGACCGACACGCACCACGGTTGGAAGTTCATCCGCTTCGGGCCCGACGGTCGCCTCTACGTCCCGGTGGGCGCTCCTTGCAACATCTGCAACGAGGCCGACCCGTACAACGCCATCCTGCGGATGGCCAGCGACGGCAGCTACGAGATCGTGGCGCGGGGCGTCCGCAACACGGTCGGCTTCGACTGGCATCCCGGGACGGGGCGGCTGTGGTTCACGGACAACGGTCGCGACTGGCTGGGTGACAACCGGCCTCCGGACGAACTCAACGTGCTGACCTCGCACGGCCAGCACTTCGGATATCCCTTCTGTCATGGCAGAAACATCTCCGATCCGGAATTCGGCTTCCTCCGAGCATGTTCCGATTTCCAGCCTCCGGCCCGGGAACTCGGCCCGCACGTGGCGGCCTTGGGAATGCGCTTCTACACGGGCGAGGCGTTTCCGCAGAGGTATCGAGGCCAGATCATCATCGCGGAACACGGGTCGTGGAACCGGACCGATCCGATCGGTTACCGGGTGATGGTGGTTCGGCTGAACAGCGCGGGGCGGCCCACGGCCTACGAGGAGTTCGCGACCGGCTGGCTTCAGAACGGCTCCGCCTGGGGGAGGCCGGTCGACGTGATGGTGCGAGCCGACGGCTCGTTGCTGGTCTCGGACGACCGGCTCGGAGCGGTCTATCGATTCGACCATGAGTCCGGGCGCAACCCGGAGCCGGATCCCGAGCCCGATCCGGACCCCGACCCTGATCCCGAGCCGGACCCGGATCCCGAGCCGCCTCCGGCCGACGGGCCCTGCAGGTCGAGCGCGGAGACGCTCTGCCTGCACGACGGCCGCTACGAAGTTCGAGTGGAGTGGTGGACTGGCGACGGGGAGACGGGTTCGGCCCTGGTCGTGCCGGAGGCAACGAAGGACTCCGGCCTGTTCTGGTTTTTCGATGGCGAGAACTGGGAGATCCTGATCAAGGTGCTGAACGGCTGCGACGTCAACGACCACTACTGGGTGTACGGGGCGTCGACGACGGATCTGGGCTACGCGATCCGCGTAAGGGACACGGCGACAGGCACCGTCAGGGAGTACCGGAATGGCCCCGGCCAACCCGCCGCCGCGATCACGGACGCAAAGGCCTTCCCGGCCGCCTGCGAAGAACCTGTGGCGGACGCCGGTTGACGGCGAAGGAGAGAGCCCTCAACGATCGCTGCGGAGCCGGGATCGGGATACGCTTTGGCTCCCTTGTCGGCACCCTGCCGCCACCGGCGTGCCTCGCTCCTGCGGATGTCTCCGATCGGAGGCATCCCCTGAAGCAAGGAGACAAGACTGACATGACGACCCATGACACGACATCGACGCCGGCTGATCCCTCCGGTCTTGAGGGCATCCGGGAGAACCTGGAAGCCGTCGCCGCGCTCCTCCGTGAGACGGCTGCCCGGGCGGCGGAAACCGAAGCCCGGGCGGCGGAGAACGAAGCCCGAGCGGTGGAGAACCACAAGCGGGCCATGAGGGAGATGGCTGAACTCAGAGAGTCTCGCAGGGAGACCGAGCGCCTGATGAAGGAGCGGTCGAAGAAGGCCGAGAGGCGGCAGAAGGAGACCGACCGCCGGTTGAAGAAGGCGGAGGACCTGTTCACGACCCAGTGGGGCAGGCTGATGGAAAGTCTGGTCCGGGGCGACCTGGTGGCCCTTCTGAACGAGCGCGGCATCGAGGTGGAGCGGACCCTCCAGCGAGTCGAGAGCCGCCGCGGCGGCCGGCACTTCGAGGTCGACCTCCTGGCGGTGAACGGCCGGGAGGTCGTCGTCGTGGAGGTGAAGACGACGCTGCGGTCCGAGGGCGTGACGAAGTTCCTGTCCAAGCTGTCGGAGTTCCTGGACTGGTGCGCGGAGTACCGCGGCAGGCGAATCCTGGGCGCCGTGGCGTACCTGGACGGCGCCGAGTCGGTGACGAAGTACGCGGAACGCAGCGGGCTGTTCGTCATCCGCGCGACCGGAAACAGCGCCAGCATCCTGAACGAGCCGGGCTTCGAGCCCCGCGCCTTTTCCTGACCGGTCGCCGGATCGACAGGTCCAACCAACTGCAGGAGTTACAACATGCTTCGCTCTGCGTCCTCTGAACCGCGTGGCCGGGTGTCCTCACGAAGGACCCTTCCTCGCTTCGCCCTGTTCGCCTTGGCCCTGGCCCTTGTCTCAGGCGCGGCCTTCGGGGCCGATGACCCCGAGGTCCAGTTGGAGAAGATCGAGCTGCCGGCCGGGTTCTCCATCGACGTGTTCGCCTCCGGCATCGACCTCGCGCGGTCGCTGGCGCAGAGCCCGTCCGGGGCCGTCTTCGTCGGCACCGGCGGGCTCCGTCAGAGCGATGTCGTCTACGCGGTCGTCGATGAGGACGGTGACGGCAAGGCGGACCGGCGCTACGAGGTGGCTTCGGGCCTGAACCGGCCGAACGGCGTCGCGTTCCACGACGGCGACCTCTACGTGGCCGAGATCAGCCGCATTCTGCGCCTGGACGACATCGATGGCCGCCTGAACGCACCGCCCGAACCGGTCGTCGTGACCGCCAATCTCCCGGACCGGCGGCACCACGGCTGGAAGTTCATCCGCTTCGGGCCCGACGGCCGGCTCTACGTCCCGGTCGGCGCGCCGTGCAACATCTGCGACGAGGGCGATCCGTTCGCCACCATCCTCCGCCTGGACGAGGAAGGGGACCATGAGGTCGTCGCGCGCGGCGTCCGCAACACGGTCGGCTTCGACTGGCATCCCGACACCGGCGAGTTGTGGTTCACGGACAACGGCCGGGACATGATGGGCGACGAGGTTCCTCCCGACGAGTTGAACGTGCTGACCGAGGATGGCCAGCACTTCGGCTACCCCTACTGCCACGGCCAGGACATCGCCGACCCGGAGTTCGGGGATGAGCGGCCCTGCGCGGAACTCGTGCCGCCGGCGCTTGATCTGGGGCCGCACGTAGGGGCGATCGGCATGCGCTTCTACCGTGGCGATGCGTTCCCGGCGCGTTACCGCGGGCAGATCTTCATCGCCGAGCACGGGTCGTGGAATCGCAGCAACAAGATCGGCTACCGGGTCATGGTCGTCCATGTCGACGGCGACGGCCACGCCACGGAGTACGAGGAGTTCGCCACCGGCTGGCTACAGGGGGAGGACTCGTGGGGCCGGCCGGTCGACCTGATGGAGCGCGCCGACGGATCGCTGCTCGTCTCGGACGACATGCGGGGCGTGATCTACCGGATCACCTACGACGCGGCGTCCGCGGCGGGGGAGTAGGGGCGTGGCGGCTGTCGACCCTGCAGTAGTCGAGGCGGCGCGGGCCCGCTATGCGGCGGCTCAGGCGGCCGGCCTCAGCCTCGACATGACCCGCGGCAAGCCGTCGCCGGAGCAGCTCGCCCGCTCGCACGGCCTGCTGGCGGCAGTGGCGCGGGAGGACGATCCCGCCACCGACGGCACGGACTGCCGGAACTACGGCGGAGATCCCCGTGGTTTGCCGGAGCTGCGCGCGATCTTCGGCGAGATTCTGGGCGTCGATCCCGACCTGGTCTTCGTCGGCGGTAACGCCAGCCTCCAGTGGATGCACGACATCATTGTGCAGGCGATGCTGGTGGGCGTGCCCGGCGGGGATCCGTGGGGTGGCCCCAAGCGACCTGTGCCGGTCAAGTTCCTCTGTCCCTGTCCCGGCTACGACCGGCACTTCGCCGTGCTCGAGCGTTACGGCATCGAGATGCTGAACGTCGCGATGGGCGACGACGGTCCCGACATGGACGAAGTCGCGCGCCTCGCGGGTTCGGACCCGAACGTGAAGGGCATGTTCTGCGTGCCGCGCTACAGCAACCCGACCGGGGTCACCTATTCGGACGACGTGGTCGAGGCGATCGCCTCGATGCCGACCGCGGCGCCGGACTTCCGGGTCATCTGGGACGACGCCTACGCGCTCCACGCGTTCGACGGCGAGCCGGATCGGTTGGCTAGCCTCTACGACCGCTGTGCGGCCCATGGCAACGAGGATCGAGCGTTACTCGTCTCGTCGTTCTCCAAGGTCACGTTCGGTGGTTCGGGCCTGGCAGCCGTCGCGGCGAGTCCCGCGAACGGTGAATGGATCCGGGCGTTTCGTTCGATTCAGACGATCGGCCCGAACAAGCTGAACCAGCTTGCGCACGCGCACTTCTTCGACGGCTCGGTCTCCGCGGTGCGGGACCACATGAAGGGACACGCGGACCTGATCCGGCCGAAGTTCGAGGCCGTCCTGCGCGTGCTCGACGAGCGCCTCGGCGGCCTCGGGATCGCCTCCTGGAGCCGGCCTCGCGGCGGCTACTTCGTCAGCCTGGACACGGCGCCCGGTTGTGCCCGCGCGGTGGTCGAAATGGCGGGCGAAGCAGGGGTCAAGTTGACCCCCGCCGGCGCCACCTTCCCCTACGGCCTCGACCCGCGGGACCGGAACATCCGCATCGCTCCGACGCTGCCGGCTCTCGGCGAAATCGAAACCGCGACCGGCCTGCTGGCCGACTGCATCGTCCTGGTCAGCGTCGGCGACTAGCGTCGCCTCCTGCGCTCACTGGGTGCGCCGGCCTGCCATACACGCACCCGATGACGGGTGCGTGGACTGGTTCGCGGGTGGCGCGGCTCGCGCCACCCGGGTTCTGGCCGGCATCCGGTCCGGCCTGCACGCTCGTCGGTCCGAGGCAAAGCGTTGCTAGTCGATGTAGCCGAGGCTCTGGAGTTGCTTCACGTCCTCCTCGCTGAGGACGGTCGAAGTCTTCGCCTCGTACTTCGGCAGGTCGCGGTACCAGTTGACCAGGCGGCGACCGAGGGGCGGGACCAGCTCGACGGGGGGCGTGGTGAGCGGTCTCTCCTCGCGCGGATCGACCGTCAGGTCGAAGTACACGGTTCGGCGTTTCGAGAAGTCGTGCAGCACCTTCGCGCCGTCGATCTCCATGCTGATCTGCAGGGGATTCTCGTAGGGCGCGCTGCGGCGCGATTTGCCGAACAGCGCGGAATGGCGGTCGCCGATCACGAACCGCGGCCGCGGAGCGCCTTCCGGCGTCCCTTCGGTCGGCACGAGGCTCTGGCCCTCGAGGGCGGGCGGCGCCTCGACGCCGAGCAGTTCCAGGACGGTCGGCAGCACGTCGACGACGCCGACCGGCGCCTGGACCTCGAGGCCTGCAGGAAGTCCGGGGCCGGCGAGGATCATCGGGATGCGGGCGTTCGGCCAGTGGACGTTCTTGCCGTGCCCCCAGTAGCTGTGCTCGCCCATGCTCTCGCCGTGGTCGCTCAGGAACAGGGTGTAGCGGGGACCGGGCAGCAGCTCCTCGATCGTCTCGGACAACCGGCCGAGCCAGTGGTCGACGTAGTTCACTTCGGACTGGTAGCGCCAGCGCTTCTGCCAGCCGGAGGTTCGCTCCTCCCTCGGCGGCGCAGGCGGCGTGAAACCGGTGCGTTCGAGGTAGGGGCTGTGGGGGTCCGAGAAGTGGACCCAGAGAAACAGCGGCCGGCCGCTTCGTTCCTCGTCGTCGGCGCGGCGGCGCAGCCAGCGCTCCGCCGCCTTTGCTATGTCGTCGGCGTGCCGTTCCATCACGCCGACCGCGTTCCGCGCCTCGTTGAACTCCTCGTCGTAGTGGTCGAAGCCCCGGTCCAGGCCGACCAGGTCGGATCGCAGGGTCCAGTTCGAGATGAAGGCCGCGGCTTCGTAGCCGCCTTCGCCGAGAATCCCGGCAAGGACGGGGATGTCGGTTCGCATCCGCTGGGCGTTTCGCCGCGCCCCGTGGGTCGGCGGGTAGAGGGAGGTGAAGATCGAGGCGAAGGCCGGACCGGTCTTGCCGATCGTCGTGTGCGCGTCCTCGAACAGGATGCCCGCGGCGGCCAGGGCGTCGATTGCGGGCGTCTTCGCGTCCTCCGCCCCGTAGACGCCGACGGCGTCCGCGCGCAGGGTATCCACCGAGAGCAGGACCAGGTGTGGATCGGCCGCGAGGGGTGCGCTGAGCAACGCCCCCAGAATCGCCGTGCGGAGTGCGCGGACGCCCGCGTTCACGCAGTGACGGCCCCGAAAGCCAGGGCTTCTTCCTGGGTGTCGATGTCGCGGGCCAGGGACATCGCATCGACGACCGGCATCCGGACCCTGCGTTCGGGGTACTTCCGGCGGTGACGGCGCTTGATGAACATGCGGCGAATGGCGAGCTCGAGTTCGGACTGCTTGATGACCTTTTCCTTGAGGCGTCGGGCAGCCCACGTGCCTGACAGCAGAGTGTCCCAGGTGAACGTGGGCAGCCTGAGGTTCAGCAGGTGAATGAAGTCCTGGACCAGCATGATCCACAGGAGGCGCCGGGCCATGTAGGTGTTGCGGTAGAGGATCGGGCGGTTGCGCGTCCGGTACGCGAGCTCCATCAGCCGGTACATGAACTTCCAGCGCAGCGCCGCGGAGTCGAAGATCGCCAGATGGCCCGGCAGAACCGGAACCGGACCGGACACTCCTTCAGGTGTGACGTGGTACTGCGGCTTCCACCCGGACGCGCCGAGCCGTTTGGGGTCGCGAGGCGCCTCGATGAGGGGGAAGAAGAAGTCCAGCGGGCTGTGGTCCCAGAAGTCCGTGACCACAGTCTGCATCTCGTCCGGATCGGGGACGATGTCGCAGGTCGTGATTGCCAGCGGTCCGTCGCCGTGGAGGCGGCGGGCGGTTTCGACGCCGACCTGGATGTTGCGGCCGAAGCCTCCGTCCGTATCGATCGAAACGCCGTCGGAGAGCGAGCGGTAGGCGTGTCCGGGTCCGGCGACGTAGATCGGGTCGAAGACGCTCGCCTGACGAAGGCGCTCGATCACGACATCGATGAGCGGTCTTCCGCCGATCTTCACGTCGACGCCCTTGATGCCCGCGAGCGGGTGCTTGGAGCGGCCACCGGGCGGCATGTAGGCCGGTCGTCGGTCGCTGCCCCCGAGTACGATGAGGGGTACGGACTTGGAGGTCATGGTGGAATCCGAGTTCTCCCGAAGGGCTGACCGGATTCTATGATGAGACTTCCACCGCCACCGACGCCCGAGGTCGTGGACCGTGACGATCGTCTGGCGGAGTTGGCCGATCGGTGGCTGCGTGAGCCCGCGGTGGGGCTGGACACGGAGTTCGTCCGCGAGCGGACCTTCTACCCCCGGCTCGGCCTGATTCAGGTCGCCGACTCGTCCGGTTGCTATCTGGTCGACACGGTCGCGGTACGGGATCAGTCGCCGCTCGCCGAGCTGGTCCGCGCACCGACGGTGACCAAGGTGTTCCACTCACCGAGTGAGGATCTCGAGATCTTCCATCACGCTTTCGGTTTCGCTCCCGAGCGGATGTTCGACTGCCAGGTTGCGGCCACGTTGTGCGGCATGGGCGGTTCGCTGGGGTACGTACACCTGGTGTCCCGGTTGTTCGAGGTCGAGTTGGCCAAGGGGGCGCAGCGGTCGAACTGGTTGCGGCGCCCCCTGAGCGCGGAACAGGTGCTCTATGCGGGTCTCGACGTGGCCTACCTTCTGCCCGCCCACGAAGTGCTGCAGGGGAAGCTCGGGGATCTCGGTCGCGAAGCCTGGGCGGAGGAGGAGTTCGGTCGCCTGCTGCGTGCCTGCGAGTTGCGGCTGGGACCGGAGTGGTCCTATGGCCGCCTGCGGCGTTCCGGGCTGTCCGGGCGTCAACTGGCGGCGCTGCGCGCGGTTTGCGAGTGGCGCGAGGAGCGCGCACGGCGACGTGACCTTCCACGCGGCTTCGTGCTCAAGGACGAGACGGTTCTCGACATCGCGAGGCGGCTGCCGCGCAACGGTCGGGAACTGGCCTCAATGAGGGGCATCGGCCCGAAGCAGGCGCGACGGTACGGACCGGCTCTTCGTGACCTGGTAGGGCGGGCGGCGTCGCTTCCGGAGAACGAACTCCCGGAACGGGTGGGGCGCTCGGGTGGACGGTCGTCGGTCCGTCTTGCAGAGGGATTGCGAGAGCTGGTCGCGCGGGTGGCCGGCGACCTCGAACTTCCGGCCGAGGCCCTGGTGCCGCGTCGAGTTCTGGAGGCGTGGGCGGGGCGCTGTCAGGCTGAGGGCGCGTGGGTGTGGCCTGAGGCGATCGAGGGTTGGCGGCGATCGGTACTCGAGCCCGAGGTGGTGCGCCTGGGTTTCCCGACGTCGGAGACGACCGGCAGACGCCGCAATCGCCGCGGCAGGCGGCGGGGTGAGAACTGAAGTGAGGCAGGTGGACTCCTTGCCACACACGATTGGCGACCTGTACCGGCTGTTCGATCAGATCGCGCCCGTGGCGAACGTTGTGCCGGCAGAGGCCGTGCCGCAGCCCCAGCAGAGACTGCTGTCGCACGAGAGGCACATGACGGTGACGCTCGAGGAGCACCATGGCGGAGAGGTGGACGTCGTCGTTCTGGACCGGTTGGTTCTTGGCGACAGCTACATGCGCAAGATCCTCCTCGCGCGGCGGCCGCGCCGGCGCGGCCGGACCTGTCGAAGCACGGATGAGGGTGGTGTTTCTGTACAGGCCAGGTCCCGGGTCGTCCAGTTCGGAATCATGCTGATCAACCTGCAAGTTGCGAGCGACGAGGCGCGAGCCGAGATCCTGAGCGAGCGGACGCCGCTCGGGCACATCCTGATTCGGCACCGCCGGCTGCGGCGAATCAGCACTCACAGTCTGCTTGAGATCGAGCCGGACGCGGAGATGCGGCGACACTTCGGTCTGCCGGAGTTGGGCGTCGCCGAGGCGCCGAGGGTTTTCGGACGGCTGGCGACGATCTTCTGTGATGAGAAGCCGGCGGTCGAGTTGCTGGAAGTGCTGCCGCCCGGTCCGGACGCCGTCGCGGTTGCGCCGGTCGGGCCGGCGTAGTGGGGACGTCAGGCCCGTTCGATCGGAAAGGCGATCAGCTCGTCGATTTGGCGGGCCTCGAGGTCGAGACCGAGTAGCCGGTCGAAGCCCAGCGCGACTCCGGAACAACGAGGAAGCCCGGCGTCCAGGGCAGCGAGGAACCGGGACGGCATCGGCGGCTGGGGCCGACCCGCTTTCCGCCGGCACGCCAGGTCGCGTTGGAGTCGTTGTCGCTGCTCGGCAGGGTCGCTGAGTTCTCCGTAGCCGTTGGCCAGCTCGATGTCCCCGACGAAGGCCTCGAAGCGCTCCGCCGTGCGCGGGTCGCCGGCGTTCAACCGGGCCATCGCGGCCTGGGAGGCTGGATAGTCGAAGACCACGGTGACGCGGTCGCTCGCCAGGTTGGGCTCGACCCGCTCGACGAAGAGCCGGCTGAGCAGATCGTCCCGGTTGAGACCGGCGGCTTCCTCGGCTGAAGATGTTCGCTCCACGGCCTGGCGCAGTGCCGGGGTCGGCGTGCCGTATGGATCGACTCCGCCATGGCGCTTCATCAACTCGCCGTACGTCTTGTAGGCCGCCGCTTCCAGGCACCGGGATTCCGCCAGGAGGGTCTCGATCAGGCTGGCGACCTCTCGCATCAACTGGTGGTGATCCCAGCCGACCCGGTACCACTCGAGGATCGTGAACTCCGGGTTGTGCCACCGGCCGCGTTCGCCGCCGCGAAACGCCTTGCAGACCTGGTAGATCGAGCCGGAGCCGGCGGCGAGGAGCCGCTTCATCGCCAGTTCCGGCGAAGTCTGGAGGTACATCCGGCGCTTCGCCAGACCCGGCGCTTGCACCTCGCAGCCCAGGCTGTCCAGATGGAGATCGAGCGTGGTCTCGGTGCTCAGGAGCGGAGTCTCGACCTCCAGGACCTCCCGTTCCGCGAAGAAGGCCCGCAGGTCAGCCAGCATCGCTGCCCGCCGGCGGATGGCTTCGGGAGTGGCTGTGGGGCGCCAGTCGGCGCCGTTGCCGGTCACGCGGCGCCCTCCGAGGTCCCTCAGCTCTTGGCGCGGGAGACGTACTCCCCGGTGCGGGTGTCGACCCGGATCGACTCGCCGTTCTGGATGAACAGCGGCACCTTGACCGTGGCCCCGCTTTCGAGCCTGGCGGGCTTGCTGCCGCCGCTCGATGTGTCGCCCTTGAGACCCGGATCCGTCTCGACGACCTCGCGGATCACGAAGTTCGGCGCCTTGACCTGGATTGGATGGCCGTTCCACAGAGTCACGTTGCAGACGTCCTCTTCCTTGATCCACTGTTCCGTGCCGGCGAGGGCCTGTGCGTCGGCTTCGACCTGGTCGTAGGTGTCGGGATCCATGAAGAACCAGTGTTCGCCGTCGCTGTAGAGGTACTGCATCGACGTGTCGACTACGTCCGCGCCGTCGAGCAGGTCTCCCGGCTTCAGGGTTTTCTCGTTGACCCGGCCGCTCAGGAGGTTGCGCATCTTGACTCGGGTGAACGCCTGCCCCTTGCCGGGCTTGATGAAGTCGCAGTTGATGATCACGTTCGGTTCGCCGCCCTCGAGCACCTTGAGTCCGGTTCGGACCTGGTTCATGTTGTAGCTGGCCATGATCTGGGGCCGTCCTCTCCAGGGCAGCGGATCGACTGGCGGGACGATAGCAGCCCGCCGGGCCGGGAGAGTCGCCGTGAAACCTTGCCGGCCCGCCTGCGTTGTGTAGCGATGAAGGGCGCTTGAAGCGACCCACGAACCTCGGCCCTGGAACCTGGAGAACGCGATGACCATCCGACATCCGCACTTCGTACCCGACTCCCGGCTTCGAAGCCGGCCCCCCGTGCTGCGCCGGCGCGGCGGCCAACTCGGTCTCCTCGCCTTGCTTGCCGCCACGGCGGTGGCGACGCCCGCGTTCGCCGAGTTCGACGAGAGTTATCGCTTCGACGCGAACTCTCTCTCGGTTTCCAGCCTGATCGGCAAGGTGGAGATCAGCCGGGCGACCGGCGACGAGTTCGAGGTCGAGGTGTCGGTCCGCGGCGAAGACGGCACGCGGCAGAACATCAGGCTCGACGAGGACACGCGCGGTTCGCGGGCGCGGCTGGCGATCGAGTTTCCGGTTGACGAGGAGAGGCGGTACGTCTATCCGGAGTTCAGCCGCCGCCGGGCGAACCTGTGGTCGCGCCGGCAGGGCAGCGCCGACAGTCTGATTGGAGAGATTCTGCGCTCCATGTCGGGCCGCCGCATCCGGATCGAGAGGTCGGGCAGTGGCTTCGAGGCCTGGGCCGACGTGAGCATTCGCGTGCCGGAGGGCCGGTCGCTCAAGGTCGAGCTGGGAGCGGGCGACATCGACGTGTCCGACGTGACGGCCGATCTGGAACTCAAGACCAGAGCAGGTATGGCGGATGCGGCCGGCCTCGACGGCGACGTGAAGATCGGCGTCGGCAGCGGCGGTTTGACGGTGCGGGACGTGCGCGGCCGGCTGGTGTTGGACACGGGCAGCGGCAAGGCAAGTCTCGACGGTTTCGAGGGCGAAATGCTGTCGATCGACACCGGCAGCGGCTCGGTGGAAGTGACGGACGTGGAGGCCGAGGCGATCGACATCGATACGGGCAGCGGCGGCGTCACGGTCGACGGTCTCGATGCCGAACGGTTCTCGATCGACACGGGCAGCGGCAGCGTGCGGGTCGAGTCCGCGGGCGCCGACGGCGCGGTGATCGACACCGGCAGCGGCAGGGTGCACCTGGCCCTGGAGCGGATGGGCGACGGCAGGTTCGAGATCGACACGGGTTCAGGCGGCATCGTCATGCTGGTTCCCGACGACCTCTCCGCGCGGTTCGACATCGACATTGGCAGCGGCGGCATCGACGTCGACGTGCCGATCGCGAAGACGCTGCACAAGTCGCGGGGCGAGATGCGCTTCATCGCCGGCGACGGCGATGCGAACGTGATCCTCGACACCGGTTCGGGCAGCGTCCGGGTCGCAAGCGTGGACTGATCGATCCCGCACGCCGTTCAGGACGACCGGCAGCACGAACTAGCTGGCCAACGCGTAAATCGCCTTTAGCCCGTGTCCGATCGGCGCGGGGGCGCGAAGTGCCCAGCCGGCGGTGGTCGCTGGCTTTACGGGCGGTCTTGGCTACCGATTTCGGTCGTCGACAGGGTGGGGGCGAGCGTTGCGCCTCATGACGCGGCGTAGAGGGCAGGTCCGCCAGCGTAAGTTCTGAGACTCTATAGGGGTAGTCTCCGACCCTTGGCACTACTAACGTTGATGGTCGGCACGTGGAAGCGCGCGGAATGAAGGAGAGTCGGAGGGCAAGCGACTTGCCTTCCTTTCGAGAGGAGTTCGTTCGAGCGCGGGGAATCCGGCGTCCGGACTCGCGGCCACTCTGCGCCTACCAGACGACGGGCGAAGAGTTCCGCCAGTTGGGCCTCCTGATTCGGGAACTAACGGCGGACGGGGACATTCGGGCGGGGTTCGACGCACTGTTCTGCCTTTACGCGGCCGAGTGGTGGCGGCGTCACCACGAGGGAGGGCCGTGGAAGTGGGAGGGCGTCCTCGGGAGCATTGGACTGGACTTCGCCAACCCTCAGCGCATCTACCGCAGCGTCGAGAACGGACTGAGGTACTGGAACCGGGAGCTGATTCGGGGAGGCAGCGCCCGCAGGATGTTCTTGGTGACCCTCGCTTGTGAGGGGGGCTTGCCGCTGAGGATGATCCGTTCGAACAGCAACCGTTTGGGTCAGTACTTCCGGGAGTTGCTCGACCAGTTCGATGCCTACCGGGCAGTAGGGTTCGGCCCCGCCCGTCTTGCTGAGGCGGCCGGTCACCGGCTCCCAGCGTCGTTTCGTCAGCCGGTCGTCTACGAAGTGAGCGGCCAACTGGTCGACGTTGTGTGGCAACGGCGGGCACAGGTGAAGGGCCTCTCGGATCCCGTAGCCCACCTCGATGAGACTGACGCGGCCTGGCGTGACGCGCTGCCGATGGCGCTCGATGATGAGGTAGCCGAATCCCTCCTTCGCGGGCTGGTTGTCGACGCTGCGAAACAGGCTTCGGGCGCACGAACGGGCTTTCGCCTGGTGCGGGAGTTGATGCGGCTAGCCTCGGGCTCATGGCGCCTCGTTGGTGCCCTGGAACTGCCCGGAGCGGTCGACGCAGGGGTCCTCGGTGCGGGGCTGGCAACGAACGGTGATGGTCCTCCGGGGCGTTGTGAGCTGTTCGTGGCCGACGCGATGGGAAGATCGAGGTTTCTCGCCCTGGCGACGCGGCAACGTGCCGCGAGCAGCGATGAGTACCTGGTCGAACGTGCGCGGCGCGGGGGTCAGGCCGAGCAGTATGGCGAAGCCGCAGCCGGCACTGTGCGAATCGAGGTGAAGTCGAGCAGAGGCGTATCCGACCTGCGTCTACTCAGGTCGGAGAGTCTCTCGGACCTGCCTTGGGTGTTCGCCGACCGCCGGGGAGACGGCTCTCGCTTTCGATTGATTGGTGAAGGAAGTCTGCGCACCCGATACGACCGAGTCGCGGTTGCTGTTCCGGCGGGCGCCGAAGTACGAATGATGGAAGCGGGCCAGTGTGAAGCGGCTGGCCACGTCGAGGAGATCGGCCGCGAGGTGTTCATCGTCTGCGGCGCCGCCGGCATCGGCATGGATGGCGAGCGCTGTGTCGTTCGGACCGCCCAGGAGAAGGACGAGGCAGTTCGTTACCAGCTCCAGGGTTCCGTGTTCTCGACTGCTACCCCCGATGCTGCCCCCGTTTATCAAGGCTGGCCGCGACTTCGGCGCTATTCGGCGAGCGGGATGTCGGAGGAGATACGCTGGGCAGATACTCAGGTCAGGGCTGTAGGCAAGGGCGAGGCTTGGGCCGAGTGGCTTCCCGACCGTTTCGGCTTGTTCGATGTCCGTCACGTCGTGGCCAGCGTGCTCGAGTATCGGGGCCGCGTTGCGGTCGTGCCGCAGACGGCCACCCTTTCATGCCGACCCCGCCCCGGTGACCGGGAGGCCGAAACACTGCTCGAAGGGTTGGACGGGGCCGAGATCGGCCTGCCGGGTGAACAGGACGCGCATGTCGAGCGCTTCCCCGATCGGATTCGTCTGGTGTCGAACCCTCGACGTGCGTCGTCGTTGGCCGTTTTGCTCCGCTTTCCGTTTGGCGGGGGAGATCTCCGGCTTGACCTGCCGGTTGCTACGAGCCATGGCCGTTTCGTACGCAGCGATGGCACCGGGATGCCGAGTCACGGGTCGATTGGCGTCGACGAGTTGAGCGCCATACGCGCGATCGCGACGGCGGCACATGGAGGAACGACGTTCGACGTCGTGGGCTCACTCGAGGCCGAGGACCTGCCCCTCGATACTCTCGGCAGCAACTCGCTGGCCGAGAGGACGCGCGAGGTGGATGGAGTGCATGAGCTGCCTCTTGCGTTCCTGCAGGAGCCGATTCGCCTGCTCCTTGAATCGTCGAGCGACCTCCAAGCGGAGGTCCGCTTGCGGATCGCTTGCAACGGCGTGGAGAGCGCACCTCATGTGCGCGTTAGGCGATTCGGGTGCCGCATCGACTGGGACGAGTCCGGGTCGCTTGCTTGCGTGCGGGAAACGGGCGAACCGGAGTCGTCGAGTGAACTGAACGCCGAAGCACGGCCTTTGTGGAGGCCCGAGTCTGAGAGCCGGGTGCTTGCGAGACTGACTGAGGGGGGGTGGTCCTTGCCAGGGGACCTCGAGCAGGGGCCGTGGCTGGTCAGCGTCCGACACGGCGACCTCTGTGTGGCGCAGCCCCGAGTTTGGCTCCCTCCGTCGCCTGGGACTGAGGTTGCGGAGGACCGTGTAGCGGCGCTTCCGAACCTCGAAGAGGCGATTTGCCTCCGGGAGTCAAGCCTCAGGCGTGAGGCTCTCGACAGGGTACTCGCCGGGCTTTCGTGCCAGCCTGATCACGAGGATTGGGAACTGGTGCGAAACACCTTTCTGAACCACCAGGACGTGCCGCCGTCGGCTGTGGACCTGCTTACAGCCGTTGCCCGTTCGCCCAGGGCGGCCGCAACGGCGCTCATGCAGGCGGGTGACGAGGAGTTCGAGGCGATCTGGTTGGCCGTGGACCAACTCCCTCATCCATGGTGGTCCGTGCCCGTTGACGTCTGGGTGGACGTCTCGCGCGGCCTTCATCGGCAGTACGTAGCGGAGTACGGGGAAGAATTGGCAAGCTGGGCGTTCGATGTGTTCGAGCGCCGGGCCACTGATCATGGCGACTACATGAAGGTAGTTCTCGCCGTCGTGCAGGCGGCAGCGCTGGGCCGCGGTGAGGCGGAGACCAAGGCACTCTGCAGCCCGGAGGCGAGGACAAGAATCCTCCAAGAGCGAAACCGAGCATGGCAGGACCTCCTTCATCGCCGGCGTGACGACCATTGGCCCCAAGCCCCTGTTGTCAACGAGTGGCTGGATGATCGCATTGCCAGCCTCTCGGTCGCGCAGCGGGCCACTTGGCCGCAGGCGCAGGACGTCGCGGGATTCCGTCGCGCGGTGTGCTGCGGGCCGGCAGTGGCTGCCTTGAACTCTGTGCTCGGACTCCCGACGTCGCAGTCCTTGGTGTTGGGGCTGCGAAGCTTGAGGGCCTTCGATTCGGACTGGTTCGAAACCGCGCTGTGGACGACCATGGCGCTCGCGATTCCGTGGCAGGAGTACTCGGGCTGACGATGGAGCAACTCAGTTTCTTCGCCCTCAGTCGGGATCTCCGGACCCGTGCTGCGAGAGCGACGCTCGACCAGCTTGGACTGGCGCCGGGGCCGCTTCGGAATCACGTCCGCGCCCTCTTGGATCGGCCGGCGGGTCACGAAGGGAGCTTCTTGGCCGAGCCGGTCTTCGAGGCGACGTTCCCCTGGCGGTCGGGACGACAGACGATAGCCGACCTGGCCGGCGAGCTTCTCGAACCCGACTTAGTACGGGCGATGGACGAACCGCCAGTGGAGCTCAGGAAGGAGTATCGGTTTCCGAAATGTCGACGGCCGTACGTCCATCAAGTCGAGGCATGGCGAACGCTGCTTGAACCCGAGCCGCGTTCCGTCGTAGTGACGAGCGGCACGGGCTCAGGAAAGACGGAGTGTTTCCTTGTCCCCATCCTGAACGATCTTGCGAGTTCGAGCCGGGCGCGTCCGTTCGACGCCGGCGTGCGGGCATTGTTCCTTTACCCTCTGAACGCGCTGATCAACAGCCAGCGACAACGGTTGGCGGCCTGGACGGCTGGGTTGGGAGGGAAGGCGAAGTTCTGCCTCTACAACGGGAACACGCCTGAGGAAGTACCTTCGTGGAAGCAGGCACAGATACCTCAGCAGGTCCTATCCCGGAAGGTGCTCCGCGAGAGTCCGCCTCCGGTCCTCGTGACGAATGCGTCGATGCTCGAGTACATGCTGGTTCGTTCCGTCGACCAACCGATCCTCCAGGCGTCGCAAGGGAAGCTCCGCTGGGTGGTCCTCGATGAAGTCCACACGTACCTGGGTTCCCAGGCGGCGGAACTGGCTCTCCTTCTTCGCCGGGTTCTGCTGGCTTTCGGAGTCGACCCGCTTGGCGTCCGCTTCGTCGCGACCTCAGCCACCGTTGGCGCCGACGATCCGGATACTCGGGATGCGCTGCGGGATTTCTTCGGAGACCTGACCGGAGGGAGTGCGGGCCGAGTGCGCGTGATCGGAGGGGAGAGGGCGCCCGCTCCCTTGGCGACGGCGTCGAGCGGCACGGCGCTCGCCTCTCTGCTTGACGCCGTCCGCGTCCGTGGCGGGATTCCGTACGACACTCTGGCGTCGGTCGAGCCGCTTCGCACTCTTCGTGACCTACTGGCTTCAGACGGGATGGGCCTGAGCGATATCCGGAGGCACCTGGGGTTTGATGAGTCGGTGGCGGCTGAAGACGTGCTCGGACTGCTTGACGCAGGTTCCCGCGCGCGGAACGGGGATGAGCGGTTCCTGCCGCTCCGGGGCCACTTCTTTCACCGTACGCAGCCCGGTATGTGGGCCTGTGCGAATTCGGGCTGCAGGGGACGAACAGGAGACTTGGCGGATGAGACGTGGCCCTTCGGCGCGGTCTTCCTGGAACGCCGGACGCATTGCCGTCACTGCGACTCAGTCGTCTTCGAGATCGTGAACTGCCGGGACTGCGGCGCACCGGTCTTGTCGTGCGAGGAATCTCAGTCCGGTGAGGGCGTTTGGACGCTCTCTCCGTGCGGAATCGATGACGACGCCGCCGATGTCGATGATGACCTCGACAGCCTTGAAGGGGAGGAGGAGTCGGTCGAAGCAGCCGCTGTAGCGGGCGAGCAAGTTGCCTTCAGGAGGCTGATCGCCACGCCCGCCGCCGGGGGATCCGACATCCGCGATGTCAGAGACTCCGTCAGCCCTGTCAGGTCGGCCGCCGTTGACCTGGAAACCGGTCAGGTGTTGGGGGAAGGGGAGACTCCGACGATCGGTCTGGTACAGCCCGACGAGAAAGGCAGACTCTGCTGTCCCCGTTGTGGCGCTGCGCCCAGGGCGGGCCGTGAGGCGTTTCGCCCCCTGCGCTTGGGAGTGCCGTTCTACTTGAACATTGCGGCGCCGACGCTTCTCGACAACACGCCGGGACTTGAAGAGGGCCGGTCGCGTCCGCACCGGGGGCGGCGGCTGATGACCTTCAGCGACAGCCGGCAGGGGACCGCGACGTTCGCCGTGCGGGCGCAACTGAGCGCCGAACGGAACGCGGTCCGCAGCATCCTGTATCACCAACTGGCTGCCGGGCGGAGCAGCGACGAGGACCGGCTCTCTGCCGAAGAACGACAGCAGCTCGAGGCACTCGAGAAGCTGCCGTCGTTGGCGCCGCCGTTGGAAAGCCTCAGGAAGAGCCTCCAGGCACGGGAGGCGCGGGTCGGCGACATCCGACCCACGATGCTTGCCTGGGAAGAAGCCCGGCAGAGGTTGGCGTCCTCGAAGGACATGAACCCGTGGATGCGCGACCGGTGGCGGGACCTGATGGCGAGTGACGCCAGCGACGACGAGATCGCGGAGTTCTGCCTCTATCGGGAGTTTCTCCGGCGGCCGCGGCGGGCCAATTCGCTCGAGACACTGGGTCTTGCGGCTCTTGAGTACAGGGAGGTCGAGAGGTTGGGGGACCGTAGCCGGCCGGCGTCGTGGCAGGCCCGGGAGTTACCTGCTGCCGAGTGGAGGACGTTTCTGGCCGTCGCCTTGGATCACACGGTGCGGGCGAATGGCGCTGTCGAAATGCCGGAGGGATTCTGGAGGTGGTTGGGTGTTCCCTGGCGCGCACGCTACCTTCAGGGGCCCCACGCGGACGTTCCTCAGGACGGTCGAGTCATCCGGTGGCCGCAGATCAGGAAAGGTGCTTCACGGTCGCGATTGGTCTGGTTGCTGTCGACGTACCTCGGCCTGAACCAGAGTATTCAGGCGGATGCCGACGTGATCAACGAGGTCCTGCTGACCGCATGGCGGCAGATCAGAGGTCTTCTGGTGGAGTCGGAACTCGGCTTTCAGTTGAATCTGAAGCGGGTCGCGGCCCTGCGAGAGGTGCGTACGGCATGGCGATGTCCGGTCACCCGACGCGTCTTGCCGCGGGTACTGGGCGGCATCACGCCCTACCTGCTGGGCCCGGAGCGCAGCGCGCTGAGTCGGTGTGACCGGATCACGATGCCTCGCTTGCCGTGCGGCTTCTGGCGGGACGAGGACGGCCGCGAGTGGTCGGGTGCCAAGATCGACGCTTGGCTCCAAGAGGACGGCCTGGTTCAGGCGGCGCGGCGGCAGGGCGTGTGGGGCGACATGAACGACCGAATCGCGCGGCGTGCTCCCTACTTCGTCGTCGTCGAGCACTCTGCCCAGCTTTCGAGCTCCCGTTTGCAGAAGTACGAGGAGCGGTTCAAGGAGGGGGACGTGAATCTCCTCAGTTCGTCGACCACGATGGAGATGGGTGTGGATGTCGGCGGCCTGACCGCGGTGTGCATGAACAACGCGCCGCCGAGTCCTTCTAACTTTCTGCAGCGGGCCGGCCGTGCCGGCCGCCGCGGCGAGGGCGCCGCCGTGAGCCTGACCGTTTGTCCCGCAACGCCCCATGGCGAGGCGGTGTTTCGGGATCCCATGTGGCCGTTCAGAGCCTCCGTCGCTGCGCTGCGGGTTGCTCTGGACAGCGCGCGCATCGTCCGCCGGCATGTGAATTCGCTGTTGCTGGGGGCCTTTCTCGAGGCCCAGGACGCCCACAGGCTGACAAGCGGCTGGTTCTTCGAAGTCGCTGCCGAGGCCCACAGCCCCGCCCGGCGCTTCGCCACCTGGCTGCGTCGTGGCGCCAGGAAAGAGATGATTGCGGCCGTGCAATCGTTGACTCGGCGAACGGCCCTGGCTGGGCGCTCGGCGCCGCGCCTGCTCGACGACGCGGCAGACCAGATCGAGACGATCGTTGGCCGGTGGACCGCAGAGTTGCGGGCGTTGCAGGAGCAGCAGCGCGAGGAGGTTGATCGTACGCGTAGTGACCGCTCCGTCGTCCAACTGGCAATCGAGCGGCAACTCGAACGTCTCCGCGACGAGTACCTCCTCAGGGAACTGATCACACGCCGCTTTCTGCCGGCGTATGGTTTCCCGACCGGAGTCGTCCCGTTCGTGAACACCACGTGGCGCTCACTCAGGCGGTCCGCTTCTCGAAGGGCGGGTTCCGAGGGCCGCTTCGGCTCCAGCCGCGGCTACCCCTCCCGGGAGCTTGGAATCGCAGTCAGAGAGTATTCACCCGGTGCCAGCGTCGTGCTCGACGGGCGGATCTACGAGTGTGGCGGCGTGACCTTGAATTGGCACATTCCGGCGGGCGAAACGAACGTTCGGGAGACTCAGGCCTTCAGGCGTTTCTGGCGCTGCAGCCGCTGTGGCGAGGTCGGCGCCGCCGTCCGTCCGGTCCACCGTTGTCCTTCTTGCGGTTCCGAGAATCTGCGCAGCTGGGAGTATCTTGAGCCCGCCGGCTTCGCCGTGGATCTCAACTACCGGCCGCACAACGACTTGACGAAGCTGCGGTATGTGCCAGTGGAAGGTCCGTTGATCTCGGCTGCCGGAGCGGAGTGGGTGAGCCTCCCTGGAGGATTGGGGCGCTATCGCCATAGTCCCGAGGGCCGCGTGTTCCACAGGAGCCGGGGCCGCTGGGCGAATGGCTTCGCGGTTTGTCTCCGATGTGGCCGGGGAGCCGAGGAGACGTCGCCTGACGCGGCGGAGTTGCCTTCTGTCATGAAGGACCATCGAAGGCTGAGGGGCTCGTCTGGAGGAACGCCTCTTTGCGAGGGGAACGACTCGGACTGGGCAATCAAACGGCGGGTGTGGTTGGGAGGCGAGGAACGGACGGATGTCTTCGAGTTGCGCCTGCAGTCAGTGGAGACGGGTCTGCCGATCAAGGATGAAGTGGAGGCGTACACCGTCGCAGTGGCGCTCCGGTCGGCCCTTGCCGAGCGGTTGGGTATCGATGCCCGGGAGCTTGGGTGTGCCACGCAGCGTGCTCGGGATCGGGAGGGCGCAACGGGGCGCTCGATCTTCCTCTACGACACCGCGAACGGCGGTGCCGGCTACGTTGCGGCTGCGGCTGCGGAGATCGGCGATCTTCTCAGAGCGTCCCGCCAGAAGCTTGAGTGTCCGCGCCAATGCGACTCGGCCTGTCACGGCTGTCTGCTGACCTTCGATACTCAGTATCGAGCGGACCAGCTGGACCGCCATTTGGCGGCGCCCGTCCTTTCGGAATCCGCCCTCAGCCTTCTGGACCTTCCGGACCAGATGAAGAGCTTTGGGGAAGGCGCCGGGCTCGAGACGCGAAGCCTCCGCAACGCGATCGGACAGGAGTTGTCGCGGGCTGGCATGGAGCGGCTACGAGTTCACTTGGGTGGGCGGCTGGACGACTGGGACATACCGGATTGGAGCTTGGCACCGGATCTCCTTCGCTGGCGAGCGGACGGCGTCGGTGTCGAACTGCTGATTCCGGAAGAAGCTCGGGAGGGACTCGATCTCGCCGTGGCCAGTTCGTTGGCGAGCCTGATTGAGGTCTCCGGTGCAAGGCTCCTCGCGGGTGGCCCATCGCCGTCGGCCGGTGGAGTTGCGGCCGAAATCGGCGGGACGTCAGGCTCGGTGAGGTGGGCGGTGGGCGACGAGCACGGGCGAGCGCCAGGCGCCGACTGGGGGAGTGGCGTCGCGAGCGACATATGTATCAGGGCCGTCTCGTCGAAGCCGCTGCCGCGCTCCGGCGACGCGCTTGAGCTCCGTGCCTCTGACTTGAGGCGTGCCCCCGAGGATTCGGTGGGCGAAGTGCGGATCGCGTCGGATCTGGACGGTTCCGCGGTGGGGTTCGGCGTACGATTTTGGAGGTCGGTGAAGAGCCATACGTTACCGCTCCGCCGCCAGTTCGAGTTCGGCGGACCGATCTCCGAGATCCGCTATGTCGATCGTTACCTGAGGCATCCGCTCACTGTTCGCCTCTTCATGGAGCTCGCGTCGGCCTTGCAGCCAGACCGGGGTAAGGGAACCCGTCTGGCTGTCAAGTCGGCCAACTACGAGGGTGACCACGCATGGGCCCATCGGATCAACCACCCGTGGCCGCTTGCCTCGGACCGGGACGGTGTCGGTGACGAGTTGGCCCGCCTCAGAGGCTTCGAGCCGAGTTTCCTGACCGTCGCGCCCCGCCGTCTACCTCACGCTCGCGAGCTCGAGATCGTGTGGGAATCAGGCCGTTCGGTGCTGCTGCGCCTCGATCATGGACTGGGCTACTGGGAGGGGAGCGCAGCGTTCGAATTCGGTGCGAGTCACGCACTGCAAGCTCAGACGCTCAGCCGACTGCGTCTCGACGTCAAGGCTCGCCATCCGGAACATCCGACGATTGTTTACGTTACGGCGGTACGAGGCCCCGGTTGAACCGGGGCGCTTCTAGAGCGTCGTGTCTATGGCCAGCCGACACCGGCGATCTCGCAGACGATCCGCCACTCTCGTTCGGTCACCGGCTGGACGGACAGCCGCTGGCCCCGGCGGAGCAGGGCCATCCCCTCCAGGTCGGGTCGCTGACGTAGCTCGGCCAGCGTGACGGGTTCGTCGAACTTGCACTCGAACTCGATGTCGACCAGGTACCAGCGGGGGTTCTCCGGGTCCGATTTCGGGTCGTAGTGGCCGTCCCCCGGGTCGAACTGGGTCGGGTCCGGGTAGGACTCGCTGCACACGCGCGCCAGGCCAACGACCGCGGTCGGCTTGGCGTTGGAGTGGTAGTAGAAGACCCCGTCGCCGACCCGCATCCGGTCCCGCATCAGGTTCCGCGCCTGGTAGTTCCGCACGCCGTCCCAGTAGGTCGTGCCGTCCCGTTCGAGGTCGTCGATCGAGTACTCACCCGGTTCGCTCTTTATCAGCCAGTACTGGCGGGGTTCGTCGGTCATGGGGTCTCCTTGTCGTGGCGCAGATCCCGTATTCTGTCCTGCTTTCGGCTGGAGGGTCGGATACCATCGGACACAGCCATGGGCGTGAAGAAGAAAGTGCGACCGACGCCGAAGCGAGCCGCATTGAAGAAGTTCGCGGCCTCGATTCGCACCGTGAACTACGTGGGACTCTCTCGGAACCCGCGCATCGGCAGGCGACTCTCGGTGGGCCGGCCGTCCGAAACCGGCCGTCAAGTCACTCCGAGGACGCTGGGTACAGTCCCGCGACGGCCTTCGGGTCCGATCCAGTTCGCCTTGAAGCTTGCTGACTTCTGGCGCCTGAGTCGGGAGGATCTGGCGGGTCTCCTCGGCTTCGGCGACGGCGACGCGGACCACGCGACCGCGATGCTGACGGGACGCGAAGAGCTTCACGGCCGCGACGTTCGGGATCGGATAGCCCATCTGTTCAGGATCAAAGAGGCCCTCCACTCGCTCTTTCGAGACCTGGAAGTGGAGAACGAGTGGCTGCGAGAGCCTCACGATCTGCTGGAAGGCAAGTTCCCGATGTCGTTGATGGTCGGTGGCTCGATGGAGGACTTGCTACTCGTCAGAGAGTACGTGGACGAGGTGGCCGGGTCATAGCCGTTGCTTGAGGAGGTGCGCACCCGCGCAGGCAATCGCAGGGTGGTCCGGCTTGCGAAGAACCCCGAGTTCGATCTCCTGACCGAACTAGGCTTCGATGCTCAGGCTGAGGCGGAGCTACGGAAGACCTTGGCGGCCGTCAGCAGCGCTTCGACGGCTGAGGAGTTGTGCGACGCTCCTTTCAGGCCGAAGAGGAGGTTTCGGAGAAGGACGCGGTACTCCGACGGGACGTTTCCCGTCTTCTACAGTTCGCTCGACATGGGGACCGCGGAAGCCGAGATCATGCATCGGCTTCCGGTGGTCATGGGACGCCCGAACACGGCCCGAACGGCCTACTACCGACGACTGGAGTGCAAGTTCAGTGGCTACGAGAAAGACCTTCGCCGGAAGGTGGCCGAATGGCCGGATCTCGTCCACACGTCCGACTACGCGTTCTGCAATCAGCTTGGCGTCGAGGCGCGGGAGCTGGGACTCGATGGCTTGGTAGTCCCGTCGGCTCGGCATCCTGGCGCGAACCTGCCGATCTTCAGGAGAGAGGCGATCAGTGACGCTGAGCTTGGAGAGGCAGTGGCTGTGACTTACGATCCGAACTCCCAAGGGGGACTTTTGGGTGATGCTCTCGATTGAGGCCGAGAAGAGCGACTCCCGGGGAGGCTCGCGCTCACCTGATGCACCTGCGGGTTGTGCCGGTTGCGGGTGGATGGCTGCAATCGGTGGAGGCGGCATCGTGGTGGTCGCCATTCTTGCAGCCATCGTGAGCGGCATCGCCGCCCCCGAGATTCCATTTCCACGAGAAGAAAGCTGGTACAGCTTCAGCGACGCGACGATCGTCGGCGACGGGGTTCCATCGCCGGAGCTATCCACGGAACTCTACAAGCGCATTGTAAGCGTCGTGGTAACGAAGTGCGGGAATCGTTCAGACTTCGAATCTCTGCACGACGTAATCAGAAGCCATCTATCGCGCCCGCTCCGCCATCCCGTCGTGGTCTTCTACTATCTTCCGGGCCAAGACACGGACGGCGGCATGTATGCACGCACGACCGATCCGTCACTCGATTCAGGTTTCGACTACGGGACCTTCGTGACCGGAACCCCACCGGGCGACGGCACCAACTGGACCGGTCGAGAGGCCTGGGCACTGGACCTGAGCACTACCGAGTACGTCCAGGTCTGTGACGAGTCAGGGGCTCTTTTCCGCGCTCTGCCCGTGACGGCCAACACCTCTGAGGAGCAGGACGACGAGAAGGCAGCCGAGGATCACGGGACCGAAGCCGCCGCTGACCGGTTGCTCGCCGGCAAGTGGTACTCCGTAGGGGCGGAACTCCCGTTCATGCCCGCGCGAAACGCGAGCGACGATCCGCAATGGATGGAGAACATGCGCTGGTCGCCTCCTGGTCTTGCCTTCCGCGTGGACGCGGTGGATCAGAGCAGGTGGCCACGTTGGTACCGCGTTTCCTGGAACGACGGTACAGCGGTCTATTGGCTGAACAGCACAGCCTTGGTCGGCAAGGAGATAACCACGCACGAGAGGTAGTAGCGTGGCTCTGTCGTCGGCGCGCCTCCTCATCGTGGCCCGTTACAGAATGCTGCGGCCGAAGAGCGAACTCAACAGGCCGAGAGCCAGCTTCGCGGTCTGGTTGCGGGTGTCGAGGATCGGATTGACTTCGACCACGTCGACGGAACCGATGCCGCCGTGCTCCGCGATCAGTTCCATCAACAGGTGGCCTTCGCGGTAGCTCAGGCCGCCGGGAACCTGCGTGCCCACCCCGGGCGCCTCGCGGGGGTCGATCGAGTCCATGTCCAGGCTCACGTGGAGAAGGTCCACGTGGTCCAGGCGCTCCAGGGCCTCGGTGGCCAGCGGCGCCAGACCCCGTTCGTCAATCTGACGCATCGTGTAGGTGCTGATGCCGGTTTGCTGAATCAGCGCCTGCTCGCCGGGATCCAGGTCGCGAACACCGAACAGCACCACGTCCTCGGGTTGGAGCTTGGGGCCTGGCCGGCCCAGATTGACGAGCTCGGGCGCGCCGTGACCGCAGAGTGCGGCCAGGGGCATGCCGTGCAGGTTGCCGGTGGGCGATGTCTCGGGTGTGTTGAAGTCGCCGTGAGCGTCGATCCACAGGACACCCGTGCGGTGCTCGTGCGAAACGCCGCCCACCGTGCCGATGGCGATCGAATGGTCGCCGCCGAGCACGAGCGGCACGGCGTCGTCGGCGACGGCCTGTCGGCTGGCCTCGTAGATGCGCTCGCAGGCTTCGACGACTGGCTGTAGGAAGCCCAGGCCGGGCGCCGCGGAAAGGGTGTCCCGCTCGACGGTCTCGATGTTGCCCCGATCCTCGACCCGGTACCCGAGTCGGGTCAGTTCCGACTTGAGTCCCGCGTAGCGCAGCGCGGTGGGCCCCAGATCGACGCCGCGGCGTGACTGGCCGAGGTCGAGCGGCGCACCGACGATGTGGATCGTGGTCTGGGTGGCTGCGGCCGAGGCGGACATGATGTGACGGTAGCAAGTTCGTGGGTGGGTGAGTTTGTTCCGGATTCCGCCTGCGGCGGATGCCGGCGGGGACGCCGGCGCACCCAGTGCCGGATGCCGGCCAGAAGGCCGGCGCACCCAGTAGCGGAGGCCAGCGGAATAGGATGCGGCTTGCTCATGTCGGTTCGCAACTTCTGCATCATCGCTCACGTCGATCACGGCAAGTCGACGCTTGCCGATCGGCTGATCCAGCACTGCGGCGCGGTGGAGGATCGCCAGTTCCGCGACCAGATCCTGGACTCGATGGACATCGAGCGGGAGCGGGGGATCACGATCAAGAGCAACACGGTCACCCTGCGACACGAGGATTCGGAAGGCCGCGTTTGCCGTCTCAACCTGATCGACACGCCGGGCCACGTCGATTTCTCGCACGAGGTGCGGAGGTCGCTCATGTCCTGCGAGGGGGCGCTGCTGTTGATCGACGCGGCCCAGGGCGTGGAGGCGCAGACGGTCGCCAATCTCTACCTGGCGCTCGAGTACGACCTGGCGGTCATTCCGGTGATCAACAAGATCGACCTGCCGTCCGCCGACGTGGACCGGGTGCGGGAGGAGATAGACAGCGACCTGGGCCTCGACCCGTTCGAGGCGGTGCTGTGCTCGGCGAAAACCGGCGAGGGGGTGGAAGACGTGCTCGACGCGATCGTGGCTCGCCTGCCGCCGCCGGAGGCGGACGCGGAGGCGCCGCTCCAGGCGCTGGTGTTCGATGCCCAGTACGACCCCTACCGGGGCGTCGTCATGCTGGTCCGGGTGCGACAGGGAACGCTCCGGCCTAAGCAGAAGATCCGGCTGATGCACACCGGCAGCGAGCACGAGGTCGAAGAAGTGGGGACCCTCCTGCTCAAGCGTCGGCAGCGCGAGGAGCTCGAGGCGGGCGCCGTGGGTTACGTGATCGCCGGCATCCGGAAGATCTCGGAGATCGACATCGGCGACACGATCACGAGCGCCTCGGGCGGCGCCGCCGAGCCGATTCCGGGCTACCGCGAGGCGAAGCCGGTCGTGTTCTCCTCGGTCTATCCGGTGTCGAGTCACGACTACGAGGATCTGACGAGCGCCCTCGAGAAGCTGGCGCTCAACGACGCCTCCCTGACCTACGAGAAGGACGCGTCGTCGGCTCTCGGATTCGGCTTCCGCTGCGGTTTTCTCGGTCTGCTGCACCTGGACGTGGTGCAGGAACGCCTGGAGAGGGAATACGGGCTGTCTCTCGTCCTCTCGGCGCCGTCCGTGCGGTACCGGGTCGGGATGTCGGACGGGACGGAGCGGCGGATCGACAACCCCGCGGCCTACCCGGACCCCTCCGAGATCGAGACGGTTGCCGAGCCGTACATCAAGGCCTCCATCATGCTGCCGGAGCGCTACCTCGGCGCGGTGATGGAACTCTGCCTCGAGCGCCGCGGCGGCAAGACGAACATCCACTACCTGGCGGTGGGGCGGGTCGAGCTGACCTGCGAGCTGCCGCTGGCCGAAGTCCTCTTCGACTTCTACGACAAGCTGAAGACGGTGACCCAGGGCTACGGTTCGTTCGACTACGAGTTGATCGGCTCTCGGGTGACGGACCTGGTCAAGGTCGACATCCTCGTCAACGGAGAGCGGGTCGACGCCCTCTCCCAGCTCGTCCACCGGGACAAGGCGAGGCGGCGGGCGCTCCGCTACTGCGAGCGTCTGAAGGACACGATCCCGCGCCAGCAGTTCAAGATCGCGATCCAGGGTGCGATCGGCGGCCAGATCATCGCCCGCTCCACGATCACCGCGTTCCGCAAGGACGTCACCGCCAAGTGCTACGGCGGCGACATAACCCGCAAGCGGAAGCTGCTCGAGAAGCAGCGGGAGGGGAAGAAGCGGATGAAGCGGGTCGGCTCCGTCGACATCCCGCAGGAGGCCTTCGTTTCCGTGCTGCGCAGCGACGACTAGCGCCCGGGAACCAGAGGGCTCGATTGACGGACGGCATGGTTGACGTATACTTGCGCGCACGATGTACGTCACTCCCGCCCATGCACGCCAAGCTCACGCTGCGGCTTGACGACCGGCTGATCGCCCGGGCGAAGGACTACGCCAGGGAAGCCGGCAAGTCCGTTTCGCAGATCGTGGCGGAGTACTTCTCCGCGGTGACATCCCGGCGCCAGCCGGCTAGCGCCGAGACGCCGACCGTGGCCCGGCTTCGCGGGGTGCTGAAGGACAAAGGACTGGACGGCGTGCGTGACTACCACGCGCACCTTGAGGAGAAGCACCTCTGAGAAGGCCGGGCGCATGAGGGTGCTCTTCGACACCAACGTGCTGATCGACTTCCTGCTCGACCGGGCGCCATTCGCGGAGACCGCCGCCGATCTTCTCTCACGGGCCGACCGCGGCCAGATTCAGGGGCTGGCCTGCGCCGATTCGTTCACGACGATTTTCTACTTGGTGCAGAAAGCGATTGGCAGGGATGCCGCCAGGCGCCACATCTCGTCTCTGCTGTCCGTGCTCGACGTGGCGCCGGTGAACAGGGCGACTCTGGAGCACGCGGCCGAGAGCCGTCTGCGCGACTTTGAAGATGCGGTGATCGTCGAGTCGGGACGACAAGCCAGCGTGGACTGTATCGTCACGCGGAACGAAAAGGACTTTGCCGGTTCGCGCGTGACCGTGCATTCGCCGAGGGCACTGCTGGCTCTGCTGACCGAGTAGGCAAGGCGCTCGGGCATCCGGGAGGCGGTCGAGTTGCCGCCAGACCTGTCCGCCTGCGATGGGCGTATCGTCCCTACGCCACGGCGGCGAGCATCGCTCCGTGGATCTCCTGCCAGGGTTGGGCCAGATCGATCGTCCGGGCCCGGATCCGGAAGCCCTGAAGCCTGACCTCGGCATCCAAGTGTTCCTGGACTGTGGGGTAGAGGAGGATGCCGTCGTGGCGTGGGCCCTTTGCCGCGGTCGCTTCCCGATTCCCCAGGTATGTGAGCAGTTGGTACAGGTTCCGCGAGTGCAACTTGGAGGCCCCGAACCGCTCGTTCAGCGTCGTGCCGTAGAACTTCGCGTCCAGGATGATCCGGCGGTCCGCGGACTCCAGGATGACGTCGGCCTCCATTCCGGGAAGGAGCGAGCGGTGCTTCTCCGGCGTTCCGCTCTGCTCCCAGCGAATTCCGCGCCCGCCAGCGTTCACGCTGTACCGCGACTCACGCCGATAGAAGCCGACGACGAAGTCCTCGTAGAGCCTTGCCATTTGGCGGTCCGTGAAGTCCGTGAAACGGGTTTCGCCGGATGACTCGTCTATGAGGATCTGCTCGTGGATCAGTCGACAGACGGAGAGAAGGAACCGGTAGTAGCGGCGGTTCCGGTCGAGTTGCACCTGCCTGAAGATGCGTCGGCTGAGTTGGACCTCGGAGACGCCGTCCAGCTTCCTGTAGGCGTTGCTGACTTCGGACCGCACCTTGCGGTCGAGGTCGGGCAACAGCAGCAGAGATCGGAGCGTGGAACGGAGAATTCGGTTGTGCGGGACATCGGCAGAGAGTTCCTCGAAGACGCAGGCCAGGCGGCCCCGGGCGCGGAGGGCGCGCTTGGCCGTGTCGCTTGCGGCGATCCTCCCGCGAACGCCCGCAAGGTCTTCCCGTGTTTCCCGGTAGCCGCGGTCTACGCCTCGCTTGACAAGACGGAAGGTCCCTGCCGCGAGGACCTTGCCGAGGAGATCGCGTACCTCGTCGTGCTCTTCCAGTTCGTCGAGGCGCACCACGTCGCTCTCCTCGACGTGTTCCCACGCGTAGCAGAGGAGGTAGTAGATGTTGGCGATGGGGATGCCGGTGGTGGTCAACCGACTGGCGGCGGCTTCGGGCTGTTGCCCGTGAACTCGTCGAGGAGCCGCTCTGCCTCCTTGGGTCGGTCGAACCAGTACTCCCGGAGCAGAGGTTCGATCTGCGTCGTCACGATGTCCTCGTACCAGCCCTCATACCAGTGGGCACCCCGCTTCTTGTTGCCCGAGGCGTCGGGCACGAAGTAGCTGTGGCCGATGCGGAAACCGGGGCCGAGGTCGCCGTCGGCGGCGATCTTCTCGTTCAGTCTGACGAGGTTCCGGTCTATCCGCTTGCGGAGGTCTGGCGGGACGCCGTACTTCTCCAGGTAGTCGCCGAAGGCCTGCCGGCCGAATGCCGGATCGAGGGTCACGAAGGCGAACCGGCGGCGGAGCGCATAGTCGACGATGGCGAGGGACCGGTCCGCCGTGTTCATCAGACCGAGCAGGTGGACGTTCTCCGGCACGCTGAACCGCTCCTCGGCCGAGCCGTAGGTCAGCGCGATTGCGTGGTCCGGTCCCCGCTTGTCCGCCTCGATCAGCATGAGGAGTTCGCCGAAGATCCTCGACAGGTTTCCCCGATTGATCTCGTCAATGATGAAGACGTGGGGGGTATTCGGGTTTTCCCCGGCACGCTTGCAGAACTTCAAGAACACGCCTTCCCGCAGGGCGAAGCCGCCCGCTTCATTGGGCCGGTAGCCCTGGACGAAGTCCTCGTAGGCATAGGACTGGTGGAACTGGACCATCTCGACCGGGTCGTCGTCCTTCCGTCCCGAGAGGCGCCAGGCGATGCGGCGGGCAATGAACGTCTTGCCGACGCCGGGCGGCCCCTGGAGGATGAGGTTCTTCCGGCGCCTGATCGAGGAGATGATGCGGCGAAACGCGTCCTTGCCCAGGAACAGGTCCTTGAGAGCTTCGGCCTCGTCGTATGGCGGCTTGGTGCCGCCATTCGGCGGTGGATCGTTGCAAGGTTCCTTGGCCAGATCCCAGAGGAAGTCGTCGGTCTGGAGCCGCTCCCGGATGCGAATCAATGCCCTGTCAAGTTCGATGCCGTCGAGCGTCTTGACCGAAGCGGCGTCGACGCCAGCGTTTCCTGCCAGCTTGAGTGCGATCGTCTGCTTCAGCCGAGCGTTCAAGATCGGCTCGAAGTGGTCCGGGAACAGGAGAAACAGAAAAACGTGCCTGAACTGCCGTTTGCCGCTGCCGGGCTGGCCGTCGAGCCAGTCCGCAAAGCGGAACGGGTCATCGAGCAGCACTGTCCGTTCTTCAAGCCGCCGGGAGCACCAGTCGAGCATGACTTCGACCAGATAGGCGAACTCGCGCCACTTGTGTGCGTGGTAGCCCAGTCCCCCGGTGGCGAGGCCCTGGAGGTGGACTCCCAGTTCCGGGTGGTCCTCGGACAGCGCCCGACCGGACCACGCTTGGATCGTTCGGATGTCGCTGACCTTCGTTGCGCGCTTCATGTCCACGAGGATCAGGAAGTACGCCCATGCCACCTCCGCCATCAGCCGCTTGGCCTCTGGCGAGGCTGGCTCCAGTTGTTTTTCCAACTTCTCGAGAAACGAGCCGCCGCCAGCGTCGGGGCGGTCGACGAACCAGCGCTTCAGTTCCGCGAAGCGCTCGTGCGTCCAGAGGCGCTCGTCGCCGAAGAGGGACCCGCCGTTGAGCAGGCAGTCTCGCTTCCACCGTTCGGCGGCCTCAACGATCGGTGCAGCGGCCTTCTTTTGGCTCATGACGGGCTCATTTCGTCACTTGGCCGGCTTGGTCTCGGAGTGCGCGGGGGAAAAGGAGGCTGGCTGGAACCCGTGCTGCGTTGCTCGGCATTCGGCGCGGAGAGCGGCCTGGAGGGTACGCAAGGGTCGCGGCGTCGGCAGTTGGCCCGCTTGTCACTCCGCAGGGGCGGCCGGCTCGCCGGTGTAGAAGGCGGTGGTCAGCCGTGCTGCGGCGCGCGCGGCGGTTGGACTCGTCCCCGCCGCGATGCCGGCTTTGCCCCATGCCTCGCTGCTGCCGGCGATGAGAGCCTGGCCCTCCGGCGAGGCGGCGAAGGCGTGTTCGTCGAGCTGTGGTTCGTCCGGCTGCTCCAGGTGGAGGGCCAGTCCAAGCAGACCCAGTTCCCAGCCGACGCCGGCCGCCCCCGGTCCGTACTCGTCCCAGTGCGGCGACAGGAGAGCGGTGTGGATGAGTTCGAGGCGGGCGGCGCCGGCTCCGTCTGTCGAGCAGTGGACCTCCACCCAACTGACGTCGCCGCCGAACTCCCACGTGAGCGCGAGGTGCGAGGGCCGCTCGCAGGCCGTGATCTCGCCGCCGGCGTTCCCCTTCAGTTGGAAGCGGCCGCCGAGCTCGAGTTCGCCGCTGATGGGCAGGAGCCAGCGCTGGATTCGTTCAGCGTTGGTCACGGCGTCCCACAGGTCCTCGAGGGTCACGGGGAAGCTGCGGCGGAGAGAGAGCACGCTGGTGGGGCGACCGCCCTGTTCCAGCAACGAGACGGAACGCTCTACGGCGCCCAGGTGCTCTTCGACGGCAAGGCTCATTTCGGTTGCGCAGTATACGCAGTCTGAACGCCTACTCCGGCGTGTACCAGATCGGCGAGGACCAGGCGCGTTCCTGGATCGTTGCCGAGCGTGGAGACAGTACGCATCGTCCGCGTGCTGCCTGATCTGGACTTGTGACTCGACCGACCCTGGTGGCCATGCTCGGGTCAGTCTGGCGAAATGGCCACTTCTCTGACCTCGCCAGGCTGGATCGCGTGAATCGCTTCGCCGATCTCCCTTGCCCGGAGGCGCACCAAGGGCCAAGCGTTGGCCAACAGAACGACGATGGCGATTCGCCTACCGACCAGATTCTGCTGGTGACGGAGGCTCTGGTCCGTCGTGACCAGTACGTCGTAGGCCTCCTCCTCCGCGAGTTCCAGTAACTCGCCGTTGTCCTTCTCTGACCAGCCCTTTTCCGCGAGCGTGTCTACGGAATGCCCCGACAGGAGCTCTCTGAGCGGTGCCGGCGTTCCCTGGTCGAACAACAGCCTCAATGGGCCAACACACCCCTGAGGGCCTTCGCCTCGTGACGGAGCACCGCCCGAACCTGCTGGGCTTCCACCCCTGGAAACCACTCGACGAACTCGTCGATCGAGGCGCCGTACGCGAGGTTCTCGTACAGCGCCGACAAGGGTACTCGGGTCCCGGTGAATACCCACGCGCCGCTGACCGTGCCTGGTCGTCGCTCCACCGCCGGGCAGTTGCTCCAATTCGTCGAGTCGAGTGCCTTGTCCTCCATGGCTGAGACAAGGCTACTACTCCTGCTGAGCCGGCGCGCGTCCAGGCCGGTTCGGGAAACACGGCTCGACGGACCGGGGCGCGACCCGAACACCTGCTACGGCGTGTACCAGATCGGCGACGACCAGGCGCGTTCCTGGATCGTCGCCGAGACATCCTGGCGGGGCTCGACGCCTTCGCGGAGGGCGTCCCAGGTCGACCAGCGGCAGGTCGGGTTCTCGAGGACGCGGACGTAGTAGAAGGCGCGCTTGCTGGCGTCGAAGTCGGGGTCCGTCCAGACCGCCTTGAGCTCGTCCGCCCCGGAGTCCGCGCTGATGTCGCAGGTGGCGAGATCGACCGTGGCGCCGTTGCCGGGGCAGCGGTGCGTGGCCGGGTCCACCTCGGCGCCGTCGGAGCAGGCGACGTCGTAGACCGTCTCCGCGCCCTCACCGTCGCTCGACCAGCCCTTGATCACCTGCACGCGGTCGAGCGGCGCAGCCATCGAGTCGCGCATCGCCCAGACGGCGAAGGTCGGCGCCGAGCCGGCAGCGGTGGGCAGCAGGTCGCCGCCCATCGGCACGCCTTCCGCGTAGGCCCTGGTCAGGAACCCGGTGTCGTCCAGGTCGCCGTCCTTGAAGTCGCCGGCAAAGAACCGGATCTTCATTCGCGGGCCGGAGGTGGCGAAGGTCTCCTTGCGCCGCATCGCGTCGAAGATCGACTCGCGGGTGTTCTCCTCGGCCCAGACGCCGGCGAGACCGGAAGCGCCCCAGGTGTAGTAGTAGGTGTCGCGGAAGGTGCGGCCCGAGCCGTCGTCGGTCCGGATCGAAGAGTCGGACTCCTGGGCCGGATCGCCGGTGGACTGGTTCGCGCCGGCGCCGGGCACGGAGCCGCGCAGATGCGCTTCGGCGTCCAGAACTCCGACCTTGGACCAGTAGTTGTCCTCTTCGAACGAGCCGGCGGAGACGTGGGTGTCGCTGGCGCCGATCAGGCCGAACTTGTACGGGTTCTCGAGACCGCCGTCGGCGAGCCGGAGTCCCCGGATCAGTGCGTCGCGGACGTAGCTGCCTTCCGGCTCGCTGATGATCGTCGTCGCGATCTTGTACGGCATGATCTCGAAGTCGGCCCACTCGTCGTTGGGCGACAGGGCCGGATGGGTGTCCGAAGTGCCCTTGACCTGGGTCATCTCGACGATCGGTTCGTTGCGCATCCGGACATCGACGTACTCGTCGTCGAGCGGGTCGCCATAGAACTTCTCCATCTCGAACATGCGGCCTCCGGAGCCGTTCGGGTTGTGCGGGATGGCGAGCGCGTCGATGCCCTGGTCCCGCCACTCGTCCATCGTGGCCCAGAGGTCCTCGGGGTTCTGGGAGTCGGTCCGGCTGAACGGTGCGTCGGGGGCTTCGGAACCGCGGAAGACGACATTGCGGTGCAGGTTGTCCCGCTCGTAGCCGGACGACGTGTACTCGTAGGCGATGAAGGCCGTGAAGTTCCCCGGATCGTTGTGGGCCTCTGCCGCCTCGATGATCTTGGACCAGGCGCCCCGGACGACGTCCATGTTGAGATGCTCGTCCTCACCCTTCCTGGCGCCAAGGTAGGGACGCATGCCGACGAAGATGCCGCGCCGCTCGTCGGCCTCTTCGGCCACGCGCATGTCGGCGGCGATTGGGTGGTCATAGGCAGGCGAGCCCTCCTCGGTCATCGCCGGGAGCATGCCGAGGTACATACCGTGGTCGGTCACGCCCTGGAAGTCGAGCGGCCGGTCGAGCTTCATGTCGAAGCCGGCGGGATGCTTGATCGTCCCGCCCTTGGCGAACTCGTAGGCGTCGTTCGGGTCGGTCGTCGTGCCGAAGATGAAGGCATCGAAGGAATAGCGGGTGTGGACGTGAAGGTCGCCGAAGTAGGCGTTCTTCGTCGGGTTCGGGCCTTCCGCGTCGCCCGCCGTCGCCGCTTCGCCTCCGTCGGGAGCGTCCTCGCTGGGAGCGCATGCGGCAATCAGGAAGACGGAAAAGGCGGTCAACGCGGCGACCATCGTGAGCTTCTTCATCGGTTCTCCTCGCAAGCAGTGTCGCGACAGTCTACTATCCGTTCTACTATCGTTGTTTGGATTTCTCGCGCCGGGTCCGCGAAGGGGAACCGGAGCTCAAAGGGAGGTAGCGCTGTGCGGAGACTGATCGGCGGATTCGTTCTCGTCGCCTTGGGTGGCCTGGTGGCGGCGTCGCCGGCCGCCGGCCAGGGGTTGGATCCGGATCTCAGGGATCGCGTGGATGCCCTGATCGCGGAGGTCGAGCGCTCGCCGACTACCGCCTCGAACGTCGCCGAGCGCATGCCGGTGCTCTGGGAGTGGGCGAACGCGGTCTCGCTCCAGGGGGGCTTCGTGCCGAAGAACCTTCCCCTTGTCGCGTTCTACGGACCGTTTCCGCGGCCGGGTTCGGAGCCGTCGCCGTCCCAGATCGAGGCGGTCGACGACTACGTGCGGCAGTTCGCCTGGCTGGACGAGGACGAGGAGGCGCTCGGCACGGTGACCCGGACCGGGTCCGAGGTGTTCGAGGCGCTCAGTTGGGCGACGATCGAGGTCGTCTACATGGTCGGCTCGCTCGGCATGGAGGAAGGCGGCGGAATCGTGATTTCGAGCCAGGGCGCCGGCGGCTACGGCCTGCTGCAGACGACGGACCCGGCGGGCGACCGCTACGTCTCCGCCCGGGTGAGCCGGGAAGGCGTCAGCCTGGAGCAGGATACGCACCCGATCTGGGGCCCGTACGGGGGCTTTCGCGGTCCGGTTGGCTTCCCGACTCTTCGGGTTCGCGGCGGCGATCTGTCGCCCGGCGACACGATCACGTTGACCTTCGGCGACACGTCGGGCGGCGGCCGCGGTCTCGGCGTGGGCGAGTTCAGCAACGACCGGATCGCTCTGCCCATTCACGTCGACCCGGGCAATGGCAGGGTCTACGAGATGCCGCCCGCGACGTTCGAGGTCGTGGGCGGAGCGACGGAGCGGGTTCACGGCTTCGCCCCGTCGATCGTCGGCGACGGGGAAACGTTCGTCATCTCGGTGCGCGCGGAGGACCGGGCCTACAACCGGGCGACCCGGGACATTCCGGGTCTCGAGGTTTTCCGCGACGGCGAGCAGGTGGGCGAGCTACCGGCCGGCCAGGCGATCCACCTGATGGAGGTCACGGCGGAGGGCGAGGGCGTCCATCGCTACACGTTCCGCAGCCCGGACGGGGAGGTGACGGGCGCCGCGAATCCCGTATGGGTCAAGGCGGATCCCGAACAGCGCCTGTTCTGGGGCGAGACCCACGGCCACTCGGGTTTCGCCGAGGGCCAGGGCACGCCCGGGGGCTACTTCGCCTTCGCCCGCGACGACGCCCGGCTGGACTTCATCACGATGAGCGAGCACGACATCTGGCTTACCGACGGTCTGTGGGAAGAGTTGAACGAGGCGGTCCGGGAGTACCACCGCGAGGGCGAGCTGCTGGTCTTCGCGGGCTACGAGTGGACGTCGCCCCGCCAGCGCGGCGGTCACCACAACGTGTTCTTCCGGAACGTCGGCATGCAGCGCGTCGGTGTCCAGGCGGCGCCGAACCTGTCCGACCTCTACCGGGGCCTGCGCGCCGAGTACGACACGGACGACGTCCTGATCATCCCGCACGCCCACCAGAACGGCGACTGGCGGCAGAACGACTTCGAGATGGAGAACCTGATCGAGATCATGTCGGGCCACGGCACCTTCGAGTGGTTCGGCAGCCGCTACCTGGAGCAGGGCTTCCGGGTCGGCTTCGTGTCCGCCTCGGACGACCACCGGGGCCACCCCGGCTACTCGCCCGGTCATCAGGCCGGGGCGTCCGGGCGCAGGTCGAACATCTTCCAGTTCGGCGGACTGGCGGCGGCCTGGGCGCCGGCGCGGACGACGGACGCCGTGTTCGGGGCGCTCAAGTCGCGCCGGGCGTACGCGACGACCGGAGCACAGCGGATCGTGTTGGACGCGCGGCTGAACGGCGCGCCGATGGGCAGCGAACTGGACCAGACGGAGCGCCGGGTGCTGGAAGGACGGGCGATCGGCACCGGGCCGATTCGCCGTGTCGACCTGATCCGCAACGGCGAGGTGGTGGCTACGTTCGACACCCGCGGCGCGGGCGGGTCGGCGCTGCCGGACGGCCAGTTCGAGGCCCTGGTCAGCTTCTTCTCGGAGACCTGGGTCAACATCCGGGACAATCCGCGGGGGCAGCGTCCGTGGCAGGGGAGCGTGACCGTCGAGGGGGCGAAGCTGGTCAGCGGTCGTCTCACCGGAACGCCGCTGCCGGCGGACCGCTTCGGCGTCGACGGGAACGCGGCCAGCTTCGACTTCACCACCCGCGGCTCGCGCCGCTCCTTCGCGCTGGTGCTGGAGGGCGACCCGGCGGCGGTCCGGCTTGACGTCGAGATCGCGGCCGCCGTCGAGTACGGCACGGCGCCGACCCAGGTGCGGACTCCCCAACAGTTCGCTGCCGCGGAGTTCACGCTCGCCCTGCCGGCCGCGCCGGGCACGTCGGCAGACGCCCGCGGCGGCAACGAGCACGTCTTCCACGAAGGCGACTACCACGACAGCGTCCGCGTCGACTACCTCGAAGGCCTCCGCGACGACGTGACCTTCCGCTTCACCGACTTCGGCCAGGACGAGGACTGGTACTACCTCCGCGTCGAGCAGATCGACGGCCACCTCGCCTTGTCGAGCCCCTGGTGGGTCGGCGGCGAGAAACCGCGCTAGCCCGCGGACCGGCTGGCGGGTGCCCGGCGGGCGGGCCGAACGCCGTCCTGCACGGATGCGAATAACGGGGGTGCCACTAGGCGGCGGTAGGGTCTGGTCGTGGGCGAGGGGATGGTTGTAACGCAGGCGGCCGGGCTCTACGTCCACGTTCCGTTCTGCTCGGCGATCTGTCCTTACTGTGACTTCGCGGTGGCGCGGGGTGGAGCGGCGGATACAGAGCAGTTTGTCGAGGCCTTGCTGGCTGACATCGATCGCTGTGGTTCCGGTGGGCGCGAGGGGGGCTGGACGGGTGAGGTTGCTCGCTTCGAGGCCGTTCGGTTCGACACCGTGTATCTCGGCGGCGGGACGCCGTCGGCGCTTAGCCTGGAGCAGCTTGAGGCGGTTTGCTTGCGACTCGATGGGGTGTTTGACATCGACGACGGAGCTGAATGGACGATCGAGGTGAACCCGGAGGACGCGTCGCCTGAGTCACTGGCGGGCTGGTGCGAGCTCGGCTTCGATCGGATCAGTCTCGGACTCCAGGCTCTGGACGATAGGGCACTGCGGTTTCTGGGCCGACGTCATGACGCGGCGGAGGCAAGGGCAAGTGTCGGTCGGGCGCGGGAGGCGGGCTTCCGGTCGGTCTCGGTCGATCTCATCTACTCGCTGCCCGGGTTCGACGCGGATTGGTGGCTTCGCACCCTCGACGAGGCGGCTGCGCTCGGGGCGGATCACCTCTCCTGCTACGAGCTGACGATCCACGACGGGACGCCGTTTGGGCGCCGGCGGGATGCGGGCAGGCTGCGGGAGACCGGGGAGGACGAGCGGGCCGCGAACTTCGTCGTGACGCATCGCCGCCTGGGAGGACTGGGCTACGAGGGGTACGAGGTCTCGAACTTTGCGCGGAGCGAGGCGGACCGGAGTCGGCACAATGGGAAGTACTGGCGGCACGTGCCCTACCTGGGGCTCGGACCGTCCGCGCACTCGTTCGACGGGCGGCGCCGTTGGTGGAACGTGGCGCGGTGGCAGCGCTGGTGCGATGCGGTCGAGGGCTGTACTTCGACGGTCGCCGAGGTCGAACGACTGACGGACCGTGATCTCCTGCTGGAAGCCGTCATGATGGGACTCCGCCAGCGATCCGGAATCGACTGCGCGGCGCTCGAGGAGCGGTTCGGGTTCGATCCCGCCGCGGGGAACGCTCCGCAGATCGAAGCGTGGGAACGGGCAGGCTGGCTGCGGTTCACCGGGCGCCGGCTGCAACCGACGCTCGAGGGGATGGCGCGTGCCGATCGTTTGGCGGCGGAGTGGGAGTTGCCTGAGAGCTAGCGCGGCAGCACTGGGTGCGCCGGCCCTCTGGCCGGCTCCGCCTTCCGGAACGCGCTAGCGGAAGACCGACGCGTCGAGTTCCACGTCGGCGCTCTGCCACGCCTTCACGAAGCGCTGCCGTGCTTCGTCCGCCTCTTCTTCGCGGTCCTGCGCGCGCAGCGCTTCCGCGAGGCCGAACAGGGACCAGCCGTTGTGCGGGTTGTGCTCCAGGTCCTGGCGGTAGACGGCCTCGGCTTCCCGGTCCTGGCCGGCTTCGAGCAGCACGGCGCCGAGCGAGTGACGCACCGGGTAGTGGAAGGCCGGCGGCTCGGCGTAGCGGAGACTGTCCTGGAGCGCCACGGCGGATCGCATCTCCTCGATCGCGCGCTCGGAGCGCCCCTTCGCGGCGTGGATCTCGCCGGCCACGAGGTGCTCGGTGAGGCGGACGAGATCGGTGGCCCGGGCGAAGGAGATGCGGATGTCGCCCAGTTCGGGGTTGCGCCGCAGCTTGCCGAGCGTCTTCAGGTGCTTCCTGGCGGCCTTGACGTCGCCGGTGGCCGCCGCGGCGAGGCCCTGGGCGTAGCGCCACATCGCGTTCTGGAAGGTCTGTCCGTCCGGCGGTTGCGGTGTGTCGAGAATCTCCTGCCAGCGACCGAAGCGAACGCGGGCGAATAGCGGCGTTGCCAGGTAGTTCTGCAGGAAGGCCAGGCTTGAGGCCATCTCCGCGGGGACTTCTTCGGCCAGCTCGTCGGCGCTCTCGATCGCCAGTGCGGCGCGGCCGCCGAAGGTGGCCGACGCCCACAGGAAGTGGATGTTGTGCGGGTAGTAGGCCACCGGGTAGAGCCCCTGGGCGTTGCACTGGGCGATGTAGTCGAGATCGGCGGCGATGGCGCGCTGGTTCGAGTCGACGGCGTCGTCGTAGCGGCCAACGCGGATGTAGATGTGGGCCGGCATGTGGATCAGGTGTCCGGCGGAGGGCATCAGCTTGCCCAGGGCGTCGGCGCTGGGCTCCGCCAGTTGCGGTTCCCGGGCTTCCATCAAGTGGATGTAGTAGTGGTGCGCGCCCGGATGGTCGGGGTGTGCCGCGATCACGCGCTCGAGCAGTCCCTTCGCTTCGACCGTCCCGGGCTGCGGCTTGGCGCCGCGCCAGTAGTCCCACGGCATTGTGTTCATGATCGCGGCGGCGTGCAGGGTGGCCGGCTCCGGATCGTCGGGGAACTGCTCGGCTACCTCCGCGATCGCCTCGACCCAGGCGGCGTCCAGCGTCGCACGGTCGGCGTCTTCGTCCGTGGAGTAGCGGCTGGCGAGCGCGTCGATCAGGGCCTGCTCCCGCTCGCTGGCAGTGTCGCGCCGCTCCTGAGCCTGCTTCAGGCTGTCCAGCGCCTGGAGTTCGCGCTCACGCGGCATCCCGTCGTTCAGGTTGCGGCCGAGAGCCAGGGCCTTGCCCCAGTGCGGCATCGGCGCTTCCGGGTCGAGCCGAGCCGCTTCCTCGAAGGCGCGCACGGCCTCCGCGTGGTTGAAGGCGTAGACGAGACGCAGGCCCTGGTCGAAGAAGCGCTGAGCCGCTTCCGACGAGGTCGTGATCGCGTAGTGGAGGTCGCCGAGACCTTCGAGCCGGGGCGCAAGCGGTTCGTCGGCCGCCCCGAGGGCTGGGACCACGGCCAGCGCGGCGAAGATCAAGGAGGCGACGACGGGACTTCGACGGAATCGACCATTCAGCATGGAGTCAGCGTAGCAGTCGGGAAGCCGGTTACGATCCGCGGTCAGGGGGACTGAAGTGGCTCGTATCGCAGTGCTCACCGGCGGGTCGACACCTGAGCGGACGGTTGCCCTGGCGGGCGCCTCTCAGGTGGCCGCGGCCTTGCGCGGCCGGAGCCACGAGGTTGCGGTGTTCGACACGGTCGAACGCGCGGCGCTCGACCGCGACCTGGAAGGAGAGCGGTTGGGCCAGGTCGTCGGCAGCAGGCCGCCGTCGCTTCAGGAGCTGCGGGCGCTGGCCGAGCGGGAGGATCTCGAGGCCCTGCTGGCGGAGGGCGGCCTCGCCGAGTGTGACGCCGTGTTCCTGGTCCTGCATGGCCGCCAGGGAGAAGGCGGCGAAGTCCAGGCGCTGCTCGAGAAGGCCGGCGTTCCGTTTACGGGGAGCGCGGCCTCGGAAAGCCGCTTGGCGATGGACAAGGACCGGAGCAAGAAGCGATTCAGGGCCGCCGGCATCCCGACTCCCGACTGGGCCATGTGGCCGGTGTCGGCCGAGGAAGTGGAGGCGCTCGGGCTTCCACTCGTCGTCAAGCCGTCGCGCGTCGGCTCTACGGTCGGGCTGTCGGTTGTCCGCGAAGTGCGGGACCTGGACGCGGCGGTGGGCCGGGCCCTGACCTTCGACGACCAGGTGCTGCTGGAGCGCTTCGTGGGCGGCGGGGAGTACACCGTCGGCGTGCTCGAGGGGCAGGCCCTTGCGGTCGGTGAGATCGTGCCGCCGGGAGAGATCTTCGACTACCACAGCAAGTACACGCCGGGAATGGCTGAGGAACTGTTCCCGGCCAGAATCGATGGCGAACTCACCGAGCATCTGCGCACGCTTGGGCTCGCCGCCCACGAGGCGCTCGGGCTGCGCGACTTCTCGCGCGTCGACTTCCGGCTGGACGGCGCCGGCGAGCCCTACTGCCTCGAAGTGAACACTCTCCCCGGCATGACGAAGACCAGCCTCTTGCCGCAGTCGGCCGCGGTGGTCGGGATCTCCTTCGATGAACTGTGTGAGCGGATGACCCGTCTGGCTCTGACGCGCGGTTCCCGCTAGCCGGCCAGAAGGCCGGCGCACCTGTACCTTTCCGAGGTTGATTCCGATCACCGTCTCGTACCGATCCGCCGTAGTCGCCGAGGCTGCGGTAGCTGTGGGAAACCGGTCTGCCGGTTTTCCA